>FWPU01003573.1_pt1 | contig 38748 bp, 39 predicted proteins | sample 2228361 | NCBI WGS metagenome assembly FWPU01 (sample SAMEA103939777, study PRJEB20133) | metagenome | reverse complement strand
GAGACGCGCAGCGGCAGTCGCACACGTCGTCGCATCGTCTTCATACATCGGCCGGCGCCGCCGACCTCCACACTCCCAACCCCCAACTCCGAACTCCCAACTCCCTGCTACCATCCCCCCATGCCCGCCGCGCCAGTCATCGAAACTGCCGGCCTCACGCGCCGCTTCGGCGCCGTCACGGCCCTCGAATCCCTCGACCTCGCCGTCCCGCCGGGCATCACCGGCCTCGTCGGCGCCAACGGTGCCGGCAAGAGTACCCTCGTCAAAATCCTCCTCGGCCTCCTCCCTCCGACGAGCGGCCGCGCCCGCGTCCTCGGCTACGACGTCGCCGCCCAGGGCCCCCTCCTGCGTCAGTTCGTCGGCTACATGCCCGAGCACGATTGCCTCCCCGGCGACGTCTCCGCCACCGAGTTCGTCGCCCACATGGCCCGCATCAGCGGCCTGCCTGCCGCCGCCGCGCGCGAGCGCACCGCCGAGACCCTCCGGCACGTCGGCCTCTTCGAAGAGCGCTACCGCGAAATCCGTGGCTACTCCACCGGCATGAAGCAGCGCGTCAAGCTCGCCCAGGCCCTCGTCCACGATCCCCACCTCCTCTTCCTCGATGAGCCCACCAACGGCCTCGACCCCGCCGGCCGCGACGACATGCTCGACCTCATCCAGCGTACCGGCCGCGAGTTCGGCATCTCCATCCTCATGGCCTCCCACCTCCTCGGAGAAATCGAGCGCGTCTGCGACCAGGTCGTCGTCATCGATGCCGGCCGCCTCCTCCGCCAGGGCCCGATCGGCGAATTCACCGCGGCCACCGGTACCCTCGTCATCGAGGTCGAAGGCGACGCCGCTCCCCTCCTCGATGCCCTCCGCCGGCGCGGGGTCCGCGCCGGGGTCGATGGTCGCGCCATCCTCGCCGAGCTCGGCGACCCCGCCCTCTATGACCTCGTCCGCGATACCTGCGCCGCCCACGGGCTCGCACTCGTCCGCCTCGAGCCGCGCCGCCAGGCCCTCGAGGACCTCTTCCGCACCACCCCCACAGAGGTCGCCCATGCAGCCGGCTGAGGCGCCCCGCGGCAACATCTACGACCTCGGTTACCGTCGCTACGATGGCCCCCGCCTCGGGCGCCGCCACGCCGTCCTCGCCCTCTACAGCTACACCCTGCGTGCCGCCTTCGGCATTGGGCGCCGCCCCGCCGCCAAGGTCATCCCCTTCGCCGTCACCCTCCTCGCCTTCATCCCCGCCCTCGTCCAGCTCGGCGTCGCCTCCCTCATCGGCGACCGCGTCGAGATCATCACCCCCTGGAACTACTTCGGCTACGTCCAGGTGCCCGTCGCCCTGTTCGCCGCCGGCGTCGCGCCGGAGGTGTACGGCCGCGACATGCGGCAGCGCACCCTCAGCCTCTACTTCGCCCGCGCCCTCCACCGCAGCGATTACGCCCTCGCCCGCGCCGCCGCCTTCGCCACCGCCCTCGCTGCCCTCACCCTCCTGCCCCAGGTCGTCCTCCTGGTCGGCAACGGGCTCGCCGGCGACGACATCCCCGGCTACATCGCCGACCACTGGCTCGAACTCCCCCAAACCCTCCTCGCCGGCCTCGGCATCGCCGTTGTGGTCGCCGCCGTCGCCCTCGCCATCGCCGCCCAGGCACCCCGCCGCGCCTACGCCACCGTCGCCGTCGCCGCGTGGTTCTTCGTCACCTTCCCGGTGGCGAACATCATCGTCGAGGTCGGCGGCCGGGCCGGGGCCGTTGCCGCCTGGCTCAGCCCCTTCTCGCTCCTCTACGGCGCCACCCTCGCCGTCTTCGCCCGCGAACCCGGCCCCGAAAGCATCCAGGCAGTGGCCGATCTTCCTACGTGGAGTTACGCCGTTGCCGCCCTTGCCCAGGCAGCGGCTGCCCTCTGGCTCCTGGTTCGCCGCTTCGCGAGGATCCCCGCATGAGCACCGCGCCAGCCATCGAATTGCGCGACGTCTCCCGCTGGTACGGCAACGTCGTCGCCGTCAACGCGGTCAGCTTTACCGTCGGCCCCGGCATCACCGGCCTCCTCGGCCCCAACGGCGCCGGCAAGTCCACCATCCTCCACATGCTCGCCGGCCTCCTGCGGCCATCCGCCGGCGAGGTGCGCGTCCTCGGCCAGCCCGTCTGGCGCAACCCCGCCATCTACGCCCGCGTCGGCCTCGTGCCCGAGCGAGAGGCGGTCTACGGCTTCCTCACCGGCCGCCAATTCGTCGAGCTCGCCGCCCGCCTCCACCGTCTGCCCGATCCCGCCGGCGCCGCCGCCCGCGCCATCGAGGCCGTCGATATGGCCGCCGCCGCGGACCGTCACTGCGGCGGCTACTCGAAAGGGATGAAGCAGCGCATCAAGATCGCCGCCGCCATCGTCCACGAACCCGACGTCCTCATCCTCGACGAGCCGTTCAACGGCGCCGATCCCCGCCAGCGCCTCCAGCTCATGGATCTCCTCCGCGCCATGGCCGCCCGCGGCCGCACCATCCTCTACTCCTCCCACATCCTCGAGGAGGTCGAACGGCTCGCCCACGAGGTCCTCGTCATCGTTGCCGGCCGCCTCGCCGCCTCCGGCGACTACCGCAGCATCCGCGCCCTCATGACCGACCGGCCCCACACCTTCCACGTGCGCTCGTCCGATAACCGCGCCCTCGCGGCCGCCCTCCTCGCCGACCCCGCCATCTACGGCGTCGCCCTCGACGATGGCCGCCTCGAGGTTCGCGCCTCCGAGCTCCTCGCCTGTGCCCGCGCCCTCCCCCGCGCCGCCGCCGGCGCCGGTGTCACCCTCTTCGAGGTGCGCCCCACCGATGAATCGCTCGAGAGCGTCTTCTCCTACCTGGTGAGGCGCTGAGCACGTGAACGCCGATGTCGCCCGCCTCACCGCCCGCATGCTCCTCGGCCAGCGCCGTACCCTCGTCGTCGCCCTCCTCGCCCTCGTTCCCGTCGGCCTCGCCCTGCTCTTCCGCTTCGCCGATGCCGAGGTCGACCCCGCCCGCTGGACGGCCCGTGCCCTGCTCAGCGGCCTTGTGACCGCCACCATCCTGCCCCTCGTCACGCTCATCTTTGGCACCGCCGCCTTCGGCCAGGACATCGAGGACGGCACCGCCGTCTACCTCCTCGCCCGGCCCATTCCCCGCCGCACCATCGTCCTCTCCCGCCTGCTCGTCGCCTGGGCTCTCTCCGCCGCCCTCCTCCTCCCGGCCGCCCTCGCTGCTGGCTTCATCGCCATCCAGGGCCGCGATGCCGCCCTCGTCCTCGGCTTCACGGCCGCTCTGGCCGCCGGCGCACTCGTCTACTGCGCTGTCTTCGCCTGGCTCAGCATCGTCACCTCCCGCGCCCTCATCGTCGGCCTCCTCTACGTCTTCCTCTGGGAGGGCGTCCTCTCGGGGCTCTTCAGCGGCATCCGCTTCCTCTCCATCCGCCAGTACACCAATGGCATCGCCGGCGCCCTCGTCGATGCCCCGCCCGCCGTCTTCGATCCGAGCCTCGAGCCGCTCGCGGCCATCGCCCTCGCCCTCCTCGTGCTCGGTCTCTTCGCCCGTCTCGCCGTCCTCGCCCTCCAACGCTGGGAGATCGGCGAGGCCACCTGACCGCCGATAACCGACCGATCATCACCCGTTCAACCGTCATTCACCTCGCCCGCCCACGATCCGCTCCGGCCCCAGCCGGCCAGCACGAACGCAGCGAGGTTTGCCCATGACGACCACCCCCGATCCCGCCGACCTCCTCCCGGTCGTCGGCGATGCCGCCCCCAACCAGTGCTACGTCCACCCGCAGACGTGCCGCTGGAGCTGCGGCAACCAGTGCGCCCACCCCATCCCGAACGAATCCCAGAATGAATACTTCGCGCCGATTATGCGGCGCTACCTCTCCCGTCGCCGCCTGCTCGGTGCGGGCGCCCTGGCCGCCGGCATGCTCGTCGTCGGCCGCACCGGCGTCCTCGGCCCCTCTGCTGTGAAGGCCGCCACGCCCACCGGCACCACCGGCCTCACCTTCAAACCCATCCAGCTCGACGGCTCCGACCGCATCATCGTGCCCGAAGGCTACCGCTCCGAGATCCTCATCCGCTGGGGCGACCCCCTCTTCACCGACCCCGGCACCGGTTTCGAATTCGGCAAGCAGACCGCCGCCCAGCAGGAGCGCCAGTTCGGCTACAACTGCGACTACCTCGGCTTCATCCCCCTCGCGCCCAACCGCGCCCTCCTCATCGCCAACCACGAGTACACCAACCCCGAGCTCATGTTCCCCGGCTACGATGCCGAGAACCCCACCCGCGAGCAGGTCGATTACGAGCTCGCCGCCCACGGCCTCAGCATCGTCCACATCGAGCGCCACCCCACCCGCGGCTGGCGCTACACCCTCGGCGCCTGGCACAACCGCCGCATCACCGGCACCACCCCCATGCGCCTCACCGGCCCCGCAGCCGGCTCCGCCTGGGTGCGCACCAGCGCCGACCCCGCCGGCTTCACCGTCCTCGGCACCCTGAATAACTGCTCCGCCGGCCTCACCCCCTGGGGCACCATCCTCACCTGCGAGGAAAACTTCAACCAGTACTTCGCCAACAACGACCGCGTCGCCGATGCCCGCACCAAAGCAATCCACAAGCGGTACGGCCTCCCCGGCGGCACCTCCGAGCGCAAGTGGGAGCGCTTCCACAAGCGCTTCGACCTCGCCCAGGAGCCGAATGAAGCCTTCCGCTTCGGCTGGGTCGTCGAGATCGACCCCCACGACCCGGGCTCCCTCCCCCGCAAGCACACCGCCCTCGGCCGCTTCAAGCACGAGGCCACATCCACTGTCATCGCTCCCGACGGCCGCGCCGTCGTCTACATGGGCGACGACGAGCGCTTCGACTACGTCTACAAGTTCGTCTCCGCCGGCCGCCACAACCCCAACGACCGCGAGGCCAACATGCGCCTGCTCGAAAGCGGCACCCTCTACGTCGCCCGCTTCAAGGATGATGGAACCGGCGAATGGATCCCGCTCGTCGCCGGCCAGGGCAAGCTCACCGCTGCCAACGGCTTCGCCACCCAGGCCGACGTCTGCGTCAACACCCGCGGCGCCGCCGACCTCGTCGGTGCCACCAAGATGGACCGCCCCGAGGACATCGAGGTCAACCCCGCCAACGGCTACATCTACGCCGTCATGACCAACAACACCCAGCGCGGCGCATCCGGCCGGGCCGCCCCCGATAAGGCCAACCCCCGCGCCAGCAACCGCCACGGCCACATCATCGAAATCCGGCCCGCCGGCGGCGACCACGCCGCGCCGACCTTCCAGTGGGGCATCTTCATGCTCTGCGGCGACCCCACGAAAGCGAAGGACACCTACTTCGCCGGCTTCGACCCCGCCCTCTGCAGCCCCATCTCCTCGCCCGATAACATCACCTTCGATAGCCGCGGCAACCTCTGGATCGCCACCGACGGCCAGACCAGCACCTTCAAAAAGAACGATGGCGTCTACGCCGTCCCCGTCAGCGGCCCGGAACGCGGCTACAACCGCCAGTTCCTCAGCGGCATCCCCGGCGGCGAATGCGCCAGCCTGATCTTCAGCGACACCAACGACACCCTCTTCGTCTCCATCCAGCACCCGGCCGAAGGCTCCACCCTCGAATCCCCCAGCAGCCGCTTCCCCGATGGGCGCGAGCCTCGCCCTGCAGTCGTCTTCGTCATGAAAGAGGACGGCGGCCCCATCGGCAGCTAGCCAAGAGCCGCTCCACCAACCCCACCCACAGCCGGGCCGGCAGGGCGTTCATACCCTGCCGGCCCGTTCGCGTCCCCGGGCCCATCCGCACCACGCGCCCCTTGCCTCTTGCCCACCATTCTGGGCCGCGATGCCCCGGCACACATAAACCCCCGGCCGCGTGAATCCTTCGTCCAGGCCGCCGCAGCTTCGACATAAGAGCATTGAACCGCGCGCAGCCCCCGGCGTACCCTGCGCCCCTGCAACCCCCGGGGGCGCCCGGACGAACGGGCCCGCGGAACCCCCGTCCAGCCGCAGCTCTTGGTCAATCATCGCCCGCCCCACCGCGGGAGGAAGGAGTGTCTGTGCCGTTGGAAGCCGCCAGCGCGAGCAGCGAACCCCGCCACCTCGCCCGCTCGTGGCGCGCCGTGCTCGGCTGCCTCGAAGTCGAGCTCAACCCCCACACCTTCGCCACCTGGCTCAAAGGCACTCGCCCGCGCTCCTTCGATGGCCGCACCCTCGCCATCGAAACCCCGAACGACATCGCCCGCGACTGGCTCGATACCCGCCTCCGCCCCGCCATCGAACGCGCCGCCGCCCAGGTCTTCGGCGATGTCACCGTCGAAATCCACGGCCCCGGCATCGCGCCCCAGCCCGCCCGCCCGGCCGCCATCCTCGGCACCATCAACTGCAGCTACACCTTCGAGGAGTACCAGCCCGCCGAAGGCAACCTCCTCGCCCTCAACGCCATCCGCGACCTCGCCCAGGCCCTCCCCGGCGCCCCCAGCCCCGTCGTCATCTACGGCCCGCCCGGCCTCGGCAAAACCCACCTCCTCCACGCTGCCGCCTGCCTCGCCTCCCGCGCCGGCCGCGCCGTCGCCTGCTTCGATGCCGCCACCTTCACCGCCCGCTTCGTCGGCGACGTCGTCGGCAACGGCCAGGGCGAGTTCAACGCCGCCCTCCGCGAAGTCGACCTCCTCATCCTCGATGACCTCCAGCAGCTCGAAGGCCGCCGCGCCACCCAGGAAGCCCTCGCCACCGCCGTCGATGCCGTCACCAACCGCGGCGGCGGCGTCGCCGTCGCCAGCGAGCGCCACCCCTTCGATCTCAACCTCCTCGACCGCCTCATCAACCGCCTCCTCCCCGGCATCGTCACCCGCGTCGAGCCCTTCGACGACGACGCCCGCCGCGCCTTCATCGAACGCATCGCCCGCCGCAGCCGCATCGCCCTCCCCGCCTGGGCCGTCGATCGCCTCGCCGCCTGCCGTGCTCCCTCCGTCCGCATGCTCCTCGGTGCCGTCAACCAGGCGATCGCCCTCCAGCGCCTCGGTCGGCTCGACCCGGCCCGTCTCGACGGCGAGGTTGCCCGCCTCGTCATCGCCGAGGCCGCCGGCACCGAGCCCACCGCCGAGCTCCTCTCCCGCATCGCCCGCCACTTCAGCATCGAACCCGCCGAGGTCGCCGGCCGCTCCCGCAGCGCCCGTGCCGGCGAAGCCCGGGCCGTCGCCGCCGCCCTCCTCGCCGAACAGGGCCTCAGCCTCGCCCAGGTCGGCGCCCTCCTCAGCGGCCGCGACAAGAGCACCATCAGCGCCCTCGTCCGCAAGGGTGCCGCTATCCTCGAGCAGCACCCTGGGCTCCGCTCCCGGGCGAGCGCCTGACCCCGCTGATCACCCACCGTACGCCGAGCGTAGGATCCTGGCGTGAATGCCCTCCTCGATGAGGCCGCCACCCTCCGCGCCATCGCCCGCGGCGAAGAGGCCGCCCTCGGCGCCCTCTACGACCGCTACAGCCGCCCCTGCTACGCCTTCGCCCTGCGCATGCTCGGCTCCGAGGCGGACGCCGAAGAGGTCGTCCAGGAAACCTTCCTCCGCGCCTGGCGCAGCGCCGCCACCTACGACCCCGCCCGCGCCAGCGTCTCCAGCTGGCTCCTCTCCATAACCCGCAACCTCTGCATCGATGAACTCCGCCGCCGCCGGCGCAACGTCGCCCCTGTCGCCATCAACGAGGCCCTCCCCCTGCCCGCGGCCGACCGCACCGACCTCGTCGCCGAGCAGGCCCTCGATGCCGAACGCGTCCGCGCTGCCCTCGCCAGCCTCCCCGGCGAGCAACGGAGCGCCATCGAGCTCGTCTACTACCATGGCCTCACCAGCAACGAGGTCGGGCGCCTCCTCGGCGTCCCTGCGCCCACCGTCCGCAGCCGCCTCCGCCTCGGCCTCCTCAAGCTGGCCGGCATCCTTCGCCCCGGGGAGTCCCATCCATGAGCCAGCAACCGGCCCATCCGATCGAATTCCTCCCCGAGCTCGCCCTCGGCGTCCTCCCCGAGGCCGACGCCCGCCCCATCCGCGCCCACCTCGCCGCCTGCCAGGCCTGCGCCGAAGAATTCGCCGAGCTGGAGCGTGTCGCCGCCCTCCTGCCCCTCGCCGCCGAAGCACCCGCGCCCCCGGCAGCGGCCCGCGAACGGCTCCTCGCCCGGGTCCGTGCCGCGGGCCCGCCCGCGCGCCATGCGCGCCCCGTGCGCTGGCCCCTCCTCCAGGCGGCCGCGGCGCTCCTCCTCCTCGCCGCCGGCCTCGCCGCCGGCTGGTCCCTCGCCCCCCGGGGCGAGCCCGCCACCCGCGCCCTCGCCGAACGGGAAACCCTGCTCGCAGCCGCTGCCCGCGGCGAAACCCTCCGCGCGGCCGCCACCAGCAGCAGCGGCATCGAAGCGAGCGTCCTCCTTGCTCCCCGCGCCGGCGTCGCCCTCGCCGTGCTCGATGGCCTGCCCCCCGCACCGGCCGGCCGCACCTACCAGGCCTGGCTCATCGAAGGTACCACCCCACAGTCCGCCGGTCTCCTCGGCGCCGCCGGCACCCTCTGGCTCGCCCCCGGCGGCGACCTCCGCCGCTTCGCAGCCTTCGCCCTCACCCTCGAAGCCGAAGGCGGCGCGCCAGCGCCCACCGGCGATCCCCTCATCGTCGTCCCCTTCGCCCTCGCCGCCGCCGTCCGCTGAGCACCGACCCCGCTAAAACTCCAGCACCACCCGCCGAAACCGCTCGACATACCGCCCGTCCTCCGTGCGCCAGCGCGCGTAGGCAAACTCCGCAAAATCCTCGTTCCGCCCGAATTGCGAAACGTGCGCCGAAAGCGCCCACACCTTCCGCTCTAGCTCCGGCCCAATATCCACCTCGACGTTCGGCGCGTTCGTATTCCAGAGCAACAGCTCGCGCACGTGCCACGGCTCCAGCCCCTCCGCCAGCAGCTCCGGGAAGTTCAGGTGGTCCCGCGCTGCCGGGTAGACCGCGTCGAGCGCCGCCGCACCCGTCACCCGGTGGTCCACGTGGTTGATGAACCGGTCCCGGATGATGAAATCCGTCGGGTCGTGCGTCAGCACCACCTCCGGCCGCACCTCCCGGATGACCCGCACCAGCCGACCCACCAGCTCCCGCGAGTACGCCAGCTCCCCATCCTCGTAGCCCAGCAGGCGCGGCGGTTCCACGCCCAGCCGGCGACACGCCTCCGCCTGCTCCTCCGCCCGCAGCGCAATCAGCCGCTCCCGCGGCATCCCACGGTCCGCGGTCCCCTTCCCCCCGTTCGTCGTCACCACCCAGTGCACCTGCCAGCCCAGCGCCGCCAGCCGCGCGGCGTAGCCACCGCAGCCAAACTCCCCGTCATCCGGGTGAGCAGCAATCACGAGCGCCACCGGCATCCGGGCGCACCTCCTCCCGCGTGCTCACCCGATCGTCGCACCTCGCCCACCCTCCGCGCGACCGCCACGCTCACCACGTTCCGAACACGATTGACGATAATCCCGCCACTCTGGTACCGTTCCCGCGAACATCCGTTCGGACGGCCGCCCATGAGTATCCTCACCCCCCGCCAGCAGGAAATCCTCGACTTCCTGCGCTCCTACATCGAAGAGCACGACTACCCGCCTTCCATCCGCGACATCCAGGAGGGCTGCAACATCTCCAGCACCTCCGTCGTCGACTACAACCTCCGCAAGCTCGAGGAAAAAGGCTACATCCGCCGCGACCGCGAAATCTCCCGCGGCATCGAACTCCTCGGCGCCCGCGGCCGTCGCCCGCGCATCGTCGAAGTCCCCCTCCTCGGCACCATCGCAGCCGGCCAGCCCATCCCCGTCCCCACCTCCGACCGCTGGACCGCCGATGCCGAGGACGTCATCGCCGTCACCGAGGACATGGTCCGCGGCCGCACCAACCTCTTCGCCCTTCGCGTCCGCGGCACCTCCATGATCGAAGACCTCATCGACGACGGCGATATCGTCATCCTCGAACCCACCCGTCACGCCGATGATGGCGACCGCGTTGCCGTCTGGCTCAAGGACCGCGGCGAAGTCACCCTCAAGCGCATCTACCGCGAACACGGCCGTATCCGCCTCCAGCCCGCCAACAGCGCCATGGATCCCATCTACACCACCCCCGAGAACGTCGAGATCCAGGGCCGCTTCGTCTCCTCCTTCCGCCCCAGCGAGTAAACTCGAGCCACCATCCACCACGCCGGCCCGCGCCGGCAGGAGCCGCATGTCGCAACCGCTCCTCGAGGTGCGCGACCTCTCCATCGAATACCGCGCCCGCGACACCACCGTCTACGCCGTCTCCGGCGTCACCTTCTCCCTCCGCCACGGCGAGGTCCTCGCCCTCGTCGGCGAATCCGGCTCCGGCAAAACCACCATCGGCATCGCCATCCCCCGCCTCCTCCCCCAGGGCGCCGCCATCACCTCCGGCGGCATCACCCTCGAACGCACCGAGCTGCTCGCCCTGCCCGAGGCCGAACTCCGCGCCTACCGCGGCCGCCGCATCGCCATGATCGTCCAGGACCCGGTCGCCGGCCTGAACCCCGTCATCGATATCGGCAGCCAGGTCGCCGAGATCCTCACCAGCCACCTTCAGCTCGGCCGGCGCGAAGCCCGCGCCCGCGCCATCGACCTCCTCTACCGCGTCGGTCTCGCCGAACCCGAGCGCGTCGCCCGCTCCTACCCCTTCCAGCTCTCCGGCGGCATGTGCCAGCGCGTCATGATCGGCATCGCCACCGCCCTCGACCCCCAGCTCATCATCGCCGATGAGCCCACCAGCGCCCTCGACGTCACCATCCAGGCCCAGATCCTCTACCAGCTCGAGCGCCTCCGGCGCCAAACCGGCACCGCCATCCTGCTCATCACCCACGACTTCGGCGTCGTCGCCCAGGTCGCCGATCGCGTCGCCGTCCTCTACGCCGGCCGCATCGTCGAAGAAGGCCCCGTCCGCGACATCCTCCGCCAGCCCCTCCATCCCTACACCCATGCCCTCCTCGCCACCCTCCCCCGCCTCGACCGCGGCCCCGCGACCCTCCAGCAGATCCCCGGCCAGCCACCCGAGCTCACCGAGCCCGCCCGGCGCTGTCCCTTCCTCCCGCGCTGTCGGAAGGCCCTCACCATCTGCCGGAGCGAACCACCACCCGTCCTCGCCCGCCCGCCAGGGGGCACCCACCACGTCGCCTGCTACAATCCGGTCTGGCAGCCAACCCCGGCCGATTAGCGCCGCGCCCGCCCCACCGCAAGGCTGCCCCGCACCGGCGCCACCCGCGCCAGGCGCGCGAAGGCTACCTCCAGCGCCAGGTCCTCATCCACCTCGTTTCGCTTGTGGGCCCGGTCCGCCTCGACGAGGATGGCGAACGCCTCCCGCACCCCCGCCGTGCCGAAGCGCCGCGCCCGCTCGATCGCCGCATGCTTCAGCTTCGCGAAGCGCGCCACGTTCCCAAGCTGCCGGTTGAGCGCCTCCTCCGGCGCACCCTCCTCGAGCAGCCCAGCCAGCGCCCCCATCGTGCGGTACCGCTCGAACAGCGCCGCCAGGATGCCCTGCTCCGATTCCCCCCGCGCCAGTCGCCGCTGCAGCATCTCCAGCGCCGTTCCCAGGTCCCCATCCATCAGCGCATCCACCATCCGGAAGTGATCCGGCTCGCGCTCGCCCGCGCACACCCGCATCACATCGAGCAGCGTCACCTCCCGCCCCATCGCCCAGAGCGCCAGCTTGTCGAGTTCGTTCTGCACCTGGAGCGTGTTCCCCCCGAGCGTCGCTGCCAGGTACGCGGCCGGGTCCGTCTCCGGTGGCACCACCTCCCCGGGCTCCAGCTCCGATGCCTTCGGCGCCCCCACCCGGAACCGGATCCCCCGCGCCGCCGCCTCCTCCCGGATGAAGCGCAGCCGATCCTCCAGCTTCGCCAGGGCCGGGTACTGCTCGACCCTCGCCCCCGGGATCCCTTTCAGCAGCTGCACCAGCGGATTCGCATCCGTCACCTGGCGCGTCTGTTGCTCCGCCAGGAACGGCCGCCCCAGGAACACGACGAGCGACGTCGGTGGCAGCTGCTCCGCCATCGCCGGGAACTCCGCCCAGCCCGCCGGTGCCCGGCTCCCCCGGCTCCCGCCGCGGGGTTCGAAGCGCGCCAGCACGTGCTCCACGATGACCAGCCGCATCGGTGCCAGGAAGGGCGGCGCCATCGCCAGCCCAATGATGTCGGCCGGCTTCGCGTCCCGCGCCTCAACCTCGGCCAGGTTATGCACCAGCATGCCGGTGCCACCATCGGCCTCCGCCTTCAGCTCGGCGAGCCGCCTCCGGATTGCAGCCTCGTCGCCCCCGTACAGCAGCAGTATCACGCCCCGAGCCTACCCGACCCGCCGTCCCGCTGTCTCACCCCTCCGTCGTCAGCCCGTATTCGAGCGCATCGGCCAGCGCGAGCCAGCTCGCCTCGATGATGTCCGTCGACGAGCCCACCGTCGTCCAGTGCCGGTTCCCATCCGTACTCACGATCAGCACCCGCACCCGTGCACCCGTCGCCGATTCGCTATCCAGGATGCGCACCTTGTAATCCACCAGCTTCACCCGCTCCAGCTGCGGAAAGAGCGGGTTCAACGCCTTTCGCACCGCCCCATCGAGCGCGTTCACCGGGCCGTTCCCTTCGTGGGCCGTGTGGTGAATCTCCCCATCAATGGTCAGCTTCACCATCGCCTCGGCCAGCATCTCATTGCCGCCGTTCCCCTTCCGCACCCGCCGCCGCTCCACGATCACGAAATCCTCCAGCTCGAAGGGCGGCCGGTACCCGGGCAGGCTCCGGCGCACCAGCATCTCGAAGCTCGCCTCTGCCCCCTCGTACTGGTACCCCTGCGATTCCCGCTCCTTCACAATCTCCAGCAGCCGCTTCACCTCGTCCTGCGAGAGGAAATCGAGCCCCGCCTCCTTCAACTTCACCAGCAGGTTCCGTTGCCCCGAGAGCTCCGAGACCAGCACCCGCGAGCGGTTGCCCACCAGCGCCGGGTCGATGTGCTGGTACGCCCGCTCATCCTTCACCACCCCCGCCACGTGGTAGCCCGCCTTGTGCGCGAACGCCGACGCACCCACGTACGGCGCCTGCGGATTCAGCGCCATGTTCGCCAGCTCCGCCACAAAGTTCGCCACTTCCGTCAGCCTCGCGAGCTGCTCATCCGCCACCACATCCAGCCCGTACTTCAGCTTCAGGTTCGCCAGGATCGTCAGCAGGTCCGCGTTCCCGCATCGCTCGCCGTAGCCGTTGATGCAGCCCTGCACCTGCCACACCCCCGCCTCCACCGCGTGCAGCGAGTTCGCCACCGCCAGCCCCGCGTCGTTGTGCAGATGGATCCCGAGCTTCACCCCCGGCAGGCGCTCCTGCACCGCAGCGATCGCCTTCAGCAGCGCCTTCGTCGTCGTCCCGCCGTTCGTATCGCACAGCACCAGCACATCGGCCCCTGCGCGCGCCGCCGCGCCCAGGCACTGCAACGTGTACTCCTGGTCACCTGCGAATCCATCGAAGAAGTGCTCCGCATCGAAGAAGACGCTCTTCCCCAGCGCTTTGAAGTAGCGCACCGTCTCGCCGATCATCGCCAGGTTCTCTTCTGGCGTCGTTTCCAGGATCTCCGTCACCTGGTAGAGGCTCGCCTTCCCCACCAGCGTCACACCCGGCGTCTCCGCCGCCACCATGCTCTGGATGTTCGGGTCCGTCTCGCAGGTCATGTTTGGCTTCCGCGTCCCCCCGAACGCGCTCACCTGTGCATTGCGCAGCCGGATCCCCTTCAGCCGCCGAAAGTACTCCGCATCCTTCGGGTTCGAGCCGGGGAATCCCCCCTCGATCCACGGGATCCCCAGCTCATCGAGCTTCTTCGTGATCTGGATCTTGTCCTCCACCGAGAACGAGATCCCTTCCATCTGCGAACCGTCGCGCAGGGTGGTGTCGTATAGCTGGACACGGTCGGTGGGCATAGGTTTCCTTTCTCCAACTCGAAGGGGACTGGCACGCGCGAACAGGACAGGAGCGTTGGGAAAGGGGCGCTAAATCGCAACCCCGCGCGATGCACGCGGGGTGGTTCTCACCTGGGGCCTGCTGGCCAGATTCACGCCCCCATCCTAGCACGGGGGCACACTCCAGTCGCGTTATGCCACGAAAAAGTTGACCGCCCGCTCCAGCTCATCCAGCTCGAACGGCTTCGGCAGGATGGTCGCCACCCGCCGCGATCGCGGGTCGTCCGCCTCCAGCACGCCCTCGCCCGTCATCAGCACAATCGGCGGCCCCGGCTCCGAGCGCGCCTCAATCGCCGCCACCACCCGCATCCCGTCGCCGTCTGCCAGGTGCAGGTCGAGGAGTACCAGGTCGAATCGCTCGCGCTCGAGCAGGTCGACCGCCTCCCCGGCCGAAGCACACCACGTCACCTCGTGCCCATTGTTCACCAGCACCTGCCGGATCAGGCGGGAGATCGTCCGCTCATCCTCGGCAAGCAGGATCTTCATGGCTGGTATCCACCTCCGCCGCCCGCACGTCACCGCACGGGCAGCTCAATCACCACCCGCGCGAAGCGTTCGCGACGTTCGCAGTGTACGGATCCCCCCATCGCGACGACAAGCTGTCGCGATCGAAAGAAGGCGAACCCCGCATCTGCGGCCACCGGCACCGGCTGCCCTCCCGGCCGCCCACTCTCCAGCGCCAGCGTCACCAGCCCCGGCGTCTCCCTCGCCTCCAGCCGCACACTCCCCGTGCCATCGCCCATCCGGTTCGCAGCGGCCGCCAGCCCGGCCAGGGCCCGCACCAGCCGCCCGGCATCCCACGGCCCTTCCACTCCCGGGAGCGACCCGCACACGAGTTCCACCTGTCGGCCGATCAGCTCCCCGGCCGCGGCCACGGCCGCCCGCAGGTCGCACGGGCCGGGGGCCAGCGTAAGCTTCCCGCGCTCCAGCCGCGACATCTCCTGCAGGTCATCGGCCAGCCGCTGCAGGTCGTCCACCGAGGTCAGCAGCATCTCCGCCAGCTCGTCATCGAGCACGAGCCCGCCGACGCTGCCGCTCGCCCGCCGTGCCAGCTCGATCACCATCCGGATCGAGGTCAGCGGCGTCCGGATTTCGTGCGCAAACGCCCCCATCGTCTCCCGCCGCAGCGCCTCGGCATCCAGCGTGGCGACCTGTTCGCTCTCCATCGTCCTCCCGGTTATCCCGTCGCGGTGGCGGGCTCGTCGCCGGCATGTGCCCCGCGCACGGTGACCGGGATTGTACCGAATCCCTCCCCTCCGGCGCGCGCCGCCACCGCCTGTTCCTCCGCATGGTACGAACTGCGCACCAGCGGCCCCGCCTCCACGTGCCGGAAGCCGAGTGCCAGCGCCCGCTCCCGCAGCGCATCGAACTCGCCCGGCTCGTAGTAGCGCACGATCGGCAGGTGTGCCGCCGTCGGGCGGAGGTACTGCCCCACCGTCAGGATGTCCACCCCTGCAGCCGCCAGGTCGCGAAACACGGCGAGCAGCTCCTCCGGCGTCTCGCCCAGCCCCACCATCAGCCCGCTCTTCGTGGTGACCCCCGGGTCGATCTCCTTCGCCCGCCGCAGCACCTCCAGCGAACGCTCGTAAATCGCCTGCGGGCGCACCCGCCGGTAGAGCCGCGGCACCGTCTCGACGTTGTGATTCAGGATCTCCGGCGCCGCCGCCAGGACCGTCGCCAGCGCCGCCGCATCGCCCCGAAAATCCGGGATCAGGACTTCGAAGGTCGTTCCCGGCGAGAGGCGTCGACCCCAGCGGATGCACTCGGCGAACATCCGGGCCCCGCCATCCGGCAGCTCATCCCGGTTCACGCTCGTGATCACCGCGTGTCGCAGCCCCATCCGCTGGATGGCAAGTGCCACCCGGCGCGGCTCATCCGTATCCAGTGCCCCGGGTCGGCCGGTCTTCACCGCGCAGAACCCGCACGACCGGGTACACGTATCGCCGAGGATCATGAAGGTCGCCGTGCCCCGGCTCCAGCACTCGCCGATGTTCGGGCAGCGTGCCTCCTCGCACACCGTGTGCAGCTCGCTCGACCGCATCAGCTCGAGCAGCTCAGCGAAGCGCCCGCCCGCGGGGAAGCGAACCTTCAGCCACGGCGGCCGCGTCTCCGAACCCGCCATGCCTACGAGCCTACCACCTTCGCCGACACTCCAGCGGCAGGCTCCCCTACGGCGACGCCTCCGCCGCCGCCATCACCGCCCCAATCCGTTCCTCCACGCCCCGGTGCCACGCCCGGTACTCCGTCACGTTCCGGCTCCGCACCGCCTCCCGTCCCGCCACGGTGTGCTCCAGCAGCGCCCGCAGCGCCGCATCAACGTTCCCCTTCCAGGCCTCCAGCCGTGGCGCCGGTGCTGGCAGCGCCAGCAGCTCCCGCGCCAGGCAGATCGTCGCATCCGCATACGCCGCGAAGTCCGGCCGGAACGCCTCCCGCCGGTAGAACGTCTCCCCCGGGTACGATTCCCCGAATCGCTCCCGCAGCCGTTCCAGTTCTGCTGCGCCGCCGCGGATGCGCGCCACGAACGCCTGCGGGCTCACCGCGCCGGGCGTTGCCCTGCTCGTCGGCACAGCCTGCGGTGAAGGGCACACCGTCTCGGCCGGGAAATTGGCATCCGGTGTGCCGCAGCCAGCGCCCAGCAGCCCCGCGATCACCAGCGTTGCCACCACGGCCGGGGTCACGCGCCTCATCCCGCACCGTCCCGTTCGAGCCACGCGATGGCCGCCCGCACAGCCTTCCCGCGGTGGCTGATCGCATCCTTCTCCTCGTCGCTCAGCTCCGCCTGCGTCCGGCCATCCTCCAGTTCGAACACCGGGTCGTAGCCGAAGCCGCGCTCCCCCCGTGGCTCGAACCCAATCCGCCCCTCCTCCACGCCCTCGAACGTCACGGGCGCCCGCCCCTCCCGCGCCGGCCACGCCAGCGCCACCACCGCCCGGTAGCGGGCGGTCCGCCGGTCGGCGGGTACCCCCTCCAGCCGCTCCAGCAGCAGCCGCGTCCGCCCCGCATCGTCCAGCCCCGGCCCGCCGAACCGCGCCGAATACATGCCCGGCCCGCCATCCAGCGCGTCCACCTCGATGCCCGAGTCGTCCGCCAGTGCCAGCAGCCCGGCTGCATCCGCGCACGCCTGCGCCTTTTTCAGCGCATTCTCCGCGTAGCTCTGCCCGTCCTCCGCTACCTCCAGGCCGAAACCCAGCTCCGCCGGGGTCAGCACCCGGAACCCGGCCGGCTCCAGCAGCCGCCGGAACTCCCGCACCTTTCCCGGGTTGTTCGTGGCCAGCACCATCCGCCGCTCGCCGCGTTCGCCTGTCATCCCCCCAAAGTCTCCCCGAGCCACTGCCCGGCAGGCAATTCCCCGGCTGCTGTGGTAGATTCCCCCGCGCGAAACTTCGCCTGGAGCAAAACATCCGTGCGCGCCATGGTTCTCCGCGGGAAGCAGCTCTCCATCGAAACCCTCGCCGAACCCGAGCCCGGCCCCGGCCAGGTCCTCGCCCGCGTCCTCGCCTGTGGCATCTGCGGCTCCGACCTCCACGCTGCCCGCTACCTCGATGACATGATCTCTGCCGCCCGGCGCGCCGGCTCCACCCAGTGGGAGGATGGCGCGGAGGCCGCCGGCATCGTCATGGGCCACGAATTCGTCGCCGAGGTCGTCCGTCCCGGCCCCGGCGCCGAGGCCTGGCAGCCCGGCACCCGCGTCACCTCCATCCCCGTCATGATCGACCCCACCTCGCCCACTGGCATGGCCGCCATCGGCTACAGCCCGCGCTTCCCGGGTGCCTACGGCGAGTACGTCCTCATGAGCGCTCCCCTCCTCCTCCGCGTGCCCGATTCCCTGCCCGACGAGGTCGCCGCGACCACCGAACCCTGCGCCGTTGGCCTCCACGCCGTCCGCGAGGCCCAGGTGCAGCCCGGCGAGCCGGCCCTCGTCATGGGCGCCGGCCCCATCGGGCTCATGACCCTCCTCTGGCTCAAGCACCACGGCGTGCCCCACGTCACCGTCTCCGAGCTCTCCGCCGAACGCCGCGAGCTCGCCCGCCGCCTCGGCGCCGACCTCGTCGTCGACCCGCGCGAGACCTCCCTCCCCGCCGCCATCCAGGCTGCCACCGGCCGCCCGGCGCCGCCCCTCGTCTTCGAATGCATCGGCGTCGAAGGCACCCTCCAGCAGGCCATGGACCTCGCCGACCGCATGGGCCGCGTCATCGTCGTCGGCGTCTGCATGCAGGAAGACCGCATCCAGCCGCTCGTCGGCATCAACAAGCAGCTCACCCTCAAGTTCGTCCTCGGCTACACCCCCGCCGAGTACGCCGAGGCGCTCGAGGCCCTCGGCAGCGGCGCCATCGATACCGCCCCCATGGTCACCCGCGTCATCGGGCTCGATGAGCTGCCCGCCGCCTTCACCGCCCTCGCCGACCCCCGCGATTGCAAGGTCGTCGTCGTCCCCTCCCGCTGAACCGCGCAGGCGTCCGCATCGCGTAGCCCCGCCCCCTGCTAGGCTACGCATCCCCCGTGGATGACGTCTCGCTCATCACCCGGATCGCGATAGCCCTCGGCCTGGCCGCCGCCGGGGGCTTCGCCGCGCGCGCCCTCCGCCTCTCCCCCATCGTCGGCTACCTCGCCGCCGGCCTCGCCATCTCCCCGGTCACCCCCGGCTACCGCGCCGACCCGGCCGCCATCCAGCAGCTCGCCAACATCGGCGTCATCTTCCTCATGTTCGGCGTCGGCCTGCACTTCAACCTGCGCGACCTCCTCGCCGTTCGCGCCATCGCCATCCCCGGCGCGGTCATCCAGGTCGTTGCGGCCACCACCTGGGGGGCCTGCGTCGGGCTGGCCTTCGGCCTCGCCTGGCGCGAAGCCCTCGTGCTCGGCCTGGCCATCTCCATCGCCTCCACCATCATCCTCATCCGCGCCCTCGAAGACCGCGGTCTCATGGGCACCATCCACGCCCGCGTCGTCATCGGCTGGCTCATCGCCCAGGACATCATCACCGTCGTCGCCCTCGCCATGCTCCCCACCCTCGAGCACGGCGGCGACGGCCACCTCTGGCAGAACATCGCCCTCGCCATCGGCCGCGCTGCCCTCTTCGTCGGCATCATGCTCGCCTTCGGCGCCCGCCTCCTCCCCATCCTCCTCTCGCTCGTCGCCCGAACCGGCTCGCGCGAACTCTTCGTCCTCGCCTTCGTCGCCGCCGCACTCGGCATCGCCACCAGCGCCGCCGCCTTCGGGCTCTCCATCGCCCTCGGCGCGTTCATCGCCGGCGTGGCCGTCTCCGAGACCGAGACCTCCCACCAGGTCGCCGCCGACGTCGTCCCCCTGCGTGATGCCTTCGCCGTCCTCTTCTTCGTCTCCGTCGGCATGCTCCTCGACCCCGATGTCATCCGCGCCAATAAGCTGCTCTTCCTCGCCATCCTCTGCTCAGTCCTCTTCGTCAACGCCGCCATCGCCTTCCTCGTCGCCGCCGTCTTCCCCTTCCCCGGGCGCACCGCCCTCGTCGTGGGCGCCGGCCTCGCCCAGCTTGGTGAGTTCACCTTCATCGTCGGCTCCGAAGGCGTCCGCGAAGGCCTCATGAGCGAGGAGACCTACGCCATCATCCTCGCTGTCGCTGCTATCTCAATCGTCGTGAACCCCTTCGCCTTCACCACCCTCGATGCCATCGAGCGGGCCCTCCGCCGCCTCGGCCCGGTCTGGCGCTTCGTCGACCGCCAGGGCGAGATCCCCCAGCCCGAGGTTCCGCGCTCCGGCCACGTCGTCATCGTCGGCTACGGCCGCGTCGGCGAACTCACCGGCCACGCCCTCGGCCAGCTCGCCATCCCCTTCGCCGTCGTCGAGGTTAACCTCGAACGCGCACGCACCCTCAACGCCGCCGGCATCCCTACCATCTGGGGCGACGCCGGCACCCGCGAAGTCCTCGAGCGCACTGGCATCGAGCACGCCCGCGCCGTCTGCATCACCGTCCCCGATGAGAGCACAGCCTTCGTCGCCACCGCCACGGCCCGCGCCCTCAACCCGGCCGTCCCGATCCTCGTCCGCGCCCGCACCGGCGGCGAAATCCGCCCCCTCCGCGAGCTCGGCGCCACCGAAGTCGTCGTCCCCGAATACGAAGGTGGCCTCGAAATCATGCGCCAGGCGCTCGTCGCCCTCGGCTTCGACCCCCAGGAGGCCCTCCACCTCTCCAACGCCGTGCGCGATATCCACTACCAGGCCGAGGCGCACGACCACCCCATCTGATGGGCGAACGTCGCTGCGCACAGCAACGGGCCCGGGGGAACACCCCCGGGCCCGTCCAACGCACCGCTGCGCGCAGGGTGCCTATTCGATCTCGACGACGGCGCCGGCCTCGGTCAGCTTTGCCTTGATCTGCTCGGCCTCCTCCTTGCCGACGCCCTCCTTCACCTTGGTCGGTGCCGCCTCCACGAGGTCCTTCGCCTCCTTCAGGCCGAGGCCGCTGATCACCTCGCGGATCGCCTTGATGACGTTGATCTTATTGTCGCCGAAGCTCTTGAGGATGACGTTGAACTCCGTCTTCTCCTCCTCGGCCGGGGCCGCAGCCGCACCGCCGGCCGCCGCCGGGGCCGCGCCCGCAGCAACCACCATCGGCGCCGCCGCCGTGATGCCGAACTCCTCCTCGATCGCCTTGTTCAGGTCGCGCAGCTCGAGGATCGTCATCCCCTTGATGATTTCCAGCACTTCTTCGACTTTCGAAGCCATCGTTCTCTCCCTTCGTATTCCCTGGCGTGTGGTGCGCGAGCTGGCGGCCTCAGGCCGATTCCAGCTGCTTGGCCCGGGCATCGATCAGCCCGGCGAAATTCCGAATCGTCGACTGCAGCAGCCCCGAGAACTGGTACAGCGGCGCCTGCAGCTTGCTCAGCACGTCCGCGACCAGCTGCTCCTTCGGCGGCATCGTCGCGAGGCTCTCCACCTCCGGCCGCGACAGCACCCGGCCCTCGAGCCAGCCACCATGCAGCTCGATGTTCAGGCGCTTCGCACGCAGGTGCTCCGTCAGGGCCTTCACCGGCCCGATCGGGTCCTCGAACCCGAACACCAGCGCGGTCGGCCCCTTCACAATCTCGGCCATCTCCGGCCGCCCGGCCTCGCGCGCCGCCATGGCCGCGAGCGTGTTCTTCACCACCTTCACTTCCGCGCCCGTCGGCCGAAGCGCCCGGCGCAGCTCCGTGATTTGTGCAACCGTCAGCCCACGATAGTCGGCACTCACCGCGATCGAGGCCCGCTCCATGCGGTCCTTCACCTCGGCAAGCATCGCGACCTTCCGTGGAGTCGGCATAGCGCCCTCCTTCCTGGGTCCATGGTGGCGGGGCGCCCACCCCGCCGCGGCGGCACGCCCGATCCGCTGGCACCAAAAAACCCTGCCGCCGGGCAGGGCCACCACACGCCGCACGCACGCCCACGCGCAACGTCACGTTCCACCGCCTCGGCAGGCGCCTCTCGGCATTCTCCCCATGCCCCCGGGCAGCGGGGACACGTCGCATTGGGACCTGCGGTCTCAGGCTCTTCGACTGTCTCCCATACCCTATCGGCATTACCCAACAGGCGCAACCGCGGCGGGCACCCCAGCACACCCTCCGCTACCCTATCGCTATGCTGGAGCTGACACGTCGCCTCGCCCGCGCTGCCGAAGGCGGCGCCCCCGTTCTCCTCGCCCTCCTCGTCGATCCCGGCAGCCTCCCCCTCCAGCCCGGCGCCCGCCTCCTCGTCGAGCGCGACGGCGCCACCCTCGGCACCCTCGGCGCACCTGCCCTCGATGCAGCCGTGGTCGCCGCAGCCCCCGCCCTGTTCGATCGCCACGGCGCCCGCACCCTCTACCTCGCCGGCGAATCCCTCCAGGAGCGCGCCAGCGAAGGCGCCCCCGCCATCTACACCGAGATCGTCGAGTCCCGCCCCACCTTCCTCGTCGTCGGCGCCGGCCACATCGGCCGCGCCCTCGCCCGCCTCGCCAGCTTCCTCGGCTACCGCGTCGTTGTCCTCGATGACCGCCCCGACTTCGCCGACCCGGCCGCCATCCCCGACGCCGATGAGGTCATCTGCGACGACTTCCGCGCGGCCCTCGAACGGTTCCCCATCGATGGCTCCACCACGATCGTCCTCGTCACCCGCGGCCACCGCCAGGATGAGCTCGCCCTCCGCACCTGCATCGGCCGGGGCGCCGCCTACCTCGGCATGATCGGCTCCCGTCGCCGCACCAGCGCCGTCCTCGAACACCTTCGCGCCGAAGGCTTCTCCGAGGCCGAGCTCGATCGCGTCCGCACGCCCATCGGCCTCGACATCGGCGCCGAAACCCCGGAGGAGATCGCCGTCAGCATCGTCGCCGAGGTCATCCTCCTCCGCCGCGGCGGCACCGGTGCCCCCATGTACTACCGCCCCCGTCGCGGTCCTACTCCAGCGCGCTCCTGACCGCCCCCCGCCGCTGCAGCTCCGCCCGCAAATCCAGGAGCGCCGTGTACGTCGGGATCACGAACACCCGCCCACCCGGCGCCGTATCCCGCAGGATGGCATCGACCAGCGCAGCCGGCGCCCGCTCCACCGCCAGCGGCGCGGGCCAGCCCGCATAGTCGAGACGCAGCGCCAGGTCCGCCGCGCGTTCGCCGCCCACCCAGCAGGCCGCCACCCGGTCCGCCACGTGCTCGTAATCCACATCCCACGTCCAGCTCACGTCCTGCCCATCGGCAAAGCGGTCGTTCAGCAGCGCCGCCACCGCCAGCCCGTCGCTCCCGCCCACCTGTCGCAGGAGCAGCAACACCTGGTTCGCCCCCGCCGGGTTCTTCGCGAGCAGCAGCCAGAGCTCCCGGCCGGCAAGCTCCACCACCTCCTGGCGTCCGAAGGCAGCCCCCGCATCCGCCAGCCCCCGCACGATCGCCTCCCCGGGCAGCCCCAGCACGCGCGCCGCCCCAATCGCTGCCAGCGCGTTCGCCACGTTGTACAGGCCGGTCAGTCGCATCCGCACCGCGCCCAGCCCGGGCACCTCCCACGTCGCCCCCTCCAGCCCCAGGCGCACCGCCCGCGCAGACGTGTCCGGTTCCGCCCTCGCCCGGCCACACCCTGCACAGCACCACCAGCCCACGTGCGCGAAGTAGCGCACCGTGTAGGTGTAGCTGCCCCCGCAGGCGCACCAGCGCGCATCGAATGCCCCCGGCAGGTCGAGCGCCAGGGTCGGGTCATCGATGCCGAACCAGTGCACCGGCCCCGGCCAGTCCGCCGCCAGCGCCGCCACCGAGGGGTCATCCGCATTCAGCACCAGCGTCGTCCCCGGCGGTGCAGCAGCGAGCCCGGCCCGCCAGAGCCCCGCCACCGTCTCCACCTCCCCGTACCGGTCGAGCTGGTCGCGAAAGAGGTTCGTCACCACCACAGCCGTGGGCGCCAGCGCCTCGACCGCCGCAGGGAACGTCGCCTCGTCCGTCTCGAACAACCCAACCGTTTCGGCCGCCCCCGGGATCCGCCCTCGCCAGTCCGCCCGGGACACCAGCGCACTGGCGAATCCCCGCATCAGGTTGCTGCCCTCGCGGTTGTGCAGGTACGGCCGACCAGCCGCTTCCAGCATCGCTGCCAGCAGGCGGCTCGTCGTCGTCTTCCCGTTCGTGCCGGTGACGAGGACACGGCCACCGCCAAGCTGCTGGCCCAGCCGCCGCACCACCTGGGGGTCGACCCGCAGCGCCGCAAGGCCGGGCACGGCAGTCCCGCTGCCCCGCCGCAGGGTCCGCGTCGCGCGCGCGGCGAGCTTCCCGGCTGTCACCGCCGCCGCCGTCCGTATGCCGTTCACTCCCGCATCTTCACGCGGGCGCCCCCACGGGGGAAGCCGGGCCGTCCTCAGGCCTTTGCCGTCCCGAGCAGCCCCGCCTGCCGCAGCAGCCCCACGATCCGGTCTCGCGCCACCACGCCGATCACGCGTCCCTCATCAACCACCGGCATGTGCAACAGCTCCTCCACCTCCATCTCCATCAGCACGTCCGAGACCAGTCGGTCCCGTGCCGTGGCCCGGAGCGCCTCCCGCGGCACCATCACATCCCGCGCTGCCATGCTGTCCCACAGCTGTTCCGGCACCGCCTGCAGCTCATACCCGCTGACCACCCCGGCGAGCCGCTCACCGTCGCTCACCAGGTAGACCACCCGCGGGTTGATCTCCAGCACACCCCGCGCCAGCGTGCCCACGCTCCGCTCCGGCTCCACCACCGGCGCATCGCGCAGCATCACGTCCTCTGCCCGGTACCGCGCCAGCTCGCGCACGAGCCGATTCTGCAGCAGCGACTGGCGGGCCGCGTTCTCCAGGAAGAGCCCGATCAGCAACATCCACGCCCCGCCCGCGAACGAGTTCGCCACCACCACATCGCGCCCGAGCATGGCCGCCAGGCCGAGCCCAGCCAGCGCCCACGCAAACCCCCGCCCCGTCCAACCGGCGATCCCCGTCGCCAGCGCGTGATTCCGCGTCACCAGCCAGAGCAGCGACCGGAAGACCCGCCCACCGTCCATCGGGAACGCCGGCAGCAGGTTGAAGATGCCCAGCGCCCCGTTCATGATCGCCAGCCACACCAGCACGTAGTCCACAGCACGGTCCGCCCGTCCCCCGAGCAGCCACCAGGCCCCCGCGAAACCGCCAGCGAGGAGCAGGCTCGTTGCCGGCCCCGCCAGCGCCATCAGCAGCTCCTGCATCGGCCGCGCCGCCTCGCGCGTCACCTGTGCCACCCCGCCGAACACGAAGAGCGTGATGCTCTTCACCGGGATCCGGTACCAGCGCGCCACCACCCCATGCGCGAGCTCGTGCAGCACGATCGAGGCGAAGAACCCCACCACGCTCGCCCCTGCCATCGCCAGGTGCGTCCACCACGCCGCACCACGGAACGCCGCCGGGTAGAACTGCGTCGCCAGGAACCAGAGCGTCAGCCCCGAAAGGACGAACCAGCTCGGGTTCACCATCAGCGGGATCCCCGCGAGCCTCCCCACCCGGAACGAGCGCAATCGCATACCCCTACCTTACGCCCATCCCGGTAAGCCCGCCGTCACGTCGCTATCCGCCCGTGCGCGATGGCGGCGGCGGTGGCCCGGCATCATCGTCACCCTCGACCACCGCCTCCCAGCACAGGTAGAAGTAGAACAGCCCCATCAGGATCGGGATCAGGAACGCCGGGTGCCGGCTCTCCACCAGGCCCCAGATCCCCCCCAGCGTCATGAACATCAGCGCAAAGACGTAGACGAGGAATGCTCCCCAGCTGAAACCGAGTGGCAACATGTTCGACGCCTCCGCCCGGCATCGTACCAGCACCAATCGGCCGAACGCTCCGCTGGAACAGTAGAAATTCCGTTAGAATCCCCTCCCGGCGGCCCCCTCGCTCGGTTTTACGAACGTTTTACAGCTCGCTGGCAACCCCAACCCCGGCCCCGGCGTTTTCTCCGGTGCGTGTACCTTCCCGGGTTGCTACGGTTACACGCAGGAACAGCCCCTCCGGGGCGCTGGAGGACCAATGAGCCGGATGCATCGCAAACTCCTCGCCGTCTTCGCCACAGCGGCCGGCGTGGCAGTCATCCTCGGGGCGACCCTCGGCATCGCCCTCGCCAAGCACTCCAACACCGTCAGCGGCGTCTGTGCCAACGGCCAGCCCGGCTGCAACATCCACTACGTCGGCACCATCCGCCCGCAGCCCGTCAGCCCGGAAAAGTTCACCGAGTGCCTCCCCGCGGCCGACTGGATCGGCATCTACGTCTGGGACGGCCCCAACCAGAAGTGGCTCCACTTCTTCAATACCCGCCCGGGCAACCCCGGCAACTACCCCGCCTACCTGAACAACACCAGCGCCGGCGGCATCTCCAGCATCCCCGGTTTCTCTGGCGTCGTCCTCATCATGCGGCCCGGCGCCGCCAGCCAGTCGGTCACCTTCCTCGACGCCAACAACGAAACCTGCAACTGAGCCAGCTTCCCGCTCGCGTACAGCCCTCGCCGCCCCCGCTCCCCTGGCGGGGGCGCGCTGCTCCCGCGGGAGCCCGCGGTGGTCCGTTCGCGTAGGATGAGCCCCCGTGGGTGAACTCGCCGCCCTGCTCGCGGCCCTCATCTGGGCAGCCACCAGCGTCGCCCTCACCTCCCTCTCCGCCCGCACCCCAGCCATCGTCCTCAGCGGCCTCCGCCTCGGCGTGGGCGCCCTCGCGACCCCTGCCGTGCTCTTCGCCAGCGGCCAGGCCGGCGACATCGCGGCCGCCCCCGCCGCCACCCTCCTCCAGGTCGCGGCGTCCGGGCTCCTCGGCTACGGCCTCGGCGATACCCTCTACATCCTCGCCCTCAACCGCCTCGGCATGCAGCGCACCTTCCCCGTCTCCATGGCCCTCTATATCGGCCTCACCGTGCTCGGCGGCGTCCTCCTCCTCGGCGAGCCCTTCACCTGGGGGCTGCCCCTCGGCGCCGCCCTCATTGCCCTCGGCATTACCGCCATTGTCTCCCCCGCGGCCGGGCCAGGCGGGCAGCTCGCCCCGCCCGGAGCCCTTGGCTACGCCCTCCTGGGCAGCGTCGGGCTCACCTGGGCCGCCGCCACCCTCTGGCTCGCCTCGGCCAGCGCCGACCTCGGCGCCATCGCCGCCGGGACCATCCGCACCCCAGCCGGCGCCATCGTCCTCCTCGGCTTCGCCCTCGCCTTCCAGCGGCCGGCGCTGGCGGCCCCCTTCCGCAACCGTCGCCACATCGGCGCCATCGCCCTCGCCGGCATCGTCGGTACCACCATTGGCAGCCTCCTCTTCGTCTACGCCGTCGTCACCGCCGGCGCCGCTCGCACGGCGATCCTCACCTCCACCTCGCCGCTCCTCGCCCTCCCGCTCACCATCGTCTTCCTCGGCGAGCGCCTCACCCGCCGCATCCTCGCTGGCACCCTCCTCTGCGTCGCTGGTATCGTCCTCGTGGTGTCATGAGCCAATCCCGCGCCCGGAGCTCCGAACAACTGCGCAGCGTCGCCCTGCCCTTCGTCTTCGTCCTCTTCATCGTCGCCTGCGCCCGCGACGCCGAAGGCCCGGCCCGCCCCGTCCTCACCATCGAGCAGGGCTCGAACCGCGCACAGGTCACCGTCGAGGTCGCCACCACCCCCCAGCAGCGCGCCCAGGGGCTCATGTACCGCCGCGCTCTCGACCCCGACGCCGGCATGCTCTTCGTCTTCCCTTCCGATTCCCGCACCGGCTTCTGGATGCGCAACACCTACATCCCGCTCGATATCGCCTACATCAGCGCCGACTTCACCATCCTCGAAATCCGCGCCGGCACCCCCCTCGATGAGACCGTCCTCACGCCCGCCCAACCCTATCGCTACGTCCTGGAAGTGAACCGCGGCTGGTTCGCATCCAGGGGCCTCGGCGTCGGCGCCCGCGTCACCATCCCCGCTGAGGTGCTCGAACCCTAGCCCGCGCGCAGCAGCGAGCCCCACGCGCTCGCCGGCCGCCGCGCCGCCACCAGCCGGCGCACCTGCGCCGCCTCCAGCGGACCCGCAAAGAAGCGCCCCTGCCCGCCGTGACACCCCACCTCGCGCAGGTAGGCGAGCTGCCATTCGCTTTCGACCCCCTCCGCCACCACCCGCATCCCGAGCGCCGTGCCCATCTCCACCACCGCCCGCACGAGCGGCCCCGAGGTCGCATCCACCCCCAGCCGCTGCACGAACGACTGGTCCACCTTCAGCGTGTCGATCGGGAGCTTCTGGAGGTAGCTCAGCGACGAGTAGCCCGTCCCAAAGTCGTCCAGCGCAAACCCGATTCCCAGCCGCTTCAGCTCGGCCAGCGTCGCCATCGCCCCCGGCGTGTCCTGGAGCAGCACACTCTCCGTGATCTCAAGCTGCAGGCAGCCCGCCGCCAGCCCCGATGCCTCGAGCACCCGGGCCAGCCGTCCGGCCAGGTCACGCTGGCAGAACTCCGCCGCCGAGATATTCACACTGATCGTGAGCGGCACCCCCGGCCGCAGCTCCTGCAGCCGCGCACCCTCGCGGCACGACTCCTCCAGCACCCACTGCCCGATGCGCACGATCTCCCCGGTCTCCTCCGCCACCGCGATGAACACCGACGGCGAGAGCACGCCGCGGTGCGGGTGGTTCCACCGCAGCAGCGCCTCAACCCCGGTCATCGCCCCGGTCTCCAGGTCCACCACGGGCTGGTACAGGAGCCGGAGCTCATGCCGCTCCACCGCACGCCGCAGGGCATTGTCCAGGTCAAACCGTTCCGCGGGGTCCGCATCCAGCCCCGGTGTGTACACCACGAACCGCGCCCGCCCGTCCGATTTCGCACGGTAGAGCGCCACGTCGGCCTTGCGCAGCATCTCCGTCGTCGAACGCTCCCCCGGCCCTGCCACTGCGATGCCGATGCTCGAGCTCACGAACATCTCCCGTCCCGCCACCGAGAACGGCCGCCGCAGCGCCAGCATGAGCTCGCCCGCTACCCGGACCGCCTCCGCACCCGCGCCCTCCCCAACCACCAGCACCGTGAACTCATCGCCCCCCAGCCGCGCGACCATGTGCTCCCCGGCGGCCGTCACCAGCCGCTGCGCAAACACCGAGAGCAACTGATCGCCCACCCCATGCCCGAGCGTATCGTTCAGGTACTTGAACCGATCCACGTCCAGGAACAGGATCGCCACCCGCCCGGGCCTCCCGTCCTCGGCCAGCGCCCGTGCAAACGCCGAGAGGAACATCGCCCGGTTCGGCAGCTCCGTCAGCGGGTCGTGAAATGCCCGGTAGATCAGTGCGTCCGTCGAGGTCTGCAGCGCCGCCAGCGAGAGGTTCAGGTCGTTCGCCAGCTGGTCCAGCTCCCGCACCGCCGCGTGTGGCGCCCGCTGCTGGAATTCCCCGCTCCGCGCACGGGCCAGCACCGCATCGATCGCCAGCATCGGGCGCCGGATCACCCGATCGGCGATCCACCCCGCTGCTGCCGCCGCCCCCAGCGCCACCCCGAACGTCGCGCCGGCCTCCAGCACGCCGTCTCCCGGCACCGCCAGCATCATCGCCGGCCCCGCCAGCGCCGCCCCGGCTGTCAGCCCGGCCAGAACCGGCCGCATTGGCAGGCGTGGCTCAAACACCTGCCCGCCCCGCAGGGGAACGACAGGGAACGGCCCGGGGTACCGCCCGTAACTGCCACATGTCGATCACAACTTCGACCGCGCCGCGCCCCGCCTGAACCCCCCTTCCCTGCCTCGCGCCCGCACAAGCGCGAGTGAGCCGGCGGGCTCCACCCCGCCGGCTCACTCGGAACAATCTCTGCCGCTTCCGGATTACGCCGTCACCGCATCCGAGAAAAAGGCCCGCACCACCTCCGGCCGCAGCTCCACGTTCTGGAGCCGCGCCCGCTGCAGCGTCTCCCAGTAATACCGGTACGTCGCCCGGTCGTGCAGGTTCCCCTCGTGCTGAATCGGCCCCCAGTCCGCCGCGTACGCCTTCAGCAGAATTTCCTGCGCCTCCTCCACCTCATCGTGCGAGGGCGCCATCGCCCGCGTGATCGGCTCAATCTGCGCCGGGTAGATGCTCCACTGGCGCAGGAATCCGAACTCCATCCGCGCCCGCCGCGCATCGTTGTAGATGAACTCCGTGTCCTTCAGCTCCAGCGTCACGTTGTGCGCCGGCACCACCCCGTTCGCCAGGGCTGCCGCCACCATCTCCGCCTTCGCCCGCCGCAGCAGCGCGTGGTCGAACTGCTGCGGCGAACGCATCGCCGAGGACGGGATCGCCCCATGGTGCGCACTCACGAAGTCCATCAGCCCAAAATCGAGCACCTGCACATTCGGCAGCGTCGCGATCTCCCACACCTCCCGCAGCGCCCCATGCGTCTCGATCAGCGCATGGATCGGGATGTCCCGCCGGATGCCCGCCCGCGCCGCGGCGTTGCGGATGTAGTCGATCATCTCCGCCAGCTCGCGCGCCCGCACCGTCTTCGGGATCGTGATGTACGCGATCCGCTCGCCCGCCCCCGGCACGATGATGTCGACGTCCGCCTTCCAGTGCTCGTGCGTGTAATCGTGAATCCGCACGCCCGCCATGTTGTGCTGGTTCAGCGGGCTGTTCTGCATCCGCACCACCATCTCCGCGTGCTCCCGCTCGCGGCCCGTCGGCGCGCCGTCCTCGCAGTCCATCGTAATGTCGAAGACGCCGCCCATCCGGTTCTGCAGCTCCAGCGCCTTCGCAATGCGCTCCTCGGTCCCCGCAAAGTGCTCGCAGGCCGGGATGATGGGGAAGGGCTTCTCCCCCTCGAACAGGACTTCGTTCGGGTGACGTGGCATGACCTGATCCGTAGCTATACTTCGGCGCGGCACCCCCGGCGCCGCGCAGTGCATGCCCCAGTATGCCCCCAGCCGCGCCCTCGGTGAAGCTCGCACCCATCCGCAAGAATCCCGTCAAGACCGGGAAAAAATAAGGCCAAAGCTAACGAACTCGGGCTATACTACTCATGCACCGTGTTTATCTTCGACCTGCAGATCCAGAACTTCCGGAACTACGTCCGCACCCAGGTCCGCCTCGAACGGGGCCTCAACCTTTTCGTTGGCGATAACGCCCAGGGCAAGAGCAACCTCCTCGAAGCCATCTACCTCCTCTCCACCCTCCGCTCCAGCCGCGCCAGCCAGGATTCCGACCTCGTCCGGCGCGACATCCTCCCCTCCGACTTCCCCGTCGCCCGCCTCGCCTGCCAGGTCGAACGCTCCGCCGGCAACCTCGCACTCGAGCTCGCCATCGTCGGCCGCACCGTCGACCCGGCACACCGCGCCGGCAAGCGCGTCCGCGTCAACGGCATCCCCCGCAAAGCCTCCGACGCCGTCGGCCAGCTCTGTGCCGTCCTCTTCACCACCCTCGACATCGAAATCGTCGCCGGCCCGCCCCTCATGCGCCGCCGCTACCTCGACATGATGATCTCGCAGGTCGATCGCGGCTACCTCCGTGCCATGCAGAAGTACGCACGCGTCCTCCAGCAGCGCAACAGCCTCCTCAAGCGCATCCAGGCCCGCGAAGCCCAGGCCCACGAACTCACCTTCTGGGACCAGGAACTCGCCCACGCCGGCGGCACCATCTTCTGGACCCGCGCCGATGCCCTCGGCCACCTCGCCATCCAGGCCGAACAGCAGATGGAGCGCCTCAGCGACGGCCTCGAATCCCTCAGCCTCATCTACCGCCCAGCCCTCGGCGGCCTCGACCAGTACGACGCACCCATCGACGACGCCGAGTGGACCGGCCGCATGCTCAAAGCCCTCCAGGCCGTCCGCGCCAGGGAGATCGCCGCCGGCGCCACCCTCGTCGGCCCCCACCGCGATGACGTCGAAATCCTCATCGATGGCATGCCCGCCGATGCCTTCGCCTCCCGCGCCCAGCAGCGCACCGCCGCCCTTGCCATGCGCCTCGCCGAAGCCAGCTACCTGCGCCGCGCCCTCGGCGATGACCCCGTCGTCCTCCTCGATGACGTCCTCAGCGAACTCGACGCCCGCCGCCGCCGCGGTGTCCTCGAATACATCGATACCTTCCAGCAAACCCTCGTCACCACCGCCGACCCCGACCGCCTGCGCGACATCTACACCCGCGCCGCCGGACGCTTCGTCGTCTCCGCCGGCACCATCACCCGCTTCGAAGGTGAGTAGTCCACCCTACCGGGCCCGCTCCACCGACAGCAGAGGGGCGGCTCCATCACCGGAGCCGCCCCTCATCCCTTGTGCCTACCGAAGCAGCACTACCGCGAGCGCCGCACCACCGCCGCCAGCCCCGCTGAGCCGAACACGAGCGCCGTCCCGGCCGCCAGCAGCATCCAGGCCGCGTTCCCGCCGCCCGAGGTGGCGCTGTCACCGGTCCGCGGCGGGGCAGGGGCCGCCGCTGCCGCCGGCGCGGCATCCACCAGCGGCACCGCCCGCAGCGTGCCATTCCCGGCCAGGCCAACCGCAACCACCGTGTACACCGTCCGCGCCTGGAGCTGCACATTCGGGATGGTCAGCACCGTGGCCCCCGTCGCGTTCACCTTCACCTCGAGGTTGTAGCTCCCCGCAGGCACCGGCACGTAGGGGCTCACATTCCGGAACGCCACGCCCGTGAACACGTTCGTGTCCGTCCCTGCCACCGCCACGTTCACCGGCGGCGCATCCGGCGAGGCGTGGATCAGCCGCACGTGCGCGTTGTTCGCCGCGGGCGTGCGATTGTCATCCTCGAAGAGCGTCAGGGCCAGCGTGCCGTTGCCCACCAGGCCGGTCGCCAGCACCGTGACGTCCTTCCCCGCCACGATCTCCAGGTTCGCCTCCAGCGCCGGCGTTCCCCGCCCGTCCGAGGGCGAGACGAACACCTTCACGTTATGCCCGCCCGCTGGGAGCGCCACGTACCCCGTCGCGTTCGGGAAGGCCAGCGCCGTGACAGCTTTCTGCCCATCGACAAAAATGTCCACCGGCGGCGTGTCCGGGCTCGCGTGCATCACCCGCACGCGCCCCGTGCCCGCCTGGGCCTCCGCGCCCCGCGGCGCCAGCATCACCCCCGCAGCCAGCGCTGCCATCAGCGCAACGGCCACGAGGAGCATCGACCGGGACATGACTGCCCGTGCAACGTACATCGAACGTTCCTCCACGTTGGTGCTTGCGCAGTTGCCGGCCGGCCAACCGCGTACACCCCATGTACGCACCTTCGACAACAATTCGATCACCGGGCGCAGCCGCGCCGCTGCCCCAGCCCCATGACCACCCACTTCGAACGATTCCGCCGGGGCGACGCAGCCGCCTTCGATGCACTCGTCGCCGAGTACACCGGCCCCGCCTTCGCCGCAGCCGTCCAGGTCCTGCGCGACCCAGCCCTCGCAGAAGAAGCCGTCCAGGATGCCTTCGTCCGCATCTGGCAGCGCGGCCGCCAGTTCGACCCCGCCCGTGGCAGCGAACGCTCCTGGATCCTCGCCATCGCCCGCAACGCCGCGATCGACCTCCTCCGTAAGCGCGCCCGCCCCTTCGAACGATCGATCGACGACGCCCCATCCGTATATCAAGTGCGTGACCCGGACGATACCTGGCAGGCCGTCCTTGCCAGCCTCACCGGCGAACGCCTGCGCCAGGCACTCGGGGCGCTCCCAGCCGAGCAGCAGGACGTGATCGACCGCGCCTACTACCGCGGCCAGCGCCCCGCCGATATCGCCCGCGAGCTGGGCCTCCCCGAAGGCACCATCCGGAGCCGGCTCCGGCTCGCCCTCACCAAACTCCGCGAATCGCTCGCGCCCGTCCGAGAGGCCCTCGAACCATGAACCGCGATTTGGCCCGCGAGCTCCTTCCCGAGTACGCCCTCGGCCTCCTCGAACCCGACGAGGCAGCCGAGCTCGAAGCGCTGCTCGCCACCGACCCCGCCCTCCGCGCCGAGCTCCAGCCCCTCCTCCAGGCCGGCGAAGCCCTCGCCCACGGCTACGCCGAGGAGCCCCTCCCGCCTGGCGCCGCCGAGCGCATCGCCGCCGGCGTGCGCGCCCGCCTCGCCCCGGCGCAGCCCGTCCCCCTTCGGCCGGCCCCCCGGGCGGTCGCCCCCTGGCGCCTCGTTGCCCTCGCCTCCGCCGCAGCGGTGCTCGTCCTCGCCGTCGGCCTCGCCGCCGCCGTCATCGCCTACCTCGATGCTCGCAGCGAAGCCGATGACCTCCGCGCCCAGCTCGCCTCCCGCGCCATCGAACTTCCCCTCGCCGGTGACGGCGCGCGTGGTGCCGTCTACGTCTCCTCCGACTTCTCCTTCGCCATCCTCCGCATCGTCGGCCTACCCGAAGCTCCCGAGGGCCACCACTACCAGATCTGGAGCGAAGGCCCGTACGGTGCCCGTTCCGCCGCCGACTTCGAAGGTGCAAGCGGCGAACTCATCATCCGCCTTCCCTCCCTCCCGCGTGATATGACCCGCATGTTCGTCACCCTCGAGCCCGATGGCGCACCCGGCGACCGCCCCCAGGGCCCCGAGGTCATGACCTCCCCCCGCTGAGCCGCTGGCACCATCCACCCACGGCCGGCATCATGGCCCCACCATGTCTGCCGATGCCTTCTTCCACATCGATGGGGATGCCTTCATCCCCCAGCCCGTCTGCCGCGGCCCCTGGGACCCCAATTCCCTCCATGGCCGCGTCGTCGCCGGCCTCCTCGGCGCCGAGGTCGAACGCCGCCACGGCGAACCCCACCTCCGCGTCGCCCGCATGACCGTCGACCTCTGGCGCCTCCCCGATTTCTCACCCATCACCGTCACCACCCGCGTCCAGCGCGAGGGCAGCCGCATCCGCATCGTCGATGCCGAGGCCATCGCCGGCGGCCAGTCCATCGGCCGCGCCAGCGTCGTCTTGCTCCGCCAGGGCGAACATCCCCCCGGTGAGGTCTGGGCGCCCCCCACCCGGGACTTCCCGCCGCCCGCTGCGCTCGCCCCGGACCCCCGCCCCCCAATCGCCAACGAAGGCTGGCAGCCCATGTGGGAGAGCCGCTCCCAGGGCCGCGCCTTCGGTGCCGTCGCCCAGAAACGCACCTGGATGCGCGAGATCCGCCCCCTCGTCGCCGGTGCCCCGCTCACCCCCTTCCAGCGCGTCGCGCTCGCCTGCGACTTCGCCAGCCCCCTCGCCAACTCCGGCAGCGCCGGCCTCGCCTACATCAACGTCGATATCACCCTCTACCTCCACCGCTACCCCGCCGGTGAGTGGATCGGCTTCGAATCCACCGATCACGGCGCCGCCGATGGCATCTGTATGGGCCAGTGCCGCCTCTACGATGAGCAGGGACCCATCGGCGCAGCTTCCGTCGCCGGGCTCGCCCAGCGCCGCCGCGCCTGAACGCCGCCGGTCACACCCCCGCGTAGCTGTGCAGCCCGCTGATCCAGAGGTTCACGCCGAAGTAGGTGAACATCACCAGCGCCCACATCACCACCAGCCACCACATCGGGTCCGGCCGCCAGCCCCGCCGCAGCCGCGCCGGCACCAGCCGCCGGATGCCCGGCGCCCCCGCCACCGAACCACTGCCCGCGCGCGCGTGGAAGTACGCCACCAGGCTCAGCCACGTCACCAGGGCGCTCGTCTCCTTCGGGTCCCACCCCCAGTAGCGGCCCCAGGCGCTGTTCGCCCACCACGCCCCCAGCGCAATGCCCAGCCCAAGCAGCGGAAACCCGACCATCACCGCCCGGTGCGCCAGGTCGCCCGCCGATTCCGCCGAAGGCAGCGCCGCAAAGCGCCGCCGGCCCTCGCCGCCCTGGAGCAGGTACACCACCGCCCCGCAGAACGCGACCGTCAGCACCGCGTACGACAGCATCATCACCGAAACGTGGAGCGTCAGCAGCGGCCCGTTCTGGAGCGCCGGCACCAGCGGCACGATCTCCTTCGGGAACGTCGCCGCCACCGCCAGCATCGCCATGACGATCGGCAGCGCCAGCGCACCGTACCGCCGGTTCCGATACACCACCTCGAACGCCAGGTAGGCCACGCAGATCCCGAACGCAAACGCCGTGGTGAACTCGTAAAGGTTCGAAAGCGGCGCGTACCCCCGCGCAATCCAGCGCGTCACCACCCACCCGGCCAGGAACAGCGCCGTCAGCACCGTAAAGGTCGTCGCCAGCCGCCCGAGGCCGGGGTTGGGCCCCCCGGCCGGCAGGCGCAGGCTCACCGTTCCCGCGCTGGTCTGCGCCGCCACCCGCCGCCCGGCCACCACACCGCTGGCCACGTACGCCCACGAGAGCAGGGTGGCAATCCCCGCCGTCACCAGCCCCGTCCAGTAGCAATACAGCGCGAGTTCAGCCATCAATCGTGCCCCGCTTCACGAATGGTACCGTGCCCGCCCCGCCCCGTCAGGGGGCGGCGCCTGGCACCTTTACATCACCCGTCGCGCATGCCCGGCAGCGCCGCCAGCAGGCTCTCCGCGCATGCCCGCTCCCACGCCGCCGCCCGTCGCAACGCCATTGCCGCCGCCCGCCGCAGCCCCGGCACCTGGATGCTCCCGTGGCCACCCGCCGGGAACGGGAAGAGCGTGAGCAGCGGCGAGAGCGCCTTCACCTCCTCCTCCAGCGCCCGTGCCGCAGTGCCCAGCTCCGCGCCAGCCGCGGGGAACGCTGCCGCCAGGTCCGCCAGGAACGCCGCTCCATCGCTCCGGGCCGCCGCCAGCACTGCCAGCGTGTAGGCGTTCCCCGCCCGGTCCACCGCCGCGGAACCCTCCAGCGCCTCTGCCCACGCCTCGATGCCACGCGTGCCCGCCAGGTGCGCCTCGCCCACGCGCTCATCCCCCGCGAAGAGCGCCAGCGCCGTGGTCACCGCGTCGATCGCCACCTCCTCCCCGACCTCCACCGCCTCCACCGGCGCCCACAGCTCGACCCCGCCAATTGGCTCCCACATCTCCCACGCGACGAACGGCCCCACCTCCTCCGTGATGATGTCCTGCACGAAGAACCCGCCGCGCTCCCGGTCGTACCCGTCGATGATCCCGAACTCGTGCAGGTGCAGGTCCCAGCCGATGAGCGGCACCCCGGCATCCAGCCGCTCCACCGCCCAGGCGATCGCGCGCTCCTTCGTCGGCACGTCTGGCGGACCCGCAAACCGCTCGAACCGCAGCCCCGTCCGCGCGTACCGCGCTACCATTGCCCCGCGGTCGAACGCCGCCGGCCCGCTCGGCAGCGCCGTCACGCCCCCTGCCGTCCCCAGGCAGAAGTGCCATGCGTGCCCCGTCAGCCCCATGATCGCGTGCCGCGGCAGCTCGATCCCGGCGTGGCGCAACACCCCTTCCAGCGCGCCGGCCGCGCTCGTCCAGTTCGGCGCCAGCGCAATCCCCTCGATCCTCGCCACGTCTCCCAGTCTAGCCCGCCAGCCGTGCCCGCAGCGCCGTGCCCGCCCACTTTTGCCTTCGCGGCCGCGCCGTACAATTCGGCCTCACCGCGTGGAGGGCGGACATGACCGACTTCGAACTCGCCACACTCCCGAACGGGCTTCGCATCATCACCAGCCCCATGCCGGCCACCCAGGCCGTCTCCGTCAACATCTTCGTTGGCGTCGGCCCCCGCTCCGAGCCGCAGCACCTCAACGGCATCACCCACTTCCTCGAGCACATGGTCTTCAAGGGCACCGAGAAACGCCCCACCGCCGTCCAGATCGCCCAGGACATCGAGGGCGCCGGCGGCACCCTCAACGCCTACACCAACAAAGAGTTCACCTGCTACTGGAACATCGTCCCCTTCGACCGTTTCCCCGTCGCCATCGACGTCGCCGCCGATATGCTCCTCAACTCCCGGCTCGAACAGGCCGAAATCGAGCGCGAGTGCCCCGTCGTCCAGCAGGAGCTCAAGCGTAATCACGATAACCCCGCCGCCTGGGCCGCTCGCCTCATCGGCCAGGCCGTCTACGGCCCGCAACCCGCAGGCTGGGATGTCGGCGGCACCGTCGAACTCGTCGCTACCTGGAAGCGCGAAGACTTCGTTGGCCACATCCGTGAGTGGTACCGCCCCGGCAACATCGTCGTCTCCGTCGCCGGCAACGTCTCCCACGAGCGGGTCCTCGAAGAAGCCACCCGCCTCTTCGGCGCCATGGAGCCAGGCCCCATCCCCCCGGTGCAGCCCTACGACCCCACCATCACCGGCCCGCGCGTCGTCACCGATTCCCGCCCCATCGACCAGTGCACCCTCTACCTCGGCCTGCCCATCTTCGGCCGCAGCGACCCCGATCGCTACATCCTCCGCATCCTTAACGACGTCCTCGGCGCCGGCATGTCCTCCCGCCTCTTCCTCGAAGTCCGCGAGCGCCGCGGCCTCGCCTACTCCGTCTCCAGCGGCTACGGCTACCTCAGCGATGCCGGCGTCTTCACCATCTCCGCCGGCGTCAACCGCGACCGCCTCCGCGAGACCATCGAGGTCTGCCTTGCCGAAGTCGACCGCCTCGTCCGGGAGCCGGTTCCACCCGAAGAACTCCGCAAGGCGAAGGACCACAACATCGGCCGCTTCCGCCTCTCCCTCGAGACCGCCTTCTCCATCGGCCAGCGCAACGGCGAGCTGCTCCTCACCCGCGGCCGCGTCGAAACCATCGACGAAGTCGTCGCCGCCATCGAAGCGGTCACCGCCGACGACATCCAGCGCGTCGCCGCCCGCCTCTTCGACCGCTCCCGCTTCCACGCCGCCGTCGTCGGCCCCGATCTCGACGAGGCCGAGATCGCCGCCGCCCTGGGCTGAATTCCTACCAGATCTCCGGCGCCCACGGCTCCGGGAACCAGCGGAACAGCCGCTCCGCCTTCGCCACGGCGGCCGCATCCCCCTCGATCCGCCCCGCCCGCCAGAGCGCCAGCGCGCTCGCCTGGCCCGGCAGCAGCGCCCCCAGCGTCTCGGCATCGAGCGTGAGCTCCGCGGACTCCCCGCTCGCCCGGCACCGCCCGCCCTCCGGTCTCGCTTCCAGCGCGAACCGCCCGACGGCATACCCGCCGAAATCGTCCACCACCTCCAGCACGATGCGCCCTTCCGCCGCGTAGCGTCGACCCTCCAGCGCGCGCGCCGGGTCCATCACCCGGCAGAAGAGCGCGTCTACCATGCGCCGCACCAGCCGGCGCGGGTCCTCCAGCAGGTGGTAGAGCGTCTCATCCAGCGGCCGCTGCTCTGCCGTCACCGTCGCCACCAGGTCCACCCCCAGCACGTACTCCCACAGGGCCGCCTCCGCACCGCCGTCCACCCCGGCCAGCTCCTGCACCTCGAGCGTGCTCCCCGGCAGCCCCCCGGGCAGGTCGGCCCGTTTCACCCGGTAGACCACATAGCCGATGGTCGTCCCCTCCTCCTCCAGGCTCACGAGGAACGGTGGACTCGCCCCCGCCGCCTCCCGGGGTTTCTCCGGCAGCACGTGTTCCTCCCACCACGCCGCACTGCGCGTGTGCATGCCGGCACGCT
>FWPU01003572.1_pt1 | contig 38772 bp, 34 predicted proteins | sample 2228361 | NCBI WGS metagenome assembly FWPU01 (sample SAMEA103939777, study PRJEB20133) | metagenome | reverse complement strand
ACACAGTGAAGGGGAGGACAGTTTACCCATCGGCTGGGGCGGGATGAGGAAGACCGGGGAGATAGAATGGCTTTTCGGTGCGTATCTTGCTGGACTACATCGTGGCATTCCCGGCTCCATCGCCTCTTTGCCCGACCTTTTGCCTTCCATCCCCTTCCCCACCGGCTCATATCAAGGCACCTTTTCCGTGATAGAAACCCCGATGCTATCCGAAGAAGTGATGAATCAGGTGGAAGGGATGAATATGGCGGTCAAACCCACAGGCGACGGAGCCTCGGTAGATGGAAAAGCTGCAGGAGGTGCCATATATTGCTGTCTTTATGAGGGAACACGGAAAGGTATACTGTTGATGGAAAAAGCAGTGTGCCCTCGAGATTTTACCCCCGTATTCCCCGGCGGATTATTAGTTTCAGCCCATGGCAAAGAGAAGGGATGCACCTGGTATCAGTTTGACGGGAAGACAGGCAGTTACAAAGTGGTGAAAGCCGGGGATAAGGATTCCGCCCACTGTTGCAACTTTCCCTGTTGTGAATATGTGGTGCAATGTTGTAGGCGTGATGAGAAGAAACCCTGCGCCTGTAAGGTGAAAGGACTCTATTGCGTGGGTTTTAAGAAACCTTCCTGGACGCCGCTTGCCCCCGGTGCAGAAGTGAGAGAAACTGGCAGGTGGTTCTGGCGTCGAACTCGCATCACCTGCCCACCTCCTCCACCGCCGCCATGCCGTAATGAGGCTCTTCAGGCGCACACTTGTGGTGATTTGTGCTTAAGTCTTGCTTATAATCCGCTTAGAGGGTATTTTCCCGAATGCGAAGAAGCCTGTAATATTGCATGTGGTGGTGGACTTGGTGCAGGTAGCAGGCTTACTTGTGCAGGTGCAGCAGCTGGCATTGCTACATTCTGGGCGTGTATGGGTAGAGAAGCGATGGGTGAGGCAGAGCATTCTTTATGTGTGCGCGCTTGTATCAATACGCTCCATTTACCGGAATCCGTATGTGAAGCGATATGCTCAATCCCGCGGTGATGGTTTTTGAAGATTTTGCCCAATAATCTCCTGCGCTGGATATTATTTGTTGTTTACTTTGTAATTCTTTTGATACCAGCATCCTGCGACGAACCGAAGAAAAAAACGGCTAATCCATTTCAAGTAAAATGGATATTTTCCTTTCCCACAGATATAGATTCCTCTAATAATGAGAAATTGCCTTTCTGGCCTTTCTGGGAAAACAACCATCGTGTTTGCTCTGGCTCTGTTTATCCCATATTGAATCAGGGAAAGCTTACTTATTCCGGTCTTCCCTATATCTCTTGCTGGCAAATTGAAGATAGGAAGCTGGTGGAGAGTTTGAATTTTGCAGAAAAATGGAAAGAGGAGAAAATATTTTTTCAACATATTTCGGAATGGATTGGGAAGGAGCATGTTTATTCCCTCTTCAGACTGTACAACATGAAAAAGAGCAAATTTTTTCTTCTCCAGTGTCCGCTAACAGCACCGCTCAAAACCTGCCAATTCACAGAGATCCCGCTGGAAACAAGAATCCAAACCAAGGGCTTCGAACCAAGGGCAATCATTGGAGCATATGATAAATATATTGTGTTGAGAGGAAATTATTGGATTCCAGTACTCTTTTCTCCTCAAAGGGGCAATGTCTACGCTTTGGTGAGGTTTTCCATTCAGCACGAAGAGGTTCAGTTGGTCCCCTTGCTGGTTCCGGCGCGACCCGAGGACCTTATAAATGGTGCTTGGGGGGAATGGGATGCCGTCGCTATGACTCCGGATGGAAGGACTTTAAGGTTACACTACTTGAAGAGACTTCTTGGTGGTAGATGGGTGCTGGATGTTCACGCTCCGCCCACAATTGGGTTAAAAATTCCTCAAAACCATTCGAGATATTTTTTTCCGCAGAATGTGGGACCGAAACCCTGGGCCTTCGATGTGTTCAAAGCCGCGACAGTGGAAGAGGCAATGGAACTTGCTTTGCGATGGTTAACGGAGAAGCCGGGGCTTTATCCAGACTATGACGAGCGACTTGTAGGTATTCAATTCACGCCGCATGATCTTTCCCTGTGGGAATTCTCTGGAACTGCCTCTCAATTAGTGCGAGTAGGGGGATATGAGGAAATAAGCATGGTACTTCAAAAAGTTATTCCCTGTACTGCTTTCGAATTTCGTCCTGTGTCTTTACGCAGAAAAAGTTTCCTGATAGCGGTTTCGTGTGAGAAAGGTGCTCAAAACACTTTGTCCTTTGATTATCTGGTGCTTCTTTCCATAGGTAATCAGAATGGTGTCGGGACTTGACACCAGGACATTAGAGATTTTCACTGGATCAAGAGGGCAGGTTTTCTTCTTTCTTTTAAGCCCCTTTTTCCCTTTCCCTCTTTTCTGTGAGATATTAAAGGTGAGAAGGGAAAAGCAACATCTATCTACGGGGATAAGAACTGGAGAATCCGAGGGGTTAAGGATCAACTTTCCGGCGGGTATTTGGACTTATTCAAAGATGATGCGGGAAGGCTCATCCGCATTGAGATTACTGCTGGCACCGGCTCCAACCCGTTTCCGTGGCCTGCTGGAACAACTACGGTCACTTCAGATGCGAATGGAAATATTCTTGCAATGTCGGGCACAGGGTGGAATATTTCTCAGGAGTTTGATTATGAGCAGAGGGTGAAGAGGGTGGTGCGGGAAGATGGAACGGTGGTGGAGAATGTGTATGATGGGATGGGAAGAAGGGTGAAAGAAACGGTGGGAGGCGCAGGAAAGGATTTGGTTTCAATGGAGGGGAAGGTGTTGAGGGAGTATGATGGGGCGGGCAATCTCACTGCTCAATATTTCTGGGCAGGGTTTGATTTGCTTCAGAAGGATTTATGGGGGCAGGCGGGTGTGAGGTATTTCGTTCCCAATGCTCTTCGCACTCCATTTTCTTCCTGGGACCAGGTGGGCAGTCAGGTTTTTCGGGCAATGTATAATAGTTTCGGAGTGAGGATTTCAGAAAGCGGGATTTCACCTACCCTCTATGAATGGATGGGGAACAGACGAATAAATGATACCCATTTGCTGGAAATAAGGGATGGATTTCATCGGTATCCTGAACTGGGGAGAATAGTGAATGGCTTTTTCCAGTTGACCTATCCATCGTGCTGGTATATGTTGTTCTGCTATTTGAGGTATTTGCCTGAGATTGCTCAGTGTACGGTATGTGCGATGAGATATGGAGGGAAAGGATATGTGATTGGAGGGGAAATGTATTGTGAAAAAGTTGGAGCGATTAATGTGCAATGCTGTCTTGGTCCTGAATGGCGTCGGGAATGGTGGGATTGTTGCATCCACCCAGCAGTTGCTCCGGACCCAGAAGTCCTGGAAGCGAAAAGAGCCTTCTGTGGTTGCCCTGAGTCCTGTCCTAACCCTTGCTTGGAGCAAGAAGGTTGTTGTGGAGGTATAATCAATAGCAATCTTTACGCAACCCCTCCTTTTTATAGCGAGGTTTCTGAGATGGAAACGGACAAAGAAAACTGGGAACTGAATTTTAATGAAGCGTTCCTGCCGAAATTGGGCACCACAACTCTTGGACCGAAAATAAAGTGCAACATGAGGGACGCATTATGGATTCAAGCAGCATTGATCAAACTTTGCTCTGTTTTACGAAGATCTGAGTGCGCCGGGGGTGAAGAGTTTCAACATTGTTTGAGAAGGGTATGTGTTGGCAGTACAGTTAAAATTAGATGTAAGAAGTGCGGGAAGGAGAAAATTAAGCCTGAAGAGCGCCATTGCTATCCACCCGAGCGAGAATTCAAACTGTTCTTGGGTACAACGTGCGGAGACAACTGCATAGTTGTTTGTCCAAGAAAAATTGAGGAGGCCTGTGGGTCATCGACTGATGCTATGGCTGGAGTCATCGTTCATGAAATGGCGCATTTATGTATAAAGAAATCTGACCAAGGAATTCCTTCAATAGGCGGTGCAGGTCCTAAAGCTGAACAATTTGCTTCTGCATGCGAGCTATCTTGCATGCCAACATCTTGCGTTTCCAGCGGTAGTAAGAAACACTTCGAGAAATGCTATTGTGAGGGTATACATGATAAATGCCCCTATAACCCATACTGCTTTAAATGCCATTGAATAAATTTCTGAAAGCCATTATCACTATATTTATTTTGCCGTTGTTTCTAATGATGTGGAGGTTTATTACATTGAATGGATTAAACTGCTGGGAAAACTCTTGGCTTCATGCTTGTGGCCTTAATCAGCCCAGTTTATTTGATTTCGTGATGTTACAAAAGGAAAGTAATTCGGTCATATTAGGAAGTGACCTTGGTAAGATTGGATGGTATAACAGGACAGGCAGGCTAATAAAAGAAATTTCTCTACCTGATATAGCATTTCTTGTCGGCTTCAATCCTTATACCGGTCTTTTGTCCTATATTCTGAAAAAGGAAAAGAGATTGTGTTCCTTGAACATAGATGAGGAAAGAACAAGTTGCGTTCTCTGGGATGGATATATCGAGAAGCCACATATGCTCTGGCTTCAGACTTTCCCCAATAGGGCATTCATCATTAGCCCGGCAAACGCTACAATATATGAGATAGACAGTAATTTAAAAATAACGAATGTGTACCGACGTAGTTCCTTGCCGGGCAAATACATACTTTTCGCAGATGAGCAGCAAGTCATCATGATAAAAGACGATGATGTCTTCATTCTGGACAAGGATTTTCGTTTTATTGAAAAGATTTCCCTTTCACTAATCTATCAGAGATTAGAAAATATAATATCACGAAAAATAGAAAAGGAACCCATAGTTTTTGCAGGTCCTAATCTATTACGAGTTTTATTTATTGACTGTAAACCCAAGTTTACCCCATTTCAAGTTTTGGATTCATGGATCGGTAATATTATGGAATATTCGCTTGATACATCAGGTTGTACCAGTTATCTCGCTACTTATGAATTAAGTAAAAATTCTCCATTACTATCTGGGCTTAACAGAATCCCAATAATTCCTGCAAAAATCGGTTGGATTAAAGACTATATAAACTCAGCCGGTATCTTTTATGGAGATTGCAAATTTAACATCTATGCCGCCCGTTTGAGTTATGCAGACGGGACTAAAGATGTGCTGAGAATTACAAATAACGCAAAAATCAGGATACCGGATGGATTATAGAATGCTAGCTCACAAAGTATACTTGACATTTGATTCAGCACGACGATTGATGGAAGAGAAGGTGGCGAAGGAAGGTTTCACGGTAACTTACCGAAAGCAGTATCGGGGGGATAAAGTGCGCCCGAAGGGCGAGGGAAGAAAGGAATTAGGGAGGAAGGGCAAAGTGAGGGGACAGGGAACAGGGGGCAGTGGTCAGAAAAGATCTGAGCTGTAGATGTGCAAAGGTGTTGAGGGAATATGAGGAGGGAAGAATTTAGCTGGACAATTTTCTGGGCGGGGAATTTTTTTTTTGATATTTCGGTGGGAGTTAATGAATTTGTTCCCAGATGGCGGCAATGCCCTGACCCACTCCGATGCACATCGTGGAAAGGCCATAGTGGTAGGATTTTCGCTTCATTTCGTGAATCAGCGTGGTGACAATCCGGGCACCTGAGCATCCCAGGGGATGACCGAGAGCAATAGCGCCGCCATTAGGGTTGATTTTTTCGGGAGATAATTCCAGTTCCCGACAGCAGGCAAGAACCTGCGCGGCAAAGGCTTCGTTGATCTCCACTGCTTCTATATCCTTCAGCGTCAAGCCAGCCCTTTGCAGCGCTTTTCGTGTTGCAGGCACAGGACCCAAACCCATATAATCCGGATGCACGCCGACTACAGCGTGAGAAACCAGTCGAAAAAGTGATTTGAACCCCATTTTCCTTGCGCGTTCTTCTTCCATAATGAGCACAGCAGCCGCACCATCGCTCAAAGAGGAACTATTTCCCGCTGTCACCGTTCCTCCTTCCTTGAACACCGGCGGCAGTCTGGAGAGTTTTTCCATATTCGTATCTTCCCGCGGTCCTTCATCCCGCTCCACAATCACCGGCGGTCCCTTTTTTTGCGTTACTTGCACCGGCACCACTTCTTGGGAAAAAATACCGCTCTTCCAAGCTTGAACTGCTCTCTGGTGGCTTTGCAGGGCAAAAGTATCCTGCTCTTCCCGAGAAATTTGATATTGTTCATTCACGCACTCCGCCGTTTCACCCATAGAAAGAGGTCGGTACTTTTCTGCCATTTTCGGATTCGTAAAACGCCACCCGATGGTGGTATCATATACCGTGAAACTACCCCAGGGAAAAGCCGCTTCCGGCTTGGGGAAGACAAAAGGTGCCCGGCTCATACTCTCCACTCCACCAGCGATGAACACTTCCCCATTCCCCGTTTGAACTGCAAGGCAAGCAGAAATTATAGCTTGAAGACTTGAGCCACAAAGACGATTTATTGTTTGTCCCGGGATTTCCGAAGGAAATGCTGCGAGGAGAACCGCCATTCGCGCAACATTCCGATTATCCTCCCCCGCTTGATTGGCACACCCGAAAAGCACATCTTCCACTTCCGATGGCTCAATACCCGTCCGCTGGACGATTGCCTGGAGCACCTGAGCAGAAAGGTCATCCGGCCTGACCAGGGCTAATACCCCCCCATATTTCCCCAACGGTGTTCTTACCCCATCCACAATGACTGCCTGCCTCATTCTCTGCCCCGAAAAATTGTAACCTCTTTTGCCTTAGAACTTTGCCAGTAAATAAAACTACACGCTCACTTGTCTAATTTTTTGGGCTCTCCAGCGGGCAAGCAAAGCTGCCCCCAGCGCAGCGGCATATTCCGGCTCATCCGGAACATTCACTTTCTTGCCCAATTTTTCCTGCAGTGCTGCAACCATACCATCCTGCTTCGCCACCCCTCCGATAAAGGTAATTTCCTCTTCAATCCCCACCCGTTTCAGCAAGGCAATAGCACGGTCCGCCAAAGAATCATGAATGCCGCGCAGGATGTCTTCCACTTTTACGCCCTGGGAGACATGATTGATGATTTCTGTTTCTGCCAGGACGGCACAAATACTGGAAATCGGCTGGGGGTTGGTGGCGAATAAAGAAAGGCGTCCAACCTCTGAAAGCGGCACTTCCAGATATTTTGCTGCTTTGAGGATAAAACTGCCGGACCCAGCGGCACACTTATCATTCTGCTTGAAATCTTTCACTTTGCCGGAAGCCTCAACCCGAATTGCCCGCGTGCTCTGCGCTCCAATATCCAGCACGCATCGGGTTTGTGGAAAAAGATGCACGGCAGCCCGCGCTCCACAGGTAATTTCCGTTATCTGGATGTGCCGATAGGGAATCGCATACCGGCCTAATCCTGTGGTGGCAAGGTATTGAATTTCCTCACGGGAAAAGCCATTGTTCCGCTCCAATTCATCCAGCATATCTTCCAGCACCCGGGTGAACGGAACGGAAGTTCTGGCAATCTGCTTGCCGAACACAGACCCTTCTTCGTTGAGCAGGACAATTTTCGTCCGACCAGAGCCTACATCCACCCCGGCGTAGAGCATTACACCTTCTCCTGCACGGTTTTCATTGCTCTTTCGAGGGCGAAAAGTGATGCACCGATGGCACCTATATAGTGCGATTCCGAGTGCACATTCAATTTGATATTTAATTTCTCCTCCAGTGCCTGAACCATTCCCACATTCCGCGACACGCCCCCCGTAAAGGTGACCTCTTCCAGAATTCCCACCCGCTGAGCCAGAGAAATCGTTCTGGATGCTATGGCTTTATGAACGCCGTTAAGAATATCTTGCAGTTTTTTTCCTTCGGCAAGATAGGACATAATTTCGGATTCCACAAACACGGTGCATACCGAAGAAAGCCGAACTGGAGTTGTAGATTGCAGAGAGAGCGGACCTATTTCATTCAGAGTGCAATCAGCCACATCAGCGCAAGCGGCTAAAAATCTTCCCGTTCCTGCCGCACATTTATCATTCATCGCAAAATCCAGCACTTCTCCATCTGCGCCTGTCCGAATCACCTTCGTATCCTGCCCTCCCATATCTATTACTGTACGCGTTTTTGGGAAAATAAAATGTGCTCCGCGAGCATGGCAGGAAATCTCGGTGATTTGCGCATTGCCGAAAGTAACCTTATACCGCCCATATCCCGTTCCCACCACATAAGCGATCTCCCCCGGTTTATATCCTGATGATTCCAACAGCATCTGAAAAACCCGTTCTGCTGCCTTGGTCACATTTGCTCCTGTATCTATCAATGCCCTTGCGAGGATTTCCGTTCGTTCATTCATCAATATCCCTTTGGTTTGCGTGGAACCCACATCCACACCGCAGACGAGCATTGTTCTTTACCTCCTGAAAAATTTCTTATGCTCCAAGGCTTCAAAAAATGCGTCAATGCGGTTGCGAATTTGTGCTTCGGAAAAATACCGCGGGTCTTCTAGGTCGGATTCAATATACAGAGTCGGAACACCCATTTTCTGGACGAAAAACTCTCTCATATCCCCCTGACCTGCGGAGAATAATCGGCAACTTTTTACCGCGTGAATGATGAGCGCATCACAGCTCCATTCCTCCACATATCGCCGTATCTGCTGGTATCGCTGGAGAATATTTCGGTTGGGCAAGTTGTGTGCCATCATATGCAGAGCAATGCTTTCCAATGGGTTTTCTGGGTCGTGGCGGAAGCCAAACTCCCAGATGCCGCCCACTGTGGAGTAAGTGGATGCTACAGCCACTGCGGACCAACGGGAGAGCAAATCCCGGAAAGCGCGAAAATACGGATACGGCGGAGGTCCTTCCACTACCACTCGAAACTTCTCTTCTGGCAGTACGCCTATGCCACTTTGCACTCTTTCTTCAAACTCTTTCACTGTTTCCTGAAAAAATCCCACGCCTTCCCGTGTACCCCGGTGGACATACAAAGGACCCATCATTGTCGTAGAATCGAAATACGCATCGTATGGAGTGGGGATGTGCTTGCTTAAATTCTTTGTTTTAGCCCACAACTCCTCCATTTCTCTGCTCAGACGAACAATTTCCTTCAACCGATGCAGGTCAAACTTTTTCCCGCTGATTTCTTGGAGAATAGAAATCAACTCTTTCAATTGCGCCACGACATATTGGACATCTTCTTCCCGAGGCTCTTTGGTTCGCATAAATGGGATGTCCAGCATATATATCGGAGCCCCTGTCCAGTGAGCCAGATGTTCAAACCACTTAATATAAGTATTGCATCCCACGAAATTGCACAGAATCAAAGCGGGCTTGGGAAGCCGGGTTCCCAGAGTAGTGGAAGCATCCAGAAAAAATGCACCAATGTCCGCCTTCACATAGCCACAATTATCGGTGGAATAACCAATTTCTTCCGCTTTCAGAAGGGCAGGAAGTGCCTGTTTGCGTATCGCCAGCTGCAGGGCATTGATTTCGGGATATACTGGTAAAAGGTCGAAACACCGGACCAGCTCCACAGGATTACCAGAAATCATCAAATAGATGGCACCTTTCCCCTCCTGTGCCAACTGATTCAACTGAAGATACCACTGCTCCATCATTTGACGCTGTAAGCCGTGCATGCGCCCCTGATATTTCTTCTTTTCTGTGTTGTTGCTCAAGTCATTTTCCTCCGTCGGCAAAAATCAACGATTCTACAAATGTCTCCAGTTCCAGGCGCACCCGATCAAAAGTCCACATCTTCTCCTCAAATTCTATAAAAAGATGAGGAATCCCCTCCTTTTCCAAGCAGTCTTTGAACAGCACATAGTCAAAAAGCCCGGGTTCGCAGAATTTGGCGTAGAGAAAAAGCACCGCATCCACGCCAAGGGAATGGACCTTTTCCAGAAATTGCTCCACCCGAGGCTTTTTCCCGGGATGTTTCACCGAACTATATCGGGATTTGGCTAAATATGCATGTGCAAGGGCTTCAAACACATTTCCATCCGTCGTAACATCCTGAGCGATGAAATGCCTGCCCAGAACGAAATCATCATCCAGAATGTGGCAAGCCACCTCATCCAATAACTTCAACATTTCTACGGGGGGTTGCTCGCAAAAAGAGCCTTCCACGAGCACGCGAATCCTATCCCGCTCCACCGTCGAGCGCTCTTCCAGCGTTTGCAAAACTCTCTGCAAAAGGGCATTGTGTTCCTCCACAGGCAGAAAATTTCCCGCCCGGTTCAGGAGATAAAGTTCATAAGTGGCTAATTTTCCCGGCCGATTTCTGCGAATTGCATACAATTCCCGCACGAGGCGGCGATTCTCGTTGAACTTCAGTATGCTCTGTCTCAGAGCATCTTCGGTCAGCCGATTTCCAGTCAGTTCCTCCAGAACCGCCTTCGCCCTTTCATACTCGCTTTTGAGGAAAGGCAATGCGGCAGGAGAATCCAAATTTTGCGGGAGGTGAAGGAAAAGCACGCGCTTTTCGGGGAAGTTTCGTTCCACCACAAAGGAAAGATTGCGCGCCGAGTCGCAGATACCAGAAAAAAATAAGGCATCCAGAAATTCCAGTGCACCATTCAGGCAAAGTTCCATTGTGCTTTTCACTATGGAACAGATAAAGGAGCCGAAAACTGCATCAGCGTGAGAAATTTCAATGACATTCCCCCCGCCATAAAGCCCAACAGGAATTGCTCCTGCCGCATCAATCAATTCCACTGGAGTATAAACCGGAAAATACCCCACCACCTTTTTTCCGGATTTTTCCTTCCATTCCCGCAGGGCAGAAAAATGCAAATCTTTAATGAAGCTCTCGCACTGGTTCAAAGTACTTTGAAAAAACTCCTCTACAACTGCCCCTTTCCGCACTTCAATCCCCTGCTCTACCACCTTAACCGCTCCCTCACCTCACTCCACACCTCTTGACCACTACCAATATTATATTGCAACAAAAAGCACAAAGAAAATTGATTTATATCAAGATTTTTAGGTAAAGGCAGGGAAGTGCCCGGGGTAAAAGCGGGAGATTTTTTCTTTGGCAGTAGAAATGCCGGATTGCTCATAGAAGGATATTACGAAGGCAAAACCACGGCGCGGATCAGGGTTTCTTCTCCACTCCGAAGAAGTTCCAGTGCATCATTTATTCGGTCAAGAGAAAATTTGTGAGAAACCACCCCTTGTAGGCGAATCAAGCCCTGCAGAATCATCTGGATGATTTTCGGGTACAGAACTGGAGGACAACCCAGAGTGCCGATAATTTCCATTTCACGGAACATAATCCGACCTGCATTTACCACGAGGTTTTTGTCAGAATACCCCATAATGACCAATTTTCCTCCCGGACGAACACAGGCAAATGCCGTTGCCATCACTTCGGGATTGCCAATGGCTTCTAGGGCAGTATCTGCACCGCCCTCTGTGAGTTTTCGCACTTTCTTTACCAAATCCTCTTCCTTGCCGTGTATCACCGCGTTCGCCCCAAATTCCCTTGCATATTGCAGTTTCTTCTCCAGAATATCTACCGCTACGACATAGGCACCGAGCGCATGGGCAATCTGAATAGCATTTAATCCCAGTCCGCCACAACCGAAAATTACAATTCGGTCTCCGGGCTTCACTTTCGCCCGGTTCACCAGCGCATGAAATGGAGTGGAAATGGCATCCGAGATTACCGCGCCTTCTTCAAGGGGAATTGCCTCCGGCAAAAGGATGCAATCTTTCGCAGGCGCCGCCATATATTCCGCATATGCTCCGTCAATGTTGTTGCCTACCATTAGCAGGTTCTGACATACATTCTCCCTTCCTACCCGGCAGGGCTCGCAGGCTCCACATGGGAAAACTGGCGGGATGAGCACACGGTCCCCTTTTTTCAATCCAGTCACGCCTGCACCCACCTCAGCTACCATTCCGGACGCTTCATGCCCAAGAATCAGCGGCGGGGGTTTGAAGGTGGGAACTCCATGGTCTATGTAATGCAGGTCGGTATGACACACCCCACAACTGGCAATTTTCACCAGCACCTGCCCGGCGCTGACTGAAGGAACAGGTACATCCTCAATTTTCAAAGGCTGGCAAGCCCCATAAAAAACTGCTGCCTTCATCTTACCTTCCCCTCACCTGTTTTTCCACACGGGTTTTCGCTTCTCAAGAAACGCCTGTAACCCTTCCATAGCATCTTGTGTTTTCATCAACTCATCCAAATATATGCGATTGAACTTCTCCAACCGCTCACCGAGGTCTTGATAAAGAGATTCCCGCAGGGCTTTCTTGGTGATGCGTAAAGTAGAGCCACTCAAGCCCGAAAAACGCTTCAAATATTCGTGGCAATTTTCTTTAAACTTCTCTTCACTGAACACACCGGTGACCACGCCAGAACCGATGAATTCTTCTGCTGTGAATTCCGCCCCGGACAAAATCAAGGGGATACAGGACCTTCCCGGAAAAAAGAGAGGGTAAAGCGCAACCGCCGCTGGAGGAAACACGCCGAGCAGAATTTCCGGATGGGAAAATCTGGCTCCAGACTCTGCAAGAACTATATCGGCACTAAAGGCAAGTTCACATCCTCCTCCATATGCACCACCGTGAACCAGAGATGCTGTGATGCCCGGGAAATTCAGCAACTCCAGAATGAGTGTGGAAAAAATTCTCAGCATTTTTTCCACCTGCTCCGGAAGATGCTCTTTCACATCTGCCCCGGCAGAAAACACCTTACCCTCTGCTGCAAATGCAACGACTTTCTGCTCCTGATGCAGGCGCAGAATTTCCCGGATCTCCTCCATCATTTCCATATTGAGGATATTCAGCGGAGGACGGTCAAGCATCACATAACCGACTCCGTCCCTTTCCTCCCACCGCACAGTTTTCATTTTTTCATCATCTCCCCACAGTTTAGGCAATATTGAGAATTCAGAGGCAAATATTTCGTCCCACAAGCGGTGCAATGCCCAAGATACGGACCGAAAGGAAATTGGGTATCGCCTCCTTCTGCAATGAAATCACGAATTCGGTCATATTGCCTCTTTCTTTTTTCTTTGAATGCCCGGAGACCTTCAGATGGCTCTATAGAACCCAGATGCAAAGCGAACCATTCTCTGGCATGCTCCCAAGTAATGCTCCAGACCAGGTCGCGCCAGAAATTGATGTGCACTTTGAAATAATGGAGGCTTGCGGGCGAAAGGTTTATCATCTGGTCAATATATTTTCGCACGGTCTCATCCAGTCTCTCATAAGGAACGACCTCATTCACCACACCCCATTCCAGCGCTTTCTGAGCGGGGATTTCTCTGGAAAGCAACACAATTTCTGCCGCCTGCTTAATGCTCATGTGCAACGGAAGCCACTGGGAAAGCCCGCCAATAGAAGTCATTCCTACGCGCGGACCCGGAGAGAGAAAATAAGCATTTTCTGAGGCAATGGCAAGGTCACAGGCGGCGACAAATTCAAATCCTCCACCTGCCGTCACGCCATTCACCTTCGCTATCACTGGCTTCCCACAGTGCCGGATTATGTCCAGAACCCTGCCATAGACTTCCCCCCATTTCCAGAATTCTGAGGGTTTCTTATTATAAATCTCCGCATATTCCTTCACATTTCCGCCCGTGCAGAATGCCTTCTCGCCTGCACCGGTCAAAACGATGAACTGGATATCATCATCCCACATTGAGTCTTCAAACGCTGCAATCATTTCCCGCAGGGTGGAAAGCAGATACGCATTCAACTCCGCAGGCAGATTTATCATCACCTGAGAAGTGTGCTTATACCACTTCTTATCGTAGATAACCGTCTCAAATTCATTCATTTTCCCTGCCTCCCGAATAAGGGTTTTTCACATTTTGATGCCATATCCTGTTTCCAACGCCGTTACCTAATTCATTATAAAAGATATGGACTCTTCCCTGACGCATCTCAATCAAAGAGCCGATTTTATTCTGCCTCTTATTTTTTCGGATTCAAAATATGAATCGCCTTGCCAAAGACATTTTCAGCGGCTTCGGCAAGTGATTCACTCAAAGTGGGATGCGGATGAATGGTATAGGTCAGGTCTTCCACCGTTGCCCCCATTACCATCGCCAGCGTGGCTTCGGTAATCAGTTCTGAAGAAAAAGGTCCGACTATATGCACGCCCAGAATTCTTCCCGAACCTTTTTCTGAGAGAATCTTGGCAATTCCTGCGGGCTTGCCCATTGTTTGTGCTCGACCCGAAGCCGTATAAGGAAAGGAACCCTTTTCGTATTCTATACCTTTTTTCTGAATTTCCGGCTCAGTGAAACCCACAGTAGCAACTTCCGGCTGTGTATAGACCACACCAGGGATGACAGCGGGGTCAAAAACGGAATTTTTTCCCGCAATATGTTCCGCTGACACGATTCCCTCCCTCATCGCTTTGTGCGCCAGCAGAGGAGGTGAAGTAATATCGCCAATCGCATAAATATGCTCCACATTGGTCTGCCGATGTTCGTTGACCGCTACGAAACCACGGGGAGAAACAGAAATATTTGCTGCTTCCAGCGCTATTTCCCGTGTTACTGGTCTTCTACCTACGGAAATAAGCACTTTTTCCACTTCACGCCTTTTTTCTCCTGCGGGAGTTTGAAATACGCACTCCAGTTTCCCATTCTTCCTTTCCACATCTTTTAATTGCGAAGAAGTGTGAATTTCCATCCCTGAACGGGTCAAAATGCGAAACAGGTGTTGCACAATTTCCGGTTCTGTGCCGGGAAGGATTTGCTCCATTAACTCCACGAGGATAATCCGGGAGCCCAAGCGATGATAAATCTGTGCCAATTCCAGCCCCACCGCCCCTGCTCCTACCACCAGTATCGTTTGAGGAATTTGCTCCAGTTTCAATAAATGGTCGCTGGAGAGCAGAAATTCCCTATCAAAGGGGAAATTGGGCAGTGGAGTGGGCTCAGACCCTGTTGCTAGAATGAGCCGGTCAAAGGAAATCATCACTAACTCTTCACCTTCTACTTCTACGGTCAGCGAATGAGCATCCCGGAATTTGCCTGCACCGTAAACCGTTCGTACTCCATTGCCCTTCAAAAGCATTTCCACCCCGCGCACCAGCCGCTGGACAACTTCTTCCTTCCACTGGTCCAGAGCGGTAATGTCCACAGTAATCTGCGCCTGAATCCCCGCCCGTTTCCAGAAATGCGCATATTCCAGAAATTCCGTGGCTGAAAGCAAGGCTTTCGTGGGAATGCATCCGCGATTGAGGCAAGTCCCGCCTACTCGGTTTTTTTCCACCAGAATGGTATCTATCCCCAATTGACCCAGCCGGATTGCCGCGGTATATCCCCCAGGTCCACCGCCCAGAACCACCGCTTTCGCTTTCAGTTCAACCATTTTCCTCCCTCCAAACCGCACAAATTATAGAAAAAAGCATATCAAATACGAGATTCTGCCAAATTTCGCGCTACTTTTCCCGGTGGCATATTCTTTCGCTCCGATTCTTCAAAAACCTCCATCAAAGTGCTTCGGATGCTCATTTGAATCGCTTCTGAAGAATCCTTTTCGTTCAAAAGGGCAAATCGCACCGCCCGGATGAGCGCTCCTGCGTTGATAATAAAATCGGGCGCATAGAGAATGCCCCGCTGATTTAAAGCCCAATCATCCTTCTCTTCATCGGATAAAGGCACATTCGCCGCTCCTGCCACGCTCCGGCACCTCATCTTTGGAATTCTTGCCGAATGAATCAAGCCGCCCACTGCGTTCGGTGAAAAAATCTCCACAGCAAGGGTATCAATTTCTTCTGGCGATGACCTTTCTATTCCCCATTTCTTCTGAGCCTCGTTTAGTTTGCGTTCATTGATATCTGCCCCCACAACTTTCGCTCCTTCTTTCACCAGCATTCTGCAGAGAACAAAGCCCACATTTCCCAATCCCTGAATCGCCACGGTGCAGTCTTTTAGATTTTCCGCCTTAGAAATCTTTTGCCGACAAACCCCCATTCCTGCCAGCACACCTTTCGCCGTATATTCGTTCAAATCGCCCATCTGTTCTTCGCTTTCATCCGCCACATAATGGGTAACAGTTCGCATAGCCGCCGTATCTTCCAGCGTGACCCCCACATCTCTACCCGTAAAAAAACCACCGCGGTAACTTTCCACCAGTTCCGCCAATCTCATAAAGGTATCTCGCCGATGCATCTCAGGTCGTTGTATAATCACAATCTTTCCGCCACCGCAGGGGAGAGAAGAGATTGCCGCTTTCCAAGTCATTGCCCTCGCCAGCCTCAACCCATCTTCCAGAGCCTCTTTTTCCGAAGAATACTCCATCAGCCTCATTCCCCCGTATGCCACCCCACCTCGTCTCCGATGAATCACCAGAAACCCTTGAACGCTCGCATCCTCAAACCGCACTACTTCTTCAAATCCTTCTACTTGCAACCGCCGAACTTCCACCGCTGATTATCTTATCCTTAATTCCCAGAACGCAAAATCCTCTTCCATCAGGTCACCCTTTTTCCTCCCCGCTCAAATCAGAAATTCGAAAACTTCTCCCTACTGTTTTTTTGTTTGGTAGACCACAGGGGGGATTGGATAATGCAGAATCACAATTTCATATTTCAGCATATTCTGTTCGTCTTTGGCAAATCGGGAACCGACCATCACTATTACCGGCTTTCCATCACCGTCATAGTCAATAGTCACTATTCCGCTCACAGAAAACCCTTCCAGAAACGGCAATTCATAAACACCCGCCCGGATTTCTTCTGAACGGATAAGGAATACCACATACCTTGATTCCGGAACTTCTTCTTTACCCACTCTGGTTAGCAAGGAACAAGCGAACAGAATGGTTTCTGGTCGCTGCAACTCTGGTTCTGCGCTCCGCATACACCTGGATGTTCTGGAACGGATAACCAATTTCTGGACTTCTGGATTCAGCGTGCTGGTCCGTAAAATCGGTTTGCCCATTGCATCCAGAAGCCAATACTCTCCCAACACTGGCTCCACAAAAGCGCCAATGCCAGAAATCGCCCATCGTGGTGGAGCAAAAGGATTCGTCAGCCCATCCGCCTCCAACCATATCTGTCCTCTCAAATTCAAGAACGCCTTTTTCACCTGCACATCTACGAGTGTCACCACCGGGAGATAGAATTCTGCAAACCCGCTTGTCTCCTCAAAACCTTCTTTGCCCTTTTCACGAAATAGGGGTAAAGTAGAGGAAAATTCAGGATATTCCTTGTCCCTGCGGAGCCCGTAAAGAGAAATCCACGGTGACCCTGAAATATAAATGAGTTCCGCACTCGATGGAACAAAATCGGAAAAAGGAGCCTCCCATTCAGCGATATGTTCCCCTTTCAAACTCAAAATCTGAATTTTTGATTTAGGAACGCCCTGCTCAATTCTCAGCAAATCCTTCCATCCATCTCCGTTCACATCAGCAGTAAGGTGTGCTTTGCGAGGCATAGTAAAAGGCGTGACTTCCATCCTTTGCTCACCCCGGGTAACTATATGACATCTTTCTCCCTCCCATAAACCCCTGTATTTCCCGCATACCATAAATCCGGTTCGGCTCACCCGTTCTACCACAAGCTCGCGCAGTAGTCGTCGACTCACTGCCTTAAAGCTCACAACTTCCGTGCCAACGGGCTTTTGCGGATTATCAAAATTCAGCAGGACTTCAGGCACCTCTCTCTGCTCCAGATGCTCCCCCAGTACCATCGCCAGTTCCCCATTTTGCAGGAACAATTCGTCAATTCCATCCACATTGAAATCCAGAAAACCCGCATTTGTTTCTACATCGATCTCTTCTTCCCCTTCTTCTAATTTCCCCACACGATGTCCGAAGACATCCAGAAATTTTAAATCGTCCAGAGTGAGAATGGCAAGGACATATTTTTGTGGACTTATGCGACCGACACCCACCGTTTTCGCCTCCGAGATGAAAAACCAGCGCACCAACCTTCCATCCCCATCCCAGATATACAAGTATCCGCTGTCTTCCGAAATCCCCAGCCAGTAAGGTTTTTCTTGATAATAAACTCGTTCAACTTGCTTCACTTTCTTTGGAACGAGTGGAGGCAAATTCGGAATGTTTAAACGAACTTCCTGCCGACCATTTCTATCATAAATCAAAATCCTGTTCTGGCTCACCCAAACCGCGATATATCCTTCCCCTTCTTCCCGGTCGTAGACCCCTTGGACATCTTCTATGGGCTCTCGAATGCTTATGCGCCGGATAACTGCACCCCGCTCATTTAATAGGGCAATGGCGCCTCTTGACAGAGCATACACCATCGCCCTCATTGGCTCTCCAGCCTTGACGGGCAACACCAGTATCCCGGTTAATCTATATCGCCTAGTTTTGGATATTCTGCTCTCCCAGCGCTTTCTTTTCCCCGGCAGGTGAGGGATTTGAACGGGTAGAACCCAATCTCTCAAGTTCAGTTGTTTGCTTTCCTTTCCTTCTTTTTTTAGAAGAACTTTTTTTGTATAACTATTCCCATAAAGAAAAACCTGTTCCTCCATTTCATCTCCAAGATAATGCAGTGGAAAACCCGCAGAATATGCGAGATTTTCATTAACCTCAAAAGGCAATTCCTGACCGGACTCCGGGAGAAATTTTATGGGAAGCACCTCATAGATTCCCTCCGGGTTCATCACATAGTAATTCCCGAAATCTCCCTTCGGGAACCAGACCAGCGGTTTCGGAATATCCCAGGCAACCACTTGCCCTGCAAACCTTTGAGGTATCAAACGCACTCCTGAAAATTTCGGATGGTAAGAAAGAGCAGAGGGCAGGGGCAAAACTTCCTCCGGGCCGAGTTCTGCCTCTCTCTTTGCTTTTCCCGGTTTCACGGCGTCCACGGCAGGAATTTTGAATTGAATTCCAGTCATAGGTTCGCCGATATACCGTTCCAAGCCGAAAAAGTTCCGATAAAACCATCTGTAATATCCGTATTGCCATGGCTCGTTTATGGCTTGGTTCTCCTTCTCATACAAAAGCCATTTCGCATCCAATGCCGAACAGCCAATTTCTGCTAAACTCACAACCCCAAGTAAAATCACTCCGCTCCACCTCATCCAATGACTACAAACCGCCTTTCTCATATCCCCTCCTGCTCAACATCCCTTTGTGTGTTCACATAATATGCCATTAGGATGCCAAAGAGGAAAAATAAAAACAAGATCAGGCAGGTGAAGACAAGAAAATCTCGGGGGAAAAGGGCAAAGGGGATGGAAAATGAGAAGAAGAGTATTATGAAGGTAAGCCCAAGGGTAAAAGCCAGAGCCGTCAAATTAGAAGATACGACAGAGGACAGCCAGAAATAGGTCACATAAAACGCCCAGAGAAGAAGCAAAGAAAACATTGCCACCAGCAGTGGAGGCACTTCATAAAAGAACGTTATGTCTACAGAAACGGGATCTAAGGCGTTTAAAACGACGAGAGCAAAAAACAGGAATAGGGAAAGGATACCGGAAGGAAAAAATCCATAGACCAAGCGTGAGAACACATATTCCCCTCGAGAATAAGGCAGAGAGAAGGCGAAAGTTTTCCCGCCCACATCCGCCGACCTGCCGATCAACATGGTCACCGGAAGCGTCATAAACACTACCAAGGCAGGGAATTCCCACACAAAAATTCTCGTGAAAAAGATATGCACATATTGCAAAAAGTAGGGCAAACGAGGAAGCGGCGGAAGGAAAAGCACCAGAAACTCCACCAGCAGTATGCCCACCCCGAAGGTAAATGCCATTTTCCAGCGCCAGGGAACTGCCCGATGGTGCAGAAGCACCAAATGCCAGAACCGTTGAGATATCATTTTACCCCACCCAGTCCTTCCGGAGCAGAATCTGATAACCGGCGAAAAGGGAAAGAATGCCAAGCATACCGAGCGCTGCCGCGATGAGCGACATCCCAATACTCCAGAGCACATCCAGGTCGTGAATTCCCGCCGTCAAATCGGGGAAAGCCGCCGCGATAAATACAGCCGCATATATAGGCACTCCTGCATACACCGGGCCGCTATACACCAGCATACGAACCAATTCCTGAAGCGGGTACGCCGAAAGCAATGAAAGGAAAAAAGTAATGGTATAAAACCCAAATATCCAGAGGGCAAAAATCGCGACATTCCAGAGAAACAGCCGCCAATCCATCGCTTCCCCTTTTACTTCCTCCCACAGCACACCAAAAACCAGCGGGACGAAACACACCACCGCAAGCCAGAGCAAACGGTGCAGGTATTTAGAGAAAAAATAAGATTCTCGGGAATAGGGCAGACCGAAGGAAAAATCAAAACGCTTCGCCGCTCGGTCGTCCGAAATTGCCCCGGCGGCGAAAAAAATAGCAATCACTGCTCCCCATGGCATCACCACGCGGAGGAAATCCTGCATGCCCGCCCCGCCTTTCACCGCAACCCACCAAACCCACACAAGCAGGAAAGAGAAACATATCCGAAAAGTCATCCGAATTTCCGCATAGCGCAAACGCCATTCGCTGATCAAGCCCACCGCGACACCACTTTCACAAATATTTCCGTCAGGTTCATATCCATTACCCGAAGAAAACCGGGCTGGAGTTGCTGAATTTGCTGGACGAGCCCATCCGGAGGCTTCTTGCTGACCAGCGTGACAATTTCTCCAGTTCGTTCTACAAATAAAATTTCGGGATGCCCACTCCAGTCCGTTTCCTGCTCACTCTGATACTGCACCATTTTGATGTTTTCTTTCAAGCCATCCACTTCTCCTTCGAGCAAGACCTGCCCATCCACCAGAATTGCAAGGCGGTCGCACACACGCTCCACTTCCGGTATTACATTGGACGCAATCAATACCGATGCATCAGAATCCGCATACTCTTCTGAAATCGTCTTGAAGAAAATTTCCCGCGCCAGAGCATCCATTCCGTTCGTCGGCTCATCCAGAATCAGAAGGTCGGGATTGTGTGCCACTGCGGCAGTCAATGCAACTCGCGTTCGCTCTCCCAGAGACAATGTCCCGATTTTCCGCTTGAGGCCAATGCGAAACCGCTCCACATATTTTTCCACCCGATCCTGTTCCCAGACGGGATACATTGGTTTCAGCGAATTCAAAAGTTCCTGAACCGTCATATATTCCGGCAGTGCGCGTGTTTCCGAAACATATCCGATGCGCTTCTTAATCTCCACCTCGTGCCTTTTCAAGTCAAGTCCAAATACTTCTACTGCCCCTTCCGAAACCCGGTACATATTGAGCAGGATTTTAATCGTGGTAGTTTTTCCTGCCCCGTTGGGTCCAATGAGCCCGAAAATGCTGCCTTTCGGAATTTGCAGGTCTAAACCTTTCAGGACCTGCTGATTACGAAAACTTTTTCTTACGTTCGAAAGTCTCACGCAATCGCTCATTTTCGGCCACATTCCGGACCTGCCATCCGGAATCTTTCATCTCCTTTTCCCATTTTTTCCACTCTTCTTCCAGCATCCTGATGACTTCCTCCCGGGATATACGCATATTGAGCGCTTCAATCACGCAGTTTCGCAAATACATTCGGATACCTGAATCCAGCCCTTTTCCCCGTAACTCTTTTGCTTTTTCGGAGACGAAAACGCCCATTCCCGGCATACTCTCCACATAACCTCGCTCCCGGAGACGAAAATATGCTTTCGCCACCGTATTGGGATTGACGCCGAGATATTCCGAAAGAGCCTTCACCGTGGGCAATTGGTCTCCTGGCGCCAATATACCCATCATAATCATCCACCGCACCTGCTCAATGATTTGCACATTTATAGACTTCCCAGAACTGGGCTGAATATGAAACAAAATTTTTTGCGCTTTCAACCTATTGCCTTCCTCTTTCTGCATTCAAAAAAATCATTTTTCCCAGGATTTCCACTTTCCACCTCCCTGCACTCAACTCAAAATCCCCACTACTAACCGCATCCCCCCTCATCACCATAATGATTATACTATATTTCTATTATATTATCAAATTATTTTGATTTGCTTCTTGGAAAATGGATGGGAATTTTTGAGTTTGCAAGTAAAATATACAGTGAAGACTATGGGAGGTGCAGATAAAATGCAAAAGCCAGCAGGTATCTGGGTGGTCAGTATTTTATTCTGGCTTGGTGGTGTTATGGGGATTTTGGGCGGTCTGATGGTAATGAAAGGAGGAAGCTTTTTGATGATGCCCGGGATTGGGCCTCGCGGAGGTGCATTTGGTGCTACTTTGGGTTTCTTGGGCTTCGTTGTCCTCATTTTTGCCATTCTGGAACTTTTGGTGGGATATGGAATTTATGCTCTCCAATCCTGGGCACGCATCGTGGGGATTATTCTCTCCATCCTTGGACTGCTCAGTTTTCCTATCGGAACCCTGATCAGCTTGGTCATTTTATACTTCCTCATCGTGGACAAGACAACTGTGAATGCCTTCCAGACTTAGATTTCCTCCGAAGATTTTCCCTAATCGCTCCCCCCTCCTCTTTTACCTGAAGTTTCTGGGGCCATTGAGGAGAAATCCTTTTTTAACTGAAAAGCATCTTTATTTCATTTTGTTGATGGAAAATCTCGGGTGGTGGAAAAATGAAAATTGTAGAGGTAATTCCTTGCTACCGGCCTGACCATCTGGAATATGTTGTCCAAAAAATAACGATATTCCCTCTACGCTTCCAACTTTCGGATTTTCTGCTGGTTTAGATGCTTCACCTGGAACTTTCTGCTTCTAGGGTGCACAAGTCCTTCATATCAGGCAGAGCATCCATAGTTTTCATATAACTGGTGACAACGACGGCAGGTGAAGGGGAAAAGCCAGGGAACACAGGTCTGCCTACGGGAGGGTCTTGATAGGTTGCTCCGGTTGCCGAAGCGGTCGCCGCATACTTGCTCACCTTAATTTTTCCCTCACAGTCCACAATCTCTCCCCGGTCATTCACCTTGAGCAAAAAGCCATCGCTTTGAGAAGTATTGAGGTCAAAATGCGACCCGGCAATCACATAGCCACCTGGAATTTGCCGGATAGCAGAGACTTCTGTCTGCCCCAGGCGAGCATACTTTGCGGAGACACCCCCCAGCGAATAAACTTTCTGCCACTGCAAATTCCCCGAAACTCCAAATTTCACCAACCAGAGGTCGTTATAATTTAGGTCGCTCACAACTCCGCCGAGCAGAAATCCCCGGTCAGAAGTGGGAATAACCGTATTAAAACTTTCAAAAATGCCATAACCCACTCGTTTTTGCCACAGAATACTGCCTTCAGTGTCCAATTTCACCAGCCATCCATCCACACCTTGCGAACCAAATGCATTGGAGCCTCCTGCGAGGAAATAATTGCCATCAGCATCTACAGCCGCTGAGTTCAGATAGGTATAGCCCCGCTCACTGCCCAAAACTTTTTCCCACAGGCGCTCCCCATTTTTCTTCACTTTCATTACCAGCGCATACCGCTCCACAGTGCCTATGATGAGAAACCCATCCGGCGTTTCCACAGCTGCTTTGATAGACTGCTCCGCTGTACGCTCGCCATAGACCTTCTCCCAGAGCAACTTTCCACGGGAATTTAACTTCACTATCCACACGCCCGGATGTAACCTATCCGGCATATGCCGCGTTCCCACAGCAAGATATCCACCTTCAAAGATGGGCAAAATGAAGTTTGTCTCTTCTGATTCTGTCCCTCCAAAGGCATATTCCCAATCTACATATCCATCGGAATAGAGTTTCATAATCCAGCCATCTTTGTCCCCCGCTCCGTAGGAAGTGGTATAACCGGCAAGCACGAATCCTCCGTCGTCCGTCGGCTGAACGGAATACACATCTTCATCACCCAGACCACCATAAAGTTTGGAAAACTCCACATTCCCTTCCCTGTTCACTTTCCAGAACCAGATATTTTTTGACTTGGTACCGAAAGAATTGGAAGAACCAAAAAGATACCATCCTCCATCCGGAGCAGGAAACAACGCCCGGACAGAATCCGCAGCATCTCCTCCGTATATCTTCGCCCAGGTAGAACTCGCTCTCGGATATTGTGACGCCTTGGGTAAGGTATCCGAATGACCAGATGTTTTTGGCATAGATTTCTGTCTTTCAGAAGTTCTTGCTTCTACCGTATCCGACTTCTCTTTCGCTCTACAGGCAAACCAGTTCGCATTTGCAAGAAGGCAAAACAATGTCACAATGAAGAACAAAGAAAAACATCTTCTGCTTTCCTTTTTATGGAAAATTGAACATCCGTAAAATTTCTTCTTCCTCAAAAAAATGCACCTGAACATTTTCTTCCCTCCTTCCCAGCCTTTATTATATCCCACCTTGCTGAAATGTAAGCGCTCGCGGATGAGTTGTGATTCCCTGCACAGAGAAAGGGAATGGATTTCCTAAAATGTGAACTTGCCTGAAGAAGAAATGATGAGATAAGATACCAGATGGAGGCAGGCAAGTGAATGCGGGGGTAATTATAGTGTTTTCGGTAGCATTGTTAATTTCTGGATATTGGTTTTATGGCAGGTATATCGCGAAGAAATTAGGAGTGAACGCCGCCTGCCCGACTCCTGCTCATACGCGCTTTGATGGAGTGGATTATGTTCCTACTCCGATGCCGGTGCTTTTTGGGCATCACTTCGCCTCCATTGCAGCGGCAGGTCCGATAGTGGGTCCGACCTTGGCTCTGCTGTTCGGCTTTCTTCCTGCCTGGTTGTGGATTGTCCTTGGAGTGATTTTTATGGGCGCCGTGCACGATTTTACCTCTCTCTTCATTAGCCTGCGGGAGAAGGGGAATTCCATAGCCGACATAGCATGGAAAGTTTTTGGTCCGATGGGATTCTTCTTCTTCAGTGTCTTCGCCTTCGCTCTGCTCATTCTGGTCGCTGCCGCTTTCACGGACATCACTGCCGTTGCCCTGACCTCTCTGTATCCCGCCGAGAGAATCGGCGTGGACCCTGCCCAAACTATTCTTCGCATCCGGGTAGAACACGGCATGTCCAAAGTTTTAATCGGCGGTATCGCTTCCACCTCTGTCATCGTCATTACCTTATTTGCCCCACTGCTCGGGTACTTGCTCTATAAAAGGAAAATGAATCCCTGGAAAGCAATGGTTCTGGGATTGGCAATTGTCATCTTCTCCGTTGTTGTTGGGCTGTTTTACCCGGTCCAACTATCACCCAGACTCTGGACTACCATTGTTTTGCTCTACACTTTATTTGCCGCCCATATACCGGTTTGGATGCTTCTGCAGCCCCGGGATTTCATCAATGTGCAATTTCTGTATGCAGGCCTTGTTGCCTTGCTCGTTGGCGGTATTTTCGCAGGGTTTCAAGGCGCGGTGGTTGATGCACCTGCCATCCATTCCGACCCACAGATTGCAAAAGTGCTCGGAAGTCTCTGGCCGTTTTTATTCATCACCATCGCCTGTGGAGCGGTGAGTGGGGCGCATTCCCTTGTCGCTACCGGGACCACCTCCAAACAGGTGAACAAGGAAACCGATGCGCCCGTCATCGGTTACTGTGGAATGATTCTGGAGGGGCTACTTGCGCTTTCTGTAACGATGGCAATTGTCATAGGGCTGGGCTATTCAGAGTATCTCAATCTCGTCTGGCTCGACCCGACTACCGGGCAACTGCGTGCAGGAAATGCTCCTCTGGCTTTCGCCCTTTCTGTAGGGTTTCTGTTGAAGAAAGGTTTTGGCTTACCTCCCATTGCGGGGACGATTTTTGGCATCCTTTTGCTGGAGGGCTTTCTCATCACCACAATTGATACGGTAATGCGTCTGGCTCGCTATCTGGTGCAGGAATGGTGGGCTCGCCTTTTCGGTAGATGGGAAAAGGTTCCGCCTCTCCTTCGTCAGCGCTGGGTGAATACCCTGTTCCCGGTTGTTCTGACCGGCGTTCTGGCATACACTGCAGGGTATAAAATCATCTGGCCTCTATTTGGCTCAGCCAATCAACTGCTTGCCGCTTTCACTTTAATCGTGGCTACGGTGTGGCTGTTGCAAAAAGCCAGAGCATTCTGGTTTGCCGCCTTTCCAGCCGCTTTTATGGCAACAACCACTTTAGCGGCTTTGTTCCAAATCGCCGCCAGAAATTTAACCAAGGGTAATTTCTTGGCAGGAAGTATCGGAGCGATTCTTTTCCTCCTCGGGAGCAGTTTTGTTTTTCTTGCCGTTCGTTACTGGTTTATAGCGCGCCGTCTTGCTCCTGCCACTGCCACCACACCCTCTTCCCCCTGCGACTGACCTCATCCTCTGCTTCATCTTCCAAGGGCAGCAACCTTCGCCTCCAAGGCAGCCAGCCTCTCCCTTATCTGAATGGCAATATCAATCTTCTCATCCAGCCTTCTGATTTCAATGCTGAACTCCGCACGGAAGGAATCTATCTTCTCATCCAGCCTCTTCAGACCGGCATCAATCTTCTCATCCAGCCTTCTGATTTCTCCCTGAAGAGCCTTGATTTCCGGGGCGACTACATCCTGCAGCGCCTGCTTGACTTGGTCATACACACCCATCTCCCATCCCCACCACTCTAATTATAGCACTGTAAGAAATCAAGGCACTCAGGCGGTCAATTCAGAGGTGAGGAAAATGGAGATGGCAAATAACAGTATTACGCATATTGGAATGCCCAGCACCGACTTTGGCAAGACGAAGGCTTTTTATGAGCAGGTCTTCGGCTGGAAGTGCGAAGAACTCGTGGGAATGAATTATATGCTTTTCACCGTGGAGGGCGGTCTTGGTGGCGGGTTCAATAAGGTGAATGAGATTATTTCTGGCACGGGGCATATGGCTTATATCACTGTGGAAGACATACTGGAGATGCTGGAAAGGGTAAAGCAGGCAGGCGGGCAGATGGTAATGCCCAAGACTGCCCTGCCCAACGATTGGGGCTTTATTGCCCAGTTTTCTGACCCCTGCGGACTCATCTGTGGCCTCTGGTCCAGTAAGTAACTCTGCCCCCGCGGAATGCGGGGCTTCAGTCCCACTTTGCTGTTTCCTGCCAATTCATTGGCAGGGTGTTTTCGCGTTCCACGCATCATCACTCTCTCACTTGTCGGTTTGGAGGAATCCCTGCCCTTTTCTCGTTGGCTCTGATAGGCCGGGAACCCAGGGTGAAATTCCCTGAGTCCGGTTGCTCTGGAGCCACTTGAGGAACGCTGCGGGCGAGCGCACACCGTCCCCCAGGACCGCCCGGTAAATATCAAAGGACTTGGTTTCTCCCTGCAAATTGCGCCGAGCGAGTGCCCGTTTGATGGACAGGATGGCGATTCGATGTTCATTCGTTAAGCATTTCTTCATCGCTTGGGCGAACTTTTCAGGCCATCGGAAGTAAGGGTCGCGAGAGCAGGTGTAGTAAATCTCAATCGTCCAGAGAACATCATCTGGTGCCCGGTAACTGATTTCCCAGTATAACCACTTGCCTTGGCTGAACCGCTCGTTCTTGAAGGTAATTTTTTCAACAGCGTCTGCGGTCGCGATTTCGGACATCAGTTGAAAACTATCTGCCCTGTGAAGAGTGTCCGCGCACACATCAAGGTCAATGTCCGGAGTGTCCACTAACCCGAACCGCACAGACCCCACGACAACAGCCTGGCCGAGACCAGCGCTTGACCAGTCAGAGTTCGCGAAGAATCTGGCGGGCTTGCAGGGTTCGTCGCGCGGGTTTTAACCGTGCTTCCTCCCTCGAAAAAATGGTGGGACGGACGCAAGGTCGTTCCCTACACAACCATTTTGCACGAATGAATTCGTGCCTACAACCCCGAGGCGTGAATGGAAAATCAACATCACCCTGATGGATGGAGCAACCGCAGTGGATTGCCCCTACCCCATGTCCCTCGTCCTTATGGAACGAGGTCATAGGTGATGAGGTAGGTGCGGTATTGACCAGCGGGGATGACTTGAGCCGGGGTGAAGGTGATAGTGACGGTGCCGTTATCTGCGTTGTAGGTGCCACTGCCCACTTGAGTGTCTCCGCCGTCCATCTGACCGTTGCCGTTAGCATCCAGCCAGACCTTGACTGCAGTGATGCCGGTCTGGTCATTTCCCGTGCCAGATGCCTGCAGAGTGATGTTCGTGATGCGAACTGCTTCTGTGGGTGGTCCATTGGCAGGCTCAGAAGAGTCGGAGATACTTGTCGGCTGATAAGAGCCGGCGGTGGCGACGAACTGGAGCATTGGGCGGTTGCTGCCTTTTGTGTAGGTGGTTCCTGCCGGTGGAGAGTTGGGTCCGATGGTAATCGTAAGTGTGGGTAGAGGGTTAAAGGTGGCGGTGCAGTTTTTGTCCGCATCCATCGTGATGGAGCCATCGGCGCAATCCGGGTCACCGCTCCAGCCGGCAAAGTAATACCCTGGGTCAGGGTTTGCGGATAAGTTCACGGTTGTGCCATCGGGGAAGGCTTCGGAACAGTCACTCCCACAGTCTATGCCCGGGGGAGTGCTGGTCACTCGCCCATTTCCGCTTTTTGTAAGAGTGAAGGTTCGCTGTGGGGCGGCCTGAACTTCAAAGGCGCCGATGTCGCAGGCGATGCCCTGCGGGCGCGACACACCCCGCTGGTCGGTGTCCATCGGCGCCCCTTCGCCCCAGAAACACTGGCTCTGCGGAACCGCATCAATGGCAGGACTTCCGGCGAGCAGGGCGTGCGTTTGTGTCGGTCCCCCATTGTCCGTTAGAGGTCCGAGGTTGGGATTAGTGCTTCTCAGGTCGGTTGTTTGAGTAAAATAAGTGTCGCAGGAAGCATCCCCGCCGATGTTGTAGCCCAAGGACCAGAAACTGCCGGTGCCAGAAACTGCACAGTCGTCAGCGGTATTTCCAGCCACGATACTTCCATAAAGTCTGGCACTTCCCCAGGTCAAAATGCCCCCGCCAGGGTTCGCCCGGTTGTTGGTGATTGTTGTGAAATCGACATAAACAGTTCCCCCGTTGAAGATGCCACCGCCGCTGTCTGTTGCTTGAGAGATGTTTCCGCTGATGGTGGAGTTGATGATGTAGAGGCCTCCTCCGCTGGCGTTGTTTATGCCACCGCCGTCATATTGCGAGGTGTTCCCGCTGATGGTGCTCCGCACGACATTCAGATTGCCGGTGTTGGAGATTCCGCCTCCCAATCTTGCGCTATTCCCGCTGATGGTGCAATCGGTGAGGGTCATTTGGGCGCCGGAGACGCTTCCGTTGTCAATCCCGCCTCCGTTGCCGTTGCTGGCTATATTTCCGCTGATGACCGTATTGGAGATGTTGGCGACTGCACTGCTTCCGTAGTTATCAATCCCACCGCCGTTTTCATACTGAGCTGTGTTATTGCTAATGATGGAATCGGAGATGGTGAGTGTTCCATTCTGGTTAAAAATCCCACCGCCGTTCTCACCAGATGTATTATTGCTGATGGTTGAACCGGAGATGGTAAGTGTTTCCTGCTCGTTATAGATTCCACCACCGGTGTCATACTGGGCCGCATTATTACTGATAGTCACATTGGTGAGGATGGCGGGTCCCGCATTGAAGAGTCCTCCACCTTGATTCGAGTTTGCTTGGTTTCTAATGACGACGCTGTCGGTGAGGGTCAGAGTTCCGCCGTTATAAAGTCCTCCTCCGTAGGGTGCGTTCCCGTTCTGGATGGTGACACTGGAAATGTTCACTGTGGGAGCAGGGGCGGGTAGGATGTGAAGGATGTCAAAAATCCTCTCAAGCTGATTCGCGTCAATAGCGGTATCGTCCTGCCCGGCGCCGATGAGGGTCAGGTCATCGGTGATGTCTAAATCGCCCGTGGCGGCAGCGTCTTCGCTCGTGCCTGCAATCGTGAGCGTGTAAGTGCCAGCGGGGAGATTGATGGTGTCCGCGCCCAAGAGGGCGTTAGCCTCATGGATAGCGGCGCGCAGGGTGCAAGTACCCGCCGCGGTGGCACATATCCCATCGCCCGGGTTAGTATCTACTTCGTCAGCGGTGCTATTCACCGTGAAAGTTGCCGCCTCAGCCGTCCGGAAAATTCCAGCAAGACAGAAAAACACGAGTCCTGAAAAAATCACAGCCTCTTTCAAGGTCTTTTTCATTCTCATCACCTCACTGAACTGGAATTTCGGGTCCTGAAATCGGCAAGCCGGAGACCAGCGCATTCTGCCCCGAGGTATCGCTCACGGCGCTCACGCCCTGAAGGGTTACTTGGTAGGTTGGCGGAGGCGCCTGGGTGGTAAAGGTTCGCTCCGCTCCATAAGTAGTGCCGTAAGAGTTGGTAGCCACAAGCCGGTAGTGGTAAGTGGTATTGGGTTGAAGTCCTGTTAACTCAAAGGAGACATTGACATCGGCAAATCCACTTCCAGCACTGCTTTGTGTGGTTTGCATCTTGTTTTCTGGGTCAATCCAGAACTCAAAGTAGTAGATAGTGTCTGCGCCCCTCGGATTGACTGTTCCTGTCATAGTGGCACTATCCTGCGTAACCCCGGAGGAAAGACCTGTGGTTGCTTTCGGTGCTCCCGGCTGTGGCGGCTGAACCGGCGCTGGTAGCGTCGGCGCAAAACTCCCACAACTGTTCAGCATAACACTGAATATCCCCACCATTCCCCACAGCATAAACGCTCTCTTCATAAATCCCTTTTTCATACCTACTACCTCCTCTTTCTTCTGATTTCTGTCTTCTTTCTCCTCTCTCCTCATTAAAAATTCACCCCGCCCTGAATGAGAAATCCGGCAGAAGAATCAGGAGCGGCTATCATTGAGGTCGCCACGGAAGAACCAGCAGAATTGGTAATGCCAAATTGCATCCAGCGGTCTTCCCCAGTGATAGTCAAAACTCCTATTTGAAAAATTACCTGCCTCTCCAGTTCCCCTGAGGGTTTCTCAAATGTGTTATCCCCGGAAAGCACAGGAATGACCTCACCGGAAAGAAGCCAGCGGGGATGAAGCCGATAAGAACCGGCAAGACGAATACCAAAAACCGTGCCGAAGCCTTCCACTTTCCCCCCTGTGCTGGCTTTCACTTTATCCGCCCACCCTGCCACCCGGGGTTCTATCAGATAAGAGAAACCTTCTGCATCTTCTTTCCCTGCTGAAATCGCTAATGTCCAGATGGGGGTGCTGTCGGAAGCAGAAGCAGAGATGTCCACATTCGTCCCCGTCCAGGAGTTCAATTCTACCCCTGGCTGGATGGACCAGCGGATTTGCCCCTGATTCTGAGGGAAAAAGCGGTAGGAAATCGCCTTAGAAGCCAGTTGGGAGTCCCGGATGCTTCCGGCTATTTTCTCCGGAATCCAAGCGGGCTCAAAAGCCCAAAGTTCCCTTCCCAACGCCCACAAAAGGATAAAAATCGTTCCAAAATCCATTCTCTTTTCATCACACCACCTCCATCAACTCATATTTTGTAAGGAATCAGGAAAAAATCAAGTGCTCCTCATCGTAATGTGACTATTCCGGAGTGGCATAAGGAGAAAAGGGGAGGCAGGGCAACGAAACTCCTGCGCCGGGATGAATTCAACCGATTTGCTCTTCTAATTCGGCAACTTTCCGTTCAAAAGCCTGATGGGTTCCTTCACCCATTTCCTTTTCTACCTGCTCAAATCGCTCCAAGAGGTTGCGGTCGTCCGATTCCGATAGCACCTGGTCAGCCATCATAAACAGGACATTGTCTTCTTTCCAGATATGCCCGCGCAGGAGTTCAATATAAGCGCGGCTATTGTCCAGAACCTGTTGCTTGCCGGAAACATTTCCTTGTACCCACTGCTGGATACCTCTGGTCTGCAAAGACGCGAACGAATGTTACGCCTTCTTTGAAGAGGGAAACAGAAACCTCCTCCCCCCGCTCCAATTTCCCACAAGCCTTTTCCAGAACTTCCAGCATCCGCTCAATGATGCGATGCTCATGTTTCAAAACATCTGTCGCTTTCATTTTTCATCCCTCCATCTGTTATGATTCGTTCCTCTTGGATCGATGCCCAATACCCGATGCACGCTTCACGCTCCTCGTGAAGAAGTTTCAGGGAGGGGGATGATGAAGAGGAAGATTTCGGGGGAGCGCGAATGCTTTCTTGCCGTAACCGCCAATTTCTTCCCGTTCGGGCTGAATACGACATCAAAAAGGAGGTCCTGCTCAAAGACTTTTTGTTTTTCCTTTAATTTTTCTTGCCCATCGGGAAAGCCAGCGGTGATGAGCCAGAGGATTCCTTTCTTGCCTTCTTCAGTGAACACCTGAAGCCCGGAGTTGCTTGCCCAAAGGAATTTCGTTTTCTGTTCTTCCATCCGGGTTTTGTCTGAAATCCGATAAATCACCTGAGTGCGATAAACATCTGTAAATGGGTCCTTTTGAAACCAGTAAAGCCAATCCTTATCCCAGCCTTTCAGTTGAATGTCTTTTACCGGACTTCGAACGAAGAAGAACGGCTGGAGAGCAGAATCAAAGAGCCAGATGATGGGAACCGGGGAAGTGGAACCGAAATCAGCCACGGTGTGAACGGCGATACCGCTAAAATCTGGAGGGATAAGCCAATCTATCACCGTCCCTGCTTCTGCATCCAGTAGGGGCTTCCATTCATTTTCCTCATAGAGCAAAAACCCTTTTTCCATCCCGGCGCAGAGAAATAGTACTTTTTCAGAAAGCACAGCATTTTTTCGCTTCCGACAGGATAGAGGCTTATTCAGGATTTTTTCCCATTTGTCATTCTTTTTCTGATAGACAAATTCCCCGAAAAAGACTTTTTGTTCATCGGGAAGAAATATGCCCGGGCCTCTAACCTGGTCTACTTGCTCCACCAGTTCGTATGTCAGCGTGGGGAGGTGAAATAATCCGCGGCGATATATGTTTTCCAGCGGGGAATATTCTTCCAGAGTCACCCATTCTTCGTTTGGTGCAATCCAGTAGCCCTGAATCATCCGATTTTCTGTAATTTTATATGCCTTCTCGCCGTCCCATACTGCCAAATCCTCAATGTGTTCTCTGCCCATCAAAAACTTCATCGTGGTGAAATATAATTTTGTTCCCTTCTGATTCCACTGGAGATTGCGATGGCGCGAGCCTAAAAAAATCTCATATACCCCGGGCGGAGTTCGGGAAATGCAGGAGCCTGCGACGAGGATGAGAAAGAAAGAGCACAGGTAGCGCAGGCTTTTCAGATGAGGAAACCAAAACTTCTGAGAACTTTTTTCCCTTCGTCGGAGATTTTGGATGGCTCCCAAGGCGGGTCCCAGACGAAGTTGACCACGGCATCCTTCACACCGGAGATTCGGCGGATTGCCGCTTCAGCCTGTTGCCCTATTGGTCCATACATCGGGCATCCAGGAGCGGTCAGCGTCATCTCCACATAGACCTGATTTTCCTCATCTATCTGAATGTTGTAGATCAACCCCAGGTCCACCACATTCACCGGGATTTCCGGGTCATATACCTGTTTCAGCGCTTCCAAAACTTCTTCTCGGGTAACCATATTTTCATTCCTCCCGAACAGTTTTTGCCCATTTATTTTTCACAAAAGACAAAGTACCGCCGGCTTTCAAAATTTCTTTTTGTCTTTCAGAAACCGCAAGAACTGCTTGCAGAGAAACATTTTTGGTCAGATTACGCACCGTTGTCTTTGCATCTTCCCAGGAAACGGTGATTTCTAAAGAATCCCCCTCGGCGAAAGAATCGTAATCCTGAGGATGGCTCAATATCAGGGGGAGAATGCCGAAGTTGACCAGATTAGCTAAATGGATGCGCGCAAAGGATTTTGCCAGAACTGCTTTGATTCCCAGATAGCGGGGAGCCAGAGCGGCGTGTTCGCGGCTGGAGCCCTGCCCGTAATTCTCTCCGCCAACGATAAACCCTCCTCCCGCGTCTTTCACCTTTTTCGCAAATCCAGGTTCTATAGCAGAAAAGGTATATTCGGATATGGCGGGGATATTAGAGCGTAGAGGCAGAACTTTTCCCCCTGCGGGCAGAATTTCATCGGTGGAAATGTTATCTCCAACTTTCAGAAGCACTTTGCCGGAAACATGTTCGGGCAAAGGAGGAAGGTCAGGGATGGGCTTGATGTTCGGGCCACGGCGGATTTCGGAAGGCTCTCGGGGTTCTACCGGGGGTAAAATGAGGGAATCATCTATCAGATACTCATCAGGTTCGGGAATTTCTACCCATAAAATGCTCAAATTTCGCGGGTCGGTGATTTCTCCGGTCAAAGCGCAAGCGACGCAGGTTTCCGCACTTGCCAGATAAACGCGCGCATCTTTTGTTCCGCTTCTACCAGGGAAATTGCGATTGTAGGAGCGAACGGACACACCGCCTGAAGGGGGAGCAAATCCCATTCCGATACACGGACCGCAGGCAGATTCCAGAATACGCGTACCAGAAGCGATGATGTCTGCCAGCGCGCCGTCTTTTGCCATCATCAACAACACCTGTCGTGAACCGGGGGTCAGCGCGGTGCTCACCCGCGGATGCACCGTTTTGCCCCGCAACATCATCGCCACGCGCTTCAAGTCTGCATACGAGGAATTCGTGCAGGAGCCGATTGCCACCTGATCCACCGGAATTCCGGCAACTTCTTCCACCGCAACCACATTATCCGGGCTGTGCGGCTGAGCAATGAGCGGTTTCAACTCACTCAGGTTGATTTCAATCACTTCCGCATAATCCGCATCAGAATCTGCCTGAATAGGAATCCAATCGTCTTCGCGTTTCTGCCTTTTCAAATATTGCCGGGTATGTTCATCAGAAGGGAAAAGTGAAGTAGTGGCGCCCAATTCCGCCCCCATATTGGTAATCGTGGCTCTTTCCGGTATGGAAAGCGAGGCAACTCCTTCCCCGAAATATTCCAGAACTTTTCCCGCTCCACCTTTCACGCTCAGCCTGCGGAGCAGTTCCAGAATCACATCCTTTGCCGTTACCCAGGGTTGTAGACTTCCTTTCAGGCAGACTCCCACGATTTTGGGCATAATCAGCCAGAAAGGCTCACCAGCGAGGGCAAGGGCGATATCCAGGCCTCCGACACCAATGGCAACCATCGCCATACCGCCTGCTGTGGGCGTATGGCTATCTGAGCCCAGCAGAAGTTTCCCCGGGCGTGCAAATCGCTCCAGATATACCTGATGGCAAATCCCATTCCCTGCCTGCGAAAAGTAAATCCCGTATCTTGCCGCCACATCCTGCAAATATATATGGTCATCTGGATTCTCAAAACCCACCTGCAGAGTATTATGGTCCACAAAGGAAACCGCGCGCTCCACCTGTATCCGGTTCAGCCCCATCGCCTCAAATTGCAGATATGCCAGAGTTCCTGTAGCGTCCTGAGTGAGCGTATCCGTGCACCGAATTGCAATTTCTTTTCCCGCTTTCAATTCCCCTTCCACCAGATAATGTGAAAGAATCTTTTCCGCTAATGTCTTTCCCATCTCCTCTCCCCTTAATAAATTATATGAAACGCTTTCTTCCGGAAAAAAAGCAAAAAATCAGGAAGCAATAAGAATATTTTTGGGTGGATAAGGAGTCTATATATATGGAGGTGAAGAAAAATGCAAGTGAATTGGAAGTTTGTTTTACTGGTCTGCCTGATCACCCTTATCGGCGTGGCGATTTATGTCTACTTTTTGCCTTCCTGGAGCCCGGGGGATTTACCCACCTGGCTGAAGTAATTGAGTTTCAACTCTTGCCGGTTAGCCTGTAATTCCCGGTATTGCTATATCTTCCGTGAGATGAAGTAGAATATGAACAGAAGAGATGAGAGAAAGTGTAATGGCGATGATGTTGCTTATCTTTGCGGGTCTTGGGATGGGAGGGGTACTATGGCTGAAGGTGAAACCGAAGAGGGAGACGCTGCAAGCAGCAATTCTCGCCATATTCGCTTCCTTTTTCACCGTCCTTATTGCCCTCTGGCTGGAAGACATTCTTGCCACTTCGCTTTATGCTCCGGTGACCTCGCTGACGCTGTATTCTCCCCGTTTGAGCGCAGTCATTGAAGCGTTTGCCATCGCCGCCCTTGTGGAGGAAGGTCTGAAATTCCTCGTTCTATTCGGAATTTTATGGAAAAGTGGCTTGCGAAGAGTTCAGGAGGGAATGTTTGTAGGGGGAGTTCAGGGAATTTCCTTTGGGTTAATGGAGAATGGGATACTTCTGTTTACTGCTCCGGAGATATTTCTTTCTGGCGGAAAAATCGCTATAATTCGGGCGGTAGCACTTTTTGCTCACGCGCTCATCGGCTTCTGGATGGGCTATCTTTTCATCCGGGCACGCAACAGCAGATGGCCTTCCGAACAGTCCGCCGAGTTGCTCTCCGCTTTCTTCATTCCTTTCCTCCTCCACGGCGGATACAACTATCTGGCATTGCTTCCCACACCGATGACTCGTATTCTTCTCACCCTTCTGCTCCTGTTGATTTTCCTCTCCCTTCTCGTTCTCGGATGGCTTAAGGAAGAGGCAAAGCCGTCCAGTCCTGCAATTCTACGGATTTTAGATACCGAAGACCCCATTTCAGCGATATTGCAATCTGCTCCTCAATTGGAGCATCGGCGAAGGCTTTGCCAGCAACTTTTGATTGAAGCAGGTATCACGGATTTTGTGCTGATCAATCTCCTGTACCAAACCGAAGAAGGGATGGTTTTTGAGGCTCTGCAACTTCCGAGTCGTTCCTTGCAGACTGTGAAATTGCTCTCCAACTGGAAAGTGAAAGCGGAAGGAGTGAAACCGTTTGAGGAAATTGTCGAATCCCTCAAAAAATTTCCTCCGAAAGGAGTGCTCCCCTATGAGCAATTTCTGCACACGCAATCATTCACCCTACTGGCTCGTCCTTATGGGGAAATGACTCTGAGTGAATATGCGGGAATGGGCATTCTGGAAGTAGAGCAGAAGGAAATCCTCACATCTGTGCTCACCGCGATAGCAGAACTCTGGAAAAATGGGCTGGAGCACGGCAGGCTCACTCCGGATAATGTGGTAATTTTCCGCGGCCAAATTTACCTTACCGATGTGGGAATGAAACATCTGCTTTCTGACCAGGAAAAACACTTGGAATTCATCCGAAGAGGTGCCCTGTATTCGGGCATTCGTGGAGATATTTATGCGCTTTCTCGCCTCACTTCCTGGCTCACCGGAGGTTATGTCCGGATTGCAGGAGTGGAAACTGGAAGGGCATATACGCCGGAACAAGTGGAACGGGAAATCACTGCCTTAGCAATACCCGAACCTCAAAAAAGAGAAATTGCGGAGTGGATACTTTCTCGCGCTGGGGAATATGAGAAAAAGGGAAGAGAACTGCTGGCTTTATGGCTGGGTCAGCGCTCTCTGGGCTTATTCCCTTCCAAAACATTGCAGGAAAAAATTTCTCAAATCGGGGAACATATTCTTTCTCAAGCGCGCGAACTCCTAACAAATCGCCAATATCTCGATGCGCTGAGAATGTATACTCGGGCGTTTCAGGTGCTACCGCATAAAGCAGAACTCGTGGCGGCAGAACTGGAAAAAACCGTTGAAGAGTTCTTTTTCAAAGGCGACCTCGCTTATTACTCCCGGAAGGATTTTGCCCTGGCGGAAAAGTTTTATGAAGAGGCGCTCCGCATCGGTCCGTTTTCTGATGTGGCAAAGAAGAAAATTGCGCAATTGTATCAAGTGGTTCCCTTTTCTTGGATTCCTGTCGTTTTATTCAGCATATTTGCCCTTGCTTTCACTATGGGCTCGGTATTTTTTCTCTCCTTATGGAAGGGGCAGGAGAAGCCTGCGTATGTTACCGGCAACAACCTGCGACGAACCGGAACCGAACTGGTTTCCCTTTCTTCACCTCCCAAACTGCAGATTCGCTCTAAAATTATCCTCCCTCATCCGGAAATCACCGACTCCCTGCTTTTCGGAGAATATTTATTTTTCTTCACAGCGAATGGTTCGGTTTTGGTTTATCACACTTCCGGTGCAAAGGCGGGAGAATATGCGCTTTCGCCCGGTGGAAGATTGGAAGGACCTTCAGCTGGATGCAACGGCTGGATTGCGGTTCCTTACCGCTCGGCAGAATCGGATAAATTGGATTCTCTTCTGCTCTTTGCCCCGTTTCGTCCAACTATGCAACCTATCCGGAGAAGTTTCCCTGTCAGCATTCGCTCTATGATTTGTGCCCAAAATCAATTGTTTTTGCTCACTGAAGTAAGCCTCACATCGTTTGTCCTTTCGGAAAAGACCAGAAGATGGGAAGAGAGGTGGAATCTTGCGGGAAGAGAATTTGTCTCCGAGCCCATTTATACGGGAAATCTGCTGCTGGTGTTCACCCGGTATTACGGGTTTGCGCCTTATTTGCTGGCTCTTTCCCCTGAAGATGGGAAAGAATTATGGGCTGTTTCCCTTCCCGGCATTAGCGAATTTCCTTCTGCCGTCTCTGATTCTTCCCTTTATTTTCTCTCGGTTTCCCCGGATGAGAAGGTTTCTATCCTCCATCGGTTGGACTTGCAGAATAAGACGATATCGTGGTCTGTGCCACTTGAGCGGATGAAATTCTATCCAGTTATGGGGAAAAATCGGCTTATACTGGCATCAGCGCGGCATCTGTTCTTCATTTCATCCGATACTGGAGGCGCACAGTTTCAGAAAGAATATGAGACAATTACCGCGCCGCCTGTGATGATTGAGCCTTATCTCTTTTTTGCACAGGAAATCCCCGGTCCGGTCATTCCCAGTGTTTCCCAGCATATCATCGTGGTATTTGACACAGAAAAACAGGGAGAAATTCAGCGTCTCACAGTGGGAAATGTCACCGCACAAGGGCTGGGAATCCGTCGATGGCATTTTCTCCGGCGTCAGATTTTCCTCCTATTTCAAGAGAAAGAAACCGAATTCCACTTCTACCACTTGACCTTTTAATCCCTTGAACCTTGAACTTTTGAACCTTTGAAACTTCTGAAACTTTTGAACCTCTGAACCCCCTCACCACCCTTGAAACTCCCTGAAACTTTGAACCCGAAACTCGGAAGTCGGAACTTTTTTCAGAGCAGAAGTGCTTCCCTTTGCGCCCTTTGTG
>FWPU01002375.1_pt1 | contig 38774 bp, 26 predicted proteins | sample 2228361 | NCBI WGS metagenome assembly FWPU01 (sample SAMEA103939777, study PRJEB20133) | metagenome | reverse complement strand
CTTGTGGAGGGGCTGTCCCGGGAGCGGTGGCCGCTGAGCGGGCTGAGCGGGCTGTGCTTTGGCGCGGCGGCGCTGACGCGACCCATCGGCGTAATGCTGCTGCCCGTGCTTGTGATCGCGCCGCTCGTGGATAGACCGCTGCGCCGCGCGTGGCGGCATGCGCTGGCGGGGGCGGCGGGGCTGGCGCTGCTGGCCGGGCTGTGGATGGGCCGCAACGCGGCGCTCTTTGGCCGGTTCTCGATGAGCGCTATCAGCGACATCAACCTGTACTACTACAACGCGGCCAGTCTGGAGGCGCACCGGCTGGGTATCTCGGTTGACGAGGCCCGCGCCCGTCTGGAGGAGCGGTTGGAGGCAATGCCGTCGGGCGGCTCAGCATGGCCGACGGCCAGCATGGGTGCACTGGCCCGCCAAGTGATCCTCGACCACCCGCTCGCCTTTGCTGTCATCAATGGGATCGATGCGCTGAATGGGCTGCGGCCGGGCTTTAGCTACATGCTGCTGCTCTTCGGCGACGCCGGCTCAACCCGCGACTCAATCCGGGCATTCCGCAGTGGGGACATCGCCGAGGCAATACAGGCGCTACCTGCCGGGTCGATCCCGATCCTGGTGCTGGGGACATATTTGGCCGCCGCGACGGGCGCGCTGGTCGTTCTGGCCGTCGTGGGGTGCGCCGCGCTCGTCGCGCGGCGGCAGTGGACGGCGGCCTGTCTGGCCGGGCTGCTCCCCGCGATCCTGCTGTACCTGCCGGGGCTGGCGTCGAATGCGCGCTTCCGCGCCCCCGCTGAGCCGTTCCTGGCGCTGTTGGCCGGGGCGGGAGCGGCGGCGCTGGCGCCCGCTCTGCGCGGACGGGGGCGCGGACCGGGCGATCCCCCACCCGGTTCACGATCCTGAAGGACAGGCGTGCGGCATGAGCGTCTCCCTCCAGTTTGCATTGGGCATCATCTTAAGCAGCCTGATCGGGTGGGCAGCTTACCGGCGTGGCGCGCTCTCAAGGAGTGGCGTGCTGGGGGCGCTGATCGTCGGCACGGCGATCTTCGGCTTCGGCGGGTGGGTGTGGGGCCTGCTGCTGATCGCCTTCTTCGTGCTCTCGTCGCTGCTCTCGCACTATAAGGAAGCGGCCAAGGCGCGCCTCGCCGCCGAGAAGTTCGACAAGGGCAGCCGGCGCGACATCGGGCAGGCGCTGGCGAACGGCGGGGCGGGGGCGCTGATCGCGGCACTGGCCTGGCTGCTCTACCCGCAGCCGGTGATGTTCGCCGCTTTCGTCGGCGCGATGGCAACGGTCAACGCCGATACGTGGGCGACCGAGATCGGGGTGCTGAGCGGGCAGCCGCCCCGCCTGCTGACAACCCTGCGCCCGGTAGAGCCGGGCACATCGGGCGGGGTCTCGGCGCTGGGCACGCTGGCGACGGTCGCCGGGGGGCTGGCTATCGGCCTGACGGCGCTGGCCCTGCTGGCTGCCGGGCGGCTGGCCGCCGGGCCGGGCTTTGAGGCGCTGGGCAGCCCCGGCCTTGCACCCGCGCTGTGGCTGCTGCCCGTCTCGGCGGTGGGCGGGCTGGCCGGGTCGCTGTTTGACAGCCTGCTAGGGGCGACGGCGCAGGCGATTTACACCTGTCCTGCCTGCCAGAAAGAGACCGAAAAGCGGATTCATACCTGCGGCACACCAACCCGGCAGACACGCGGCTGGCGCTGGCTCAACAACGATCTGGTGAACTTTATCAGCTCGCTTTTCGGGGCTACCGCCGCCGCCGGGGTGTGGCTGCTCGTCGCGTAGTGGCGCAGGCGGCGAACAGGAAGGGGCGACCGGCTGGCCGCCCCTGGCAGGTGCCTGTGTTGAGAGAAACCCTTAGCTGGTCGGGCCGCCGGGGTAGTACGGGCAGTCCTCGAAGCCCGGCCCGCGCCCGCCCTGGCCGCCCCACGAACGGCCCGCGCCGCGCCCACCCATCATGCCGGGGCCGAAGCCGCCCTGGTAGGCGCCACCTGCCTGCATGCGGCTGAGCATCCAGTCAGCCTGCTCCTGGGTGATCACGCCATCGGCGACCATCTGTGCCAGCACATCGGCCCGCGCCTCCAGCTTGGCAGCGGTCACCTCCTCCAGCGAGACGCCCTGCTCCTCAGCGATCTGCCACAGCGTTTTGCCTTCGGCCAGCGCCGCGTTGAACTCCTCAACGGTCAGGCCAAGTGCCTCGGCAATTGCAGTGTGCATCACGTCCTGGTACGGGGCCATGAGGCCGTAGCCGCCGCTCATCACGCCCCGCCCGCCAAAGCCGCGCGGCCCCCAGGGAATGGGAGTGGGGTCAGGCTCCTGGGCCATCGCCGCCGGGACGGCAAAGAGCGTCACGGCCAGGACGGCCACACCCGTCAGTACCAACCCTGCAACCTTTACCATCTTTGACATCGCATGAACCTCCGCGTTGTGTTCAGTCTAGTGCTCATTCGCTTACGTTGACGATAGGATAGCCGGGGATTGTGAGGAAATCATGAAGACAGGATGTCAAAACGGTGAAGTGTTGAAGCGGCGGCCTCAGCGCCAAGCGAGCAGGGGCACACCGTTCACCGCGTGTGCCCCTGCGGCTGCCTGTCGCTGGGCTTCAGACGCGCGGCTCGCCGTGCTCCTCAGGCTCGTCGCCCTCGTCGGCTTCCTCCGCCCACCAGGGAGCCGGGCCGCAGCCCCAACCCCACATCCAGGCGCGGTGACGGGCACGGCGGGCGTGCCGACCGAAGCGCACACCGGGGCCAAAGCCCACGCCCGGCCCGAAGCCGAACTGCTTCATGCGCTCCTTGTCACCCCTGATCTCGATACGGAAGCCGTCGTCCGTCTCGACAAAGCGCACCTCGTGGATCACCTTCTCGGCCATGTTCTCACCTCCCTTCACAGCCTGTTCTCAAGCCTGCGTTTCCCAGCAGCCCGCATCCGGATGGCGCGTGCTCGTGAAGCTGGGGGTTGAGTGTTTCAGGGAACTTCGTTGAACTTCGTTTCCCATTCCGGTGAAGCACTCAGCCCAGCTCCTCACCGGCTTAGCCACCGGTCGCATTTGCCCCGTTGGCATCCAGGTCGTCGATAAGGGCCTGGAGCACCTCAACCGTCTCGACGAGCTTGGGGCGCACGATGGCCTTGAGCCGGGCCAGTTCATGCCGCCCCGCGTCGGTCAGGCGGTAGATGCGCACGGTGCGCCTGGCCGGGTCGTCCCACTCCCCATCGACGAAGCCCTGCTCCTCCATAAGCGCCATCAGCGGGTAGACGGCGCCGGGGTTGGCTACCCACTGCCCGCCGGTGCGCTCGGCGATCAGGGTCATGATCTCGTTGCCGTAGCGCGGCCCGCCCGCCAGCAGGTTTAGCACGACGAGCGGCAGCAGCCCCCCGCCCTTGCTGAGCATGGCGGCCAGGAACGGGTTAAACGAGTCGATGCCCTGATGCCAGGGGCTGAAGCGCCGCCCGCCAAAGGCCCAGTGATCTTCGGGCCAGGCGCCCATGAAGCGGTGGAAGAACTCGCGCCAGGCCTGAGCCACCTCGGGCGGCGGCTCAGATGGGCCGGTCTCTGGCTGGCCGCCGTGCCAGTGGCGGCGGCGTTCCTCGCGCCACGCCCGCCAGAAATCTCGGCGCCCGCGCCGCCATCTGTGCCAGTCGTCCACCCCAGCGCCTCCTGTCGGCAGTTGCTATCCGGTTCAACTATATTGAATTCAATATAGTTGATTTCATTATAGCCGCAAAAGGAGCGATGTCAAGGGCGTGAGCAGCGTTTTCTAAGCTATAGGGATACGTGGAGGCGAGCGGAGAGAGGAAAACCGGGAATCAAAAAAGGCGAACCCCGCCCGGCGCGGCTTCGCGCGGCGCAGTTTCGCGGTATGGTGAGCCAGAGTGAGGGGCGGCAGCGGCCTATCCGAAAAGGACCTGCGACTTATCCGTCACCACTCCCCACACGAACCAGACCAGGGTTGTGATCCGCCTCCCTATCGCCACCAGCACGCCCCGCTGTCCGGCGTCGGACTCGCCGCCCGTGCTCGCCTGAGGCAGATACTGGCCGGTTTCTCTCGCGGTTTCGAGCATGGTTGTCCCTTTCTGTGCGGGGAAGTCTGATCTACTTCATTGTAAAGAGGACCAGCCCGGAAGTCTGTACATAGAAACCCTACCTTTTGCCCCGGCGGCCTGCCCGGCCCTTTGAGACCCCGTACCACTACGACCGACGGCAGCCCGGCGGTGGATATGGGCGTGATGGCCCGCGCCACCTTGCGCTGGGGGGTGGGCGCCGGGCCATAGCAGCGCCCGCTTGGGGCACGTCTGCGCGAACCGGGCTGCGCCCGGCCCGCCTGAATGGGCGTATAATAGGCATGTGGGCACGGGGGGCAGCCGGCTTGCGCCCCGGCTGTCCCGGCCATGCCCGCGACGCCGTGCCGGGCGCCCCTGCCCGCCGCGCGGCATCCCGTGACCAACCATCAGAATCAGAAAGGATAGCCCAGATCATGCAACGCACTCCCCTCTATGAAACACACGTCAGGCTTGGCGCACGGATGGTTCCCTTTGCCGGGTTCGAGATGCCCGTGCAGTACACCAGCCCGCTTGAAGAGCACGCCACCGTCCGCACGGCAGCGGGTCTGTTTGACATTGATCATATGGGCCAGATCATCGTCGAAGGGCCGGAGGCGTTCGCCTTTCTCCAGTACGTCGTGACCAGTGACGTGGGCGAACTGGCGGAATGGGAAGCGGGCTACTCGCTGCTGTGCTACGCTGACGCAGGCACAGTGGACGACATCTTCATCTACAACCTGCCTGAGCACTACTATTTGGTGGTCAATGCCGCCAACCTGAAGAAAGACGTGAAGTGGCTTCAGGCCCACACGCCCGGCTTTGACGTGCGCGTCACGGATGTGTCCGAGGACACCTACATGCTGGCCTTCCAGGGGCCGAAAGCTGAGGCGGTGCTCCAGACCCTCTGCGATGCCGATCTCAGCCGGGTGGGCTTTCACTTCTCCACGCGCGCGAATGTGGCAGGCGTCAACTGCCTGATCGGCAACACAGGCTACACCGGTGAGTGGGGCTACGAGCTTTTCTTTGACGCTAGGCAGGCGGAGAAAGTCTGGAATGCGATCCTTGAGGCGGGCGAGCCGTACGGCGTCAAACCTATCGGGCTGGCCGCACGGGACAGCCTGCGCTTTGAGCCGTGCCTGCCGCTCTATGGCCACGAACTCAGCCCCAACATCTCGCCGCTTGAGGCCGGGCTGGGCTTTGCCGTCCAGACGGGAAAGGGCGACTTCATCGGGCGCGAGGCACTCCTCAAGCAGCGGCTGGAAGGCCCGCCCCGCAAGCTGGTGTGCCTGGAGATGGTCGAGAAGGGCGTGCCACGCGAGCATTATGAGGTTGTGGTGGATGGGCAGAAGGGCTTTGTGACGAGCGGCATGTACGCGCCGACCGTCGAGGCCTACGCTGCGATGGCCCTCATCCCTGCTGAACGGGCCGAAGTAGATCGCGAGGTTGAAGTCATCATCCGCGACAAGCCCAAGAAGGCCCGGATCGTCAGGCGGCCGTTCTACACACCCGCTTACCGGCGCTGAGGAACGGCCTCCGGCAGCCATAAAAGGGCGCCTGGCGCGTTTTGGTAATCGCCAGGTTCAGCATGGTAGCGTAGACTAGAGAATAAGGACTAGACTATGCACCGACGAAATCTCACCCCTGCACTCCAGATCGCGCTCCTTTACGCCGCCATCGCTGCGCTCTGGATCATCGCGTCCGACTGGCTGCTGATTGCCCTGACCGGCGCAGCGCCCGGCTTCGGCCTGCTCCAATCGATCAAGGGGCTGTTGTTTGTACTGGTCACCGCCGGACTGCTGTATATGCTGGTCAGGCGGGAGTTCCGGCGGCAGGTGCAGACGGAAGCGGCACTGGCCGAGAGCGAACAGCGCTTCCGGCTGCTGTTCGAAGAGGCGCCGCTCAGCTACCAGCTCCTCGATGAAGACGGGCGCCTGATCGCGGTCAACCAGGCCTGGTTGGACCTGCTGGGCTACACACGGCAGGAGGTGATCGGGTGCCCCTTCGCCAACCTGCTCACCCCGGAGCATCGGTCACAGTTTGAGCCATCTTTTGCGGTGGCCTTCAAAGCCACCGGCGAGACACGCGACATCGGGATCGAGGTGCGGCGGCGCGATGGGAGGGTCGTCCCGGTTGCCCTCAGCGGCAGGATCAGCCGGGACCCGCGCCGACAAACCCGGCAGATGCACTGCCTGCTCATCGACCTGAGCGAGCGCCGGCGCGCTGAGCAGGAGGCGGAGCGCCGCCAGCGCGAGATCATGCTGCTGAACCGACTCATCATGGCCGCTTCGAGCAGCCTTAAGGCTGAGGACGTGCTGGCCGTTGCCTGCCGTGAGCTGGCGCTCACGCTCGACGTGCCGCAGACCGGAGCGGCCCTGGCGAACGACAATCGCACGGCGTTCACGGTCGTGGCCGAATGCGGCAGCATCAGCGGGCGCTCGGCGCTCGGCGAGTCGATCCCGGTCGAGGGGAACCCCTCCCTGGAATACGTCATTCAGCGCAGGCAGCCGCTGGCCGTGACCGACGCCCAGCATGACCCCCGGCTGCAGCCCATACACGGCGTCATGAAGCAGCGCGGCGTTGTCTCGCTCCTGATCGTGCCGCTCATCGTGCGTGGTGAGGTCGTGGGGACGATTGGGCTGGACTCGGCGGTGCCGCGCGAGTTCTCTGCTGAGGAGATCGCGCTGGCGGCCAGCGCGGCGCGGGCGGTGAGCCAGGCGCTACACAACGCGCAACTGTACGAAGCGCTAAAGGACTACAACCAGGCACTTGAGCAGGCCGTCGCCGCGCAAACCGCCGAGGTGCAGCGCGTCAAGGAGCGGGTTGAGGCCATCCTTGACAACAGCCCGGATGCCATCCTGCTGCTCCGCCCGGACGGCACCATCGAGACGGCCAACCGTGCCTTCGGCCAGCTTTTCGGGCGGGCCGAACCGTCTGGGCAGTGGACGGTTGATCACATTGCAGCCAATTCCGACTCGACAGCGCTCAGGAAGGCGCTGGCCGAGGCGGTTGAGCAGCGGCGGGTGACGCGGCTGGAGATCACCGCCCGCCGCGAAGACGGCTCCACATTCGACGCGGGCATCGCGCTGGCCCCCTTCGAGGAGAGCAATGAGACGCGCGTGGTGTGCAGCCTGCGCGACATCAGCGCGCTCAAAGAAGTCGAGCGCATGAAGGATGCCTTTGTGTCGAACGTGTCGCACGAGCTGCGCACGCCCATCACCAGCCTCAAGCTCCACCACAACCTGCTGCGGCTCAACCCCGACAAGCAGGATATCTACATGGAGCGGTTGGGGAACGAGATCGAGCGGCTGTCGGACATCATCGAGGGCCTGCTGACCCTGTCGCGCATTGATCACGACCGGGTGGCGGTCCAGCCTGCGCTGGTGGACGTGGACAGGCTGGTCGCTTCCTACATCACCGACCGCAGCCCGCTCGCCGAGCGGAAGGGCCTGACGCTCCAGCACGAGCCGGCGGGCGACCTGCCGCCCATCGAGGCAGACGAGGGCCTGCTGGGCCAGGTGCTGGGCATCCTGCTGACCAACGCCATCACCTACACGCCGCCCGGCGGCAGCGTGCGGGTGCGCTCGGTGGCGTACCGCAACCAGAGCGGGGAGTGGGTGGGGTTCAGCGTCAGCGACACCGGGCCGGGCATCCCACCGGAGGATGAGCCGCACCTGTTCGAGCGCTTCTTCCGGGGGCAGGCCGCCAAACAGTCCGGGGCGCCGGGCACCGGGCTGGGGCTGGCTATCGCCCGCGAGATCGTCAACCGTCACGATGGGCGCATCGAGGTTCGCAACAACGGCCCATCCGGGCAGGGGGCCACTTTCAGCGTGTGGCTGCCCGCCCGGCAGAAGGACGGCTGAGCGCGGGATCGCTCATTTGTCCTGTCTGTTGCGTGGGCGGCCCAGCGGCTCGAATTCCGTCTCGGCCCTGGCAGGCGGTTGCTCTGTGGCGGGCGCACCGGCACCGCGCCTGAGCAGCAGATAGAGGCCCAGCGCGATCAGCAGCCCTGGCCACACCACATCGCCGATCAGGCTACGGCTGATGTTCAGGATCAGCTCGAAGAACATACCGCCGATCAGGAAGATGACCGCCCCGGCTGTGATCCACTTCCAGCCAACTTCCACCAGCCGCTCGATCCCGCTCCACGCGCCATTGATGACCAGCCCGATGCCAACCGCCGTCGGGAAGATCAGCGCCCAGGCGTAGGCCCAACTCTCCCAGTGGCCGGTGATCGCCTGATAAAGCAGCAACAGGCCGACCATTGTGACGATGCTGCCGGGGATGGCCAACGGCCCGGCTGGCTTGCCGCCCAGCACCATGCCGACGAAGAACAGCAGGCCGGGCACGATCACAAAGAACGGCCAGAAGAACTGCCACAGGTCAATGCGGAGAATCTGCCCCAGCAGGAACAGTGCGCCCAGCCCCACCAGCAGGATGCCGATGAGGAGTGTGCTGCGTCCGTGCGAGTTGTTGGTTGCCATCGATTGCCTCCTCATCCAGGGGCGGCAACCGCGCCGCCCTCGGACGCCCTTCTTCTTGATGTGTCCTCGCACTTACTAATACGCGCGCACGGCGTGCGAGTTGCACAGCGCCGCCCGGCTCCCGGGCCACCCGGCTGTTCTGGGGAGGCGCAGGATCGCAAAGCCGCCCTGGAGGCGGGATAACCGGGGCGGCTTTGCTGCAGCGAACGGTTGCGGCTGGCAGGTCCGGTGATCTACTGCTCTGAGTTGCCGTTGCCGTCATCATTGCCGATCAGGCCCAGGCTCTGTTTGACCTCGCCCAGGCCCATGCCGCCTGCCAGCATGTCGAAGATCTCCTCGGCGGGCATGCCGGTCTGGGCGCTCATCCCGTAGACCTGTCTGATCTCGCCCAGGCCGTACCCGGCGCAGAACCACGCCTCAACCTCGTCATATTCCACATTGAAATCCTCGGCCAGGCGGCTGATCTGCGGGTGCGGCCTGCCGCCCCTCTGGGCGCAGCGGGCCGAGCCGTTGTCATCGTCGTCATCCTGGCTGCTGGCGCCCGGCCCCGGCGCCTGTTCGTTCTGGCCCTGTGGAGCCTGACCCTGACTGCTCTGATTCTGCTCAGCCTGGCTCTGCTCGGCGTCCGGACCGCGCAGCGCTTCCCCCGCCCCGACTGCGCCCGGCAGCCCGGCCACCGAAGGCTCGCAGGCGGCCAGCAGAAAGCTCAGCCCGGCCACCCAGATCAGCATGGCCATCATCTTCCGGTTCACGGCTGCTGTCCTTTCCCCACCGTTGTCTCCATGCCTTTCTAAAATACAGACGAATCCGCGGCTGGCGAGTGACGGCCAGGGGGAATATTCCTAATTGTACACCCGTTCCGGAAGTCCTGACATAAGGATACCGGGTGGGGGTGCAGGCAAGAGACTTGCGCTGGCCGCCGGTCAGCGCGATCATGGTCCGGTGAGCGGCTCCGCCTGGACGGAACGAATCCACCCGGCGTTTCGTCCTACTGACGTACAGATTGGGCCGGGAAGCCCATCGACGCAGCAGAGAGAGGCAGGATGATGAAAATCAAGCTGGCGATTCTGGGGCTGATCGTGGCACTGGCGATGCTTGTGCTCGCCGCGTGCGGGAAGGCAGGCGGTGTGATCGGGATGCCCAACCCGGCGTCGACGTACTGCGAGGATCAGGGCTACACGCTGGAGATTCGCAAGGATGCCAGCGGCGGCGAGTACGGCGTGTGCATCTTTGATGACGGCACTGAGTGCGAGGAGTGGGCCTACTTCCGGGGCGAGTGTGAACCTGGGCAGTACCAGACCGCACCGGAGCCACCCGTTGAGAAGTAGGGGCGAACCCTCACGGAAGGCCGCCCTGTGCACAGCTACTGTCCTGTGCTAGACTCAGCGTAAGGCCCCCAGCGGGGGTGAACGTCCGCATAGTTTCCGAGGAACCCACCATGAACCGGCGACAGTTCTGCCGCAGGCTGGCGGCGCTGGGCGGCGCGGCAGCCTTTGCGCCGCTTGTGGGCGCCTGCACGCCTGCCCCACCCTTGACCAAGCCCGCACGCCCGCCGACTGCCACGCCCCTGCCCCCGGCGACGGATACGCCGTCCCCATCGGCCACGTCGTTCCCCACGCCCTCGGTCACGCCTGCACCTACCGAGGCGTCCGACACGGCCCGGGTTGCGCTGGTCAAGACCACCGACCGCGCTGAGGGCGTCCGCCGGGCGGTGGACCTGCTGGGCGTGAACCCGGTGCAGGGCCGGCGCGTTCTCCTCAAGCCCAACTTCAACAGTGCCGACCCCGCCCCCGGCTCGACGCACCCCGACGTGCTGCGCACGCTGGTGCTCATGCTGGGTGAGATGGGCGCGGGGCCGGTCACGGTCGGCGACCGGAGCGGCATGGGCGATACACGCGCCGTCATGCAGCAGAAAGGTGTCTTCGATCTGGCCGCCGAACTGGGCTTCGAGACGGTCGTGTTTGATGAGCTGGCCGAGGCGGATTGGACTATCATCCGGGACAGCGACTACCACTGGTCGCAGGGCTACGCCGTGCCCAGACGGCTGCTCGACGCCGAGTGTGTGGTGCAGACCTGCAACCTCAAGACGCACCGCTACGGCGGGCACTTCACGCTCTCGCTCAAGAACTCGGTCGGGTTTGCCGCCAGAACGGTGGGCGGCGGGCACGATTACATGCGCGAGCTGCACAACTCGGCCTACCAACGGCTGATGATCGCCGAGATCAACGCCGCCTACAGTCCGGCGCTGATCGTGATGGACGGCGTCGAGGCGTTTGTCACGGGCGGCCCGGACACCGGTCAGAGGGCGGCGACCGGCGTGGTGCTGGCCGCGACCGACCGCGTGGCGGTGGATGCGGTCGGCGTGGCGATCCTGCGCCTGTTCGGCACAACGCCGGAGGTGAGCGCAGGGCGCATATTCGACCAGGAGCAGATCGCGCGGGCGGTCGAGCTGGGGCTGGGCGTGAAGTCCGCAGACCAGATCAAGATCGTCACCGCCGACGCTGAGAGCGAGTCGTACGCGCAGTCAATCCAGGCGATCTTGGCTGCATAGCAGTATAATATGCGGCACTCTCTCGGCCTCACGTCCCTTTTGGGGCCAGATTAGTGGAGGAAATCGATGTCTGATATCCTGATCACCCGGCAGCGAGCTACCCACCTGGTAGACCTGATCGGCAACACGCCGGTAGTTGAGATCCGGCGGATGTGCCCCAACCCGAAGGTCCGCATCTTCGCCAAGCTGGAGGGTTACAACCCCGGCGGCTCAGTCAAGGACCGCATCTGCAAGAGCATGATCGAGGCTGCCGAGCGCGACGGGCTGCTTGGCCCCGGCACGGAGCGCATCCTGATTGAGCCGACGAGCGGCAACACCGGCATCGGGCTGGCGATGCTGGCCGCCGAGCGGGGCTACCCGTTCATCGCCGTGATCCCGGAGAGCACGAGCATCGAGCGGCGCAAGATGATGGCCGCCTTCGGGGCCAAGTTCATCCTGACCGACGGGGTCAAGGGCACCAACTGGGCTATCGAGGTGGCGCACCGGCTGCTTGAGGAGGATGAGCGCTACCTGATGCTCGACCAGTTCAACAACCCGGCTAACCCCCAGGCCCATTACGAGACGACAGGCCCCGAGATTCTGCGTGACGTGCCAGAGATCACGCACTTTGTGGCCGGGATGGGCACCGGCGGCACGCTGATGGGCGTCCACCGCATCATGCAGGAGCAGCGCCCCGGTGTGACCATCGTGGGGCTGGAGCCGGTGGCGGGCAGCAAAATCCAGGGGCTGCGCAACATGGAAGCTTACGTACCGAGCATCTACGATGAGAGCCTGCTAGATGACAAGATCATGCTGGACGACGACGAGGCATTCCGCGCGGCACGCGATCTGGCCCGCGTCGAAGGGCTGTTTGTCGGGATCTCATCCGGGGCGGCGATGTGGGGCGCGATGCGGGTGGCAGAGCGGATCAGGGAGGGGACGCTGGTCGTGATCTTCCCCGACGGCGGGGAGAAGTACATGAGCACGCCGCTGTTCGACCTGCCCATTGGTTCAATCCGGGATGAGATCCTCTGACAGCAGCACTACCCGCCAAATATCGAGCCGACCAGGTAGCCGAGGCCCCCGCCGACGCCCACCAGCGCCAGCTCCAGCAGGCAGCCCGGCAGGCAGCTCATCGGCTCCTTGGCAACCTCGAACAGGTTGCCGCCGATATAGCGGTAGCTGCCGCCTGCAATGGCCGCTGCGACGCCGTAGCCGACGATGGCCCCGATGATGATGCCGATCACCTGTCCGCCGCTCATAGCTGCTTCCTCCTGCGCGTGGCTCTGGTGCAAACCCGAACGGCGTGCCGGGGCAGAGGGGAGGCCCCGCCATGGAGAGGGATTGGAGAGGCGCGCACCCGGCCCGCCTGAGCAGCATGAGTGTAGCACGGATCCGGGCCGGGCGATAGCGGGATATCGTGGGAGGAACGCATCTCCGTTTGGGGGATCAGGGCAATTATCGTGTGGAGCCTCACCCCTTGGCCCCCTCTCCATCCGATGGAGAGGGAGTAAGGCCGAGCATAAGCCAGGTCGGGGGTGAGGCCGAACCCGCTGCCTCAAGTCCCCCCGATTGAAATTGAAAGGCACCCTATCTGGGGGCACTGGTTGGTTGAGGGAAGAGCGATGAGTGGGGAGATCGTGCTGGTGCCTGTGGGGAAGGTGGAGCGCGGGCTGCTGGAGTGCCTGTGTGCTGCCGTGTCAGGGCAGTTCGAGCGCCGATGCCGGATTGGCGAGGGACTGTCACCCGCGCTGGGGTACGCCTATGACGCCCGGCGCGGGCAGTACGCCGCCGAGACGATCCTGCGCCAGCTTCAGGTGCAGGATGCCGAGCGCGTGCTGGCTGTGATCGACAGGGACCTCTACGTGCCTCAGTTGAACTTCGTGTTTGGCCTGGCCGACCGGCGGGGAAGGCGGGCGCTGATCGCCCTGCCCCGGCTGCGCGAGCAGTTCTACGGCGGCCCTGCCGACGAGGCGCTGTTCCGCGGGCGGGCGGTCAAAGAGGCCGTGCACGAGCTGGGCCACACCTACGGGCTGGGACACTGCAACAATCCCCGCTGCGTCATGGCCTTTTCGAATACGTTGCGCGATACGGACTACAAGGCGCAGACCTTCTGCGAGCGGTGCCAGGCGAAGATCGAGGAGAAGATCGCCAAATAGCGGCCCGCATCGCGCAACCTGCACCGCGCAACCTGCACCGCGCGACCTGCGCCGCGCGGCCTGGGCTGCGCAGCCCGCGCCACACTCCCCGGTTGGAGAATCCTAACCCCCATCTGATCGGGCGATCACCCCGCCGCAGTTGACAGGCGGCAGGGGGCGAGCTATGATCAGGCCACAGAATAGAACATAAGTTCTAATCCGTTCGCGCTGTGTGGAGGAGGCGATGCACGAGACGCCGCAGGGGGCATGGGTCGGGCCGGACGGGCGGGCGAGGCCGGTTCGCCTTAAGGGCGGCCCGCTTTACGATTCTTTCTTCGACATCCGGCGGCCGGAGGAGGGCGGCCTGAGCGCCTCGCGGGGAGACCTAGCGCGCGCCTACGCCAGCGCGGTGTGGGCCTACCGCTGCATCAAGCTGCGGGCCGACGCGGTAGCCGGGGTGCCGCTCGTGCTCGTCGGGCGGGACGGCGCGCCCATGGCCGACCACCCGCTGCTGACGCTGCTCCAGGCCGTGAACCCGCACACTGGCATGACGCGGGGCGACCTGCTCCGCGCGACTGAGGCGGCCTACAACATCTGGGGGTGCGCGTACTGGCTTGTGCTCAGGAGCCAGCGCGGGCCTGAGCGCCTTGCCCCGCCCCGCTCCGGGCGTGAGAACAGGCCGATCCGGGGGCTGGTGTGGCTGAACCCGCAGACGGTCGAGGCTGTCACCGACAGCGTGCGGGGGGTGGTCGCCTACCGGCAGACGGTCGGCGCCCAGAGACGGGAGTATGCGCCGGAGGAGGTGATCGCCTTCCGCAACTTTGACCCGCTGGACGACCTGGGTGGGCTGAGTCCTCTGTCTGTGGCGCTGAGCGAGGTCAACGCCGACCTGAACGCGGCCCGCTTCGTTGCCGCCTTCTTCGCCAACGATGCCCGCCCGGCGGGCCTGCTCACCACCGACCAGCCGCTCTACGAGGCGGACATCGAACGAGTGCAGACATGGTGGGCGCGGCTGTTCCGGGGGGCGCGTAACCGCTGGAAAACCGGCCTCGTTGGCGGCGGGCTGAAGTGGCAGACGATCACCTTCGCACCGACCGACCTGGCGCTGGCCGACCTGCGGGCCGAAGACCGGCGGGCGATCTGCGCCGTGTTCGGTGTGCCGCCGGGGCTGGCCGGAGCGTGGGAGGCGATGACGTATGCCACCGCCCGCGAGCAAAAAGCTACCTTCTACGAGGACACCGTGCTCCCTCAGCTTGAGTATCTCGCCGGGGTGCTGAACGCCGCACTGCTGCCCCATTACCCCGACCTGACGGCGCGGGGGGCGCGGCTGGCCTTTGACCCGGACAGCATTGCCGCGCTGCGTGAGTCGGTGACGGACAAGGCGCAGCGGTTGGTGGCGCTGTATCAGGCGGGGCTGGTCACGCGCAACGAGGTGCGCGCCGAACTGGGCATGCCCCTGCTGCCGGAGGGGGAGGACGGGTTTGCCCCCGGCCCGCCCTCTGCTGGGGTGGGGCAGGCCGCGCCCCCCACCGGAGCACAGCCCGTCGCTTCCTCGGTGACTGCCTCCCCCAACGGCGCGAAGCCCGACGGGCGCAAGGCCCTGCGGGCCGAGCTGGGCCGCTGGGAGCGGTTCGCGGTGAAGCGCGTCAAGGTGGGCCGCCCGCTGCGCGACTTCGACTCGGCGGTGATCCCACCCGGCCTGCGGCGGCGCATCGAGGAGGGACTGGCTTCGGCTGAGAGTGTCGAGGACGTGTTTGCCGTGTTTGGCGATGCCATCAGCGACTGGGGGTTGGTGGCGGGCAGCGAGCAGGAGGCCTTGAGCCGTAAGCCATAAGCCATAAGCCGTAAGCCATGCCCAGTCCCGGCTGCTTTCCATCACAGGAGGCGAGGCCTTGCACACCATCCAACCCATTGAGATACACAGCGGCGAATGGACTCTCGACGTGCTGGGCGTGCCCTACGGCGGGCCGTATGGCGGCAGAGACGCCCAGGGCGAGTACTTCACGCCGGATACCGACCTGTGGCTGGAGCGTATCCCGCGGCGCCCGGTCGTGTACTATCACGGCTTGGCCGAAGGCGAGGGCGAGCCGCAGGTCATCGGGCAGGAGCTGGGCTGGGAGCGCCGGGCAGACGGCGTATGGTTCCGCGTGGCGCTTGACCGGACGAACAGGCTGGCGCGGCGGGTGTGGGAGGCCGCGCAGAAAGGCTTCGCCCGTGCCTCGTCAGGCGCGATTGGCCATCTGGTGCGCGTCGCCGCTGACGGGCGCATCCTGGTGTGGCCCATCGGCGAGCTGTCGCTGCTCGACGCCCGCGACCACCAGCCCGCCAACCCGTTTGCCATAGCCATCCCCTACGCGGTGGAGGTCGGACATGCCCAGGCGGTGTTCAAGGCCGCCGGGCTGGATGCGACGAGCCTGGAGGGGGAGCCTCATCCCCCCGCCCCTTCTCCCGGAGGGTGGAGGGGGGTGAGAGGGACATCCGATCATCACCGTATTGTGGAGGAAAACGACTCGATGGACGAAATGACCATCCGCACTATCATCCGGCAGGAGGTGCGCTCCGCCCTCGAGGAGCAGGCCGAGGCCGACCCCGGCCCACGCGCCATGTTCCTGACGGGGCGTGCGCCAGCCGTGATCGGCCAGCGCGGGGAGCCGCCGCTCACGGCCAACGGCACGCCCTTCGTGGACGCCATCAAGGCCATGCGACAGGGCCGCTTCGATGTGGTGCGCTTCCAACTGACCGGCAAGGCGCTCTCGGAGGGCAGCGACCCGGCGGGCGGGTACCTCGTGCCCGTCGAGCACAGCGCGAAGCTGGTCGAGATGCTGCGCGCCCGGGCTGCCGTGCGGGCCGCCGGAGCGACCGTTGTGCCGATGGCGAGCGACACGCTGCAAATCCCCTCCCAGACGGGCGGGGCGACAGCCTACTGGGTGGCCGAGAACGCCCCCATCACGGCCTCTGACCAGACATGGGGGCAGGTGCAGCTTCAGGCCAAGAAGCTGGCTGCGCTGACCAAGCTCTCGGCGGAGCTGTTCGAGGACAGCGATCCGGCGGTTGAGGCGCTGGTGATGGCCGACCTGGCCCGCGTGCTGGCGCTTGAAGAGGACGCCAAGTACCTGTGGGGCGACGGCCAGAACAACACGCCCAGCGGCCTGGAGCACATCAGCGGCGTGCACGTGGACACGACCACGCTGGGCGATAACGGCGGCGTGCCCGACTTCGACACGCTGGCCGACATGCTGTACGCGCTCGACGCCGACAACGTGCCCGCCGAAGGCCGTGCCTGGATCGTCCACCCGCGCACCGTCAACACGCTGCGTCAGATCAAGGACAGCAGCAACAAGTATCTGTGGGCCGACCCCGCCGCGCCCGGCGACCCGCCGACGCTGTGGGGCTACCCGGTCTTCACCACTACTGCCATCCCCATCAACCAGACGCAGGGCACAAGCAACGACTGCTCGACCGTCTATCTGGGCTGCTGGCCGGAGTTTGTCATCGGGCAGCGCAAGGCGCTGGAGCTGCGGGCCAGCGATGCAGCGGGAAACGCCTTTGAGTACGATCAGGTGTTCATCCGGGCCATCATGCGGGTGGACGCCAACGTCCGCCACGCGGCCAGCTTCGAGGTGCTGAAGGGGGTGCGAGCGGCGTAGCAGCCCCCGGCGAATGCGGGCGGTGCGTGCAGGGGGCAGGCCGGTGTGTCTGCCCCCTGCCGCTGGTGAAACCCGCAGCGGGTAGGTCTACTTCCCGGATCGGCTGGCCCGGCCAGCGCGGGCTGACCCGCCGCCCCACACCGCCGCCAGCCCGAACAGGAAGCCGAAGTCGTACCAGCCGCCGTTGTTGTGGACGGCGTACATGCTGACGTTGTCGTTGAACAGCGAAATAACAAACGTGATCGGGGCAATGACACCATGCCACAGCCCCAGCCAGAAACCGGCCACGGTGCCCTCTTCGTCCGGGGTATTGGCCAGATCGTTCGGGCCGGCTGCACAGCCGGTCAGCGCTGCCAGCGCGACCACAATCAGGGCAATGACCAGCGCGTATTTCATGATTACTCCCCTTCTTCTTACACATTCAGGCCAAGCACCTACCTTCTCCTACGCAGGACACAGGTGAATAGTTCCCCGCCCGGCACGGCGCGGCGGCCCGGGATCGAACCGCTTGATAGCATCCCAGGATCGGCTATACTGGGGGCGCTTTTCCAGATGGGCCACCGCCCGACTACCGGAAAGGGGGAACATGCCCGCTCATGTGATTGTTGGGACGCAGTGGGGCGACGAAGGCAAGGGCCGCGTCGTCGATTGGTTTGCCGAGCGCTCAGACATCGTCGCCCGCTATGCAGGCGGGGATAACGCCGGGCATACCGTGCACGTCGGCGGTGAGATGTTCAAGCTGCACCTTGTCCCGTCGGGGATCGTCCACCCCGGTGTGGTGTGCGTGATGGGCCATGGCATGGTGGTCAACCCCCTCACGCTGGTCGGCGAGCTGGGCGGCCTCGCGGAGCGGGGAGTGGACATCTCGCCGGGCCGGGTACTGCTCTCCGAGGCAGCGCACATCGTCCTGCCCAGCCACATCGCGCTTGATCAGGCTCAGGAGGCGGGCCGGGGCGGGCGGGCCATCGGCACCACCAGCCGGGGCATCGGCCCCGCCTACACGGACAAAGCGGCCCGCACCGGGCTGCGCGCTGGCCTGATGCGCCATCCCGATCAGTTTGCCGGGCAGGTCAGGGCGCGCGTCGAGCAGCACAACCGCCTACTGGTCGAGCTGTACAGGGCTGAGCCGCTCGATGCAGCGGACGTGGCCGACCGGCTGGCTGAGGCGGCAGCTTTCCTTGCCCCTTACGTGGCGAACACGTCGCTCTACCTGCATACGGCACTTCAGGCGGGCCGGATGCTTCTGTGTGAGGGGGCGCAGGCCACCCTGCTCGACCTCGATCACGGGGATTATCCCTATGTAACCAGCTCGTCCGCCACAGTGGGTGGGGCGATCACCGGCCTGGGCATCGCCCCGCAGCATATCACGCGTGTCACGGGCGTGGTGAAGTCCTTCTGCACGCGGGTGGGGGCTGGCCCCTTCCCCACCGAGCAAGATAACCCCATTGGCGACCGGCTGCGCGGCACAGGCAGCCAGCCCTGGGACGAGTTCGGGACGACAACCGGCAGGCCGCGCCGCTGCGGCTGGCTGGATACCGTCCTGGTGCGCTACGCCACGCGGGTCAACGGGCTGACCGATCTCGTCATGACCAAGCTCGACGTGCTGAGCGGGTTCGAGACGCTGCGCGTGGCGGATGCCTACCGGCACGCAGGTGAGACGCTGACCGAACTGCCCCGTGATCTTGAAATCTTTGCTGCCTGTGAGCCGGTGTACCACTCCTTGCCGGGCTGGCAGGCGGACATCACCTCTGCGCGGCGGTTCGAGGACTTACCGGCTGCCGCGCGTGGCTACGTAGAGCGGATTGAGGCACTGGTTGGCCTGCCCGTCCGCCAGGTGACCGTCGGACCGGGGCGCGAGCAGGCGATTGTGAGGGACGATGGGCGAGCCTGATCCGCACGCCGGGTATGTGTCGCCCTTTGGCTGGCGCTATGGCAGCCAGGCCATGCGCACCCTGTGGTCGGAGGTCGAGAAGCGGCGGCGCTGGCGGTGGGTGTGGGTGGCGCTGGCCGAGGCGCAGGCCGAGGCCGGGCTGGTGACGGCGGAGCAGGTGGCCGATCTCCGCGCGCACGCCGCTGACGTTGACCTGGCGCAGGCCCAGGTCCTGGAAGCCGAGGTCCGCCATGATCTGGTGGCCGAACTGCGCGTTTTCGCCAGCCAGTGCCCGGTTGGCGGCGGGATCATCCATCTGGGCGCGACCAGCATGGACATCAGCGATAACGCCGAGGTCACCCGCCAACGCGATGCGCTCGATCTGGTGCTGGCGGGGCTGGACCGGCTGCTCGCAGCCTTCGCGGCTCAGATCGAGCGCTGGGCCGCCACGCCCTGCATGGGCTGGACGCACCTCCAACCCGCCGAACCGACCACCGTCGGCTACCGGCTGGCGGGCTACGCGCAGGACCTGCTGGCCGACGAGGCCGACCTGATCCGCCTGCGGGGCGACCTGCGGGGCAAGGGGATCAAGGGGGCGGTGGGCAGCGCGGCCAGCTACCACGATCTGCTGGAGGGGACGGGGATGACGACCGCCGAGATGGAGGCGGCTGTCATGGCCCGTCTGGGGATCGTGGCCTTCCCCGTCACCGGGCAGACCTACCCCCGCCGCCAGGACTGGCGCCTGCTCGTGGCATTGGCCGGGCTAGCGGGCACGCTCTACCGCTTCGCCTTCGACCTGCGCTTTCTGCAAAGTCCGCCCCTCGGCGAGTGGGCGGAGCCGTTTGGCGCCAAGCAGGTCGGTTCCTCGGCCATGCCGTTTAAGCGCAACCCGGTCATGGCCGAGAACCTCGACAGCCTGGGGCGCTACGTCGCTGCCCTGCCGCGCGTGGCGTGGGACAATGCCGCTCACTGCCTGCTGGAGCGCACGCTCGACGATTCCGCCAACCGGCGGGCCGTGATCCCTGAGGCCTTCCTGGCCGTAGACGAGATGCTGACCGTTGCCCTGCGGCTGGTGAGTGGCCTGGAGATTGACGAGCGTGCCGTCGCGGACAACTTGGCTCGCTACGGCGTTTTCGCTGCCTCGGAGCGCGTGCTCACGGCGCTGGCGCGGGCCGGGGCCAACCGCCAGATGATGCACGAGCGCATCCGCGAGCATAGTCTGGCGGCCTGGCAGGCGGTGCGGGCGGGCCAGCCCAATCCCCTACCCGACCGGCTGGCAGGCGACCCGGCGCTGGCGGCCTTCCTCTCGCCGGAGCGCATCCGGGCGCTGATGGACGCCTCGCGCTACACCGGCGACGCGGCGGAGCGGGCCCTCGCCCTCGCCCACGCCATCCGGGCCAGCCGGGCCAGCCGGGCAACTTCCGCTTCCGGCGCTTAGCTCCTCCCGGCGGCCAGCCTCTTATTTCGATCCGCCGCCAAACCGTCTATAATCGGGCTGTGTGACCTTGCGCGAGCGCAACGAGAGGCCTTGAATGCCAGATTCGCTGATCGGCCAGACGCTGGGCCAGTACGAGATCCGGATGCTGTTGGGCAAGGGCGGCATGTCAACTGTCTACCTTGCCTACCAGCCGTCGATGGACCGCGTGGTGGCGATCAAGGTGCTGCCGCGCGAGTTCCTGCACGATGAGACGTTTCTGGCCCGCTTCCAGCGTGAGGTGCGTACCATTGCCAAGCTGGAGCATCTGCACATCCTGCCGGTTTATGATGTCGGGGAGGACAGGGGCATCCCCTATTTTGTGATGCGTTATCTCTCCGGCGGCACGTTGGCCGATCTGATCGATGCCCGGCTGCCAGATATGCGGACGGTCATCCGGCTGGTCACGCAGATGGCGGGCGCGCTTGACTACGCGCACGAGCGGGGCATCATTCACCGTGACCTCAAGCCCTCGAACGTCCTGCTCGATAACAGCGGCAACGCCTATCTGGCCGACTTCGGCATCGCACGCGTGCAGGAGGCCGCCACGAGCGTGACAACCGACTCGCACGTGATCGGCACCCCGGCCTACATCGCCCCGGAGATGGTGCGCAAGGACGAGGCAATCACCCCCTCGGTTGACCTCTACGCGCTGGGCGTGATCACCTATGAGATGCTCACCGGCGAGCCGCCCTACCGCGAGAACGCGCCGATGAAGACGCTGATGGCGCACGTGCTGGAGCCGATCCCCTCTGTGCGCGAGTTTGACCCCAACATCAGCCTGGCGGTGGACGCGGTGCTGCATCGCTGCTTGGCCAAGCGCCCCCATGACCGCTATCCGACGGCCAGCGAGTTCGCCCGCGAGCTGGCCCGTGCTGCTGAGGCGGGCTACCCCACTCTGGAAGTCCTGCCCCTCCCCTCCGACGGCGGCCCGTCGGATGAGGAGGCGCCGCGGCCCTGGGGGGAGGCGTCGCTCCCTGTCCCGCCGCTCGCCCCGCCCCGCCCTGCGCACCCACCCGTCTACCAGGAAGCCGAACCCCGGCCAGGGTTCGGAGGCTGCCTGATCGGGCTGGGTGTTCTGGCGGCCCTGATTGCTGGGATGCTTGTGGCGGCCTTCACCCTGACCGGCGGTGACCCGCTCAGCCTGCTGGTCGTGCTGACCCCGCTGCCCACCCGCACGCCCACTCCAACCGTGACGCCGCTGCCTGCTGCCACACCCGGCGATCAGGGCCAGCCGATACCCGTTCCCGGTGCGGGTGAGGCGTTTGAGGTGTCGGCGCGGCTGGCCTTTGCCTCCAACCGCGACGGCGACTACGAGATCTATGTGATTGGCCTGGATGGCGAAAATCTGGAGCAGTTGACGGACAACGGCGCCTACGACTTCGACCCGGCCTGGTCGCCCGACGGGACGCAGATCGCCTATGCCTCAACGGCGGACGGCGATGCCGAGATCATGCGCATGGACGCGGGCGGCGGTAGCGTCGAGAAGCTGACCGATAATTCGGCCAAAGATTCGGACCCCGCCTGGTCGCCCGATGGGCGCTGGATCGCCTTCTCCTCGGACCGGGACGGCGACTTTGAAGTCTACATCATGCGCCCGGACGGCTCAGACGTGCGCCAGCTCACCGACAACGAGATGGACGACCTGAACCCGGCCTGGTCGCCAGACGGGACGCAGATCGCCTACTACGTCAAGGAGGAGGCGGATAGCGAGGCTGCTGACCTCTACCTGATCGACATGGCGGGCGGCCCGCCCCGCCGCCTGACCGAGAACGGTGCCCTCAACCAGTGGCCGGACTGGTCGCCCGACGGTGGGCGGCTGGCCTTCACGTCCGGGCTGGGCCTCTCCGGCGGGCGGCGGGCCATCCTGTCGCTTGACCTCAGCACGCTGGAGGTGAGGCGGCTGACGGACGGCGCCGCCCGCGACGACGACCCGGCTTGGTCGCCCGACGGGCGCTGGATCGCCTTTGATTCAGACCGGGATGGTAATGGCGTCTTTAACCTGTTTGTGCTCAACGTCGGGACGGGCGAAGTCCGGCAGATCACATCTGAGGCAGCCAACGACGTTGCGCCCTCCTGGCAGCCGCGGCCCTGAGTGCCCATCGCTTTCCGGAGGAGTTCGTGTCCGACGCCCTACCCATTGGCAGCCACTTTGACCGCTACCACATCGAAAGCGTGCTGGGGCACGGCCAGATCTCGACCGTGTACCGCGCCACCCATATCGATACAGGCCGCAGCGTCGCACTCAAGGTGCTCCCCCGCGAACTGCTGCGGGAGGCCGGGTTCGCCGCCCGCTTCAGGCAGGAAGCGCGCGCCGTTGCCCGCCTCCAGCACCCCCACATTGCCCGCCTGTACAGTGTGGGCCAGTCCAACGGCCAGCCGTATCTCATCGCCCCCTACTTTCCGGGCGGGTCGCTGGCCGACATTCTGGCCGGGCGCGGGCCTCTCTCCGCCGCACAGGCGCTCCCTCTCATCACCCAGGTGGCCGCCGCGCTTGACTACGCGCACGAGCGGGGCGTGCTGCACGGCGATGTCCGGCCTGGCAACATCCTGTTTGACGAGGCGGGCAGCACTCACCTGGCTGACTTCAGCCTGAAGGCGGTGCGGGAGGCGGCAGCGCTGGCGGGCCTGCCGTCGGGCGATCCGCCCGCCTACGCTGCGCCTGAGATCATGCGCGGCGAGCCGGAACCCGGCCCTACCGCCGATGTGTATGCGCTGGGCGTGACGCTCTTCGAGATGCTGACCGGCCAGCTCCCCTTTCTGGCCGATGACCCTGCCGAGATGGCCCGCCTGCACCGCGACGCGCCCGTGCCCTCGCCTGTGCGCTTCAACCCGTCTGTGAATCCGGCGGTGGAGATAGTCATCCGGCAGGCGCTCGCCAAAGCGCCTATCGACCGCTTCGACTCGGCGGGTGACATGGCGCAGGCGCTCACCCGCGCCGTGCAGCTCTCAGGGGAGGCGGAGCCGACGGTTGACATCCGGCTGGGAGGAGAGGAATCAGGCGACCTGACTCCACCCCCATCGCCCGGCCCGCTCGCCGTGCGGCCCGATCGGGTGCTCATCGTCGGGGAGCCGGACGAGGAAGGCTGGCACGAGACCAGCTACCCCGCCCGCCCGCTCTCCCGCCAGGAGCGCCGCCGCCTCAGGCGCGAGGCGGCCCGCCAGCAGCGGCTGGAGCGCCGCTTGGTACGCCAGGCAGCCGGTGGGGGTCTGCGCTGGTACACCGCTGCGGTCGCCATTATGGTCCTGATCGGGGCCTGGTTCATCGTTGGCCTGCTGATCGGGTTCGAGGCCCGGCGCCGCGCCAACGTGGCCGAACTGGCCCGCATTCACGGGACGCAGACCCCGGCGGCGGCGACGGCCTACGTCGAGGCGACAGCTACCGCTCAGGCCTATCTGAACGCGCTCGGCACGGCCACCCAGCGGGCCGTGCTGGCTGGTCAGACGGCCACCGCCCTGGCCCCGACCGCCACGCCGACCGCTACCCCGACCCCGACCCCGACCCCGACCGCGACACCTACGCCGCTGGCTGGGAGCCGGGGGCTGGTCGCCTTTGTCTCCGAGCGGGACGGCGACCCGGAGGTCTACGTCATCGACCTGCGCACCGGCCAGGAGACGCGCATCACCGACAACGACACCCCGGATGGCGCGCCCGCCTGGTCCCCTGACGGGCGGATGCTCGCCTACCACTCGAACGTGGCCGGTCGAATCTGGCATATCTTCGTCGTGGACATGGCCTGTGTCAACCGGCCCGATGGCTGCCTGGGTACCCCGCGTGAGGTCACGTCCGGCATCCGCGCCGACGCTTACCCGGTCTGGTCGCCGGACGGGCAGCGGATCGTGTTCCTCTCGAACGAGGGGCGACGCTGGTGGTTCCGCGTCATCGATCTGGCGGGGGAGGAGGCTGACCTGACCCAGCTCCCGGCCAGTATGCGTCTGCTGGAATGGGCGCCCGACGGCAAGATGCTCACCTTCTTTGGCGAAAGCCTTGCTGGCCCCTTCGAGGTGCTGACCATGCCGCTCGAAGGCATCTCAACCGACCGGACGCCGATCACGGCGGGGCGCGGCGCCATCGAGTTTCTAGATTTCTCCCCCGACCGGCGGCAGGCAGTCTTCTCGCGGCTTACCGGTCCGAACCGCCAGCTTTTCCTGGCCGATGCCACGTGCGAGATCATCGACCAGTGCGTGACCCGCCGCCTCACCGAGGACACGTATAACTACCTGACACCCCGCTTCTCGCCCGACGGCACGCTGATCCTGACCGCCGCCAACCGCGCCGGGAACCTCGATTTGTACATCCTCGACCAGCAGGGGCGCCTCGTGCAGCGCGTGACGGAGCGCCCTGAGGACGAGTACGACGCCGTGTGGCAGCCGGGGGTGCCCTGATGGTAGACGGGCGGATACGGTTCTTCGGGTGATGCTCTATGCAACATCTCTGGGATAACCTACGGCGGGACCTGCCCGATCTTACCATCCTCGGCCTGCTGCTGGGCGTCGTGGTGTGGTCGGTGATGCTGTCCGGCTGGGTCGAGGGGTTGGGCATCCTGCCGGTGATCCTGCTCGTGGGGCTGGTGGCAAGCTACCTGCTCACCATTGCCCGCTTCCCGGAGCCGGTGGTGGTGGTTTTTACCTCGGCTTATGGTTGGTTCACCGTCTGGATGCTGACCGGACGTTTCGTCACCGCGTCGCCGAGCCTCCGGCAGCGCCTGCTGGAGATCAACTTCCGGCTGGCGGTCTGGCTGGAGCAGGTGGTTGAGGGTGGCTTCAGCCGCGATAATCTGATCTTCCTGGTGCTGGTGGGGCTACTGACCTGGTACCTGACCTTCAACGCGGTGTGGAGCTTTTTCCGGGCGCGCCGCCTGTGGCGGGCGACCATTCCCGCCGGCCTGGCGCTCGTCATCAACGCTTACTACTACTTCGGCCCGCTGCCAGTTGACCTGTTCGTTGGGGCGTTTGTGTTTCTGGTTCTCACGCTGGCCGTCCGCACCAACGCCCTCATCCGTGAGCAGGTCTGGCGGCAAGCGGGTATCGGTTTCCGGCCCGGCCTGCGCCTCGACCTGCTGAAGGGCGGCCTGGCGGCCGTGATCGTGCTGACCCTGCTGGCCTGGTTTGCCCCCACCGCCCCGGCCAGCGACCGGCTGGCCGCACTGTGGGAGCGCTCGGACAACCCCTGGATGCGTGTCCAGGAGACGTTTGAGCGGCTGTTTAACGCCGTCGAGGGGTCGGCGGCGGCTACGCCCACCTACTACGGCGGGGCGACGCTCTCGATGGGGGGGCCGATCAACCTGAGCAACGCGCCGGTGATGGTCGTCTACGCGCCGGAGGGCCATCGCTATTACTGGCGCTCGAAGGTCTTCGACACCTATGCCGGTGGCCGCTGGTGGTCGAATGTGGACGCGCGTGCCAACTCCGACTTCGGCCTGCTGCGCCCCGAGGAGGAGGGGACCTACCTGCTGCGCCAGAACGTTCAGCAGCGCTTCCAGATGCTCGTCCCGGCCACGCGGCTGGTGTATGCCGCGCCCCAGCCGCTCTCCTTCTCCTCGTTGCCCATCACTTATGACCTGATCTTCACCACGCCCGGTGAGGAGTACGCCACCGTCGCCAGTGTGCTGTCGCGGCGGCTGCTGGAGACGGGCGACATCTACGGTGCTATCTCATCGGTCAGCATCGCTGACGAGGCCAGCCTGCGCGCCGCCGGGACAGACTACCCGGTGTGGGTCCGCCAGCGCTATCTGGCACTGCCCTCTAGCGTGACGGCCCGGACGCGGCGGCTTTCCGACCAGATCGCCGCCGGGCATGACAACCCCTACGCTGTCGCCCGCGCTGTAGAGAGCTACCTCCGCCAGAACATCGCTTATAACGATCAGGTTCCCGCGCCGCCGGAGGATGCTGAGCCGGTGGATTACCTACTGTTTGAGCGGCGTGAGGGCTACTGCGTCCACTACGCCTCGGCGATGGCTGTGCTGCTTCGCGCTCAGGGCATCCCGGCGCGGATCGCGGCGGGGTTTGCTCAAGGAACGCTCGACCCGGAGATCAACGGCTATGTGGTCGCCGAGTCTGACGCGCACACATGGGTTGAGGTCTACTTCCCCGGCTACGGCTGGATCGAGTTCGAGCCGACAGCCGGCCGCGACCCTATCGTGCGTGCGGAGCGCACCACGCTTCAGAACCTTTCGGCTCTGGACCCTGAGCCGCTGGAACGGGAGAACTTTCTGCCCGTGGAGCCAGGCGGCGTGACGCCGGAGGCGCCCGTTGAGACCCCCGGGCCGGGCCGGCCGACGCCCCGGCAGGGCCTCACCGCCGCCGTCCTGCTCCCGGTGCTGCGGGGACTGGTGCTGGTGGGGCTACTCCTGGCCGGGCTGGGGGTGGCCGCCTGGTACTGGGTGGAGCGGCGCGGCACACGCGGTCTGAGCGAGGTGGCGCGTAGCTACGCCCGTCTCAACGTCTACGCGCCCTGGGTGGGGGTCACGCTGACGCCAAGCGACACGCCCTACGAGCGGGCCGAGACGCTGGGCCGGGCCGTCCCGTCCGGCGAGAAGCCGATCCGGAAGATCGTTGACCTGTATGTGCGTGAGCAGTACACCGCCGACCACCTCAGCAACCGCCGGGCAGAGGCCAACCGCCAGTCCCGCGAGGCCTGGAAGGCGGCCCGGCGCAGCCTGGTGGGCACCGGACTGCGGCGCCGCCTACAGCGCCGCCTGCAGCGCCTCAACCCCTTCCGGGGGCGCAGAGGCACGGTCCGGTAGCGGCACGGTGGCAGACACTCCGGTTTTGCGGCGCGTGCTTGGCGGGGGCGGCTGGCTGGCAGCCGCCTGGCTGTTTGGGCTGCTGGCCTGCAACCTGCCCGCCGTGCGCCCTGCCACGCTGATGCCAACCCTGCCTCCCTCTCCGACGGCGAACTCGCCGGCCAGTCCCCCACTTGAAACCGCCACCAGCCCGCTGGCTCCCCCAACGGCGAATGCCGCACCGGAGACCGGCTCCCCGGCGGTTTCTCCCGAGGGCCGGGAGGCCGCATCGCCCCTACCGCCGGAGGAGAACGGCCCGCCCACTGCGGCGGGCGCGCCCGTCTGGGCCGTCGAGTCGGTCACGACCACCGCGGAGACACGCGGTGCCGTTACGCTGGTGACAACCACCACCGTGCGCCGCTACACCGTCGGCGGCCAGACGGCGGCGGACATCGACGTGGAGATGCGCGCTGCCGGGCCGGTTGACCCGCTCGGCGGCTACCACTGGTTTGCGCTGACCGAGCCGCTGTTTGACTGGCGCTACGAGTGTCCCTGCGCCGAGAACGGCTGCCTGCCCGGCCCTGTCACTGCCCTGCTGACGGTGACGCTGACGCTGCCCCGCTGGACGGCCCCGGCAGGCGCGGAGGGGTCGCTGGGCGGCCAGTGGGCCGCCTTTGAGGCGGCACTCATCGCCCACGAGCAGGGTCATGCGGCGCTGGCCGCCGACTGCGCCTGGGCGCTGGGCGAGGCCATTGCGGCCCTCCCGCCCCAGCCCTCATGCCCGGCAGTTGACGCGGCGGCGCGGGCGGCCAGCGAGCCGGTCTTCGCCGCCTGCCGCGCGTCGCATCGCGCCTATGAGGACGAGACGGATCATGGCTGGACACAGGGAGTGGTCTGGCCGCCGCCGTGAAGGCTGTCGCCATAGAGGTGTCCACCCCATTTTTTGTGCCTGGACAGGCCCCGCATTTTCTATTACACTGGAAGCACACAGCCAGGTTGTTCGCCGACCGTTCATCCTCCATAAGTGTGCGGTTGTCAAAAGCCCGGCTGGTGCAAAAAGCCCTGTCTCTTCCCCCGACAGGGCTTTGCGCTTGAGCGGCTCCTGGGGTGTGCTCAGATCACGATGATGGGCGTGCTCGGCTCGCCCTCCTCGCGCCAGCGATACTCGTCTTCGTAGCTCAGGTGTGGGGCCGTCCAGCGGTAAATCCATTTGGCCGCATCCGGCGTGACGTTGATGCAGCCGTGGCTGCGCGGCGCGCCGTAGTTGTTGTGCCAGTAGGCACCATGAATGGCCGCCCCCGTGTCGCCGAAGTAGGTGCACCAGGGCACGGCGTTCACGTCATAGGCCAGAACACCGGTGCCACCCCGCATCCGCCGTGAGGGCCGCTTGCGTTCGACCACATATTCACCCCGCACGGTTGAGAAGTCAACCAGATTGCCCTCATCGTCGCGGAAGCTCGTACCGGAGGCGATGCGCGTCTTGAAAACCGGCACGCCCCCCTCGAAGCAGGTCAGCATCTGCTCGGCGAGCGAGATCTCGATGTGCTTATCGGTCACGCCGACCGAGATAGGCTCAAACTCCGAGGGATCGATGATGCGGATATTGCGGGCCAGCACCCAGGCCTGACGCTCAGGCTCGATCTCGTCGAGCACGCGGTACCAGGCGTGCCCCTCGTCGTCGTCGGCCCGTTCCAGCAGGCGGTAGACCTGCCCGAAGAACAGCTTGTAGTGATCCCAATCGTATTTGTAGCCGATGAGCGCCGGACGGCGGTGCTGGAAGCCCTCGGGAACTGTAACCTCGCCCCACGCTCCTTCGGGCGGGATATCCTGCGGCTGGTTGAAAATCTCGCGGGTGGGGATCAGGTGGGCGGAGTGCATGTAGCCGTCGAGGGTCTCGTACCAGATGGGACTCCAGAAGCGGGCATCATACCGCTCGCCGCGCACAGCGCGGTAGATCGGCGCGATGTAGGAACCGTGCACCCCCCTCCCGCCGAACACGTTACGCACGCGCCCGTAGCTGGGGCCAGGCCCCTTCCAGATGCTGACCCGGTTGCCCACGTGCACCCGGCCCAGCAGTGGCGGGTGGCCGTAGATCTCATTGTAGGAGTTCAACTCGTTGTCGAAGTCAATTCCGGAGCCGGGAACGGCATCCTGCGCCAGCACGCAGCCAGCACGTCCGAAGGCCAGCGCCGCCGCGCCGAGTCCGGCCACCTTGAGGAAATGGCGGCGTGAGAGTCGTCCGGGCATATCTTCTCACCTCACAGCGCTCTGACGTGCTTGGGGATTATAGCAGGCTGCGCCGGTTCTTCAACAACAAACGCCCGCCGGCGGCATGGCTGCCCCGGCGGTGCGTGCGGCGGCGGTTTGTGGGGTGTCGGCTTGGTCAGGCGCTGGCCGCGTCCGTCTTGGGCGGGCCAGCCTTGCCTGCGGCGGGCCTGACCGGTTCGGGGGCGGCCTTAGCAGTGCTCTGTGGAGCGGCTGGTTTAGCCGGGGCGGCCTTCTTGGCTCTGGCGCGGCGCGTTTTCGCGGGCCCACCGTCTCGCCTGCCCGGCGGCAAAGTCAGGGCCTCCGGGCTGGCCGGCTGTGCCGCTGCCTTCAGCAGTTCGCCGACGCGGCTGATCAGCTCGTCCGGCGCAAACGGCTTGAGGATGTACTCCAGCGCCCCGGCGGCCAGCCCGCTCTTGACCTCGGCCTCCTGCCCCTTGGCGGAGAGAAACACGACGGGGATGGCGGCTGTGTCCGGGTTCTTCTTGAGTGCAGCGCAGGCTTCATAGCCCGTCATGCGCGGCATGCGCACGTCCAGCAGGATCAGGTCGGGTCTGGTCTCCACCGCGCGCTCAACGGCTTCCTGGCCGTTGCTGGTCACGACAACCTGGAAACCGCCGAACTGGAGCGTAAAGGCCACCAGGTCGCGGATGTCCGGCTCGTCCTCGGCGATCAGGATGGTTGGCATTGGTCCCTGCTCCCCCTGCTAGATGTTGGGCTGGCCCAGCCGTCGGCCTCTCAGGCAGCCCGGCTCACGCCGACCAGCTCGTAGGGCAGCCACACGCTGAACGTGCTGCCCTGACCCTCCTGGCTCACAAACCACACCCGTCCCTGATGCATATCTACCAACTGCTGGACGATGGACAGCCCCAGCCCCGTCCCGGACGACTTGAATACCAACGGGTGGCTTTCGCCCCGGAAGAAGCGCTCGAAGACGCGCGGCTGATCCTGCTCCGGGATGCCGATACCGGTATCCTCGACATCGACCTGAAGCCCGTTCCCATCCGGCTTCACCCGCACGGTGATGCAGCCCTCATCGGGCGTATACTGGTAAGCGTTGCTGACCAGGTTGGTCAGGATTTGCATGACGCGGTCGTAGTCGGCTTCGATCAGGGGCGTGTCGTCCGGGATATCGGCCACAATGCGGAGCGTGCGGCCTTCCTGCCGCTTGCGCCCTTCGAACGCCGCCAGCACGTCGCCGATCAGCTCCCGCATGTCCACCGGGCGGATGTCCAGCTCAATCTGCCCCTGCTCGATGCGCGAGATGTCGAGCAGGTCGTTCACCAGTAGGCTGAGTCGGTCGGCGTTGTTCTTGACCGTCTCCAGGAAGCGCCGCTGCTCCGGCGTGATCTCGCCCGCCGCACCCATAAGCAGCAGGTCAGCGTAGCCCTTGATGCTCGTCATGGGCGTCCGCAACTCGTGTGAGACGCGGGCCACGAACTCGCTTTTGACCCGGTCGGCCAGGACCTCGCGCGTGATGTCGCGGAAGACCGAGACCAGCCCCAGATGTTCGCTGCCGTGCAGCACGGGCGAGACGTGCACCGACACCACCCGATCCTCCAGTTCGATCTGCTCGGAGAGGAACTCGCCCCGGTAGGAGGCGGGGTCGGTGCGCCATCTTTCCAACACATCCGCCCACTGTGCTGCGCTGGGGCCGTACAGCCCGCTCAGGTCGTCAGCCGGGCGTCCCAGCACCTGATCGCGGCGCAGGCCAAGGATGCGTTCGGCAGCGGCGTTGAACAGGATGACCTCGCCCGTCTGGTCGGAGACCATCACGCCGTCCGCCACCGACTCGAGGATGGCCTGGCTCTTGGCTGCCTCGGTCTGCTGGCTACGCAGCATCACACCCAGCCGCTCGGCCTGGTCGCGGATCATACGGTACAGCTCGGCGTTGTTGATGCTGCCCGCCACTTGGTTGGCGGCTGCCTCGACCAGCCGCAGGTGGCCCTCGTTGAAGGCGTTGGGCGTGTCGCTGTTGAAGAAAATGCAGCCCAGCACCTCATCGTTGGCGATGAGCGGCGCGCCCAGCAGCGAGCGGCGCGTCTCGGTGCCCGGCACGCTCACCCAGCGTGGGTCTTCCTGCACGTTGTCGATGACCAGCGACTGCCGGTTGTCCATCACCCACCCGGCCAGCCCTTCATGCCGCCGGAGCTGAATCTGCCGCCCGCCCGGCGGCAGGGACGAATCGTAGCGCATCGAGGCACGGTGAATAAGCAACTCGGACTGCGGATCGACCAGGAACAGCACGCCCGTATCCGCGCCCACCGCCTCGCCGACCAGCTCCAGCGCCCGGTTGAGCACCATGTCCAGGTCGAGGCTGGAGGTCAGCTCGACCGCGATGCGGTACAGCGTGTCGATGCGGTCGCGCTCCTCGCGCAGCTCGCGCGTGCGCTCCTCGACACGCTGCTCAAGCTCCTCAGAGAGCTTCACCATCTGCTCGTACAGGCGGGCGTTGGTCATCGCCGCCGAGACCTGCCCGGCGAACGTCCGCATCAGCGCCAGATCGTTCTTGTCGAGTGGGTTATCGGCCCCGGCGGAGACGGTCAGGACGCCCAGCACTTCCGTGTCGGCCACGATGGGCACGGCGATCTCGCTGTGCACCCAGTCGCGCACCGCGATGTAATCCGGGTCGCGGGTGACGTCCTGCACCAACAGCGGCTCGCCTTTCCGGACGGCGCGCCCGATGATGCCCGACCGCAGTGGCAGCCGCCCGTAGCGCTCCGCCTCCTCGTCGGTGTAGCCGTGATGGGCCTGCATCACCAGCTCGTCGCCCTCCAGCGTAAACAGGCCGATCAGCGGGTACTTGAACGCATTGGCCAGCTCGCGCACCACGCGCTCGAAAATCTCCCGCAGGTCAAGGGCCGAGTTGACCACGCGCGAGACCTCCTGAAGCGTGGTCGTCTCGGAGAGCCGCTGCTCCAGTTCCCCGTACAGGCGCGCGTTCTCAATCGAGACGGCCACCTGGGCGGCAATCGGCCCCAGCACGCGCAGGCTCGCCTCGTCGAAGGCATGCTCGCGCTCGTAATCCTCGACGGCCAGCACGCCCATCAGCTCGCCGCTGATCAGCGGCACGCCCAGGAATGACTTCAACCCCGGTTCGGTGTGGCGAACACCCAGCACCTTGAGTTGGGCCTCCAGATTATCCGTGATGAGCAGCGGCTCCTGCTTCTCGATCACGACGCTGTACAGATTGCCGCCAAACGGCACCCGACGCTGTACAGGTTGCCGCCAAACGGCACCGGCTCGCAGGCGATGCGCTTCCCGCCCCGCACCGCCAAGGGGAAGGTCAGTTGCCGGGTCAGCGGATCGCGCTGGGCCAGCGTCAGCGACCCGGCGTGTACCACCTTGTCAAGCTGCTGCTGGAGCATCTGGTACAGGTCTTCGACCGAGATCATCTGCATCAGTGCGCGGCTGAACTCGTTGATCGTCGCCAGTTCCTCCAAGCGGCGCTCGGTTTCGTCGTGCAGGCGGGCGTTCTCCATCGCGGTCGCCAGCGTGGCGGCCAGCGTGCGGGCCAGCCGCACCTCGCGCTGCCCGGGACTGTGGCCCGGCCTGGTCTGCCACAGCTCCACCAACCCCACCGCCTCATCGCGGGCGACGAGGGGCAGCACGAGCAGCGAAGCAATACCCCGCTCGCGCAGCCACTCCACCTCAGCGGCAGTCAGACCCGGCCTATCCGCCTCCAGGAGACGCGCCTCCTGCCCCGTCAGGGCGGCCACGACCGACGGCAGCTTGGCCAGAGGGTAGCGGCGCCCCTTCTCCGGCGGGCGCGCCCCCTCGTGCCGGGTGTGCTCGACCAGCACGTGCAGCATGTAGCGGCTGCGGTCGAAGAGTGAGATGGTGCAGCCCTCCACATCCACTGACTTGACAAAGTGCTCAGCAGCGCTGCGGGCCACCGTGTCGAGGTCGAGCGACGAGGCAGCGATGCGCCCCGCCTCGAACAGGATGCTCAGTTCGCGCTGGCGGGCGACCGTCTCCTGGAACAGCCGGGCGTTCTGCACCGAGATCGCAACCTGGTTGGTGATCGTCTGAGCCAGCTCGATCTGCTCCGGCTCGTACCGGCGGCGCTCCCCCGTCTCTTCGACGTTGATCAGACCGATCACAGTGTTGCCAATCACAATCGGGATCGCTAGCATCGACCGGACACGGCGCTTGGCCAGCGCGTCGCGCATGGGGGCAACCAGCGGGTCGGCAGCCACGTCCTCGATGATCAGCGGCGCTTTGGTCTTGTTCAGCCGCTCGATGGCCGGGTTATGGTCGAGCGGGATGACGATCTCATCTACCGAGCCGTCCGGGTTGGAGGGAGACTGGATGGTCAGTGTTCCCGTACCCTGCTCGTGGTCAAACAGGATGACGCTGCCCTGCTCCGCAAGCAGCGCCTCGCGAAGCTCGTCGGCAGCCGTCTGCAGAATGCTGTTCTGGTCAAGCGAGCCGCCCAGCGTGGACGAGATGCGGTTCAGGAGCGCCAGACGCTGGGTCCGGCTGTGAAGTTCGGAGGCACGCTCGGCGGCCTCCTCGAACAGGCGCGCGTTTTCCAGCGCCACAGCCACCTGGTTGGCGAGCGCGGCGGCGATCTGGGTGTCGGCGGGTGTGTAGGCGTGCGCCTCGGCCTTCTCAAAGACCATGATACCCACCATCAGCCCGCCGCTGATCATCGGGACACCCAGCCAGCTCCTCAGCGGGCAGCGCGCATCGCCCGGACCGCCGTTCCCATCGGCGGCCCGTCGGTCGCCGAGCACCAGCGGCAGGTTGTCGCGTGCGATCTGGTCGAACTGCGGCACGCTCGCGATGTTCACCCTGAGGCCGGTGCGGTCGCCGTCGCCCTGCCCGCGCGCCCCGGCCAGTTGCAGCGTGTTGATGTCCTGCCGCCCGCGCAGCCACAACTCCAGGTGGTCGTAGCCGATCACCGTGCTGGCCTGATCAAGCGCACTGCGCACCACAGCATCCACGCTCAGCGTGGCAGTGATAGTCTGCGACACCTCGTTCAATGCGGCCAACTGCCTGCCGCGCAACGCAATGTCGGCCTCAAGCCGGGCACGGGCCGTAATGTCTTCCATCAGCAGAACGGCGCCCGTCGCCCGGCGCTGCTCATCCTCGCGCGGATAGATGTACACGTTGAGATGGTGCAGCGCCCCGGCGACCGCGTACTGCACATCCGTTCGCTCGACGGGCTTGCCGGTGCGCAGCACGTTCGCTAAGTCGGCGGGCAGGCCCAGATCGCGCAGGGCGGGTTGAGCGTCGAACAGGTTCCGCCCGATCAGGTCATCCCCCCAGCCGTAGCGGCTACGCACAAAGGCGTTGAGCGTCTCGACCGTGCCCTGATCGTCCACCACGACGATACCCTGCTGGATGGACTGCACCACCGCCTCGGTGTAGCTCTGGAGTTCAAGCGTCTCATGGTAGAGGCGGGTGTTCTCCAGCGCTGAGGAAGCCTGCTGGACGAACAGCTCAATCGGGCGCAGGCTGCTCACGTCGGGGCGCTGTCCGTCCTCCGGGTCGCGCAGACACACCACGCCGATAATCTCGGTCCCGGCGTACATGGGCAGGTAAAGCTGATCGGCGGGATGCCACGCGCCGGGGGCGGCGCTCATCTCCTGCGTCGGGGCCGGGCGGGGCATGTGCTCCACAACCCAGGGGTGATCGTGGGCCAGGTAATAACACGAGCCGAGCCGGGTGGACATAAACTCGGCGTCGTCAAAGCGGCGCTGCCAGATGCTGCCCGGCAGGAGCGTCGCGGGCAGGGCTGCCTCCTCCTCAGGGCTGTACCCGGCGGTGGTAATGTGGGAGAGGCCCCCCTCCTCGTCGAGCATCATCACGACCACCCGCCCCCAGCCGACCGACTTCAGGCCGCGGGCGATGATCCCCAGCCGGGCGTCGAGGTCGCGCGTTTGCTGGAGGGCAGTCGTGATCACGTGCAACTGCTGGAGCCGGTCGCGGTCGCTGGCGGCGGCGGCGGCCTCCTCCTGGACGGCGGCGTACAGCCGAGCGTTCTCGTACTCGACGACGATCTGGCTGGCGAGCAGCGCAAACAGGTCGCGGTCGTCCTCACCGAAGCCTGCTCCGGGGCGCGTGCTGCCCACCAGCATCACGCCTCCCCCCGGCTCGAACGCCACAGGCAGCAGCACGAAGGTATGCGAACCGAGCGCCTCCGCCAGCCGGGCGGGTGCGGTTCCGCGCCGTCCACCCGGCGCGTAGACCAACGCCTGCCGCGACTCGAACACGGCGGCAAAGGAGCGATGCCCTTTGATCAGCGCCCCAAAGTCGAGTGCCGGAGGGAGGCGGCCCTCGGCGGCCACCGGGCGCAGACCACCCGGCTGGCTGGCGTCGCCCAGCGCGATCAGGCACTGGTCGGCGTCCATCTCCTGCACAACCGAGGCGGCGATGTCGCGTAGCACATCCTCCGGGCTGCGCGTTGTGTCCACGCTCTCCATAATGCGGTGCAGCGCCAGCAGGCGCTGGGCGCGCAGGTTGAGCAGCTCGTTGGCCTGCGAAAGCTCGACATCCTTGCGGATCATCTCCTGCGAGAGCTTGTCCAGTTCCTCGTAGCTGTGCTCCAGGCTCTTCAGGCTGCGGCTGAGTTCCTCCGCCCGCTCCTCGACTGAGCGGTACAGGCGGCTGTTCTCGATCACGATGGCGGCCTGGTTGCCGAAAATCTCCAGCAGCTCGACGGTGTCCCGGTCAGGGGCCATGCCGCCACGCAGGTGGCCCACGACCAGCAGCCCGATCAGTTCACTGCCTGAGGAGTGCAGCGGCACCAGCAGCATGTCCCCGGCCTGCCACCGGCCTGGCGCATCCGGTGTTTGGGGCGCGTCCGCCACGTGGGGCGCGTCCACCGCAGGCCCGGCCTCGCGTGGCAGACCAAGCGCCTCAAGCAACTCACTGCTCTCCCCGTGCGGCACGAGGTATGAGTTGATCAGCCGGTACTTATCGTCGAGATAGCGCCGCACCACGTCCCAGTCGATGGCGCTGGCGGCCAGCTTCTTATAGGTGGCCGATCCCAGCCCGGACTGGGCTGTGTACTGCAAGGAGGCCTGCTTTTCGTCCAGCACGCCGATCAGCACGGTGTCAAAGCCGACCGACTCGGAGATGGCCCGCACGACCGAGGTCAGATTGCTCTCCAGCGACTGGTCGCTGCGGAAAGCGCGGCCCAGCTCGAAAATCTGGGTCATCTGCTCGGCGCGGCGGCGCAGCAGCTCCGAGCGCTCCAGCTGTTCGGCGTGGCGGGTGGCATTCGTGACGGCAATGGTGGCCTGAGAGGAAAGGGCCTGCACAAACTCAGCGGCGCTCGCCCCCAGCGCGCGGGGCCGGTCGCCGTAGAGTGCGATCACGCCCACCACCTGCCCCTCGAACAGGATCGGCACTACCAGCGCCGAGCGCGCCTCGGGGAAGGGGCGGGGGGAGGCGGCGGTTTTGTCAAAGTCCTCGATGACCAGCGTCTCTTTGCTGCGGGCTACGATCTTGTGCAGCGCATGGTCGTCCGCCGCCAGCCGGTCGCCGAAGCTCATGTAGGACATGATCTCGGTACGCTCGCGGTTCCAATCGAACATCACCAGACAGCCCCAGCGGGCGCCCTCGGCCCGCTGCGCCTCCAGCGCGATCACCTCCAGGATGCGCTGAAGCTCCAGCGTCGTGTTCAACTCGTGGCTGATGCGCGATACCGAGCGCAGTTCGGCAGCCCGCTTGCGCAGCGTGGCGTCGGTATCCTGGTACAGCCGGGCGTTCTCGATCAGCGCCGCCGCCTGCCCGGCGAAGAGCGTCACCAGCCGCCGGTCGTCGTCATCGAAGTCGGTGTTGTCCAGCTTGTTCGAGACCTGAAGCAGGCCAAAGCGCCGCCTGCCCACGCCGAGCGGGGCGAGCATGATCGTCTTCAGCCCGGCGCTCTGCGCGATGTCGCGCAGGCCCATCAGGTCTATCGTCTCGTCGGTGAACACCCGGTTTGAGAGGTACAGGTCATGCTCGCGCCATACCTCGCGCGCTAACCCCTTCCTCCCGACGGGGAGGCTGTACGTCCGCGCGACCTCGTCCGGCACGCCGTAGAAGGGCGTCTGAGCAACCAGCTTCTCCTCGTCCGGCTCATAGATCAGGATGCCGCATACCTCCACGCCGATCAGTTCGGCGATGCGCCGGGTCAGCTGGGCGTAAAGCTCCTCCGGGTTGGTGAAGGCGCTCATCGCCTGCACGATCTGCTGAAGCCCCTGCAGTTCGGCCACGCGGCTCTGCTCCTGCCCGTACAGCCGCGCGCTCTCCACCACAATGGCCGCCTGATTGGCGTAGGTCTGGATCAGGCGGATGTCCTCCATCGTGAAGGGGGTGCCGTCTTCTTTGTTGGATACCTGGAGCATGCCGAGGCGCTCGCCGCCGACGGTCATCTTGGCCAAGACGAGCGTGCGGATGCCAGCCATCTCGGCCAGTTCTTGTAGACCCAGCTCCTCGATCAGGCGGTCCTCGGCCACGTTGTTGCTGAGCCAGTAGGCTGCGTCCTCCCACACGCTGCGGGCCGGGCTGCCCTTCTCCAGCGGGATTATGTACTGCGCGGCCAGGGCGTCCACCAGACCGTAAAATGGCCGCTGGGCAATGAGCCGCTCCTGCTCGCGGTCATACAGCAGCACGCCCGCCGACTCGGCGCCCACCAGCTCGGCCACGCGCTGGCCCAGCCGGGCAAAAAGCTGGTGCGGGTCGTGCAGCACGCTGATCGCCTCGGTGATCTTCTGGAGGCCCGTCAGCTCCTCCAGCCGCTCCGCCTGGGCGCGGTACTGGCGCGCGTTCTCGATGGCAATGGCCGCCTGCTCGGCCAGGAGGGCCAGCACGGCCTGATCCTCCCGGTCGAAGCGGGCGCGTTCGGCGCTCATCAGTTCCAGCGTACCGATGAAACGGCCGTGCACCGTGAGCGGCACGCCCAGGTAGCTGCCTACAGGCGGGTCGCCGGGGCGTAGCAGCGGGCGCGGGTTCTCATGGCGGGTGACATCCTCGAGGAGGAGCGGCTGCCGCCTGTGGGCGATCCAGCCAGCCAGTCCCTCCTCGCGGTGGTAAAGCTGGCCCTCGCTATCCTTGGCCCGCACGTATTCATCCGGCCCAGAGCGGGCGACTGGGCGCAGCGCTTCCTGCTGCGGGTCCCACAGGCAGACCTGGGCGGCGTCGTAGGCCATCAAGCGGCCCACGCCCGTGAGCGTCGCCTCCAGCGTGGCGGGCAAGTCCAGGCTGGCGTTGATCGCCCGCATTACCTCGCTCAGCACCTGAATCGCCTTGGCTGAGCCGCGCTCGGCGCGGTCGAGCACAGGGATGGGCGCTTCTTCGCGCAGGACGACAACGAACTGGGCTGCATCGCCCACCGCCACACGGTGCGAAGTCGCCTCAACCTTGCGCCCGTTGATTGTGAAGGCCGCCTGACCTTCGGCGGCGAACAGCTCCAGAAAGGCGTCGGCGGGGCTGACGCGCCGGGAGAGCAACCACAGGTCGGGGTTGCCCTCCAGCCCGAACCACTGGCGGGCGATCTCGTTGGCAAAGATCACCTGCCCGCCAATGCGGGCCACCAGCACGCCGTCGCTGACCGAGTCCAGGTTGACGTGGATGGTCGTTTCTTCACTGCCCAGGAGGTGCTGGTGCTGTCCCGCCAGGCG
>FWPU01003571.1_pt1 | contig 38778 bp, 28 predicted proteins | sample 2228361 | NCBI WGS metagenome assembly FWPU01 (sample SAMEA103939777, study PRJEB20133) | metagenome | reverse complement strand
AATCCATATTTATTTTTATTTAAAAAATAAACTAAAATTTCGATTATAAAATATAGGAATATAAAATTGATTGCAGGCACAATTTATGTAAGATTTTTATTAATTAAAATAACTTTATTTATTAATTTTACTTTTGATTAAAGCATAATTATAAACCGAGGGGAATATGAAAAAAATTACAGTCCTGATAGCAGTTATAATGATATTACTTTCATCATGTAAATTAAAAGAGGAAAGTGATATTACGGGTCCAGATGGGCAAGATGTTACAACAGAATTAAAAATATTATCCCCTAACGGAGGAGAATCAATTGTTGAAGGCAGTTCATTTGAAATAAAGTGGAGCGGAAAGACGACATCACTCCTTAGAATTTTATATTCAATTGATAATGGAATTAGCTGGAATTTGGTCGCAGATAGTTTGAAAAATTTAGGAGTATATGTTTGGTTCCCTGTCCCAAGTACAATTTCTACTCAATGTAGAATAAGAATTGCTACTGTAGATGGTTCTACAGTAGATGAGAGTGATAATGTTTTTAGTATAGTAAGAAGTACAAATGAGAGTTTAAAAATCATTTCACCTAATGGTGGTGAAGAATGGGAAGCAGGTTCATCAAAACAGATTAAATGGTATAGTACTGGAATTGATTCCGTAATAATCGAATATACGACAGATAATGGGAATCACTGGGATATGATTGCTATCGACAAGAAGAATACAGGGATCTATTATTGGGAACCAATACCCAATACTCCATCCACATTAGCAAAGATTAGAATTAAAGATGCCAAAGATGGAATACCATCAACAGAAAGTGAAAAAACATTTAATATTTTACCAGAACCAAAAATTACTGTTCGGATACCAAATGGAGGAGAAATTTGGCTTGCAGGCTCATCTCAACAAATTGAATGGGTATCAGAAAATATCGAAAATGTTAAAATTGCTTATACAACTAATAATGGTTATAGCTGGTATACAATAGTAGAATCTTATCCGAGTATTGGTTTATATGAATGGAAAGAATTACCGAGCATTAATTCAAAATTATGTAAAATTAGAGTTTATGATGCAAAGGATGGAGAACCATGGGATGTGTCAGATAATACATTTGAAATTACAACACAAATTACCCAAACAATCAAAATTACAAGTCCAAATGGAGGAGAGAGATGGCAAGCCGGGACATCACAAAATATAACCTGGGCATCAGTGGGAATTAGTAAAGTTAAAATAGAATTTTCATCGAATAATGGATTAACATGGGATGAGATAGCCAATAATATATCAAACTCAGGAGCCTATGAATGGAATGTGCCCAATACATTGTCAACACAATGTTTAATAAGAATAAGTGATGCAGAAGATGGAGAACCAAAGACCCAGAGTGAAAAAGTATTCAGTATAGTTCCCAAACCTGAGATAAAGTTAATAAAACCCAATGGTGGGGAATACTGGACAGCAGGAATAGTAGATACAATAAAATGGGAATCGATAGGAGTGGAGAATGTAACAATAATGGTATCAGCAAATAATGGGATTACTTGGGATAAGGTAGTGGAAAAAACACCATCGAATGGTAAATATGTTACAAGTTTTACAACTCCATCAAATCAGTACAAGATAAGAATATTTGATTATGAGAATGGTTCACCTATAGACGAAAGCGATGGGACATTTACAGTGTTGCCAGAGCCAAAGATAACAGTAGTAACCCCAAATGGGAATGAAGAATGGTATGCAGGTTCGAGTGATAATATAAAATGGGTATCGACGAATATAGAATATGTAAAGATAGAATATACAACAAACAATGGTGCAGTGTGGAATACAATAGTAAGCAGAACAGAGAGTGATGGAGTCTACAGCTGGAATCCAATACCTAACGTAAGTTCATTATTATGCAAGGTAAGAATAAGCGATGCTGATGATGGTATGCCATCGGATATATCTGATGGTGTTTTTACAATAATAAGCAAAGGGAACCAATTAATAAAGGTGACAAGTCCTAATGGAGGGGAAAAACTAACAGCTGGTTCATCATATAGCATAAAGTGGGAAGCAGCAGGGATAAATGAAGTAAAGATAGAATATACAACAAACAATGGAATATCATGGAATACGATAGTGAATAGTACGCAGAGCACAGGATTTTATAATTGGTCTGTAATACCAAATACTGCATCAACGAATTGCAAGGTAAGAATAAGTGATGCAACGGATGGATATCCATCGGATGAGAGTGATAATTTCTTTGCCATAGAACCTGAGCCAAGTATTAAAGTATTGGAACCGAATGGAGGAGAGAGCTGGCACTATGGAACACCTGAGGAGATAAGGTGGACATCAGAGAATGTAAAGAATGTGAGGATAGAGTATACAACAGATGGTGGAGGGAGCTGGACAACCATAGTAAATAATCTTCCAAGTATTGGTTCATATCGATGGGAGAATATACCAAATGTAAATTCGAGTCAATGCAGAATAAAGATAAGTGATGCAGATGATGGAGTTCCCTATGACATATCTGATAATAATTTCCAAATATCTAATCAAATAATACAAACATTAAGAATAATTTCTCCAAATGGAGGAGAGAGATGGCAAGCCGGGACATCTAAAAATATAACCTGGGACTCAAAAGGAATAACATTTGTCAATATTGAATATACAATAAATAACGGAATTACTTGGATACCTATAGCACAAAATATCCCAAGTTCTGGTTCTTTTGAATGGAATCCTATCCCCTCGGTTAATTCTACACAATGTAAAATAAGAGTAAGCGATGCTTTAGATAACGATCCTTCGGATGAAAGTAATGGAACATTTATTATTCAACCGAGTCAGTCAATTGAAGTATTATATCCTTATTCAGGGGTAGAACTACTTTCGGGTGAAAAGTTCAAAATAAAATGGAAATCAACAGGAATTGAATATGTTAAGATAGAATATAATCCATATAATACAACATATGAAGGAGATTGGAAAATATTGGTTGATAGTGTATCAGGTACAGATGAAGGTGGGGGTATTCGTTCATTTGAGGCAAGCTTTTCTATTGTAAGCGATAATTATGTGATTAGAATAAGTGATGCAGTGGATAATTCACCAATGGATTACTCAGATGGTGTATTTAAAGTTAAACCTGCTCCTACAATTAAAATCTTGGTCCCAAATGGTGGAGAACAATGGCTGGTAAGTAAAGCTAATGCTTTAACTAGTGATTATCAAAATTATCACCCTTATGAAATTAGATGGAATGCAAATAATATAAAGAAAGTAAAAATTGAATGGTCTACAAATGGAGGTGGTAGTTGGTTTGTTGTACCTGGTGCTTCAAATACGGAAAATGATGGTATATTTGTTTGGGCTCCCGGACATAAAGATTCACCTAGACCTGATAGTTCTGATAATTGTAAAATTAGAATCTCATCAGCAGATGAAGGAATTGTTGCAATAGATGAAACTGATGGATATTTCTCTCTTCATTCAAGTAAGAAAATTAGAATTGAATATCCAAATGGAGGACAGTATTTCTACTTAACTGAAGATGAGAAGGAAGATCCTAAACCTTCAGAACACTGGCCAATGTTAATCACATGGACAAGTTATGCAATTTCAGGTAATGTTAATATATATTATAGCTTACAGAATGGAGCTGAAGGTACATGGCAGCCAATTGCAACTAATCAACCTTCTACAGGTGCATATGGATGGGATTTTGTATTCGGTCCTGTAAAAGTTACATCTCCATCAACTTTATTAAGAATTAAGATAGTTGATGCAGAAGATGCAAAAATATGGGATGTAAATGATTATCCAGTAAATATTAATATAATTAAATAGAAATAGAGTTTTGATTTTGATGATTAAACTTAATTAATTTTGCATAGAAAATTTGCCCCGTGGTGTAATTGGCAACACGTCTGACTCTGGATCAGAAGTCTCCAGGTTCGAGCCCTGGCGGGGCAGCTTTAATAAGCCGGTCATAATTAGATCGGCTTTTCTATATTTTATAGAATAAATTTTATGAGGAGTTTTATTTATGCAAACGAGAATATTGGGGAGAAATGGTCCTCAAATTACAATAATCGGATTTGGAGCCTGGGCAATTGGTGGTCCATGGCAATATGGATGGGGAAAAGTTGATGATGATGAATCAATAAAAGCTATTCATACTGCTATTGATAATGGTATAAATTGGATCGACACTGCAGCAGTATATGGCTTTGGACATTCTGAAGAGATAGTGGGTAAAGCTATAAAAGGAATTCGTAAAGATGTATTTATTGCTACTAAATGTGGAATGTTAAACGATGGAAAAGGGAATGCCGTTATTAATTTGAAACCTGAAAGCATCCGAAAAGAAATTGAAGAAAGTTTAAAAAGATTGCAAACTGATTATATTGATTTATATCAATTCCATTGGCCAGATCCAAATACACCAGTTGAAGATTCATGGGGGACTATGGTAGAATTGAAGAATGAAGGGAAAGTTAGATATATAGGTGTATGCAATTTTGATGTACAATTATTAAATAAATGTATGCAAATAGAAAGTGTACAATCTTTACAGCCTCCATATAGTTTACTTCGAAGAGATATTGAAAAAGAAATATTACCTTATTGTTTAGAAAATGAAATTGGAGTGATTGTCTACAGTCCAATGCAGGCTGGACTACTAACAGGGAAATTTGATTACAATAAATTGGCAGAAGATGATTGGAGAAGGAAGCATAGAATGTTTCAAGAACCATTTCTTTCAAAAGCACTGGAATTTGTTGAAAAACTAAAGCCTATTGCATCCAATTCGAATAGAACTGTTGGAAATCTTGCTGTAGCGTGGGTACTAAGAAATAAAGCTGTAACAGCTGCAATTGTCGGAGCAAGAAATAGTCATCAGGTAATCGAAAATATAAAATCTGCTGACTATACGCTAACTGAGGATGAAATTAATGAAATATCAAAATTATTAGATGAAATGGAATTATAATTTTAGAATTGATAAAAGAAATTAATAAATCTATTTTAGTTTGAGTATAATTTAAGTTCTTTGAATAATAACAATGACGATTTAACTGATATTAAAGAAGCTGCCCTCTCAAAAGCGGAGTTCACAGATTCTCTTGAAGCGATTCCAGGGAAAAAATCCCATATGCGTATCAAGAGAAATAGAAGTTTTTGCAACTAGTTAAAAAGCTATGGCAAAGAAGAATTTTAAGTCTATGAAGGATATAAATGATTGAAAAAAATTAAATAAGATAAAGATGGCGCATTCGTCTAGTGGTCCAGGACGCCGCCCTCTCAAGGCGGAGATCACGGGTTCGAATCCCGTATGCGCTACTAAATTGTGATGCATTGTTAATGAACAATCTTGCAGAAGAAAAAAAGCGAATTAAAAAAATTATAGAACTTTTATTAAAAGAATACCCAAATGCAAAAACTGCATTGAATTATACCAATCCATTTCAATTATTAATTGCAACAATTCTTTCAGCTCAATGTACAGATGAAAGAGTCAATTTAGTAACAAAAGATTTATTCAAAAAATACAAAAAACCACACGACTTTTTATCAGTCCCACCAGAAGAAATTGAAAAAGATATTTATTCTACAGGATTTTATAAACAAAAAACTAAAAGTATAATTAGATGTTGTAATGCATTGGTTGAAAAATATAATGGTAAAGTTCCTGCTGATTTTGAAGAACTGTATAAATTACCTGGGGTTGGCAGAAAAACAGCTTCTGTTGTAGCTGGAAATGCGTTTAATATACCATCTATAGCAGTTGATACTCATGTAACGAGGTTAACAAATCTTTTAGGTTTTGTTAATACATCAAATGCAGTTAAAATTGAATTTAAGTTAAGAGAATTGTTACCAGAAAAATTTTGGATAGTCTCATCGAATCTTTTTATTCTGCATGGAAGAAAAATATGTATTGCCAGGAAACCAAAATGTGATGAATGTATAATCTGTAAATATTGTCCCTCCTGTAAACTAAATAAATAAAGGTAAAAAAATGAGTAATGATATAATGCATAATAGAGAATATTGTTTATCATTATTAAAAGAGTATACCAAGAGTGAGGCTTTGATTAAACACGCTTTTGCTGTGGAATCTTGTGTTAGAGCTTATGCAGAAAAATTTAAACAGGATATTGAGTACTGGGGTAATGTAGCTTTGTTACATGATTTTGATTACGAGAAATTCCCAACCCCTGAGGAACATCCATTTAAAGGAGCTGAAATATTGAAACAATTGGGCTTCGATAAAGAATTTGTAGAATCTATTATGTCACATGCTGATTATACTAATATCCCACGTGATACATTACTTAAAAAAGTTTTATTTGCCTGTGATGAATTAACAGGCTTTATAACAGCTGTAGCTTATGTAAGACCATCAAAAACAATTGACGAAGTAGAGGTAAAATCTGTTCTAAAAAAAATGAAGGATAAAGCGTTTGCAAGAGCTGTTAATAGAGAAGATATTATTAAAGGCGCTGAAGATTTAGGTATTCCACTTGAAGAACATATTCAATTCTGTATCGATGCTATGAAAAGGAATAAAGATTTGCTTGGTTTATAGTAACAGAGATATGCAACTTGACAAGTTGTACTTAATTTCTCTAAATTTGTTAGCAAAATTTATGGAGAGATATTATAGAGAATTTTTCTACTACTGATAAAAAAGATTTCAGAAATTATAACTAAAGAAGCACTGATGAAAAAAAAATTCTCTATAATATTTCTCATCTTAGTTTTAAATAGAGTTGTTTTATCTCAGGATATAAAAATTGTTTCCTCAAATTCATCTTCCCTGATATTTGAATATTCACCAATATTAAGTGATACTAATTATTTTCAGTTGAATGGGCAATCATTTATTAACTTGACAATTCCTCAAACGTATCTAACTAATTTGACTAATGAAAAAAATAAATTGCCTGTAAGAGAAATCAATATAGCAGTTCCATCTGAATATGGTAATACAATTCAAGTTCTTTCAACAGAATATTTCGAATTCCAGGGGATTTATTTTCCCTATAAAATTTTTGATGCTGATTCTGCAACAAATTTAATAAATAATTTTAATAATAATTTAATAGGACATGAACTGGTTACTTTTGGAGAATTTGGATTAATCAGGAATCTCCCTGTTCAAACTATTTATATTTATCCAGTCGATGTTGATTATGATAAAAAAATTACAAGGGTTTATAAAAAAATTCTAATTAGTGTAAACTTCAGCAGGCTGCAGGAAAAAAGAGAAATAATAAAAGAAGAGTTTTTAAAGTATTCAATATTAAACTGGGATATTGCCAAAAATTGGGGTATCCCATCACAAAAGTTATACAAATATAATCAGACTATTCTTTCAGATGGTCAATGGTATCGTTTTGAAGTGCCTGAAGAAGGCATTTATAAAATAGATCGAAATTTCTTACAGAATCTTGGAATTGATGTTAATTCCTTAGACCCGAGAACAATTCAGATTTTTAGTATTTGTGGTTATGCACTTTCAGAAAATTATTTAAACCAAAGCAAAATCGGTTTTAATGAAATTGCTATATATATTGAAGGAGAAAATGATGGTAAATTCGATCAGTCAGATTTTATTTTATTTTATGGTAGAAATACTGAAGCATGGGAATACGATCCAATGGTAAGAAGGATCATACGCGTAAAACATCCCTTTACACAAAAGAGTTTTTATTGGCTAACATTTGGGAAAACAAATGGGAAAAGAATATCTAAAAAAACATCATTAAATGTTTCTAATCCATATAAACAACAATTTACATTATCATATAAAAGTTACGATAAAGATAGTATAAAGGTTGGTCCTTCTGGAAGAGAATATTATGGTGATGAATTAAGTGGTTCAAGAAACAGTAGAAATTATATGACTACACTAAATGGAATTTTACCTCAATCAAGGATTCATTATAAATTTAGATTTATTAATACTTCTTCTTCAAATGTAAGTTATACAATATCCGAAACCGGTCATATTATTTATAATGGAATAATATCAAGAATTTATGATTATGCCTATGGACGAGCTGATGTAGGAACAGCATATTACGATGGGAATGTTAATGACGAAAGAAGTAATCTTAAAATTACGTTAAATACAATATCAAGTGGTATTAAAGTATATTTGGATTATTTCGAAATTGAATATAAAAGAAAATTAGAAGCAACAGGAGATTATTTATTATTTTTTTCCAAAGACACATCAAGTGTTATTGAATATCGCTTAGCAAATTTTTCAAATAGTAATATTTATGTCTTTGATGTAACTGATAGCTGGGATGTTAAAATGATTGATGGAGCATTTATAAGTGGTGGTGAAATAATCTTTCAAAGTAATGAGGAAAGGTATAATGTATCAAAATATATAGCTGTCAATCAAACAACATTTAAAATACCACAAAATGCAACGAGTATTACAACATCAAATATAAAAAGTAATATAACCGGCAGCGAATTGATTGTTATTTCCAATAAATATTTTCGTACTCAGGTGGAAAAATATGTGAATTATAGAATGAATCAATCGCCATATAAGTTATCAACCTCAGCTTTTTATGTGGATGATATTTTTAATGAATTTTCTGGTGGATTATTAGACCCAACTGCTATTCGAGATTTTATTAAATTCGCATACGATAACTGGCAGATTAAACCTTTCTATGTTCTTTTGTTTGGAGATGGAGATTATGATTATCTCAACACAATTAAAGAGAATGTGGACAAGAATTTTGTACCAACTTATCAAACAATAGAATCGCTTGATGAAATTTCTTCTTATGTAATGGATGATTATTATACTCGTGTATCTGGTGTTGACCGTAAAGCAGATTTAGCAATTGGAAGAATACCTGTTCAATCAGAAAGTGAAGCTGAATCAGTTATTAATAAAATTATTGATTACGAAAATTATCTTGAGAAAGGGATCTGGCGTTCTACAATTACACTTATTGCAGACGACGGACCCCAGGCTGTTGGGAAAGATGATGGAAGTTTGCATACAAGGCAATCAGAAAATTTATCAGCTAAAATTCCAAAGTATTTTTATCAGAATAAAATTTATTTAGCTGCATATCCTACAGTGTATACAGGTTTGGGTAGAAGGAAACCTGATGTTAATAAAGCAATAATTAATTCTATTAATAATGGTACATTGCTTGTTAATTGGATCGGGCATGGTAATCCAAATACATGGGCACATGAATATGTTTTTGAAAAAGCTTCTACTATTCCTCAATTAAAAAATAAAAATTACTTTTTCCTTACAGCAGCTACATGTGATTTTGGCAAATACGACGATCCAAATGAACAAAGTTCAACAGAAATTATGCTATCGATGGCAAATAGTGGTGCTATCGGGGTTTTTACAGCTGCAAGAGTTGTTTATGCAGATGCTAATGCTGAAATTAACGATACATTTTATACTTATCTTTTTAGTCGTTTAGATGAGAATAAATTTCCAATTAGAATCGGTAAAGCATTTTATTTAACAAAACAATGGAGAACTCAGCAAAATGATGAAAAATTCCATCTGTTTTGTGATCCAACTTTAAGATTAGTAGAACCAATTCTTTGGGCTAACATAGATTCGATTAATGGTAAAACATTAAGCACATCAATCCAAATTAATGCCTTGGGTGAAGTAAAAATTGATGGGTCTGTTAAAAACAACTACAATCAACAAATTAATTTTAATGGTGAAGTAATTATCAGTGTTTATGATTCTGATAGAAGAGTAGAGTTTAAAGAGATGAATTACAGTGTTACAATGTTAGGTGGACTAATTTATAGAGGTAGAGCTACAATTAATAATGGAAAATTTCAAACAGAATTTGTGGTTCCAAAAGATATTTCTTATGAAAACAAAGAAGGAAGAATTACAGCTTATATTTTTAATGATGAAATTGATGGAGCAGGATATACTAATAATGTTTTAATTGGGGGCACTGATCCTTATGCTGTTAACGATGGCAAAGGCCCACAAATTGAAGTTTTCTTTGATGACGAAAATTTTGAAAATGCCTATGTGGTTAATCCTGATTTTACTTTAATTGTAAAACTTCATGACCAAACAGGCATTAATACAACAGGTACCGGTATAGGTCATCGTCTTGAAGGAATAATAAATGATGATGAAAATAATGCAATTGATTTTACAAACTATTTTGTAGGTGATTTAAATTCTGGTGGTAAATCCGGAGTAATTCGGTATAAATTTACTTCTTTTGAACCTGGAGATTATAAAATAAAAATTAAGGCATGGGATGTTTTTAATAATTTTTCTTCTGAAGAAGCTTATTTTACTGTTCTTTCTCCCGAAAATTCTTTAACTATACGTGATATTTATAATTTCCCAAATCCTTTTTCCTCTAATACAACTTTTACTTTTCAACATAACATAACATCTTCAGTAAATGTTAAGATAAAAATTTACACTATTGCTGGTAGATTGATAAAACAAATTGAAGAAAATAACCTGTTTAACAAATTTGTAAAAATTGATTGGGATGGACGGGATGAAGACGGAAATTTAGTTGCAAATGGAACATATCTTTATAAAATAATTGTAGAATCAAATGATGGTAAAATTAAAAATAGTGCTCTTAGTAAACTTGCTATAATCAGGTAAATAAATTTTATATTTCTGTTTTAGAAAATTTTAATTAATTATTAATTTCATTTAAGGGAGGTAATTATGAAAAGAATAATGATGTTGATGATAGGGATAATGATGATTTTTGGATATGCTAAAATTAATGCTCAGGGAGAAGCTGCATTACCGTTTTTACTTATTGCTCCGGATTCAAGAGCAGGTGGTATTGGAGAATCGGGGACAGGACTTGCTGATAATTCTGCTGCTATATTCTGGAATCCAGCAGGCATTGCTTTCTTAACTGGCTCCGAAGTGAGTTTTACTCATAGTAACTGGTTACCGGAATTTCATCTTGATTTGTTTTATGATTACGCTACTTATCGTCAATATATTGAAGATATTGGTGGAAGTATAATGGCAAGTGTTACATATATGAATTATGGAGAATTTGTTAGAACGCTTTCTAATTCTCCAGAACCTGTAGGGACATTTCGTTCGTACGATGCTGCATTGACTGTGGGTTATTCTACAAAACTCAGTAACGATTGGGGTCTGGGCATAAATTTTAGATTAATTCATAGTAGACTTGCTGATAAACCAACAGAAGCTGAACAAGGTAAGGGTGTTGCTACCACTGTAAGTTTTGATATAGGAACTATGTGGAGACCTGAACATTTAAATTTGCCATTTATCGGTGACATGGGAAACCGTTTCAGCCTTGGCTTTAATTTAAGTAACATTGGACCAAAAATTTATTATATAGACCAAGCACAGGCTGACCCAATTCCTACAAATTTTAGACTTGGGATTGCTACAAGATTATTTCAAGATGAATTTAATTCGCTTACATTGACACTTGATTTTAGTAAGTTACTGGTTGATAAAGGAGAAGCATTTAGAGGTCAGGTAGATACTACAAATACTGTTAAGAAAAAAAGAAAAGATTTCTACGAGGCTATATTTACTGCCTGGGCAGATCAATCACTTGGAGAAGAAATTCGTGATATAAATACATCTATGGGACTTGAATATTGGTATGGTCAACCTGGTGATTTTATGTTTGCATTACGTGCAGGATTTTTTTATGAAGATCCAGCATTTGGAAATAGAAAATTTGTTACTCTTGGTGCAGGAATCAGATATGATTTATATGGCTTCGATTTTAGTTATCTTACAACAGACGTTTTCAAAAATGGTGAAAATCATCCTCTCAATAATACATTAAGATTCACATTATTAATTGGTTGGGGAGCTGTACCTCAGAAACAGTTAGGATTCCCTCGCGGGATTTAATTTATTATGAAAAAATTAATTCTAATTTTTTTCGCTTTAGGATTGGGCAGCTTATATGCCCAATCTATTAATCTTCGTCATAACAATTTATTGGATGAACAAAAATATTTTAATCCGTCAGATTCTCTAAAAATTCTTGCTGTCCTCGTCGAGTTTAAAGAAGATAATGACCCTAATACTTTTGGGACCGGGAAGTTTGGTTCTATTTACACTAAAGATTACGGCGATACAATTATAGATCCCTACCCTCATGATGTAAATTATTTTGAAAACCATCTTGAATTTGCGAAAAATTATTTTAAGAAAGTTTCTAGAGATAAATTAAATATTTCTTATAAAGTTCTGCCAGTGATAATTACAGTATCCCAAATTATGAGAAATTATGCACCACCACCGACTAATCCAAATGATTTATCTAATCTTGCTAAGTTAGCCAAGGAAGTCTGGTACAAAGTAGATTCTGTATTTACAGATTTGGATTTTTCGGAATTTGATTTGTTCATAATCTTTCATGCAGGAGTAGGTAATGCTTATTATCCTCAGGGCAGATTGGGATTAGAAAGAGATTTACCTTCAGTTTATTTAAGCGAGAACACATTAAAATCTATCTTTGGTAATAGTTTTAATGGCTTTATTGAAAAAAAATCATTGATTAAAAATACCATAATACTTCCGACTACAGAATCAAAAGAAATTGAAACGTTTGGTGAAAAAATTTTATATCAAATGTCGATTAATGGTTTGATTGTTGGTAATATTGCAAGCTATTTAGGTTTGCCAGATTTGTTTGATACTAAAACAGGGGTTACAGCAATAGATAGATTTGGTTTAATGGATGGTAATGCATTGTTTGCATTCAATGGATTAATACCACCCGAACCTTCAGCATGGGAAAAAATATTTCTTGGTTGGATTAAACCAATTGTAATTGATAAAAGTAATAAGAAAATAAATATTGTTGCTCATCTTGCTGCTGGATTGAATGACACAGTTGTAGTTAAAGTACCTATAAACTCTTCAGAGTATTATTTAATAGAAAATCGTCAAAGAGATGTAAATAAAGATGGTATTACTGTTACATATAAACTTGGTAACAAAAGTTATACTTTTCATGTTGATAAAGATAAACCACGTTTTAACTTTACAAATGCAGATACACTTACTGGTGTTATTACAGATGTAGACGAATTTGATTGGGCTTTACCTGGGAATGGAATAGTAATCTGGCACATTGATGAAAACATTATTAATGAAAAAATTTCTATAAATCAGATTAACGCAGATATTAATCATCGAGGTGTTGATGTAGAAGAAGCAGATGGTATTCAGGATATTGGTGAACATTTTAGTTCTGTATTCGATGATTTTTATGGAATAGGCAGTGAAGAAGATTTTTGGTTCTATGGAAATAAAGCTAAACTTTATGAAAATAAATTTGGTCCTGATACAAAACCTGATACAAAATCTAACACTGGGGCACAAAGTTTAATAACGATTGATAATTTTTCTAAGTCTGATAACAAAATGTCTTTTGAAATAAAATTTGGGGAGGATTTTTTAAAGCCGATTTATTCAAAATATCTTAGTTTGACTAATCCTAAATTTATCAGTATTCCTTCTGGGAATTATAATTTTTACTATATTCTCGATGATAATAATTTGATAGCACTCGATAGAAATACTGATATAACTGGCATATATCATAATTTTTCCAATAATTTTATTGCTTCTCTAAATTATGATGGTAAAGATTACGTACTTGGTTCATTAAATAAACAATTGAATTTTCTGATTAAAGATGCTACAAATGAATTTTTGGGCACTTTTGATTTTAATTTTGAAATATCATCTCCAGTTGTTATTTCAATTGAGAATAATCAACCAGTTGCTTATGCAGGAACATCGAATGGTGCAATCTTAAAAATCTATCTCCAAACATTGAAAAGCGACGAAAAAAAATATGAAATATTAAAATATGTTGATGAAAAGATTATTCAAATTTGTAGTCAATTTATTAATGATAAAACTTACTTTTCTTTTATAACTGAAACTTCACTGGTTGATTCAGAAGGATTAAAAATAACTCTGCTTAATAAACCAAAACAACTTGCTTTAGTTTATGATCGTAACAACTCTATTTTTACGAATATTGTTTTAGCAGAAGGAAATTACTTTTATTTAATAGAAGTTGGTAAAATCATTAAAGAATTTAAAATCAACTCTGGTAATGAAATAAATTCTTTTTCCTTATTGAACTATATTAAAAAGGGACAGATAGCAATTCTAATAAATAATAAAAACAGGATCGAATCGTATAATCTGAATGGAGTACTTTTTGAAAAATTCCCTTTAACTTTACTCAATGATGAAGAATTATTATTCTCACCTTTAAGTTTAGATATAAATAACGATGAAAATCCAGATATTATAGCAATATCGAAAACTGGCAATCTTTATGCATTTGATCCTGAAACAGGTAAAATTATTTATCCCTTCCCACTTGCAACTGAAACTGGGAATATTTGTGCTCCTGTAATCTTCGATTATTTGCCACAATCGATGTCACCAAATTCTTTGCAGTCAGTATTGTTATTAAGTAAAAATTCTTTAACGCAATGGATTATTGGGACGGACGATAATTTTGAAAATTGGAAAAGTAAGTTTTCAAATTCTACCAATAATTCTACTTTAACATATTCAAAATATGTAAGTACAGACAAAGGATTTTTCCCAGAGGAAAAAGTTTATAATTGGCCTAATCCTGCTTATAATGACGAAACATTTATTCGTTTTTATGTTTCCGAAAATGCTGAAATTAAAATTAGAATTTTTGATTTATCTGGTACTTTAGTTGATGAATTAAGTGGTCATGCAACCGGCGGATTTGATAATGAAATTAAATGGGATATAAGAAAAATTCAAAGTGGAGTATATTTTGCAAATGTAGAAGCAAATTCATCTACAGGAAAATTTGCAAGTAAAGTTATTAAAATTGCTGTAATCAAATAGTCCGAACACAAATCAGATTTTCAAATGAGAAAATTTTTATTTGTAATATTTATACCTATAACGATTAGTGGCCAATTTAATGAATTTGAACCCGAATATGAATGGTTTACAATTAAAGGGAAACATATATACGTACATTATCATCCTGAAGCAGAAAGAACTGCAAGAACCGTATTAAAAATTGCAGAAGAAATCTGGGAACCAATTACATCTCTTTATGAATATGAACCAGAAGAGGTTCATTTTGTAATTAAAGATATCGACGATTATTCTAATGGGGCTACTTATTTCTTTGACAATAAAATAGAAATCTGGGCTTCTGCACTCGATTTTGATTTAAGAGGAACTCATAACTGGCTGAGAAATGTAATAACACATGAATTTACTCACATGGTGCAGATTCAATCTTCTATGAAATTTAGTAGAAGATTTCCTGCCTTATATTTTCAATTTATGAATTATGAGAAAAAGAGAAGACCGGATATTCTTTATGGATTTCCCAATATTGTCGTTTCTTACCCTTTTGCTACGGTTAATGTTCCTGCATGGTTTGCTGAAGGAACAGCTCAGTATATGAGAAAAGAATTTAATTATGATAACTGGGATACTCATCGGGATATGATTCTGAGATGTTATGCCCTTGATAATAAATTATTGACATGGGAACAAATGGGGGTATTTGATAAAAACAGTCTTGGAAACGAATCTGTTTATAATTCGGGCTTTGCTCTTGTACGATATATTTCACAAAAATATGGTGAAGATAAACTTCGAAAAATATCCCACTTTTTAGGGAAATTTTCTAATTTTACAATTGATGCAGCCATTAAAGATGCAATTGGAATTTCAGGAAAAGATTTATATAAAGAATGGACAGAGTTCATAAAAGATGATTATAAAAAAAGAATATCAGAAGTATTAAGTAATAAAGTAGAAGGAGAAATAATTACACCTAAAGGCTTTGGTAATTTTTATCCCACTTTCATTGACAGTAATAAAATTATATATATCTCAAATAAAAATAATGATTACTTCGGGTTGTCCTCTGCTTTTTTATATGATTTAAAAACCAGAGAAGAAAAATTAATTATTCCATTTGTCTCGTCTACTATATCTGCAGTTCCAGGTGGAGATAAAATAGTTTATGCAAAATTAAGTGATGATAACCCTAAATGGGATAAAATTCATGATTTATACGTTTACGATTTCAAAACAAATAAAAGTAAAAGAATTACATTCGGACTGAGAGCTAATAATCCAGATGTGTCTCCTGATGGAAGTAAAATAGTTTTTTTATATCAGAGAGATGGGACTACAAATATTGGAATTGTAAACATCGATGGAAAAGATTTCAAGCAAATTACATTTTTTAATAATGGAGAACAAGTTTATAAACCCAAATTTTCTCCGGATGGAAATTTTATAATTTTTAGCTTTTCACATAAAAATTCAAGAGAAATTGCAAAAGTTAATATTGATGGAAGTGATTTTACAATTTTGATTAAAAATGATTTTGACAATAGAGATGCTATATTTGATAATGAAGGAAATTTAATTTATTCATCTGATGAAACAGGAATTTTTAATCTCTACAGGATGAATATATCAACAAAAAAAGTAACACGGTTAACTAATGTAATAGGTGGAGCATTTCAGCCCGCGATTGATAAATTTGGGAATATAATTTATTCTGGATATACATCAGATGGATTTAAGCTTTTTTATCTATCTAAAGAACTTCAGTCTAAAGTAGATGATACAAAAAAATATATATGGAAAAATAATCCACCACTTTCTGAAGACAAACCAAACGGTGATCTGCTTGTTGAGAAATTAAATAAACTAATTAATTATGATGATACTAAGTTGCCAGTTCCAGAGGTAAAAAAGTATTCAGGTTATTTTTCTCGTGTTAGTATTTTCCCATTTATTCGTTACGACAACTATACTACTTCAAATTATGCAATTGATAGGATTAAGCCAGGAATTTATGTAGCATCTAGTGATTATCTAAATAGATTCAGCTTCTTTGGTGGTGGTGCAATTAATAAACGATTTGAAAGAGACTTATTCTTGTCATTCGAATACAGAGATAAACTACCTTTGCTTTTTAAATTAGGATTAAGGCCAGAAGCAGGTATTGAAATTTATAGTGTTAGTAGAAAAGCCAATACTTTAATAATATTTGATTCGCTGGATGCTGCTTACAATACCCATACTAATGTTACTTATAATTTATTTGAAAGTGATTTATTTTTAAGACATAAAATATTTACCCAAGGAAATAATATAGAACTCAGATTTATCTTTAGTAGGTATACAGCAACACTTGAAAGCTTTTTATTTCCTAATTCTAATATTCTTTATCCTACAACAAACGATATTTATTTTATTGGGAGAGACATTCAATTAAAATTTGTACATAATGCAATAAAGCCAACAGTAGATTCGGATATTAATCCTGTAGGAAGAAAAATTGAAGTAAAATACGATTATGAATTTAATCGTTATAATCCCGATGGAGAATATACTGTAGTAGATGGTATGTTAAAACCTAAGTACAAAAATTTTAATTTTCATAGAGTTGAAATTCACTGGAAAGAAATTATTGAAATTTTCAGAAACCATACCATATCTGCTCAATTAAGAATGGCTACTATTCTTGGGCCTACTGTACCAGACTTTTTCGATTTTTATCTCGGCGGTTTATTAGGTATGAAAAGCTATCCATTTTATTCAATAAGCGGAAATGAATTAGGATGGCTCAATCTAACTTATCGTTTCCCATTAATTAAGAATATTAATACAAGAATTGGTCATCTTTATATAGATAAAATTTATATGTCAATTTATTGGGATTTTGGTAATGCATGGAATGGAAGAATTACTTCAATTAAGGATTTTAAAAAAGGTGCTGGGATTGAGCTAAGAATTAAAATGAATTCATTTTATTTATTCCCAACAAGTTTATTTTTAAATGCTGCTTACTCGTTCGATAGATATTCAAGAAAGATTTTTGATGAAGTTGTAAACTACGGTCACGAATGGAGTTTTTACGGAGGTATATTATTTGACTTCGATTTTTAGATAAGAGGTAAATATGAAAAAATTAATTTTCATTCTATTGTTCTTCTTATCATCCATTTATGCACAAAATAAGGAATTGTCAGGAATCTTGAGCATCGATTCAAAAATTTTATTTGAGAGAGTTACAAATAATCAATCAAGTGTTTTTGGCAAATTTTACGACAAAAAATCTCCTCTCCTGGGGGCTGTATTATCATTTGCAATCCCTGGAGCAGGACAATTTTATTCAAAAAGTTACATCAAAAGTTTTATCTTTCTTGCTATTGAAGCAACAGCAATAACTGTCGGATTAATCTATGATAAAAAGGGTGATGACCAGACGGAATTTTTTCAGAACTTTGCAGATAAACACTGGAGCGTAAATCGTTATGCTAAGTGGACATTAACCAATGCAAAAAAAATTAATCCACAGGTGAATCCTGAAGATTATAAAATTTTTAATCCAGATGGTACAGTAAATTGGAAAGAATTAAATAGACTTGAAAGCGCAATCGGAAATTATTATTCTCATCATTTAGCACCTTACGGCGATCAACAGTATTATGAAATGATCGGTAAATATCCTCAATTTAATGTAGGTTGGGATGATTTCGGAGATGAAAATACACCATTTACATATGGCGATCCTCTAACAGAAAATTTTATTTACTATTCACACGAAAGAGGTAAAGCCAATGATTTCTATAACATTGCTTACAAAGCTGTCATAATAATTATTACTAATCATCTAATTAGTGCATTTGATGCAGCTTGGTCTACAAGTAGATATAATAAAAGTTTACAATTTTCTGCAGAACTGAAAAAATATGATTTTGGATATAGAATAATCTATTATCCGCAATTAAATTTAAGATACAATTTTTAAGATTAATTATGAAAGAACCAGTTGTTGTCATAGTAGGTAGGCCTAATGTAGGTAAATCAACTTTATTTAACAGATTAACGAGATCAAGGAAATCTATTGTAGATGATGTTGCGGGAGTAACCCGGGATCGTATTTATGGTGAAGTTGAATGGGATGGAAAACATTTTCAATTAATTGATACTGGTGGATTTGTCCCAGATTCAGAAGAGCTTTTTGAGAGTGCAATTCGTGAACAAATCAAAATAGCTATCGAAGAGGCTGATGCAATTTTATTTGTAGTTGATGGAAAATCTGGAATAACACCATTTGATAGAGAAATTGCTAATTTACTTCGTAAATCCACAAAACCTTATTATTTACTTGTCAATAAAGCAGATACATCTGAAATGGTATCATATAAGAATGATTTTTATTCATTAGGTATTGAAAAGGTATTTGATATTTCAGCACTTAATGGAAGAAACCTTGGAGATTTATTAGACGATTTGCAGCAAAATCTTCAATTCCCACAGGAAAAAGTTGAACGCGATTATCGATTAAGACTTGCTATAATCGGGAAACCAAATGTAGGTAAATCATCTCTTGTAAATGCTCTTCTTGGTTATGATCGAACAATTGTTACTGACATTCCAGGTACTACACGTGATAGTATAGATTCTGTTTTGAAATATTATGGTGAAGAAATTGTACTTGTAGATACAGCTGGATTGAGAAAAAAATCGAGAATAAAGGAAAACATAGAGTTCTTCGCAAATGTAAGAACATTAAGAGCTTTGTGGGATTGTGATGTAGCAGTTTTACTTTTAGATGCAGAACTGGGTCTTGAAAACCAGGATCAAAGAATTATTCAAGAAGCTGTAAGAAGAAGAAAAGGATTAATTATTGCAATTAACAAATGGGATTTAATAGAAAAGAATACAAATACGGCTAAACAATATGAAGACACTATACGTGCAAAAATGAAAACTGTAGATTATGTCCCAATAATTACAATCTCTGCTTTAACAAAACAAAGAATTTTTAAATTGATTGATATTGCTTTAAAAATCCATGAAGAAAGAAAAAAGAAAATTCCAACAAGTCAACTGAATGATGTTTTATTGCCAGAAATACAAAAAACACCTCCTCCAGCTACTCCTACAGGGAAGGAAATAAAAATAAAGTATATAACTCAAGTAGGCGAGCACTATCCTATATTCCTATTTTTTGCAAATCAACATAAGTATATCCCGGAATCTTACAGAAGGTTTCTCGAAAGATTAATTCGTCAACACTTTGGTTTCCAAGGCGTTCCAATTACAGTTTCATTCAAAGAAAAATAAATTGTAAACTTCTTAATCTTACCATTCAAATAGAAATTCTTTATATTTCATTTAAAATTATGTACGATGTTACCGAAAACAAAAAAAATAATAATTATAGGTGGAAATGCTGCAGGTCCGGCAGCTGCTGCACGTGCAAAAAGAATTTCACCTGATACTAAGGTCATTATGTTTGAAGCAGGTAATTATATTTCAACCGGAACATGTGAACTCCCCTATGTTTTATCAAATGAAATTAAGGATTGGAGAGAAATAATTTTTTTTGATCCTGTTTCATTTGAAAAAGAAAAAGGTGTAATAGTTTATTTAAATCACTTTGTAGAGAAAATTGAAAGACGAAATAAAATTATTACTGTATTAAATAAAATTTCAAATCAAAGATATGAAGAAGATTATGATAAACTTATAATTGCTACAGGTTCACTGGTTAAATATCCAGATACTTCAATAAAAAACTTAGATAATGTTTTTACATTGAAAAATATTAATGATTATTTAGCTATTAAAAGCTTTCTAAATAATAATCCAGTAGAAAAAGTTTTAATCATTGGGGCTGGTTATATTGGGATTGAAACAGCGGATGCATTTAAGTCCTTAGGATTTGACGTTACTATTATTGAAAAAGGAAACCTACCAATGCCATCGGTAGATATTGAAATTGGTTATTTGATTAAAGACATTCTTGATGAAAATAAAATTGAATTTTTAGGAGATGCCAGTGATGTTAAATTTAATATTAAAAATAATAAGCTGCTTTCAATTAATTATAAGGGATGGAATCTAGAGTATGACTTAGTTTTAATAGCTACCGGGTTTGAACCAAATAATTATTTAGCAATTTCATCTTCACTTCAAATAGGTAAATATGGAGGAATAAAAGTTGACCAAAAATTAAAAACTTCGGATCCCAACATCTTTGCTGCAGGTGATTGTATAGAAGTAAAAAATAAAATTACAGGAAGAGATGATTTTATACCATTAGCATCAATTGCTTATAATTATGGTCATATTGCAGGAGAAAATTCCGCAGGGGGTAATGTTTATGTCAAACCTGTAATTAAAAATGCATCATTAAAAATTTTTAATAAATACTTAGCATATGTTGGCATAAATTCTAAAGAAGCTCAGGAAAGTAGATTTAATTTTACATCTGTGACTGCTACTGCTACAAACCTTGTTAAAGTTATGCCTGGCTATCAAAAAGTTTTTGGAAAGATTATTTATGAAAAGTATACTCAAAAAGTTTTAGGTGCATTCTTTTTAGGAAACTATGAAGTCTCTGGTTATGCTGATATAATTTCAACTTTTATATATAATAACATTAAAATTAGTGAATTATCAAATATTAATTTTAATTATACTCCACCGCTTTCTCCATTTATTAATTTATTAAAAATTCTTGGTAAAAGAGGAAAAAATTATGAATAATTTAATCATAGTTGAAAATCCATTAGTCAAACGAGATATCTCGATTTTAAGAGACAAAAATACTCAACCAGCTGATTTTAGATATGCATTGAATCGAATTTCTTTTTCTCTTGCTATTGAAATTTCTAAAAAATTTGAGATAGTAGAATATGAGGTAGAAACACCTTTAGAAAAAGCAGTCGGTTATAAATTAAAACATCAAATTGTTTTGGTACCGGTTCTAAGAGCAGGACTTAGTATGATTGAAGCATTTTTAACAATCATTCCAGATGCAAAAGTAGGGCATATTGGGCTACAGCGAGACGAAAAAGCTCTTCAACCAATTGATTATTATTATAAAATTCCAAAAGACTTAAGAAATTCAATTACAATTTTACTTGATCCAATGCTTGCAACAGGAGGGAGTGCAATAGTTTCATTTAATTATCTGAAAAAAAACGGGGCTGGAATATGTATATTAGCTTGTTTAATTTCTGCTCCTGAAGGAATAAAAAATATGTTTCAAAACCATGGTGACGTACCTATTTATACTGCAGCTGTTGATAGGGAACTAAATGAGAATGGATATATTTTACCTGGATTGGGGGATGCAGGGGATAGAACATTTGGAACTTTTTAAACTTAATCTTAAATATATTGTATAATGCATTGAAAAAGAATTATATTGAGTGTTGATATGGAAGTCTCGGTTAAAGTAAAGCATCAGAGAATGTTAGATGAACTGCTTAAAGTATGCAAAGATAATTTACATTCTGTTAACGAAGAATTGATACGTAAAGCATTTCAATATAGTTATGAGTGCCACAAAAATGATTTTAGAGCATCTGGTGAACCATACTTCAATCATCCGTACGAAGTAGCAATGATAGTAGCAAAGGAAATCCCCCTCGATGATATTTCCGTAGTAAGTGCATTATTACATGATGTTGTGGAGGATTCAGATACAAATCTTGAATTTATTGCTAAAGAATTTGGAACCGATGTTGAAGAAATTGTTGATGGAGTTACAAAAATGGGGGGAATTTTAAAAGAACAGGAAATTCAAAAAACTGAGGATCAAAGAAAAGCAGAGAATTATCGCAAGTTGCTGTTGTCAATGATAAAAGATGTACGTGTTATACTTGTTAAATTCGCAGACCGACTTCACAACATGAGAACTCTTGAATTTGTGTCTCCTCAGAAACAAATTAGAATAGCAAAAGAAACTCAGGAAATTTATGCACCCCTTGCACATCGGTTTGGCTTGGGAGCAATTAAATGGGAACTTGAAGATCTTGCCTTTAAATATTTAAACAGAGAGGCCTATGATAGCCTTGCAAAAAAAATTAACGATACACGTAAAGAGAGGGAAGCTTTTATAAGCAAGGTTATTAAGCCAATTGAAGAGAGATTGAAAATGGAGAACCTAAAGTTTGAAATCAGTGGTAGACCCAAGCATCTTTTCAGTATTTTCCGGAAGATGATAAAACAAAATTTATCCTTCGAACAAATTTATGATATTTTAGCTATTAGAATAATTTTAGAGACTGAAGATAAAAATCAGTGCTATCTTGCCTATGGAATTGTAACTGAATTATATAAACCCATTCCCGATAGATTCAAAGATTTTATATCAATTCCCAAAAAAAATAATTATCAGTCACTTCATACGACTGTTATTGGTCCGGAAGGAAAATTAGTCGAAATACAAATAAGAACTCGCAAAATGCATGAAATCGCTGAACGAGGTGTTGCGGCACATTGGAAATATAAAGAAGGAATTACAACTACAGATAAAGAATTAGAAGAATGGGTTAGCTGGGTTAGAGATATTTTTGAAAGTGCATCTAAAGATGAAGCAACAAAAGAAATTTTAACAAGTTTTAAACTAAATCTTTATCAAGATGAAATTTATGTATTTACACCAAAAGGTGAATTAAAGCGTTTGCCTGTTAATTCTACACCAGTTGATTTTGCATACGAAATTCACAGTGATATTGGTGACCAGTGCATTGGAGCCAAAGTAAATGGTAAAATTGTTCCTCTTGATACCAAACTCCACAGTGGAGATATGGTTGAAATTATTACATCGAAAAATCAACATCCAAATAAAAGTTGGTTGCAATTTGTTCAAACACAAAAAGCAAGAAATCACATAAGAAAATATCTGAATAAAGAAGAAGAAAAATTAATTGAAGCTGGCAAAGAAATATTGGATAAGAAATTAAAAAAACTAAAGCTTTCTTATTTACCTGATGAAATAGTAAAAATTTCCCGAAAATTAAAGTTTGATAGTATCAGGAACTTTTATAAAGCTATAGCAGACAATAAAATTAATCTCGATGAAGTATTTAGGCCTCAAGAGGAAACTGAACAAAAACAGAGCATAGAACTCAAATTTGATAAATTTGCTGATATAGCTAGATTTACTGTAGGAGGCGTAGTTGTTGAAGGTGAACAAAAAGGATTAGCTATCAGCTATGCAAAATGTTGTAATCCTATTCCTGGCGACCCAATAATTGGGTATGTAACAATTGGGGAAGGGATAAAAATTCATCGTAAAAATTGCAGAAATTTAATTGACAAACTACAATCTTCAGATGAAAGATTAGTACCTGTAACTTGGCCCAAAGCTGATGGTTCTTATTTTATTGCTGGGCTGGTCATTAGAGGTGAAGATATACCCGGTATTCTTAAAGAAATATCTAATTGTATTACTAATTATGAAAATACTAATATAAAATCTGTTAATATGAATGCTGAAGATTCTATTTTCAAAGGAACCATTACTGTTTATGTGAAAGATCTGGAGCATTTAAATAAGTTGATCGAAAGATTAAAAAAAATTAATGGAGTTTATTCAGTAGAAAGATTTGATTCAAATAAACATTAAAGAACAAATTAATGAATCAGAGCAACGAAGCAAGAATTTTAGCCATTGATTATGGAATAAAAAGAATCGGTTTAGCTATAACAGATCCCTTGAATATTTTTGCATATCCACTTATTACTTTAGAAAATAATGATAATTTCTGGAAAGAATTGGGGAAAGTAATTGAGGAATATAATGTCAAAAAAATATTAATAGGGGATCCATTAAAAGAAAGTGGAGAAAAATCCACTATTTATTCTGCAGTCAAAAAATTTAAGGAAAAAATAGAAAATCACTTTAATATACAAGTAGAATTAGTTGATGAAAGATATTCATCTTCTCTTGCAAAAAAAAGAATTTTAGAAACAGTACAATCAAAAAAGAAGAGGAGAGATAAATCTTTACTGGACAAAAATTCAGCAGCAATTTTACTTGAAGATTATTTAAGAGCACAAACTAACTCTAATAAAAGAAATTGACATTTTTGACTATAAAGACTATTTTGAACACAAAAATTAACCAATATTGGGAGCATACTTATGTCACTTGATGCACTTGGAATGATCGAAACCAAAGGGTTAGTCGGGGCAATCGAAGCCGCCGATGCAATGGTTAAAGCAGCAAAAGTTGAATTAATTGGGAAAGAAACAATCGGTGGTGGATATGTTACTGTGATGGTAAGAGGTGATGTAGGAGCAGTTAAAGCTGCAACAGATGCTGGAGCTGCTGCAGCTCAACGAGTAGGTGAATTGGTTTCAGTTCATGTTATTCCACGCCCTCATTCTGAGGTTGAAATGATTCTTCCAAAACGTCCTAAATAATTTTTTAGTATGGAATTAGCACTTGGATTAATTGAAACAAAGGGATTAATCGGAGCTATTGAGGCTGCCGATGCTATGGTCAAAACCGCTAATGTTAAGTTAATTGGCAAGGAAAAAATTTCTGGGGGATACGTAACAGTTAAAGTGATTGGTGAAGTTGCTGCTGTAAAAGCAGCTGTAGAAGCAGGCGCAGCAGCAGCTCAACGTGTAAGCCAATTGATATCAGCTCATGTAATCCCACGTCCAGATGATGAGTTAGATAATTTGATAGTCGAAAATGTAGATGTGCCACAGCCTTGGCATCACGAAAGTCTTTCCTCAAATGATTCATCTAATCCTACTCTATTTGATAATCAAGAATCGCTTCAAGAAAATTCAATAAAGAAAGCAAAAACTTATCACCCAAAACAAAAAGATAACCTAATTACAGCCCATATTGAAGAACTGAGAAAAGAAGCTATAAAGGAAATTGATGAAAAAGAGAATAAATTTAATGAAATGATATCCTACGATACAAAAACAGTTCCATCAGAGGAAGAGCTTTCTAAACTAAATGTTCATAAGTTGAGACATCTCGCAAGAAACTTCGGTAATTTCCCGATCAAAGGTAGAGAAATATCCCGCGCAAATAGAGAAGAACTCATTGCCTACTTTAATCAAATCAGAAAATAAATTTTATAAATAATAACAGATAACTCCACAATAGTGGAGTTTTTTTTATATTTAAGTGTATGAAGAATAAAATTATTCCAATAATACTTATAGTTATTTTTTCATTAGTTCTATGGGGTTCTGTTACTCTATCAGAATATTATGTGGAAACCTTAAAGTTCCCGTTGGAAGTTGTTGACCAACCAAAGAATTATAGTTCCAGTTATTTATCCCATAAAGAAGTATTTATTAAATTTAGAGCGAGAGGCTCGGATTTAGCAAAAATCATTTTAACAGGAGAACATACCTTTAAAATATCAGCGCATAAACGAATCGGTAGATTTAAGGTAGACCTAAGAAATGAAATTGAGAATAACCTATGGATTACGTCTTCATTAAATATTATTGAAATCTCACCAGCATCTGTTGAATGTGAAATTGATAAAACAGTTAAAAAGGTTGTACCAATTAAGATTAATGTTAAAATAAACTTTGCTGAGGGTTATGACATAAGTTCGAGGATTTTAGTTGAACCTGCTGAGATAGAAATTTCTGGCCCGGCAATTATTTTGCAGTCTATCTCAGAAATAGAAACTGACTCTATCACTCTTGATAATGTTAAAGAAAAAACAATTGCCGAGCTCAGTCTTAAACAAATTAATGGGATTAAATTTTCGACAAATAAGTGCAGAATAGAATTTGATGTTCAGAGAATTGTTGAAAGAGTTTTTAATGATTTGTTTGTTGAAGTAATAAATGTTCCTCCTAAAAAGCAATTAAATTTATATCCAGATAAAATCAGTGTAATATTAAAAGGTGGTATTAATAAACTTGGAAGACTTCCCAATGATAGTATAAAAGTATATGTTGATTATTTAATGGCAGTTAAAAGCGAAGAAAATTTTATAGAACCTACGGTTGAAATACCCAATTTTACAAAATTACTTGACGTTAAACCCCAAAAACTAGAGTTCATAATAAAAGAAGAATAAATATGTTTATTACATTTGAAGGATTGGATTTTTGTGGGAAATCGACACAAGTAAAATTACTTGAGAAATATCTGATTGAAAAAAACAAAAAGGTGATAGTTATACGCGAACCAGGAGGAACAAAAATCTCTGAGCAAATTAGAAATCTGTTACTTGATAAGGTAAATGATAGTATGAAGTATGAGACTGAATTGTTGCTATTTGCTGCAAGTCGTGCTCAACTTGTCCGTGAAATTATTATTCCTTCTCTTAAAGAAAATTATTATGTAATATCTGATAGATTTCATGATTCATCTATTGCATATCAGGGTTTTGGTAGGAATATACAGGTTGAATTTGTCATTCAACTTCAAAAATTTGTTATTGGAGATGCTATACCTGATATAACTTTTTTCATAGATATTCCTGTTGAAGAAGTTTTAAAACGAATGTCTAAGGTAAATAGTTTTGAACTTGACAGAATTGAATCGTTTTCTGAAGAAGTAAACATTAAGAGGGTCGAATTTTTTGAAAAAGTCAGAAATGGTTATATCTATCTTTGTCAAAATGAAAAACGGTTTAAAAAAATTGATGGTATGTTATCCGTTGAAGAAATTCATAATCAAATAATTGAGTATTTAGAAAATTATCGATATTAGGAAAGGAGTTTATGAAAATGAAAAAATTATTAATCGCTTCCTTGCTTTTTTTGATTTTATCAGGATTTATCAGGAACGATTCAGATTTTTATTTTGAATTAAATAAAAGCATAGACATTTTTGGCAAAGTCTATAAAGAAGTTGTACTTAATTATGTTGATCCCATTGATCCAGAGCAATTCATGCTTGCTGGTATTTCAGGTATGTTGGAATCATTGGACCCTTACACAAGCTTTATTGATGATACTCATCAAAAAGATATCGATATAATAACTAAAGGGAAATACGGTGGTATTGGGGCAACAGTTGGTTTGAGGAATGATAATGTGACCATTGTAGACTTAATTGAAGGATATTCTGCTCAACGTCAGGGTTTAAGAATTGGAGATATTATTATTAAAGTTGATGATACACCAATAAGTAAAGAAAATTATGAATCGTTAAGTAATTTATTAAAAGGGGACCCTGGTACAACAGTAAAACTAACTATAAAGAGGGAAGGAGTTGATGAAGAATTAATATTTAATCTGGTAAGAGAAGAAATTGAAATAAAAAATCTCTCGTATTATGGTTTTGTACCAGAAAATTCTAATAATGCTTATTTAAAATTAAGTGGTTTTTCTAGAAGTGCAGGCGAAGAAATCAAAAAAGCACTAATGGAACTTGGGACAAAGAGAAACATTGAATCCATAATTCTGGACCTGAGGGGTAATCCTGGAGGCTTACTGGATGCTGCGGTTGATGTATGCGAAAAATTTTTATTCAAAGGTCAACTTATAGTAACTGTGAAAGGACGAGACACACTTAGTGTAAAAAAATACTATTCAAATGAAGAGCCTATAGCTAAAAATCAGAAACTTGCTATCTTAATTGATGAAGGTTCGGCCTCTGCTTCGGAGATTGTGGCTGGGGCTATTCAGGATCACGATAGAGCTGTTATTATTGGTACAAATTCTTTTGGGAAAGGGCTTGTTCAAACTGTTGTGCCACTTTCGTTTAATACATCATTAAAAATAACTACAGCAAGATATTACACACCAAGTGGAAGATGTATTCAAAAAGTTAATTATTCTGAACGACGTAAGATCCTTCAAAAGAATGTATATCAAAAATTGGAATTTAAAACTGATAATAGAAGAAAAGTATTTTCAGCAGGTGGAATTACACCAGATTCTATAGTGGATAATAAATCAAAATCGCTGTTAATTCAGAAATTACTTGCAGATGGTATGTTTTTCAGATTTGCTACTTTTCTTTTCAACACTAATTCTATTCAGAATATGAATGATTATGCAGACGAATATTTATTGAAGGAATTTAAAAATTATCTTAAAAAACAAAACTTTCGTTTTGTATCTCCCGCAGAAAAGCTTATAGTACAACTAAAAGAGAAAGCAATAGAAGAAAATTTGGGAGCAAAATTTATTGAACAATTAGATTTTGCTAAACAGCAATTATCAGAAAATAATTCGAAAGAGATTGATCACTTTAAAGATGAAATTTTAGGTCTCATAAAAGAAGAACTAGTTGCAAGAACCGTTGGAAGAACAGGAAGAATATTGGAATCATTAAAACACGATAATCAGTTTGAGGTTGCACTTTCAATTCTCAATAATACAAATATTTATAAAAAATTATTGAATTCATATGTTCATTGATATAGTAATTTTAATAATAATTGCATATGTAGCAGGATTACTGGGTTCGCTTGTCGGTATTGGGGGAGGAATTATTATAGTTCCTGCTTTAACATTACTCTATAAAGTACCTGTCCATAATGCAATAGCTACAAGCCTTATTTCAGTAATTGCTACATCTATAGCAGGAGCTCATAAATATGTTGAACAGGAAATTACCAATATAAAATTGGGGATGTTTTTAGAAGTATCAACAACAATGGGAGCTCTCATTGGTGCTTTTTTGGCACTTATCTTACATGGATGGATTTTAAGTGTCTTATTTGGAGTTCTTGTATTTTCTATGGCCATATATTCTTATATAACTCGTTATAGCGACGATCTGAATAATTTTAATTCTGAAATCCTCCCTGAAAATAAATTGGATAATTTGATTGCAATTAAAGATTCATATTATGATTTTGCATTAAATAAAAAGATTGATTATGCTGTTCATAAGGTTTTAGGTGGTAGTTTGATTTCACTACTTGCTGGCATTGGTTCTGGATTACTTGGTATTGGTGGTGGAATCATTAAAGTATCTGTTATGAATAGTATAATGAAAGTACCAATGAAAGTTTCTGTCGCTACAAGTAAATTTATGATTGGTGTAACAGCAGCAGCTAGCTCAACAATATATTTTTTGAGTGGTGCAGTCGAACCTTATTATATAGCTCCAGTTGCACTCGGAACAATAATAGGAGCTTCCTTTGGAAGTAGTATAATGAATAAATTTAAAAGTAAGTTTATTAAACTCCTTTTTACAGCAGTAGCTGGTTATTTATCACTTCGAATGATATTAAAAGGAATATCAGAAGGTTTTAATTTTAATATTTTCTAAAATGTTTATGGAAAACATCAAACTAAACAGGCTAGTTTCAAGAATACTTGCTCTGGGTATTTATTCGACAATATTTTTTTATATAATAGGCATATTTTTAATGTTGATTAAAAATAATTCTCTATCATTTGAAGAGCATAAAAATTTTTATCAGGTTATTAAATCTTTTAAAAATATCTTCATATTGGGTCCTGAACCTTTTATTTATATCGGAACATTAATTTTAATAACAACCCCAATTTTTCGTGTTTTTGTTTCTGTTTTCTTTTTTTATAAAAATGGGGATAAAAAATTTTTTTATGTAACTTTAATTGTAGCTATAATTTTAATTGTCAGTATTTTTTCGGGAATATTTTTTTCAATTAAGTTGGGTTAGAGTGGGTAATTGAAAATGTTTAAAATATTGATAAATATAAATCCTGCTTTTTCTAAATGTCCAGCCTGTAAAGCTTCTTTTTCACTACATAGTTCTCGTGCAAGAAATATGCGGGAACAAATAATTAAGAGGTTAACTTTTTACAAAATTTATAGATGTAAAGAGTGTGGCTGGCGTGGTTACTTATCTACCTATAGAATAACGAAAGATTCAGTCAAGACATTGATCCTTTATGGATTCATAATTTTTATTTCTGCGTATATAATTCGTTATATAATTATGAGATTTGCTTCTTGAGTTTAATGGGTAATTTTAAATTTTGAATTCCATATTTTTTGCTAAATCTGTAAATAATGAGTATTTTTTAAGGTAATGAATTTTAATTCGGTTTTTATTTTTTATTAGCCAACTTAAAGAAATTTTTATTCTTTCTAAATCTTTTTGAGTTACTTCGTTAAATAGATTCGTTACACCATCAAAATATTCCTCTAACTTTTCATCAAAAAGATTCTTCTCATCCGTTAAAAAATTTCTAATATAAATTTTGCCTTCGAGCATGAGTATGTAATCATTATGTTTGGGACCCAGAATTTCTATCAATACATTTGCTTTATTTATTGGTTCGGCAAGTATAGACGATTTATTCAATTGATTCAGAATCGAATTTACAGTATCCCTAATTATAGCTGCATCTTCATACTTTTTTTGTTCACTAAGTTCTTTCATTTTTTTTAGAAGTCTATTTATAGCCGAATGATTATTACCAGTTAAAAATTCGTTTACGAGTAATAATTCATCTTGATATTTCTCTTTATTACAATTAATACATGGAGCAAGACATCTTTCAATATCTGCCAGGTAACATTTTTTCTTTTTGGCAAATTCTTTGTCGCTGCATTCTCTAAGTAAAAATGTTTTATCAATAATTTCTTTGATTGAGTGTGCAACATATCTACTTGAATAAGGGCCATAATAATCATTACCATCAAATTCGAATGAAGATACTACCTCTAAATTTGGATATTCATGATTATAATTAATTTTAATAAAGTAATTTCTTGGATATTTCTTTAATAATGTATTTAATTTAGGATTATGAATTTTGATTAATTCAGCTTCTGCAATTAAAGCAGTTAGTTCTGTGTTAGTCTTTTTGAAATCAATTTTATGTGCTTTCTTAATTATCTCTTTTGTTTTACGAGGGACATTATTTAAGAAATATTTTCCTACTCTACGTTTTAGTGACTTAGCTTTACCAACATAAATAATTTCGTTTTTGGCATTCTTAAAGAAATATACACCAGGTGAATCTGGAATAAGATAAAAATCATTGGCTAATTTCTTTTTAATAACTCTAAAAGACTTTGTAGATGGTATGTTTTGAAAATTGATTAAGTCAGAGACTGTTTCTGCGTGATGTTCATTTCTTAAGTATGGGAACATTTTTAATAAAACTTTAGCAGTTGCCATTGCATCCCCTAGCCCACGATGAACATTTTTATGAGCAATACTAAAATGTTTGGTTAAACTTCGTAGAGATTTGCTAGGTAACTCTGGGAATAATCTTTTTGCCAGTAAAAGTGTACATACTGCGGCATTTGGAAAAAGTTCAAGATTTGCCTTATGACATTCATGACATAAAAACGCATAATCAAAATTTAGGTGATGCGCAACCAATACTGAGTCACCTATAAATTCTTTAATCATATAATAAACTTCGTCAAAATATGGAGCATTATTTACATCTGCATTTGTAATACCAGTCATGAGTGTTATAAAAGATGGGATAGGTCGACCTGGGTTAATGAATGATTGAAATGTATCTACAATTTTACAACTTTTTATTTTTACAATCCCTATCTCTATTACTTTATCAAGCAGTGGCGACGTACCTGTTGTTTCAAAGTCGAAAACACAATACTCTGCTTTTTCAAACTGAATTTTTTTCAGGTCCATATTCATTATTTTTTTTATATTCAAATTTAATAAACCACAATGAATTTAATTTATCTATAATTATTCGCAATTTCTTTATTCACCTCATTTTCAATATATTTCTGATTAAAAGTTTTAATTATGAATATAAATATACTTTTTATAGGCGATATAGTTGGACAACCAGGTTTAAGTATCGTGAATATGTGGTTGCCTCAATTGCAAAAAAAATATAGAGCTGATGTTACTATAGTTAATGGAGAAAATGTATCTGATGGTAAAGGATGTACCGAGAAAGAAGCTAAAATACTTTTCGATTTGGGAGTCGATGTAATAACAGGTGGTAATCACACATGGGATAAACATCAGTCACAAGAATTTCTTAAAAAAGACCCCAGAGTACTGAGACCACTAAATTACCCAAGAGGAACCTATGGTAATGGTTATTATATTGCTGAAAAACAAAAAGGTAAGATTGGAGTTGTTAATTTGCAAGGTCGTGCATTTATGGCAGCAATAGATTGTCCTTTCAGAACAAGTGACTGGGTTATTCCAAAAATAAAACAAGAAACAAATATCATTATAGTTGATTTCCACGCTGAAGCAACAGCAGAAAAAGTTGCACTTGTAAATTATCTCGATGGAAAAGTATCTGCTGTTATTGGAACTCATACTCACATACAAACATCTGATGAAAGAATTTTTCCGAAAGGTACCGGTTATATTACTGATTGTGGAATGACCGGTCCATATGATTCAGTAATAGGAATGAAAACAGAAGCAGCAATAAATCGTTTTCTCTATCAAACACCACAGAAGTATCAGCCAGCTGTCGATAATGTTCATTTAAGTGGTGTTTTTTTAAAAATCGATGTTAATACAGGTAAAACAGTCGAAATTGAGAGAATATTTTTCCCTGATTTTGAGAAAAAAGTTGAGTTATAAAATGGCAATTTTAATTGATGGTAAAAAGATTGCAGATGAAATAAAACTGGAATTAAAATTAAAAATAGAAGAGGTTAAAAATAAAACTGATAGAGTCCCAGGACTTGTAGCTATATTAGTTGGTGATAATCCTGCATCGAATCTCTATGTTTCTTCAAAAAGTAAAGCTTGCAATGAAATTGGTATGAATTCTAAAATAGAAAAACTTTCTTCTAATATTAGCGAAGAAGAATTGATCGTGCTTATAAATCGTTATAATAATGATGAAAATTATCATGGGATATTAGTTCAGTTACCTTTACCAGAACACATAAACGAACAAAACATTATTGGAGCGATTTTACCTTCTAAAGATGTTGATGGTTTTCATCCTGTAAATGTGGGTAAACTAGTTATTGGGAACGATACTTTTTACCCGTGCACACCATACGGAATAGTTGAGCTATTGAGGAGATATTCTATAGAAACAAAAGGGAAACATGTTGTTGTGGTTGGACGGAGCAATATTGTGGGTAAACCAGTTGCTAATTTATTACTTCAAAAGAAAGAGGGAGCAAATGCAATTGTAACTGTATGCCATTCGGCAGCAGTAGATTTAACAAAATATACAAAAGATGCAGATATTTTAATAGCTGCCATTGGAAGAGAAAATTATATTACTGCTGATATGGTAAAAGATGGTGTTGTAATTATAGATGTGGGAATTAATAGGGTGGAAGATCAATATTCTAAAAAAGGTTACAGAATAGTTGGTGATGTCGATTTTAATGAAGTTGAAAAAAAAGCTTCTTATATAACGCCGGTTCCGGGTGGAGTAGGACCAATGACAATTGCTATGCTGTTAAAAAATACATTCAAAGCATTTACGAAATTTTTAGAGAATAAGTATGGATACATCTCTTATTGAAAAAATAGTATCACAGATTTTAATCGAAAAATCTTTGCAGGAATTTTACTGTCATGCAGGCACTTGTAATGGATGGGAAAGAAATGTTATTGATCAACCAACTGCAGTAAAAAAAATAATCGATAATGGGGCGGAAAGAATTGCAGCAGGTCCTGGGATTGGGAAAGAGCTTTCCAATCGTGATATCGCAAAAATGATTGATCACACGTTGTTAAAACCAGAAGCAACTCCAGAAGAAATAACAAAATTATGTGAAGAAGCTAAAACTTATGGATTTGCTTCTGTATGTGTGAATCCATGTTATGTTAGTTTATGCAAAAATTTATTGAAAGAATCTGATGTTAAAGTGTGCACAGTTATTGGATTCCCATTAGGAGCTACAACAACAGAAGTTAAACGCTATGAAGCTGAACAAGCTCTTAAGAATGGTGCACAAGAAATTGATATGGTTATTAATATTGGTATGCTCAAGCATAAAGATTATCAATATGTTTTTAATGATATAAATCAGGTTGTATTGGCTGCAAAAAAATATGGTGCTATTTGTAAGGTAATAATTGAAACAGCACTTTTAACTGATGAAGAAAAAGTAATAGCATGCTTAATTAGCAAAGAAGCAAAGGCAGATTTTGTTAAAACTTCTACAGGGTTTAGCAAGGGTGGAGCTACAGCAAGTGATGTGGCATTGATGAAATATGTAGTTGGATCTGCAGTTGGTGTTAAAGCCTCTGGTGGTATAAAAACAGCAGAAGATGCTCGTTTGATGATAAAAAGTGGAGCAGATAGAATTGGTGCTAGCGCAAGTGTAAAAATAGTTAAAGGTGAATCTTAAAAAGGTAATTAACAGTGGTTCTGGATTTAATAGTCACAAAAACTGAGGATGGATACACTGCAGAAATCCCTTCGCTTAAAGGTTGCGAAAGTTGGGCTCATATCGAAGATGAAGCTATTAATAAAACTCTGGAACTATTTAAATTTTATGTCCATCTGGAATTGGATAATAAATTAAAAATTGAAAAAGCTAGAAAAGAAGGAAATAAAATTGTTTATAAAATTATCTTTAATAAGCTTAAATGAAAAAATTCAAAACACCCGAAAGATTAAGGAAAATTACAGAAGCAATAAAAGCCAGACAATTTTCATTAAGAGTTGTGATTGAAAATATTCATGATGCTCATAATGTAAGTGCCATATTTAGAACTTGTGATGCTGTAGGTGTCTCTAAAATTACACTTTTATATACAAAAGAAACATTTCCTAAAATAAGTAAAGTTACATCAGCATCTGCTAATAAATGGATTGATACTGAAAAATTTGATAATGTGGAAAAATGCATTCAATCATTAAGAGATGAAGGATTTAAAATATATGCAAGTTTCGTTGACAAAAGTGCCAGGAATTTATATGAACTTGATCTTACAAAAAGAATAGCGCTCGTCTTTGGTAATGAACATCGGGGTGTTTCTGAAGAAATGAGGTCCTTTGCAGATGAATTATTTTATATACCAATGTATGGAATGGTTCAAAGCCTTAATGTTTCTGTTGCAGCTGCAGTGACTCTTTATGAATCTCTTCGACAAAGAACAATTGTTAGTTTATATGATAAAACAGAATTATCTGATCTACAACTAAATGAATTAATTGATAAATGGTGTGAAAAATGATTCAGGAATTTTTTTATTCAGAAAGTTTTAATGGTGAATTATATCTACCAGGTGATAAATCAATATCACATCGTGCTGTAATGTTTTCTTCAATGGCTGAAGGTAAGTCTATATTGAAAAATTGTTCTAATGCTGATGATGTTAAATCGACAATTTCATGTCTCAAAAAATTAGGTATAGATATTATAAAAGATCGTGATAATATTATAATCGAAGGAAAAGGGTTTAAGGGTTTTTCTAAACCAAATAAAGAATTATATGCAGGAAATTCTGGTACAACAGCAAGATTATTAAGTGGTATTTTATGTGCTCAAAATTTTGAATCAGTTATTACAGGTGACGAATCGTTGTCTAAAAGACCAATGGGAAGGATAGTTGAACCATTAACTTTACTTGGAGCTAATATAAAAGCATCTGATAATGGAACTTTGCCTTTATTAATCAAACCATCATCAAATCTTCGTCCTATTGAGTATACATTAAAAGTCCCCAGTGCACAAGTAAAAAGTGCTATAATTCTTGCTGCCATTCATCTTGATTACGATTCTAAAATAATAGAACCGATTTCTACAAGAAATCATACAGAAAAATTATTGGGATTAAAAACTGAAAATACTTCAAAGGGTACAGTAATTTTTGTATCGAGAAAAAATTATCCTAAAAGCATTGAAATGACCATACCGGCAGATATTTCTACAGCTGCATTTTTTATTGTACTTGGTTTATTATCGAAAAATTCGGAAATACTTATAAAAAATGTATCATTAAATGAGACAAGAATTGGTATTGTTGATATATTAAAATCAATGGGAGGAAAAATTTATATTGAAAATGAATTAACAGAAAATGGTGAAAGGATAGGAGATATCCGAATTATAAGTAGTTCATTAAAAAATGTAGAAATTCCAGCAACGATTATCCCGAATGTTATTGATGAGATACCTATTTTATCGGTAGCTGGGGTGTTTGCAGATGGAAATTTTAAAATTACAAATGCACACGAATTAAGAGTTAAAGAATCTGATAGAATAAAAGCATTGTGTGAAAATTTTAAACGTGCAGGATTAGTAGTAGATGAATTTAAAGATGGTTTTGAAATAAGTGGCGAGATAAATATAAAAAATCCTCTATTCGAAAGTTATGGCGATCATAGAATAGCTATGGCTTTTGCAATAATGTCGATCTTACTTCAAAATGGTGGTCGAGTTAACAATTTCGAATGTGTATCAGTATCAAATCCTGACTTTTTGTCTCAATTAAAAGTACTTGGTTATAATTCTAAAATTTGATGCTCAAATTTATTAATGGTCAGTTCATTAAATATCCACTTGAGTATATCAAATCCGTACTTATTAGCAAAGTATATAAAATTTAATTCTCTTTCTTGTAAATTGTTAAAGGGATAAAAAATGTTTCTGACTTTTTTTAGTTGTCGAATGGTAATTTCATGTTTACTTTTTTCTAATTCGTGTGCTTTGTTTTTTAAGTAAGTTATGTTTTCCTCAATTTTGATTTTGGTTTTGTTTGTTAAATCAAATAATGATTTATCGATTCTTATTAAGTTTTCTCTTAAAATCTGCAGTGCATTGTCAATATTGTTTAATAAATCATTGAATAAATCATTAATATCAAAAGCCGAATTTTGGTTAATAATTTTTGTAATTAACACTTCTTCGCCTGTAAATAAATCTAAATAATCAAGATTATATTTATCTAATATGGATTTCATGTTTTTTTCTACTATTGTTGCAGATGCTCTGGGATAAATAATAGGTTCTACTAGATTATAAATGTTGTATAAAGGTGTTAGTTGAGCAAAATAACTTATTTCTGAGGGACCAGCTACATAGAAAGCAGTGGAGAACAAATAGTCCTGACATATAGGTCTTAGTAAAACATTCGGGCTAAATTTTTCTGGATGTTCATTTAATAAATTTAATAATTCATCTTTTGTGAATTTTTTTCTTCTCCCTTTTAGTCTGAATTCATGTTCTAAAGGTTCGATGAGTAATCTTTCAAAGTTATCAATAAAAAATAGATTGATTGGTTTTACTTTAACCTGAGCATGATATATCTCTTCTAATTCAGCACTGCGTTCAACAATTTGGATTGAATTATTCTGGTAATTAGTAATTTCTTTCGAAAATATTGGGATGAGTAATTTTTTAACATCCGGGTCAAGTGGATTGAAAACTATCAAGCCATATTCATCGAAAATTTTAATCATTAAATTTTTGAACGCAGTTAAAAATGATGTATCTGGTTTATAGAAGGATTTTAATGTTTCGATTAAAGCATCTTTAAATTCTGTATCTCTTAGATGTTGAATTAGATTTTCAAATAATTTATCAAGATTATGGTTAAAAATTTTATATCCAATGCAACCACGGTTTATTTCATCTTCTAACTGGTCATCATATTTTAATGTGATAAGTTCATTATTATTATTTACTAAGTTAATTTTTCTAACTTCTTCAAAGTCATGGTCGTCTCCTTCGAGCCAGAAAATCGGAACAAATTGATATTCATCGAATCTTTCTTTTAAGTAATTTGAAAGTTTAATTGCTGTGATAGTTTTATAAATCGTGTATAAAGGCCCACCAAAAATTCCTAATTGTTGTCCAGTACAAACAACAAAAGTTTTATTTGAATTGAGTGCTTCTATATTTGATTCGGTTTGTTTTGATATTTTAATATCTTTGTATTGTTTTTTTATTATATCAACAAGATGATTGCGGTGTGGTCGCGAAAAATTTTCTAATTCATTAAATAATTTAATATATGATTCTTGTTCTCTAAAATTATATTTGTAGAATATGATTAATTCAGACAATGTTTTT
>FWPU01001437.1_pt1 | contig 38781 bp, 28 predicted proteins | sample 2228361 | NCBI WGS metagenome assembly FWPU01 (sample SAMEA103939777, study PRJEB20133) | metagenome | reverse complement strand
TAGCTGTAGAGGATTTCGTCGCCGGGGATGTTGGCGTCGAAGTCGTCAGACAGGATAATATCCGCCCTGTTGGGCAGGGTGGTTTCGTAGAGGGTATCCCATGGGATGCCGTTGATCTTCTTGTTGGGATCCACCGCGCCGGAGGCGATCACCGGGTCAAAGACGGCCAGCTTGGCCACGCCGTTTTCCTGGCCCACGGCGATGATCTCCAGGTCGCCGTCATTGTTCACATCGCCCAGGGCCAGGTTTTGCCAGCCGCCGGTGGGGCTGAACCACTGCACCAGTGGGCTGCCCTGGGTATCCAACACCCGGATCACGCCATTGGCGTCGATGTAGACGATCTCCTGGGCTGGGTCGGCGCTGGTGGCGGCCCATGCGCTCCTCACGTCTCGTACCAGTCCTTCCACCGCGCTCAGGAGGATGGCCAGCAGCATGGCTGCTACGACGATCCTGCGCATTTTGGGAACGGGTTGCATTGACATCCATCTCCTTGGGTAGCGGCGCCGGTGAACCTGGGAAGGCGCTCTGGGACAGGAGACAGCCCCATGGGCCTCCCAGACCTCCAGCGCGTTGATTAATTGTTGGAATAGCGGTATGCTAAAGCTGTCGGCTACGAGGTCCTAATTTTACAACAAACCAAATTGACACAAAATTGACGGCGTCAACATGGAGCTCCCTCCCTCGGAATTCCATCTGCCGGACACCTACAAAAGGAGTATCATCATGACTTCTCCCATTCGTGTGGCCGTTACCGGTGCGGCCGGTAACATCGGCTATGCTATCCTCTTTCGCATCGCCAATGGCGATCTGTTTGGCCCAGATCAGCCGGTCATCCTCCAGATGTTGGAGATTACTCCGGCCATGAAAGCCCTGGAAGGTGTGGCCATGGAGCTGGAGGACTGCGCCTTTCCCCTGTTGCATGACATGGTGTTGACCGACGATGCCAGCGTCGCGTTCAAGGGTGTCAACTGGGCGTTGCTGATCGGCGCCCGCCCCCGCACCAAGGGCATGGAACGCAAGGACCTCCTGGGCGCCAACGGCGCCATCTTCAAGCCCCAGGGGGAAGCCCTGAACAAACATGCCGCCTCGGATGTGCGGGTGCTGGTGGTGGGCAACCCGGCCAACACCAATTGCCTCATCGCCATGCGCAACGCGCCGGACATCCCCCCGGAGCGGTTCACCGCCATGACCCGCCTGGATCACAATCGGGCCATCAGCCAGCTGGCCCAGAAGGCCGGCGTGCCTGTCACCGCCGTCAAAAAGGTCACCATCTGGGGCAACCACAGCTCCACCCAGTACCCGGACGCCTACCACGCCGAGATCAACGGCCGCCCCGCGCCGGAAGTAATCAACGACGACGCCTGGATCCGGGAGACCTTCATCCCCACGGTTCAGAGGCGGGGAGCGGCGGTCATTGAGGCCCGGGGCCAGAGCAGCGCGGCCAGCGCCGCCAACGCAGCCATCAACCACGTGCAGAGCTGGTATCACGGCACCCCGCCGGGTGACTGGGTCAGCATGGCCATTCCCAGCACCGGTGCCTACGACACGCCCGAGGGGGTGATCTTCAGCTATCCGGTGACCATCCAAGATGGCCAGTACCAGGTGGTGGAAGGCCTCTCCCTGAGCGACTTCGACCGGGCCATGTTGACCGCCACCGGCCAAGAACTCCTGGAGGAACGGGCGGCCATCCAAGAGATGTTGGGCTGAAGCGAACGGCCTGCCGCGGTCCCCAACCTGTCAGGGACGGAGTGCGTGGTGCGTCAAACAGCGTGTAACCGAGCTGTCGCACAGCGAACGGGTTCACGCACTACGCACCACGCTTTTACGTTATGACCAACGCCCCGGCGGTCTCTCTGGTTCCCAGAACAATCGCGGATTTCAGGCATCCGTCAGGAGTTGGGCGCCCATGCGGCGGGTGTGGCGCATGAGCGCAATGTGGGTGCCCAGGGCCTCCGGGCTGTCTGGGGGCAGATGGTGAGGGGTACGCTGGCGGTAACGGCCATCCGGCAGCATTTCCCAGCCCTGGCGGTGGTCGTCGAGGGAAGTCTGGAGGATGTGGTAGAGCTGTTCCTGGAGGTACGGGTCTTCGATGGGCACCACCGCCTCGACCCGGTTGCTGAGGTTGCGGCGCATCCAATCGGCGCTGCCGATGAAGTAGCGGGGTGCGCCGCCGTTTTCAAAGTACCAGATGCGGGAGTGTTCCAAAAAGCGGCCGATGATGCTGATGACCCGGATGTTTGCGCTGATGCCGGGGAGGCCGGGTCGCAGGCGGCAGTTGCCCCGGACGATCAGGTCCACGGTCACACCTGCCTGGCTGGCTTCGTATAGTTTACGTACCAGGAAGGGATCTTCCAGGCCGTTCATCTTGGCGATGATGCGGGCGGGTCTGCCCCGCAGCGCGTTCTCGATCTCCCCGTCGATGAGGGCGCCAAAGCGCTGGCGCATGTTGACGGGCGCGACCAGGAGCTTGTAGTACTCGGTCTGGCGGCTGTAGCCCGTCAGGTAGTTGAAGAGATCCATCAGGTCGGTGCCAATATCCGGCCGGCAGCTGAAGAAGCCGATGTCGGTGTAAAGGGCGGCAGTCTTGGGGTTGTAGTTGCCCGTGCCGATGTGGTAGTAGGCCCGCAGGCCATCCTCCTCCTCCCGGATGACCAGGGAGATCTTGGAGTGGGTCTTGAGCCCCACCAGGCCGTAGGCCACGTGGCAGCCGGCATTTTCCAGGGCCCGGGCCCATTCGATGTTTTGGGCCTCGTCGAAACGGGCCTTCACCTCCACCAGCACGGCCACCTGTTTGCCCCGTTCCGCCGCCTGGATCAGCGCGGCCACCACAGGAGAGTTGGCGCTGGTGCGGTAGAGGGTCTGTTTGATGGCCAGCACCTGGGGATCCCGGGCCGCTGCCTCAATGAAATGTTGGGTGCTTACGCCGAAGCTGTGATACGGGTGATGGACCATCAGGTCGCCCTGACGGATGATGGAGAAGATCTCGGCCGGACGGGAATCCCGGTCCAGCCCGGCCAGGCGGGGCGGGGTGATGGGTGTCCACGGCTCATGCTTGAGGTGGGGCAGGTTCAGGTCGGCCAGGGGGAAGAGGTCGGCCAGGCGCAGGGGCCCGTGGACTGGATAGATGTCGTTGTCTTCCAGCGCCAGTTCGCTCTGCAGCAGGGTGCGCACGGAGTCCGGCATGGAGGCGTCGATCTCCAGGCGCACCACGTCGGCGAAGCGCTGTTCCCGCAACTCCTCGCTGATCATCTCCAGCAGGTCGTCGGCCTCCTCTTCATTGCGGGCGATATCCGCGTTGCGGGTGACCCGGAAGGGATAGGCGGCGATGACCTCCATCCCCGTGAAGAGGGTATCCAGGTTGTGGATGATGATCTGCTCCAGGGGCACGAAGTGGAGCGGATGGTCCAGGGGCACCCAGCGAGGCCGATTCTGGGGCACCTTCACCCGGGCAAAGCGGCGCTCGTGGCTGATGGGGTCCTGCAGGAGGACGCCCAGGCTCAGGCTCAGGTTGCTGAGGAAGGGGAAGGGGTGACCCGGATCCACGGCCAGGGGTGTCAGGATGGGGTAGACTTCCCGCAGGTAGTACTGGCGCAGCCGGGCCTGCTGGGACGAGGTCAGCTCCGGGTAGTCCAACAGGCGGACGCCATGTTCGGCCAGCCGGGGCAGAATCTCCTCCAGCAGGCAGCGGCTCTGGGTTTTCACCATGGGGCGGACGGCCTTGGCGATCAGCTCCAGCTGGACGTCCGGCGTCCACCCGGGCAGATTCAGGTGGGCCATACCTGCGGCCTTTTGGCGTTTCAGGCCGCCCACCCGCTTGCGGAAGAATTCGTCCAGGTTGCTGGCCGTGATGGCCAGGAAGCGAAGCCGTTCCAGCAGAGGGGTTCGGTCGTCCAGGGCTTCGTTGAGCACCCGCCAGTTGAAATCTAGCCAGGAAAGTTCCCGGTTATAGACCATCTCCGAAGTACATAGCTCGTCCAGCGAGAGGGTGGTGATGTCAATTTCCGGCGTGTAGGCCCGGACGGCTGGCTGGATGGTGGTCGGTGGGCTCTCCATGGGTGGGGCGACGGTCTCAGGTGCGCCTGTTGCTCCCCTGGCTCCATCGGCGTGGGCTGCGGTCGATGAAGTCATGGTCGGGTCCCTTTCGGTGCGTTGAATCCTCTTGTGCCGATTAGTTACTGTGCCGAGTCTTCCACGGGGTGCGCCGTGGGCAGGTCACGCATCGCTGCGTACATGGCTGCGTAACGGAGGTGCGTGGACCCCTGGTTCCCCTGTCCGGCCAGGAGGCCGGACCTACCGGGTGTGGTGCAAGATGGAGGTGCCCGGCGTTCTGGCCCTCGATCATTCTGTCTTATTGTAAAGAGAATTGAAACCTTTGTCGAATCCCCTTCTGGCAGGCACCCATTGGGGCACCCTCCCGGGATGAACAGTTACCCTGGATGGATTCTTGCGAGGGCAGGCAAGTGACAGTACACTGGTACGAAATGGCACGCTGACCCTCCTGGCGCCGGACACTTGCCCCAGGGAGGTCGACACCAGGGTGGTCGACAAAGGAGATCTTCATGACCGAACTATTTGGCCTCGTGGTGACTTTTGGGCCCCTGATCTTGATTTTGCTCCTGGCCAACGCCGCTGAAGCGCGACGACAGCGGGGTGAGGAATCCGAGGGGTTGAGCATCCTCACCTATCTGCTGCTGATCTTCTTCCTGGGCTTCGGCGTCCTGGCCGGCCTGCTCATCCAGGTCACCAGCCTCTTGATCGCCAGCCAGCCGGGGCTCCTCCAGGAGCTGGGCCTGGCCGGCTCGGCGGAGCCTCCTCCCATCCAGTTTGATTCCCTGGGGCTGCTGGGCCTGGGGATCTGGCTGCCCTGTCTGGTGGGCATCGCGCTGCTGCTGGCGCCTGTCCGCCGCCTGTTGGCCCGCATCCTCCCGCTGGATGCAGAAAGTCCGGTCCATGCGGTGGCCCTTTCCTACACCATGCTGGTGGTCATCAACCTGATGTTCACCCTGGGCGTGGGCCTGGGCAACCTGGCCGACCTGGTGGCCTCCCAGCAGGTCTCCGGCGTGCAGACCAACACCATCTTGACCCTATGGCTCCAGCAGGGGTTGATGGCTGCCATGGCCCTGGTGGGCGTGGGCTGGCTGACCCGGCTGGACTTCCAGGAGGCGTTAACGCGGCTGGGGGTGATCCTGCCCAGCCGACGCCAGGTGGCCATTGGCGTGGGCGTTGGCCTGCTCATGGTGCCGGTGGTCATGGCCCTGGAGTACCTCTCCAGCCTGGTCGGCATGGGCGCGGATCCGGACGTGGAGGCCCTGACGGAACAGCTCCTGGGCCCCCTCTTCCGTTCACCCCTGGGCATCCTCACCCTGGGCCTGTCGGCGGCCCTGGGTGAAGAGACCATCTTCCGGGGGGCGCTCTTGCCCCGCTTTGGCCTGGTGCTCACCTCCATCATCTTTGCCCTGCTCCACAGCAACTACGGGATCACCATCTCCACCCTGATCGTTTTTTTGCTGGGTCTGGTGTTGGGTTGGGTGCGCCTGCGCCACAACACCACCACGGCCATGGTCGTCCACGCGGTCTACAACATGACCCTGGGCCTGTTGGCCTACCTGAGCAGCTCCCTGCTGGATTTTTGACGGCTCGCCAGGCCGCCGCGACGGCCCTGCCAGGAGCTGCTCCTGAAAGGATGCTCCCCAATGATCTCCTGGCGACGTAATCTTTACGTCCTGTTCGCCGTGCAGCTGTTATCCACGGCTGGCTTCAGCCTGGTTTTTCCCTTTCTCCCCCTCTATGTGAAGGAACTGGGGGTGGCCACCTGGGGTTCGGTGGAGTTCTGGTCCGGCCTGGTCTTTTCTTCCCAGGCAGCTACCATGATGCTCTCTTCGCCCATCTGGGGGACCATCGCCGACCGCTACGGGCGTAAGCTGATGTTGATCCGGGCCACCCTGGGTGGCGCGGTGTTGATCGCCCTGATGGGCTTCTGCCAGAATGTGGAGCAGCTGGTCATCCTGCGCACCATCCAGGGCTGCGTCACCGGCGTCATTTCGGCGGCCAACGCGCTGGTGGCCGCCACCACCCCCCGGGATCGGACGGGCGGCGCACTGGGGCTGCTGATGCTGGCCCGCTACGGGGGAATCGCGCTGGGGCCGGTGATCGGCGGCATCATCGGGGACATGTTCGGCTTCCGGGAGAGCTTCTGGATTACCGGCGCCCTGCTGGGGATTGCGGGCCTGGCGGTAATCTTCTGGGTGCACGAGGACTTCCAGCCTGTGGCCCGTTCCGAACGGCCGGGCATCCTGGAGAGCTACCGCCGGCTGATCACGGCGCCGGGCATGGGGGGGCTCTACACCTTGGGCTTTCTGCGCAGCCTGGGCCAGATGATCACCTACCCGGTCCTCTCCCTCTTCATCATCGAGCTCATGGGGCAGCAGGCAGGCGCGGCCTCCATCACCGGCTTGATGATCGGCGGCGCCGCCTTCACCAGCGCCATCAGCTCGGTCTATCTGGGGCGGCTGGGGGACCGAATCGGCCACAACCGCATCCTGCTTGCCTCGGCCGTGGCGGCTGTGCTGCTCACAGTGCCCCAGCCTTTTGTGACCGCGGCCTGGCAGCTGGCGATCCTCCAGGGGCTGAGCGGCGTTGCCGTGGGCGGGCTGTTGCCCACCACCGCTGCCCTGATGAATCTGTGGGCGCCCACGGGCAACCAGGGCGCCACCTACGCCCTGGACAACAGTGTGGCGGCTGCCGGCCGCTCCCTGGCGCCCATGGTGGGGGCCGCCGCGGCCATCTGGTTTGGCATCCGGGGGGCCTTTGCCGCGGCGGCCCTGGCCTACTTGCTCATCCTGGCCCTGGCCATCCACGTGGTGCGGGCTGCCTCGGCCGAGGGCCGGATCACTCGGGGCCAGGCCCTGAAGGCGGCAGGCGACTGAGCACGCCACAGCCCCTGCCGGGGAAAGCACCCTTCAGAGACAATGGGAGAGGAGCGGGATGGCCAGCGCCACCCGGGTCTCGTCGTCGTCTTGCCGGGTCTGCACCAGTTTCAGCTCCGTCAGCTCCTGCCACAAGGCCTCCCTTTCCGTTTCAGCAAGCTCTGGAAACTGGCCCTGGATGGCTTGCTGGAACTCCTGTTGGGCGATGCCCCCTTTTGGCCCCTTGGCCAATTCCTGGAGCATGGCCCGCTGCTCCTCGCCGAGCCGCTGCAGGTAGGGCCGGTAGGCCTCACAAAAAATCTCCCGGCCCGTCCGGTACTCGGGCAGTTTCGTGGCAGACTCCAACAGAGCGGCGGTGATGAAAGGACTGCGCTCTGGGGCATCCTGGCTGCGGCTCGAATCCCGATGGGCCTGATTGTACTGGGTCACCACCGCATGCCCGCATAATTGGAGTAGGTACGGATGGCCGCCGGTGCACCGGTGGATGGCTTTCAGCGTCTCCTGGGCGTATATCAAGGGAAGCCGGGGATTGGGCTGCTGCAACAGGCGCCGGCTGTCCCCCTCTGCCAGATATCCCACCTCGACGGCAACGGTCTCCAGGCGGCTGAAGGGGGACGCCCAGGTGGAGGACGCCCAGGTGGCCAGGAACTGGTCCGGGGGGGAGGTGGTGATCGCGGCCACGCCAAAGGCTGGCTGATGGCGGCGAATGTACTCCAGGGTTTCCAGAAAAGGACGCACCCGGAAGCGGTGGCTTGGGCTGGCACCCAACACGTCAAAATCGTCCAACACCAGCACAAGCCGTCCCTGGCCCAGGGTGTTACAGGCTTCGTTCACCATCTGGTGCAGGCTTTCCCTGGGCGCCCGGGCGATTCGGCGTGGATCCGGGGGGGACGATTCGGCCACCGGGGCCATCCGTTCACAGACGGCCATGATCAGCTGTTCCTCTGTGGGATTGGGCGGCAGGGTTTTCAGCTTCAGGGCAACCAGTTGGATGGGCAGCTCCAGGGCTATGGGCGCGTGGTCCAGCAGGGAGGTTTTTCCCACCAGGGGCGGTCCCCAGAGGAGCAGCGGATAGAGCGGGCCATCGCCCCAGGCCTGGCGGATGCGGTCCAGTTCCCGCCTTCGGCCCACAAGTTGTTCCCGCCGGGGCAGGGGCCCCCGGAGGTAGTAGGGGCTGGGGAACGGGCGGGGCGGGGAAGATTGGGGCGGCCGTTCGAACCAGCTAGCCAGCTCCCAGCCCAGCTCGTCCCGCGCAATCTGTAAAACCCGACGTTCCAGGAAGGGGCCATCTGCAGCGGCGGAGGTCAGCGTCGCCTGAATCTTATCCAGCCCATTGGTCACCCGCTGACGGATGTCTTCCCGGATATTCTCCCCACAGCGGGGATAGAGCCAGGCCAGGCGCAGCACCTGCTCGAACTGCCGCACCAGCTCCCAGGCCTGTTTTCGACGTGGCCGGACCGGCGTATCCGGTAGGGCAATGGGCTCCTGGCTCCGGATGTCGTTGCCGTCCAGGATCTGGTCCAGTGCCCGGCAAAGGTTCGCCATCTCCCGGGCGAAGTCGCAGGGGACATCCTGGAAGGCCTGCTGGGCGTCGTGGGGATAGCCCGCCATCAGGTACCAGAAGCCGCCGATGGCCTTTTCGTACGTCTCTACCAGGGGCAGCCGCTGCCACCGGGGCATATCCGGATGGCGCCGCCGGCGTAACCATATGCGTCGAAGGCGTCGCCGTTCCGCCTGGGAAGGGGAGCCCTGGCCCGCGCCCTCGTCGCCGCCAGGCCGCAGGATCTCGGCCAGCGCCTGCTCCAGGCTCCACCGGGGCCAAAACGGCCAGCGCAGAAAGTCCTGTAGGTCCCAGGGGGGGGTCTGGGCCAACACCAGGACATTCTCCATCTGCTGGCCGCCTTCCTGCTTCTGCAGGGCATGGCGGACGGCCTGCACCACGGCGGCATGCTGGCCCGTGTATCGCCACAGTTGTTCCGCACGTTGGATCGCCTGCTTCCAGTCGATGTGCAGCCATCTGCGCAGACATGTTTCCAGCAGGGGCAAGGGCGTGACCCGGGGGATCTGCCGGGCCTGGATGGCCTGGCCTGGGCCTTCCGGTTCCGCGGCATCCGGGCGACAGGGCAGCTGCCCGTAGGCCCGGATGTACTGGAGCGGGCGCAGGCTGATCACCAGGAAGCTAACCGGGGCGACGACGAAGGCCAGGGCCATCCAGATCTGTTCCACGGGGCGGCGCGGCGGCAGGAACTGGAGAAAATCCGGCAGGAGGATGAGCAGGGGGAGGGCCGTGGAACCCAGGGCCAGGCCCACCTCCATCGGCCTCAGGACCTGTCCCAGCCGGGTCCAGGCGGGCGACAGTTGCCTGCACCAATATCTGTAAAGCGGGACGCGCAGGATGCTGTAGCAGAAACCGAAGATGCTGCCCATCACCAGCCCGTGGAGCCCGAACAGGCTCCAGCCGGCCTGGGCCAGCACTTCCCGCGTGGTCAGGTTGAACGCCAGGGTGAAGGTGGCGAACATGGTGACGGCTGGGAGTATCACGGTGCAGAGCCGGTCGAACCTGTCCACCGCCACGACCGGCACGGCCAGCAGCGCAAACAGGATCAGGGAGAGTACGTAGACGATCAACCCGCTGACCCCGGCGATGGGGGGCAGGCCGTAAAATACGTAATCCAGGGCCAGCATGCCCAGGGTAAGGGCCAGCAACCAGGCCATGGCCAGCCCAAAACAGAGCCAGAGGAAATTCGCCAGGTGTGGATTTTCCCGGCGCCACGCGATCCATGCCCCCCAGTCCAGAGGGTCGTGGTTTGGGGATTTTTCGCCCTTCTCGCCGCGGAGGTAGTCGTGGATGTACGGTTCGATGCACTGGGGGGAAGATACGACCCATCGATGCAGGGTGACGTAGTCACGCCACCGGTCGGTCGAAAGCGGCTCTGTAAACCGGGGCGTCAGATCGATTGGGGGAACCACGCCAAATCTGCCCATGGACTTGTAGGCTCCGGCTCCAGTGGCTTGGGATGGGAGGTGTACCCATAGACACAAACAGAAGCGCGCCCAAAGCTGCGCTCAAAGCAGAGTTTCCGTTCAGCCCATCTTCGCGTACAATGGGTGTACAGGTTTCAGGCTGTGAACAGGATGGATTGGAGAACGATGACAACAGAAAATCAGAGCGGTCAAGTGGTGAAAACAGGCAACCGGCGTCTTCTCTGGATCCTCGGTGGCATGGCGGCCCTGGTGCTGGGAGGCTGTACCCTGGCCTTCCTGGCCGCAGTGGCCCTCTTTGCCATACGGGATAGTGGTGGCGTGACCGCGGCACCGCCACCTCGGGCGGTGCCTGTGGTGGTGACACCCCGCCCCCTGCCTACACCGATACAGCCGGCGGTGGTCCAGCCACCGCTCCAGGGCATGGACTATGAGACCGCAGCCCTGGTCAGCATCTACGAACAGGTCAACCCCTCGGTGGTCAACGTGACGGTTTTGGGCCACAGTGGCCTCTCCTTCCCCGATGGCTCCGCGCCCGAGGGGCTAGGACCAGAAGATTTCCTGCCCATCAGCAGTGGCTCTGGCTTTGTGTGGGATACCCAGGGCCATATCGTGACCAACAACCATGTGGTGGAGGGGGCCGAGGAGGTCCAGGTGACCTTCAGCGACGGCACCGTCGCCATTGCCGAAGTGGTGGGCACCGACGTGGACAGCGACCTGGCCGTGTTGCGCATTGATCCGGAAGGTTACAACCTGGTGCCGGTGCGGCTGGGCCGCCTGGAGGACATCCGAGTCGGCATGCGGGTGGCAGCCATCGGCAACCCCTTTGGCCTGGCCGGCACCCTGACCAGCGGCATCGTCAGCGCCCTGGGCCGCTCCATTCCGGCTCGGGATCGCTTCAGCATTCCGGATTCCATCCAGACCGACGCCGCCATCAATCCGGGCAACTCGGGCGGGCCACTGCTCAACGAGCGGGGCGAGGTGATCGGCGTCAACGCCCAAATTCGCTCCGAGAGCGCTTCCAACAGCGGTGTGGGCTTCGCCATCCCCGTGACCCTGGTCGCTCGGGTAGTTCCGGCCCTGATCGAACGGGGCTACTACGAACACAGCTACATCGGCGTCAGCGGTGGCACCCTGAGCCCCCTCTGTGCGGAAGATTTGGGCGTGTCCAAGGAGCTGCGGGGCGCCGTGATCGCCGAGGTGTTGCCCAACACACCGGCCAGCCGGGCCGGGCTGCGGGGGGGCTCCGAGCCCTCTGGCACCCACTATCCCAGCATCTGTCCGGATAGACGGGGTGGCGACGTGATCGTGGCCATCAACGACTACCCGGTGACCAAGTTTGATGATCTGCTGATATACCTCCAGCGCTACACGTCACCGGGGGACACAGTGACCCTGACTGTCTGGCGGGATGGGGCGCAACTTCCGATCGACGTGGTCCTGGCTGCCCGGCCGGCGCGCATCGGGCGCTGAGCCGGGCCACATTCTTCAATCTCGATGGTGTGCTCGGCGCTGCCCTGGCGCCACACACCCTGCCCGTCGCCCACAGCCCAGGATGAACGGATGTGGATGATGCGGCGTCGACGGGGTTCTGCCGGCTGGGGGGGCATGGGCCGCGCCCGGACAGGCACCTGGGTTGAGGGGGCCTCTGCCCCTGGCGGTGACAGGGGCGCCGAGGCGCGCTGGCTCAACTTGCGCAGGAGCAATCGCCAGCCGGCCCGCAATGCCAGGCTGGTGACGCCGGCCAACACCGGCAGGGCTGCCCGCCCGACCACCGCTGGCAGGCTGTTGTTCCGGGCCGGCAGCGCTGCCTCGTGGTCATAGCCACAGCGGACACAGAAACGGTCATCCAGGGAACTATCCTGGCCACATTGGGGACAGATACGTCGTACGTTGCTCATGGCTCCCGTCACTTTCCAGACGTGACTCTGCCGGGGACACCCCCCCACATTTTCACCCAACCGTCTTCACCCAACCGTCGCTTGAAAACAGTCGGCCAGGGTGGCTGACGGGGCCAGTGTACCACCAGGGTCCGGTTCGGTCAACCCTGCAGAGAACGGGCCATGCGGGCCAGGGCTTCCTCCAGGGTGGTGCGGGGACAGCCGTAGTTCAGGCGCACAAATCCCTCCCCGGCCGGGCCGAAGGCCGCGCCGTCGTTCAGCGCCACCTTCGCCTCTTCCAGGAAGAATTGCTGGGGTTTGACGGGCAGATGGGCCTCTCGGCAGTCGATCCAGAGGAGGTAGGTGGCCTCGGGCACGGTGGTCTTGAGCTGGGGCATATGGCGCGCCAGGTAATCCACGGCGAAGTCCCGATTGGCGGTCAGGTACGCCAGCAGCGCCGAGAGCCATGGGTCGCCCTCCCGGTAGGCCGCCAGGGCCGCCACAAAGCCCATCACGTTGACGTGGGGCACAATGCCGGCCTTGGCCCGCGTAAGCATGTGGCGCAGGTCGGCGTTGGGCACGATGGCCATGCTACAGCCCAGACCGGGGATGTTGTAGGTTTTGCTGGGAGCCACCAGGGTGATGGTGCGGGCTGCGATTTCCGGATCCAGGCTCGCAATGGGCACGTGTTGGGTTTCGCCCATGAGCAGGTCGCAGTGGATTTCGTCGGCGCAGATGACCAGGTCGTGTCGGGCGCAGAGCTCGGCCATGGTGGCCAGCTCGGCCGGCGTGAAGGCCCGCCCCACCGGATTGTGGGGGTTGCAGAGGATGAACAGCCGGGTGTGTTCGTCCAGGGCCGCCTGGAACGCGTCCGGGTCAAACTCGTAGCGGAGATGAAGGCGACCCTGGTGGCAGACCTGGGAGACGGCCAGGTCCGCGGTCTGGAGCCGGCGATCCTGGTTGCCCGGCGCGGTCAGGAAGGGCGGGTAGACCGGCGTGCTGACCACCACGCCGTCCCCCGGCTCGCCGATGGCCCGGGTCACCACGTTGAGGCCACAGACCAGGCCCGGCAGGAAGAGGATGTCGTCGGGGCTGATCTGCCAGCGGTGGAGCCTGGCCATCCGTTCGCAGACGAGCTCCTTGAGGGCCAGCGGCTCCACGCCGTAGCCGAAGATACCGTGATCCACCCGCCGGTGGAGGGCTTCCAGGACGGCCGGCGGTGAGGGGAAGTCCATGTCGGCCACCCAGAGGGGCAGCACATCGTCGCCGTAGACGGCCCACTTGGCGCTGTCGCTTCCGCGACGCTCCACGTACCGGTCGAAGTTGTAAGGATCGTTGTCGTAATCGTCGTGACAAGTATCGAAGTTGTGGGAAGGAGTCATGATGGATCCGTGATGGTGGAGGGGTTGTGTTACTCTGGGCAGGAGGACGGGAGGCTATCGCTGGCCTGGCTCCCCGCCAGCTTTCTGTGGGGTTCGGGCACCCACGGCCTGTTGGTCCCGGGCCAGATCGTCGTAGTGCAGGATGAAACGGCGTCGAGGGTCGTTGCGGTAGGTGGCCCGGGCCATGGTGGTGGTGGCGATGGGCGACGTGATGAAGAAGAGGACGATCAGGATCAACATCCGCAGCAATTCGCCCTGGCCATAGTAGAGGCCGGCGCTGAGGAGCAGGCAGCTCACCCCCAGGGTGGCCGCCTTGCCGGCGGCGTGCATGCGGGCGTAGACGTCTGGCAGGCGCAGGATGCCGATGGCGCTGATCAGGTTGAAGAGCACGCCCACCGCGGCCAGGGCCAGGATGAGTCCTTCCCAAAGGGTCATGGTGTCACCCTCGCTTCTCTGGAATGTGCCGTTCGGGCCGGTCTGGTTCCCATTCGGTGACGTTGGCCTGCTCCAGGTAGCGGGCCAGCATGACCGTGCCCAGGAAGCCCAGGGCCGCGGTCACAATGGCCACGTCCAGCAGGACGGCCGCCTCCCCCCGCAGGGCAATCAGGGCCAGGATCCCCACCGCGTGGATGGCGATGATGTCGAAGGCCACCGTGCGGTTGGGCAGGTTCGGGCCCATATACAGGCGGATAAAACAGAGGACCAGGGAGATGCTCAGGATGGCCGTGAGGATGGTCAGCCCGGTCTCAAAGATGTTCATATCGTCTCCTCTCCCCTCGAAATTTGCCAGATCAGCCGTTCAAACCCTTGCTTGATGGAACGTCGGAATTTTTCCGGATTTTCCACCACCAGGTTGTGGACGTAGAGGACCTTGCGCCCGGTGGCATCCTGGCCCAGGTCCACGCTCAGGGTGCCGGGCGTCAGGGTGATCACCGAGGCCAGCACGGTGATCTCCAGGTCGCTGGTGACGTCCAATGGAATGGCCACAATACCTGGATCCAGCCGGGGGCGGGGTTGGAGCACCAACCAGGCCAGCTCGATGTTGCTGACCAGGATTTCCCAGATGACGTGCGCCAAAAAGATGGCGACCCGCACGTTGTGGTGCAGGTAGTCCCGCCGATAGACCGTCAGGATCAGGTGGCCCATCACGAAGCCGATGCCGTAATCCCAGAAGTTGCCGAAGATGGGAAAAAAGGCCGGCCACAGCAGGGCAATGAGCACGTTGATGGTGAGCAGGAGAGCCATGCCCCGGGGGGCTGGGCCTGTTGCTTCTGTTGGGTGTCGCGGACGGTTATTCGCCATGATCCTTCATCCCCAAAAATTCGATCTGATCCGTGGGCGCTACCGTCTGGATGTAACCTTCCCGATCCAGAACCTGGCGGGCGGCGATGTCCGACCAGCGGAAGACCGGCCCGCTGAAGAGGCCGATGGCCAGGCTCAGGGCCACCAGCAAGGCGATGGGGAATAGGGTCAGCCACCGCCGTTGGGGCTGGGCCAGGGGCGCGGTGGGGTAGATGGGCTGCGCCGCCTGGCCGAAGAAGGCCTTCTGCCACAGGCGGACCATGCTCATCAGGGTCAGCAGTCCCACGCCCAGGCTGACGGCCGCGATCAGCCAGTGGCCGGTGTCCAGGGCGGCCTGGAGCAGGCTCAATTTGCTGACAAAGCCGCTGGAGGGTGGAACGCCGGCCAGGGACATGGCGGCGAAGAAGAAGAGAAAGGCCAGCATGGGCCGGCGGGTGAGCAGGCCCGACAGTTGATCCCGGAGCAGGCTGCCGCTGCCCACCTCGATCTCGGCTGCTCCCCCGGCCATGAGGAGCGCAGTCTTCACGATCATGTGGTGCACCAGGTACAGGATGCCCGCGGCCAGACCGAAGCTGGGGCCCAGCTGGCCCACGCTCATGGCCAGGCCCAGGCCCATGACCATGTAGCCCACCTGGCTGATGATGTGGAAGCTCAGCACCCGGCGCATGGTGTTGACCGCCATGGCCCCGAACACACCCGTCAACATGGTGAGGCCGGCGATGGCCAGGATCAGGGCCTGCCAGCGGCTGAGATACTCCGGAAAGAGAAGGGGATAGATGCGGAACAGGGTGTAAATGCCCACCTTGGTCAACAGGCCGCCGAAAAAGGCCGTCACCGAGGGGTGGGGCGTGTGATAGCTGCCGGGCAGCCAGAAAAAGAGGGGAAAGAGCCCCGCCTTGCTGCTGAAAGCAATCAGCAGCAGCCCGGCCACCAGCGTCTGGACCGATTGGGGCGCCTGGGGTAGCCGCTGGGCCAGGTGGGCCATGTTCAGGGTGCCCACCGTGCCGTAGATGACCCCCACCGCGGCCAGGAAGAGGGTGGAGGCCAGCAGGTTGAGCACCACGTAGCGGATGCCGCCGTTGATTTGGTTGCGCTGGCCGCCCAGGGTGAGCAGGGCAAAGCTGGCCATGAGCAGGACTTCAAAAAAGACGTAGAGGTTGAAAATATCCCCGGCCAGAAACGCGCCGTTCACCCCCATGAGCAGGAAGAGCAGAAGGGGGAAATAGTTCATCCGGGCCCGCTGGTCCAGGGTGCCCATGGCGTAAAAGACCGTGGCAAAGGCCAGGACGCCCGTCAAGGTCAACATGATGGCACTCAGCCCGTCGGCGAAGACGGTGATGCCGAAGGGCGCCGGCCACAGGCCCATCTGTAGGGCCAGGCGATGGCCCTGCAGGGTGTAGACCAGGAGGACCAGGGCAATGGCCAGGTTGGCCGTGACGGCCACCGCAGCGATCCGTCGTTGCCAGCGGTTGGCGTTGCGATATCCCCAGCGGGTAAAGGGCAGCCCCAGGGCCGCGGCCAGCAACGGCAGCGCGATGGGGGCGGCCAGCCAGTTCGGATTGAGGGTCATCTCCCATCCACCTCTTCACGCTGTTGGGCTTCACGTTCTGGGGCCGGGGGCTCTCCTTCGTCTGTTTTTCCCTGGCCCGTCCGGCGGCGATATTCTTCCACCAGGGAATATTCCAGCCACTCGTAGTCGTCGGTCTCGGATTCCAGGTCGCTCAGGTAGTGCCCATCACTGGCGAAGGGATCGCCCAGGGTGCCGGCCGCCAGCCGCTCTTCGCCTTCAACGTCCCCCTCGGCCTCGGAGTCGGCCAGGCTGTTGCGCCGATTCACCAGGACCACCACGAAGGCGGTGACCCCGAAACTGATGACGATGGCCGTCAGGATCAGGGCCTGGGGCAGGGGATCCACAAAGCGGCTGATGTCCCCGGTGAAAGACTCCTTGTCGGCCACGATGGGCGGGATGCCCCGGGCCATTCCGCTGGTGCTGAAGAGCAGCAGGTTGACCGCGTAGCTCAGCAGGCTCAACCCCAGGATGAGCTTGATGGGATCCCGCCGCAGCAGGAGATAGGTGCCGGTGGCAAAGAGCAGGCCGACCAGCAGGGCCACCAAGAGACCGATCACCCTTCTCCTCCCCCTTCGCTGGCCTCGCTCTTGCTCAAACCGAGGAGGAATGAGGTCACCACCGCCACCACCACCAGGAACACGCCCAGGTCGAAGAGCTGGGGCGTGCCGAAATCCAGCTCCAACTGGCCCAGATGGATGGACCCCCACACACCTTTGAAGAAGCCGCCCTGGCGGAAGCCAATGAGCGCGGCGGCGCCGGCCACCAACAGCCCAATACCGGCCATGGGGTGCAGGTAGGGGCCAATGAGGCGCCGGACATATTCATCCCCCCGGCTGAGGATCTGAAGCTGGAAGGCCGCGGCCGCGGCCAGCCCGGCGATGAAGCCACCCCCGGGCTCGTTGTGTCCCCGCAGGAAGAGGAAAACAGCCAGGATCAGTAAAATAGGCGTCAGAATACGGTCCAGCAGGCGCAGATAAAGTTCTGGCATGCCACTTACCCTTCCTCAGAATTGTGGTCCAGGGCGATCCGGTCGCCCGGCCGGGGGCGCAGGCGAGCCGAGCGCAGGAGGGCGTAGCCACCCACCGCGGCGATGGCCAGCACTGTGATCTCGCCCATGGTGTCAAAGCCGCGGAAGTCCACCAGGATCACGTTGACCACGTTGGCCCCATGGCCCCCCGGCACCGCATTCAGCGAGAAATAGTCGCTGATGGTGGGCAAAAAGCGGGGCCCCACGCTGAAGAGGGTCAACCCAAAGCCCAGCAGGCCCACCAGCACCGAGACCACCAGGTTGCGGATCCGCACCACCCGGCTGAGGGGTGGCAGGGATTGGGGCGGGATCTTGTAGAAGACCAGGACCAGCAGCACCACGGTGAGGATGTCCACCAGAAGCTGGGTCAGGGCCAGGTCCGGCGCGTCGAAGATGACGAAGAAGAGGGTCACGGTGATGCCCACCACGCCGATGCTGACGATGGCGTTGAGGCGGGTCTGGGCGCGCACGGTGGTGATGGCCGCCACAATGGCCAGCACCACCAGCACCACCTCCTCGAAGTAGACGCCGGCGTTCCAGTCGATGGGCAGATCCTCGGGCCAGCGCACCTGGGTGAGCGACCAGGCCAGGGCCACCACCGCGGCCAACAACACCACGCTGGCCTGGGAGGCCAATGTGCCACCCTGAACCGTGCGGGTGCTCCAGGTGGCCAGGTCGTAGAGGGCGTAGACCAGCCGGTCAAAGAGGTAGGCGCCGTTGAGCCAGGGTGGGGTGGTGGTCAACAGACGGCGCAGGGTCGAGCGGATGGTGAAGAAGCCCACGCCCACAGCAATGGCCGCCAGGCTAACCAGCAGGGTGGGAGTGATGCCATGCCACAGGGCCAGGTGCACTTCCACCGGGTGGCCAGCAATGGCGCTGGCCGTCGGGGTGAGCAGGGGTTTCTCCACTGCCGCCAGGGCGAAGGGAATGGCGGTGCCCACCAGGGTCAAGGCCAGTGGAGCGAAGACAAAGCCAAACCCCGGTCCGTGGTGGACGTGGGCCGCATCTTCGGGCGCTTCCCGCCGAAAGAAGGCCTCCCAGAGCAGGGTAAGGCTGTAGCCCACAAAGAGGGCCCCACCCAGCGCCGCCACCCCCAGGCCGAGCCAGCCCACCCAGGGGACGTCATGTTCCGCGTGGTGGAAGAAGGTTTCCAGCAGGGTTTCCTTCGCCAGGAAGCCGAAGAAGGGCGGAAAGCCCGCCATGGAGAGGCCGGCCAGCACCGCCGTCGCCGCCACCCAGGGGAGCTCCCGGCCCAGGCGGGCAAAACGGCGCAGATCCCGGGTGCCGGTGGCGTGGTCCACAATGCCGGCCACCAGGAAGAGGGGACCCTTGTAGAGGGCATGGGCCAGGATGCCCACCACCGCAGCCACGTAGGCCATTTCGCTGTGGAAGGCCAGGAGCATGACCAGGAAACCCAGCTGGCTCACCGTCGCGTTGGCCAGCACGGCCTTCAGGTCATAATAGCGGAAGGCGCTGACCGCGCCCAGGAGCATGGTGGCCGCGCCTACCGTCAGCAGGCTCCAGAACCATAGGGGCGTGCCGCCCAAGGCCGGATGGAGGCGGGCCAGCAAGAAGATGCCGGCCTTGACCATGGTGGCCGAGTGGAGGTAGGCGCTGGCCGGGGTGGGGGCGGCCATGGCGCCCGGCAGCCAGAAGTGGAAGGGAAATTGGGCCGATTTGGTAAAGGTACCCAGCAGGATCAAGAGCAGGGCCACTCCGTAGTAGGGGCTGGCATCCAGGTTGGGCGTGAACAGGATGTCGCTGATGGTGTAGGTGCCCACGCTCTGCCCCAGGAGGACCATGCCTGCCAGCATGGCCAGCCCGCCAAAGCCGGTGACGATGAGGGCCCGCCGACCGCCATCCCGGGCCTCCTTTTTCTCGTGCTCAAACGCGATGAGCAGGTAGCTGGTGATGCTGGTCCCTTCCCAGAAGACGAAGAGGGTCAGCAAATTGTCCGACCAGACGATGCCCAGCATGCTGACCATGAAGAGGAAGAGCAGGCTGTAAAAATAGCCCTGCCGGGGATGATCTTCCAGGTAATACCCCGTGTACAGGGCCACCGCCGCGCCGATCCCGGCGATGATCAGGCCGAAGAAGAGGGCCAGCCCATCCAGCCGCAAAATGATCTCCAGCCCCAAGGCCGCGGACCAGGGATAGCGCTCGTGCAGGAAGATGCCCTGGCTGACCGGCTGAAGCTGGGTCAGCAGCATGGCCGTCACCAGCGCCGGTGGGATCGCAGCCACCCAGCCCACATGGCGGAAGCGATGGGGGCGCAGGAGCCAGAGAAGAGGGCTGGATATGGCCAGGAAGAGAAGGCTCAAGAGCAACAGCGGCTGAGGTTGCATCGTCGATCACTCGGTGATATGGTGGACCAGGGCCATTCCGGTGGGAATGGACAGCCACAAGATAAAATTGTCACAAACCCGCGGGGTAGCATACACTAGCTTGCGAAAATCCGCAACCAACAGGGCCCTATTCGCCGACCCCTTCCGGCGGATGGGGCCAAACCATGGAGCGTCACGTCAGCCATGCGCCACTATCAGGCCATTCCCTATGTCCTCCTTCTGGGCTTTCTCTTTGGTTCCTCGTTGGTGGTCTCCCGCTTCAGCGTCGGGCAATATGCCCCGCTGACCTACATCAGCCTGCGGCTCCTCCTGGCCGCCCTGGGCCACCTGGCCGTCTATGGCCTGATACGCCCCAGGCGATGGCCCACGGAGCCCCGTCTCTACCTCCTGGCTGGGGGGCTGGGCGTGCTGGGCTCTGCCTTGCCCATGACCGCCATCGTCAGTTCCCTCCAATATCAGTCCAGCGGGGTGACCTCCCTGCTCCTGACCCTGAACCCGGTGGCCACGGTGTTGATGGCCCAGCTTTTCCTCCAGGATGAACCGCTGACGGTGCGCAAGCTGGCCGGCGCGGTGATCGCCTTTGGCGGTGCAGGCATGCTCCTGCTGCGGGGGGAAAGTGGCCTGGTCCAGTTTGCCCAGGCCGACTGGCGGGGATATGCCTGGGTGGGCGTGGGGGTGCTGGCCAGCGCCTCGGGCTCGGTGTACGCCCGGCGCTTCCTGCGCCATGCGGATGCCTGGGATGTGGCCAGCATCCGCATGATGGCTGCCGCGCTGGTCATGTTACCCATCACCGGCTGGACTGTGGGCTACGACCTGAGCCGGGTCAACTGGCAGGGATACGCAGCCCTGGGCTATGCGGCCCTGATGGGCACCTTCCTGGCCATGTGGCTGAGCTTTACCATCGTCAAGCGTTTCGGCGCCACACCTGCTTCCCAGACTTCCTATGTCATGCCTGTGGTCACCACCCTGCTAGGAGCCCTCCTCCTGGACAAGCAGATCACCCATGGCATGGTGTTGGGCATGGGGGGCATCTTCGCCGGCCTCTCCCTCCTGAACTCCCGGGGAGCCACCGGGCGCAGCCAAAGGACGCCGTCCGAGACCCGGCGCCTGAGCTCCTGCTGAAGTGGGAAAAATCCATTGCATTCTATCCCCAACAGCCACCCTGTGACCTTGGTTTAGCTACCGTAGATCCCGGCCAAAGGGCATCAGAGAGAGGGGGATCAGCTTAATATGCTGTTTCGCAAACGGAATGCCGATGACGGTGATGGCCAGGATGGCGGCGTGGACCAGATGCGACAGCGCGAGCTCCCACCCGAACAGGACCAGCCAGATGAGGTTGAACACGATGCGCAGGGTGCTGTTGGCAAGGGGACCCTCCACCACCTCTTTGCCGAAGGGGGCCAGGCTGGCCAGCCCCAGTTTGATAGACTGGAGGCCAAAGGGGATGCCCACAATGGTCAGGCAGAGGATGATCCCGCCGATGATGTATCCCAGGGCGGTGACAAATCCACCAAAAATAAACCAGATGATGTTGCCCAACAAAGACATATCCATGCCCTCCCTGATTTTTCGCACTTGTGTGCTTTTGTCCCTGGCATGGGCCGGGAGTCGACCAGAACTTCCCTGGCCCGACACCAACCTTAAAACCTATACGTGACATCCTTGCCGCAGGTTTCAATTTCTACCACAGAACCCCGCCCAAAATCTGCCCAAATATTTTAAGGTTGGGAGCCGGATTTTCAGTTGTGCGCCCGGGGCGGGCTGTGCTATAGTAAAGCCAGCCACCATGGATTCGGTATTCATATCAGGGCATCCATCGTAGAGGGAGGGGTCTCGTGTACAAGGTAAGCGAACGTGACTACGAAATCAGCTTCCCGCGCGAGAATCCATCGCGGCGTCGTCGCCTGCCCCGTCAGCGCACCCGGTACAGCCCCGTTTTCTTCGTGGCCCTGCTGGCCACCATCGTCAGCGCAGCGGCTTTTCTCATCATCGTGGCCACCCTCATCACAGGCGGCATGTGACCGCCAGGGTGTATGGCCCCATGGTCCCGGAACGGGGTGTACATCCAGAGATGTACATCCAGATACGTCTGGCAGCGACGGGGCCGCACGCACAGACAGGCTGAAGATGGAAGGAACTGACCTGTGGAGTTTTTGAGACCTGGCCGTTCAGGCCAGGTTTTTTTGTGCCTTAAGCCCCGAAGTATTTCCCCGGAGGTCCGGCCTGTCCATCCAGTTTGCAGGGAAGCAGCCCTGCGCGCGATAATGGCGCCATGGAGATCACGGAGCGTACCCTGCCGGACCATTCGGCTCGCCCACCCAGCCAGGCCTTGACCCGAACCGGCGGCTTCCTGGCCGGCTTCACCCATACCCTGCAGCCTTACATCGGCTGCCGTTTTGGGTGTGCCTACTGCTACGTCCAGGGGTTGGCCGTGCATCGTTTCCATCAACCGCCCTTGTCCTGGGGCAGCTACGCCCATCCCCGGGCAGGCATTGCGGAACGGCTGGGACAGGAATTGGCCCGCCACCAGGCCCGGGGAAGGCTGGAGAGCCTGGCTGTTTTTATGTCCAGCGCCACCGACCCCTATCAGGGCCTGGAGCGACGCTGGCGCCTGAGCCGCGCCTGCCTGGATCAATTCCTGGCCTTCCCGCCAGGCCGATTGCTGGTCCAGACCCGCTCTCCCCTGGTGGAGGAGGATTTCCCCCGCTTGCGGGCCCTGGGGGAGCGGGCCTGGCTCAGCTTCACCCTGGAGACCGACCAGGACGAGGTCCGGCGTGCGGTGACGCCCTGGTGCCCTTCCATCGGGCGGCGCCTGGAGATCCTGGCCGCCGCCCGAGAGGCCGGCCTGAATGTCCAGATCGCGGTGAGTCCCTGCCTGCCCTTCTCTTCGGTGGTCTCCTTTGGCCGCCTGCTGCTGGAGCTGGCCGATCGGGTGGTGGTGGACACCTTCGTCTGCGGGGACGGCCAGGGCGGCCGCCGGACCCGGGCCACGGGGATTCCGGCACTGTACGCCACTCAGGGGTGGCAAGATTGGCAGGATGAAGGTCCGGCCCGTGAGCTGTACCGCTGGCTGGCCGCCCACATGGGGGAGCGGGCCGGCTGGTCCCAGGCGGGCTTCCGGGCATTAGCCCACCCGCAACAGGGCCTTACGGACTGATGGCCGGCCGCCCGGGGAGGGAGAGGTCCATGGCATGGACGCTCCACCATGCCCACCCGTGGGACGTGCCCGTGTCAGACGCCATCCGCATCCAGGAACGGCTGGCCCCCTTGGTTCGGGAGGAACCCCTGCCGGCGACGCCCAGGCTGGTAGCCGGCGTGGACATGAGCGTCCGGCAACAGGTGGTCCAGGCGGCGGTGGTGGTTCTGCGCCTGCCTGAACTGACGGTGGTGGATCAGGCCATCTGGCGAGGGCCGGTGGACTTCCCCTACGTGCCGGGGCTGCTCAGCTTCCGGGAAGTACCGGCCGTCCTCGCCGCCCTGGAGCGGCTGCAGACACGTCCCGACGTCATCCTGGCCGATGCCCAGGGGCGAGCCCATCCCCGGCGGCTGGGTCTGGCCTCCCACCTGGGCGTCCTCCTGGATCTGCCCACCGTGGGCGTGGCCAAATCCCGGCTGGTGGGCACCCATGAGTTGCCGGGGCCGGAGAAGGGGGCTACGGCCCCCCTCTTCCACGGCGAGGAGCTGGTGGGCATGGTGGTCCGCACCCGGGCGGGTGTGCGGCCGGTCTTTGTCAGCGTGGGGCACCGGGTCACCCTGGACCAGGCCGTGGCTCTGACCCTGGCCTGCACCACCCGCTACCGCCTTCCCGAGCCCACCCGGCTCGCCCACCTGGCCAGCCGGCGTGGGCCCGGTTCGAACCATGAAGCGCAATAGCAGGGAGAGATCCCCCAACAGCCTGATCACCAACACAGTATAAGGAGGAGTCCATGCACTTATTGGGTGGCGTGGAGGCCGGTGGCACCAAATTTGTCTGTGCGGTGGGGACCGGCCCAGACGACATACGCGCGGAGATACGCTTCAACACCACCACCCCCGAGGAGAACCTGTCCCAGGTCATCCATTTTTTCCAGGAGCACCACGCCCGGACGCCGCTGGCCGCCGTCGGCGTTGCCGCCTTTGGCCCCCTGGACCCGGATCCCACCTCGCCCACCTTCGGCTACATCACCACCACGCCCAAGCCCGGCTGGGCCCATACCAACGTGGTGGGGCCCCTGCGAGAGGCCCTGGGGGTGCCGGTGGGCTTTGACTCGGATGTCAACGGCGCTGCCCTGGGGGAACACCGGTGGGGCGCGGCCCAGGGGTTGGACACATTCGTCTACATCACTGTGGGTACGGGCCTGGGGGGCGGCGGCATGGTCAACGGCAAGCTGATGCACGGGCTCATGCACCCGGAAATGGGCCACATGCAGATCCCCCACGACTGGGACGCGGATCCCTATCCCGGCTTCTGCACCTACCACGGTGACTGTTGGGAGGGGCTGGCCTGTGGCCCGGCCATCCAGGACCGCTGGCAGTTCCCGGCCGAAGAGTTGCCGCCCGGCCATCCTTCCTGGCACCTGGAGGCCCACTACCTGGCCCTGGGGCTGGTCAACATCATCTGCCTGCTCTCACCCCAGCGCATCATCATGGGGGGCGGGGTCATGCAACAGCGCCACCTTTTCCCCAAGATCCACGAGAAAGTGCGTGCCCTGTTGAATAACTACATCCAAAAGCCGGCCATCACCGAGCACATTGAGGAATATATTGTGCCCCCAGCCCTGGGCGGACGGGCCGGCGTGCTGGGGGCCCTGGCCCTGGCCGAGGCCGCCCGGACTGGCGCGCCGTCGGGCCATCAGCAGAGCACGGAGAAGCCCTGACATGTCCACCGCGGAGATTCCATTCGATCCCGGCCAACATCCCCACCGCCGCCGCAATCCCCTGACGGGGGACTGGGTGCTGGTTTCCCCCCACCGCACCCGCCGGCCCTGGCAGGGGCAGGTGGAAAAGCTGCCGGATGAGGAGCGCCCGGCTTACGATCCTGGCTGTTACCTGTGTCCCGGCAACATGCGGGCCGGCCAGCGGAGTAACCCAGCCTACACTGGTACCTTTGTCTTCGACAACGATTTTGCCGCCCTGCTGCCGGACGGCCCTCGGGACGAAGTCCAGGACGGGGAGCTCTTCCAGGCCCAGGCCGAAACCGGCATCTGCCGGGTGATCTGTTTCAGCCCGCGCCACGACCTCACCCTGCCCGAGATGGCCGTGGCCGATATCCGGCGGGTGGTGGATGTATGGGCAGAACAGGTGGTGGAGTTGGGCAGCCGAGAGGATATTCGCTACGTACAGGTGTTCGAAAACAAGGGCGCCATGATGGGGTGTTCCAATCCCCACCCCCACGGCCAGATCTGGGCCAACTACCGGATTCCCCAGGAGCCTGCCCGGGAGGATCAGGGGCAGCAGAGCTACTTCAGGGCCCATGGCCGGCCCCTTCTGTTGGACTATCTGGAAGCGGAGCTGGAGCGACGGGAGCGGCTGGTGGTGGAAAACGAGCACTGGGTGGCCCTGGTGCCCTACTGGGCAGTCTGGCCCTTTGAGATCCTCCTGCTGCCCCGTCGGCACGTCACCACGCTGCCCCAACTGGCGGACGCGGAACGGGACGGCCTGGCCGATATCCTCAAGCGGCTGTTAACCCGCTACGATAACCTCTTCGAGACCAGCTTTCCCTATTCCATGGGCTGGCATGGCGAGCCCACCGATGGCCTCTCCCGCCCCTACTGGCAGCTTCACGCCCACTTCTACCCACCCCTGCTCCGTTCGGCCACGGTGCGCAAGTTCATGGTGGGCTATGAGATGCTGGGCAACCCCCAGCGGGACATTACCGCCGAACAGGCGGCGGACCGACTGCGCCAGCTGGACGAGGTCCACTACCGCCAGCGAAACAGGGACTGAGCGTTGTAGTAAATCCTGCCAGAAATTCCACGAGGGGTTCCACCCCCATCGGGGGGAATGATGGCGTCTTTGCGATGTGCTGTGCCCCACTGGGACGCAGCACATCGCCAAAATGAACGACGCTTTTCCCCTCTCCTCCCCCAGTCATTGCACCTGCTGGAATTCCCCATCTACCACCTGGTAAATCCAGATCTGGGGATCGACCAGGTCGCCGTTTTCCTGATACTGAAGGGTGTCTACCAGGGTTTCAAATCGACCCCGTCGCAGGGCCTCTGCCACCGCCTCCCGCTCCAGGGAATCGGCCTGTTGGACCGCCTGGCTGAGGACCTGCATGGCCACGTACCCGTTCACCGAGTAGGTGTCCGGGTTGCGGTACTCCACCGCCTGGTACGCTTCGATCCAGCGCTGGTCGGCCACGTTGGCCGGGCTGGGCGCAAAGGCGCTGACGTACATCCCCTCGGCCGTGCCGTTGGATTCGTCGATGGTGGCAGCCAGAAAAGCGCCGTCGCTGGCCAGCATGGGCACGGTGATGCCCGCCTCCACCAGGGCGGCCCGCAGGTAGGGCGCCTCGATCTCGTAGCCGGCGTAGAAAATGGCGTCCGGGTTCGCACTCTGGATGCGGGGGATTTCCTCGTCATAGCGGCTTTGTCCCTCAGCCACTTGGAGGGTCAGGACCACCTGGGCGCCCAGCTCCTGGAGGCGGGCCACCAGGCCATTGGCCAGGCCCTGGCCATACTCGGTGTCGTTGTGGAGCACAGCCACCCGGCGGGCGCCCAGGGTTTCCACCAGAAACCGGGCGTCTACCGCAGCCTGGACGCTGTCGTTGGCGTTGACCCGGAAAAAGTTGGTGTAGCCCCGGGCCGTCAGGCTCTCTTCCGAGGCGGTGGGGGTGATGACCACCAGGGGCATGCTCCGGTAGTGCTCCATGGCGGCCAGGGTCTGGCCGCTGTTCAGATGGCCGATGACGCCCAGCACCCGCTCGCCCTGGTCGAGGGCCTCCTGGATCTGGGCCACCTGGGCCACGGCAACCTCGCTGTCGGATTCGTCGTCCAGGGGGCGTACCACCACCCGGTAGCCCAGCAGGCCGCCACTGCGGTTGAGCTCTGCGGCGGCCAGGCGCACGCCGCCCAGCACCGTCTGCCCACCGTTGGCCTGGAAGCCGCTCAGGGGGACGGCCACGTAGACGATGACATCTCCCCGGCCGGGCTCGGCATTGCTGCCCCCACAGGCGGCCAACAGGAGCGTCAGGGCGGTCAACAGGAACAGGAGCAGACCTCGGTTCATCGTCGCCATTCGATGGGTTCGCCTCTCAATGGTTGTAGTGTCCACGCTCTTTGCACGTCAGTTCCGTCACCTTGGGACTGACTATTCACCCCAGTCCCTTGGTGTTGTAGTTGTAGACCTCGTTGATGCTGCTCACCAGGTCGTTCAGGCGGGCCACCTGTTCCCGGATGTCGGCCTGGAGCCGTTCGGCCCGGCCGCTGCCCACGCTCTGGGCGTCAATGAGCTGCACCTGGCTGTAGACGGTGGCCAGCGCGGTCAGGCTCTGTTCCAGCTGGAGGGCGGCCTGTTTCATGCGCGCGTCCAGGGCCCGCAGGGCCTGCCAGTGTTTGCCCTTGCTCTCCAGCACCGCGTCCAGCTCCGCCTGGACCGCGGGGTTGCCCTCGAGCCGGCGTTGGGCGGTGAGCCGCTCGATCTCCTTGGGTAGGGCCTCCCGCTCCCGGGCCAGCAGGTCGTCCCGCCGATACGCGTCCAGGCGCAAGGCCAGCTGGTAGATGTTGCTGATCCAGTCGGTCATCTGGCTCGCGGTGTCCTCCAGCCGGTCCCGGATGACGCCGGGGCGATATTGGCGGATCTGGGTTTCGATGCGGCGCTGATATTCCAGCGCGGATTCCACCGCGCGGCGCAGCTCCCGGTCCTGGATGGCCCTGGGGTTGAACTGCTCTTGGAAGAGCTGCAGGAGCACCTGGGCGTTGGTTTCTGCGTCGGTCAGGCTGGAGTAGACGATGGCCGCCAGGCCGATGAGCCCCAGCAGGGGCCAGCCGAAGCGGGGCCACCAGGGAAACGGCCGGGGCAGCAGAAAGGTGAGGACGATGCTCAGGGCCAACACCAGGGCACTCTCCCAGCGAAAGATGGCGTACTGGATCAGGGCGCTTTGGGCCTTCTGTTGCAGTTGGGCGCGCAAGGTGGTCATGGCGTTTAGAAGTAGGTGGAGATGATCCGGTACAGCTCCTGGATGTCCGTTTCGTCGGCCCGGCGGAACTGTCCCTGGCCGATGCGGGCCAGCTCCTGAAGCAGCCGTTCATCTGCGTCCTGGCCGAAGGCGATGGTGAAGATCACCGGGGGGCGGCTGCCGGAACGCCGCAGCAGCTCCTCGATGTCTGCCAGGCGGCGGTAGCTCTCGTTCTCCTGGCCGTCGGTCATCACCACGACCGCGTTGATGGCGCCCTCGTCGCCCTGGGCCTGGAGGTCGGCTACCGCGTCGTAGACGGCGTCGATGAGGGCGGTGCCACCGAAGGCCTCCATCTGCTCGATGACCTGGAGCAGGTCCCGGCGGTTACGCTCATCCATCACCTGCAGGGGGATGAAGTTTTTGGTGCCGGTGCCGAACTCGATGAGGCCCACCCGGTCCCGGTCGCCCTGGATCTGCTGGACGAAGGTGGCCAGGGCCTCCCGGGTGCGGGCGATCTTGGTACCCTCCATGCTGCCGCTGGTGTCCACCACCAGGTAGATGTTGGTGGGGCGCTTCGTATAGTGCCAAACGTTGCGCACCACGTTGACCACCGAGAGCGGGGGCATCTGCAGGGTGGTCTGGGGTTGCCGCCAGTCCACCGCGTCGGTGTTGGCGAAGGGGCTACCCGGCCCGTCTAGGGGGATGCTCAGGTCGGCCGGGCGATAGCCCGCGGCCAGCAGGCCTCGCTGGCTTTCTTCGCTGCGCAGAAACTGGGCGAAGGCCTGGAAGGTGAGGCGTTGGTTCTCGGTGACGGAAAGCTCGTGGGGCTTGTTGCCCAGCTCCAGCAGGGCCAGGGGATGGTCGGTCCACAGGGTACCCTCGGCCGGGTAGATGGCCACCAGTCGCTCGCCCCGCTGTTGGCGGTTCCAGTTGATGACCACCTGCTCCTGCCCCACAAAGGCATCCAGGAAGGCCCGGCCTTCCTGGGCCAGCCGCTGGACGATCACCTCCTCGCCTTCGCCATAGAAGCGCACGGTGGCTTCTACCGCCTGGACGTACGCCAGGGTTTCTTCCGCGGTGGCGGCCTCTTCCGTCAGGCCCCGGGTCAGGCCGGCGCCGGCGTAGAACTCGGCCAGGGTGGCCAGGAGGCCGCTGGCGTTGTTGGTGCTGGGGTGGTTCCACTTAAAGTTGGGGTCTTCGGTGGCCTTGCGCTGGATGTCCTGCCAGCCGATGGGCCGGTCCGGCCATCCCAGCTCCCGGGCCACGCTTTCCCAGGCGGCGATGACCACCGGGCTGACGGCATAGCGCATCTGCTCGCTGATCCGCCGCTGGCCGATGGGAATGGTCGTATCTTCGCTTTGGTCGCCATAGCGTTGGGCCCACTCTGCCTCCAGTTGCTCCAGCCACAGGCTGCTGTCCGGGGACATGGCCTGGAAGGGGGGGAAGTCCAGGGCTTGCTGGACCATCTTTTCCGGCACTTCGGTCACCAGGCGCACGGCCATCTTCTTGCCATCGGGGGTGCGGTAATCCAGGCTGTTGAAGCGGCCAGCCAGCTCCTGGAGGACGGGCGCCATCACCGGCGAGACGGCCACGGTCAGCTCGGCACTGTCCACGGCCCAGGCGGGCACCTGTTGGACGATGTCGTCGCCCCGGTCGGTGAAGGCGCGCACCACCCAGAGGATGCCGCTGATGGTGGCGGAGGTGCAGAGTACCAGGCTCAGGGCAATGGCCCCGATGGCCAGGCCCAGGTTGCGGCGTCGGATGGGCGCACCCCGGCGGCGTGGGGTATGGCGGTTTCCCAGGTTCATGGCAAGTCCCTTCACCGTGCCACGTTGAGCTCAAACCAGCGTAACAGCGCCAGCAGCACATCCCGATCTGGGTTGCGCATGGCTGCGGTGCGTTCCACCACAGGCAACACGCCCCGCTCCTGCCACTTCACGAAGAGGCTCTCCTCGGTGGCGTCCACCGGGACGTTGGGGTTGGCCGGGCGCAGGCCGTAGGCCAGGGCGGCCTTTTGCTGCTCCTCGGAGAGGAGAAAACGCTGGAACGCCAGGGCCGCGTTCTTCTGCAGGGCGGTGGTCTCCGGCCCGACCCAGACGGTGAACGGGAAGTCAAACCAGGTCACGTAGGTGGGGTAGTAAATTTGTAGCGGGTCGTCCCAGCGGGTGAGGATACCCTGCATATTTTGCAGCAGGTCGCTTTCCAGCAATTGGCCGCCGTCGCCCACGCTGTAGCCGAAGAGGGCGAAGTCCTCGGCCGTGTAGGCGCTGGCGCTGCTGAAGTCGGTGACTGCGCCCATGAGCTCGCTCAGCCAGGCCTGGAAATCCGGGTTGGTGATGTCGGCCACGGAGATGTCGGTGCGGCCGTAGTATTCGCCGGCTATGGCGATCATGGCTGCCAGGCCGCCCACGTTCTTGCTGGGGTCCGGCACCACCAGCTTGAAGTAGCCCCACTCCGGTTTGCCGCCCAGCTCGGGCCAGCCTCCTTTGGCGATGGCCGCGTCGTGGATGGTCTGCCAGTTGATCTCGCCGAAGTGGTCCAGGAGCACCTGGGCCCGGCTTTCGTAGACGCCCCAGGCGAAGAGGCTGATGGCGATGGGGCGGGCCCGGTATTCGCCGTCGGTCAGGAAGACATCCCGGCCCAGGCGTTCCTTGTAGGAGGCGTTGGCCAGCTCCACCAGGTAGCGGCTGTCTGGGATCCAGGCGGTGGGGAAGTCGGCCAGGGCCTGGCGTTCGGCTTCGGTCAGCTCTTCCGGCCGTTGATCGGGGCCCAGTGCGCCGTACTCGTTGCGGTCCCAGCGGCCCAGCGCGGTGAGGCCATCCATCGCCACGATCTCCACCCGGATGGTGGCACCTTCCAGGGTGGGGTTGCCGGCGTTGAAGGCCGCGGCAGCGCTGCGGACCCACGGCTCCACCGGCAGCGCGGTCAGGATACGGATGGTCACCTGTTCCGGGCGATCCACGGTGAAACCGGCGGTGGCCGTGTTCCCCGGGCTGCGCAGGACCAGGGAGACGCCCACGATGAGCAGGGCAATGGCGAGGATGGCGACAAAGATCCAGCGTGTGCGGTTCATTCTGTGTCTCGCAGGTCCATGGGTTTGGACATCAGCCAGCCTGGCATGACAGGAGGGGCCAACCGGTCCGGCTGGCCCCAGGGTGAAACGAGATCAAGCCTGAGGGTCTCCCGTCACTCCAACGTTACTCCAGGGGATGTTCTTCGGAGGACGTTACTCTAAGCCCAGGCGCTTCTTGCGCTCCGCGAGCTGGGCGTTGAGGGCGCTCCGCTCCAGTACCTGATCCATCTGCTCGTCCAGGCTGGCGGCCCGCATCTCGCTGGCGGTGCTGGCCTTGTCCAGGCGGGCGTGGATGCTTTCGGCAATGCGGCGGATGTCGCTGTCGCCGGAGCCCATCAGATCGTCCAGGCTCTTCATGGCCTTGACGGTGGTCTCCTTGCTCTTGGCCAGTTCCAGCAGGGCCTGGAGCTCTTCCCGCTCCTGCTTCATGGTGGCCAGGCGAGCTTCCAGCTTCACCTTGGCGTCCAGCAGCTTTTGGAATTCGGACTCCTGGCGCTTGAGCTGCTCCTTGTAGGTCTCCACCAGCCGCTGGGTGCTGTTGAAGCGGCTCTGCGCGGCCAGGGCAGCGCTCTCGTTGCCCTCCCGCAGGAAGGCGTCGATGGCCCGGTCCAGCTCCTGGAGGCGATGCTCGTGGTCGTCCAGCCGGCGCTTAATGGACTTGACCTCGCCGCCCACGGTAGCGGCGGCGTCTTCCAGGTCGGCCAGGTTGTCTTCTACCTGGCGGATGTACTGGTCGATGACGGCCAGGCTGTTGCTCTTGAGGGCCTGGTCGACCATGTAGTGCAGGTTTGCCGAGATCAAGGTCGAAACTTTTTCCAACAGGGATGCCATGGGATGTCCTCCTGACAAAATTAGATTCAATAACCAATGTGCTTATGAAATCACCAGGTGAGGCCCAGTCTTTTCGCCACTTCTTGTGCAGGAATTGTCTCCTCGCCTGCCTCTACTTCGGCAAGAGAACGTTGAAGCTCTGCTGCGAAGTCTTCACGCAGCTCCAATCCCTCGTCGGGATCACCCATCACTTCCAGAAGGGTTTGCAGGACCACCTCTCGAACGAGCTGTTTGAGCTCTTGTACGGTCAATTCGGCCACTTTTGGTTCTGTTGGTTCTGTCATGGTGGTGGTACCTCTCGCTTATTGACCCCGAACCATTCGATTGCACCCGCATTATAGCCTGTTGCAGCGCTCCCGGCAATGACCTGGCGCTGACAGCATGCTCCCGGATGGCTGACCAGGGAGCCACCCGGGAGCAGGACGGAGGATACCGGAGGGCGATTTACGCGGTTTGGGAGGAAGCCCCATTGCGAATCTGGCCGATTACGGCCAGCACCAGGGGCGCGTAAGGGGCCAGGCCGCTCTCTTCAAAGCCTGCCACCTGGCGGAGCTCATCCAGGGTGGTGGGGGCCTGGTGGGCCAGGGCCTTCAGCAGGCTCGTCCCCGCCAGCCGGGATGGCGGACAGCCCTCCTGTACGGAGAGTTTCTGGCGGAGCTCCTGGAGCTTGAGGTAGAGTTGCCGCTGCACCCGGGGCGGCAGCGGCCCCGGAGCGGCCAGCCTGGCCGCTTCGGCCCGCTGGGCACGCAAGAGCTCGTCATCGTTCTCTCCCTTGGGATAGAGGCGAACCAGATCCAGGATGGTGGGGCCAAAGTGCTGAAGGCGCTGCTCCCCCATGCCGGGCAGCGCGGCCAGCTCTTCTTCGCTCTGGGGGCGGGTCTCCGCGATGCGCAACATCAACTCGTTGCTCATGATCATGTAGGGGGGCTGGCCCAGCTCCTCGGCACAGCGACGCCGCCAGAGCCAGAGGGCCTTCTGCAGGGCGGTGTAGCGGTCTCCTTCCCGCTCGAAGAGACGTGCTTCCTCGGGCTGCGGGGCGGCGTCCCCGGCTGCTGCCGGTGGGGCCGGGCGTTCCGCCAGCTCGGGGTGTTCGGCCAGCCAGCTCTCCGCCTCGGCCCGGCCTCGCCGGGTGGGCGCCAGGACGGGGTAGCCGTGGCGTTCGTACTGGCGCAGGCGGTGATCGGCCAGCAGATCGTCGATGTAGTCCATGATGGTGGCCTCGCCCAGGGCCTTGAGCCGTCCGTGGTGGCGGGCCTGATCCGGCGGCACCGGCGCGCGCAGGCTGCCGGCCAGGATGCGGGCCAGCCCGCTGCGGCCCACCGGCTTGGGCAGGCTGAGGAGGCAGTCGATGATCATGGGCTCAATGTCGGCGTCGTCGGGCAGGGCCGGGGCGGCTTCCGTGGGCACCTGGATGGCGGGGCGAATGCCGGTGCAGTTGTCGCACACGGTGCAACGGTTGCGGGGAGGGCTGCCGAAGTGGGCGCTGATGTAGCCATGGCGACAGCTGTCGGTGGTGGCATAGCCCACCACGTCGTCGATGCGCCGCTGGGCAATGGCCGCCGATTGGGCCAGCATCCGCTCCAGGCGCTCCCGCATGTCGGCCGGCCGCCGGGCTACTTCGATGTACATGGCCCGCTGGGAGGCCTTCACCCGGAGCCAGCCCTGGCGTTGCCAGGCCAGCAGGCGGCTTTCCAGCTGGTGGAGGGGCCAGCCCATGAAGGTGCCGATGTCCCGGGCCTTGAAGGAGGCCGCTTCGCCCAGACGGAGGGCCAGGCCCGCCATCAGGTAGCGGAAGTCCTCGTCATTTGGCGGCGGGGACTGACGGCGGGGCATGGCAATGGTGAACTCCTGGGGTACGTCGAATCCCCGGGTCATCAGGTCGCAGCGCTCCAGCATGCTGATGGCCACCCGCAGGCTGGTCTCATCGCTGTTGAGAACCTGCTGGAGGCGGCGCATGTCCACCACGCCGGCCTCATCCGCCCCCTGATCTGCTTCCTGGCCGGCCATGGAGAGGTTCACCGCCAGTTGGGTGGTGACCGCCTGGTAGACCTTCTCCAGGAAGTCCACCGTGAACTCGTCGGCTTTGGCCCACCGGCGCAGGTTGGCCCAGTCGTTGTTGCTGTAGAAGAGGATGCCCTGGCTGGGGCGGCCATCCCGGCCGGCCCGGCCCACCTCCTGGTAGTAGGCAGCCAGGCTCCGAGGCGGGTGGAAGTGGACGATGAAGCGGATGTCCGGCTTGTCGATGCCCATGCCGAAGGCCACCGTAGCCACCACCACCCGGGTGCGGTCGGACATGAAGCGATCCTGGACGGCGCTGCGGTCGGCCAGACCGGCGTGGTAGGCCTCCGCGGCCACCCCTGCCTGCCGAAGCTGAAAGGCCAGGGCCTCGCTTTTGTGGCGGCTGTTGACGTAGACGATGCCGCTGCCCTCGGTTTCAGCCACAAACTGGAGCAGGGCGGCGACTTTCTCCTCCTCGTGGTGGAAGTGGAGGGCGGAAAGGAAGAGGTTCTCCCGGAAGATGTCCAGGGCCATCACCCGGGGGCGCCTGTTCCGTTTCGGCCCGTCGCCGCCATCCCCTTTCCCGGCCGCCTCCTCCATCTGCATGTAGTCGATGATCTCGTCCCGCACCCGGGGGGGCGCGGTGGCGGTCATGGCCAGGGCAGGCGGGTTGCCCAGCTCCCGCCGGGCCTCCTGGATGAAAAGGTAGTCCGGGCGGAAGTCGTGGCCCCACAGGCTGACGCAGTGGGCTTCATCCACCACGAAGAGATCCAGGCCCGCGTCCCGCAGGGCGTGCAGGAAGGTGATCTGCCGGAGCCGTTCGGGCGCGGCGTAGATCAGTTTGTAGTCGCCCCGGGCGATCCCCTGCATGCGGGCTTCATACTCTTCGTCGCTCAGGCTACTGTTGATAAAGGTGGCCCGGCGCCGGGCGCCGGCCGGGAGGCTCTCCACTTGGTCCTTCATCAGGGCAATGAGGGGGCTGATGACCAGGGTAGCCCGGGGCTGGAGCAAGGCGGGCAATTGGTAGCAGAGGGATTTGCCCGCGCCCGTGGGCATCACCGCCAGGATGGATTCCCCCCGCAAGACAGCGGCGATCACTTCGGCCTGGCCCGTGCGCAGGTCGCTGAAACCAAAATGGCGGATGGCCTCCAGCTGGATGCGGCGCCGCTCCCCCTGGCTGACCTGGATGGATTCTGGGCCGCTCAGTTGGCGGTAGAGGCGGGCTGGATCCTGCACCAAAGCCGGATCCACCCTGACCAGAGGCCTCAGCCGCTCCTGCAGCTCCTGAAAATGGCGCTGGCGTTGACGTTCCAGCTCCAGCTGGACGGCCTGGGCACTCTGCTGGTGGCCCAGGTCGTCCAGGAGCCGGGCCAACTCCTGCAGGGAGGCCGGCCCCAGGCCTGTGGGGACGCCCGAACCCAGCCGCTGGACGTAGGCTTCGGCCAGTTCTCGTTCACCGGCCTGGTGGGCCAGGCGGGCCAGGGTCAGCGTTGCCTGGAGGTTGGCCTGGCCGGACGGCTCCCGGCTCTCCAAGAAATGTTCCAACAGCGCGCGCGCCCGGGGGAATTGCCCCAGGTGGGTGTAGATTTCGGCCGCGGCGCAGACGGTCAGGGCATGGCGGGGGTAGGCATCCTGCAGGTCGTCGGCCACGGCCTGGGCATGGGGACCGTGACCCAGCCCCAGGAGGGCCTTCGCTTCCAACACCTGAGAGGCCAGGGTGGTGCTTCGATGTTGTCGGCGCTCAATGGTGTCCAGGGCCTGGGCGTAGTCACCCAGCCGGAGATAGGCCTGGGCCTGGTGATCCAGGAGAAGCAGGAGGGGGCCATGGAGCTCCCGCAGTCGTTCCACCAGGGCCAGGTGCTCCTCCGGGCTCCCCCAGAGCCGGAGGTAGTCCAGCAGTTGATCCCGGAGATCGGGCGGGAGGTTGGCGATATGGTCCTGGGTAAGCTGCAAGGCGCCGAGCAGGGACAATGCTGAGGTCTGTTGATGGCCCATGATACTTTCGTAGGTGCATCCGCATCAAGGATCTGTGGGTCTCGACCCGCACCGATGGGGAAAATCTTTCGCCTGCAACATAACATCGAGGGGCACTGTTGTCAACATAAATTTACTCCAGGAGTCACTGGCCCCCCTCACCCCCCGCCCCTCTCCCTCCGCAAAGCGATGGGAGAGGGGCGAAAAGCGCCATCATTCCCCCTTTCCCGGGGTTCATTGGCTCACCTGGCCGCTGACACAGGCGATGTGGGTGCCCTGGAAGAGGTTGGCCGTCATCTCTGCACAGTGGGTCCAGTTGCCCGGCATGTGGCCGGCCTGGGCGCCAAAGCGGATGGTATGGCTGCCCCCTGGCGCTCCGGGCTGGCTGACGATGGCCACCTCGAAGTCGCCGTGGGGATAGGACGGCCGGGGCGGGGTGCCGGTTCCGTTGAAGTAGACGGTGACGCCGGCGTTGCCAAAGGGATTCTCCGCCCCCACCGTCAGGTTGCCCCGGTTCCCCCGGGTGATGCTCGGCCCGTAGACGAAGCTGATGTCTTCCGCCGGGTAAGCGTCCTGTGCGGTGCCGATCCAGAGCTGGAAGGTGTTGCGTTCGCCCGCAGACTGGTAATTGGGCACGTTTTCCCACTCGATGACGATCCAGTTGTCCGCACCGTCGGTGAGTACGTTGATCAGGATGCGCCCGCCCTGCTCTGGGTTCAGGTCGGTCCAGAAGGGGGCCAGGACGTTGTTGGGCAGCGCCGGATCGGGAAAGTCGCTGTTGATGTGCTGGACGTCGTCCGCGGTGCCGCCCCCGACCACCACGTAGCCGTTGGAGACGATGCCGATGCGGCTATAGGTTTCCCCGCCGTAGGAGAAGGTGGGCACGTTGAAGTTGGCGATGCTCTCGTCGGTGGCGTTTACCACCACGGTGCCCCGAAAACCGGCCAGGGGGACATAGCCGGCCGGCGAGGCCGTGGGGCTGATGATGGCGCCGATCTGGGGCGGGGTGGCCGGGGGCAGGACGCCGCCAAAGCTGATGCCGTTGCCGTCTACGTTAGCCCCTTCCACCGTCTCCGGCAGGAGGGTGAGCTGGCGGGGCAGGCGGTCGATCACGGCCACGCTCGCCTCTGCAAAGTCCCGATTGGTCAGGGTCAGGGTGCAGTCCGTCCGCTCCAGACGGCCCAGGGCCGTGGGCCAACAGGTAGCCGTGAGGGTGACGACCGGCTGCCCCCGGACCAGGGTGATGGGAAAGTCGTGGTGCTCCCGCCCGCGCTTGAAGTTGATGTTGGCGTGGCGCACCTCACCCAGGGGCACCGTGGACGCGTCCACGGTGATGGGAAGGAGCAGCTCGCTGTGGGGCTCGATCTGGATAACCTTGGGGATATCCACCTGGACATCGGGCGGCGCGTCCACCGTGAGCATCCAGACCCGTTTCTTGTCCGTCAGGTTGGCAATGCGTCGCTGGACGGTGATGCGCCCCGGCATGTCCGGCAGGAAGAGGCTGGGGTAGTTGGCATTCCACAGCTGATCCGCCAGGGCCCGGAATTCATCGGCCCGGGCGTCGATGGTCAGGGTGGCGTCTCCGGCCCGGCCCAGGTTGAGACGCCCGGCGCCCCGGTCGAAGGGCGTAGCGGGCGTACCGTCGGGCAGGACCACATTGGCCGTACGTGCGGTGGTCATCAGGGCGGACTTGATCTGGCCAGGCCTCCACTCGGGGTGGATGGCCTTGAGCAGCGCGGCGGCGCCTGCCACGTGGGGGCTGGCCATGGAGGTCCCCTGCAGGACCTGGAAGAGCTGGCCGGGCAGGCCGCCCAGCAGGGTGGCCGGCAAGGGCGTGTGGCCGGCCAGGATCTGGACGCCCGGCGCCACCAGGTCCGGCTTGTTGATGCCCAGGATTTGCTGGGGGCCGCCCCGGCTGCTGAAGGGGGCCACCACATCCCCCTGGGCCGCCGCGCGCGTGCCCGGCGTGAAGGTGGCATGGACGCCGCTGTGGCTCTGCAGAAATTGGATCAGCTGCTCGCCCGCGCCCGCCTCCAGGTGCACGGTGGGGATGAAGTGGTTGTCCGGGTTGACTCCCTGGGGCGTGAGATTGCGCAGGATCATACCAGCGGCGCCCGCGTTGGCGGCGTGGTAGCTCTTGAGGACCCGGGCGCTGCTGCCCCGGTTGCAGACCACGATGGCGCCGGCCGGGACCGGACCCATGGCTGCGCTGCAGCGCCCCCCCACCTCGCCTGGGGTGGCCGGATCGTCGGCCAGCACCACGGGGGCCGGCGTGAGGATGCCCGGTGTCACGCTGGCACCGGTGAGCTGGAGGGTGTCGCCGTTGTCGGCCACCAGCAGCAGGGTGCTGACGAAGGCTCGGTCGGTGCTACTGGCCCCCACCGTGGTCACCCACGGTCCCCGGTGTTCCACCGAGTTGGGGGTGGGGCCGTCGTTGCCGGCCGAGGCGGCCACGAAGATGCCCTGTTCATAGGCATGGAGCAGGGCCAGCTCCACCGGATCCTGGTACGGCGAGGCTCCGCCGCCGATGGACAGGTTGATCACGTCCACCTGATCCCGGATGGCCTGCTCGATGGCGGCGATGATGTCACTCTGGTAGCAGCCCTGGTCCGCACAGACCCGATAGGCGACGAGGTGGGCCCGGGGGGCCACGCCGGAGACGGTGCCGAAGGGCAGGCCGAAGATGTTGGCGCTGACGCCGGCGTTGCCGGCCGCGATGGAGGCCGTGTGGGTGCCGTGGCCGTTGTCGTCCCGGGCGGAGTCGAACTCGTCGGGCAGGAGGCCGATCATCGTTTTGTAGGTCTCCAGGTAGGTGTAGGCGCCGATCAGCTTGTTGTTGCAGGTGAAGGGCGCATCATCCGGGTTGGCGCCGACATTGCCGAAATCACAGGTGTTGCGCGGGGGGGCGTCACCGAAGCCGTTGGCGCCGGGCCGCACCGGAGGGGGCGGGTAGGGCTTGCCGGATGGGTCCGGATCGGCGAAGGATGGGTGTTCGGGCCAGATGCCCAGGTCCAGGATGCCGATGGTCACGTGTTCGCCGGCGTTGCCCTGCCCGCCCAGCATCTGCCAGGCCACCGGCGCGCCGATGAAGCGGGGGCTTGCGTCGGTGTTGGGTTCCACCAGCTTGTCCAGGTACAAGGCCTGGACGCCCTGGATCTCCACCAGGGTGGTCAGGCGCTCCTCCGGCACCACCAGGGAGGCGCCCCGGAAAGCCCGTTCGTAGCGGTGGATGACGGCTCCACCCACCTGGGCTGCCAGTTGTTCGGCGTCGGTGGATTCGTCCAGCACCACAATGACGCTGGCCTGCTGCAACCCGCCTCCGCCGGACGCCACGGCCGCCGCGATGGGCTCCGGCTTGGGGCGAGTCTGGACATCCTCTGGATGGAGGAGGGC
>FWPU01001685.1_pt1 | contig 38805 bp, 27 predicted proteins | sample 2228361 | NCBI WGS metagenome assembly FWPU01 (sample SAMEA103939777, study PRJEB20133) | metagenome | reverse complement strand
CCCATGCGCCACCGTCTGCGCAGCGGCCAGATCGATCAGGTCGTAGTCACCGGGCTGCTGCGAAGGGTGCACGTGCACCTTGTGACTGTGCGCCCGGTACACACCCCACTTTTGCACCCCGCGCGGAACAAACAGAGTGGCCACCCGTCCCTCATAGGCCGCCTGTACAATGTCCTTGAGCGAATGACAGGCGCGCTCATCTCCGCGACCATCCAGTTCGTAATAGAGCGCGATCTGTTCGGCTTGCGCCTGGGCGAACACCGGCTTGACAATCTCCCAGGCGCGCTGATGCAGGTCTTTGGCGCTGAGCATGTCCGGGCTGCCGGTGATGCCCTGCTCCAGCAGGTAGGAGTAGCTGCTTGCTTCGCGGTAAATCGGCAACAGATAGTCCACCCCAGCCAGCACCAGAGGCACGCGCTTGTCGGCAAGGTAATCGCGCAGACCCCGATCAACAAGCTGAAAGTAGCGCAGCAGATCGGGTTTGGCTGTTTCCTCTGGGCCGCCGTGCCCGTGAAAGACCGCCGCGCCCGTCTCGCCTATCGCGCGCGCCCGCACCTGACGCTCTGGCCGGTCAAGCTGCAACGCTTCGGCCATGCTGGTCGGGACGCCGGGCAACTCGACCTCGTTGACGCTGTCGCGCGTGCCCTCCAGCAACCGTACCTGATCCTGGCTGAGCGCCAGCACAAAGAACTGACCGTCGCCACTGAACAACGGCAGCAGCGGCTTGACATAGAAACGCCGGTTCACCACCACGGTCTCGTCGAAACGCAGCGGCAACCGAAACGCGCTGAAGTGTCCCTGCCCCACAAAAACCGCCAGGCCATCCCCCTGTTCACGCCAGAACCCCGCATCATCGAGTAAGGCTGTAGCTGGCCCCAGTAAACGTTCTATATCGGGGACGCGCGTTTGCACAACCTGCAAAGATTCTTCGGCACGGCGAAGTAAATTCCTGAACCGGATCGTGTTCTGCTGCACCTCCATTCCCGCCCGCACGGCGGGCATGTACAAAGAGACGCACCATTCCCCTTCCACATCAATCAGATCGGCCAGGTTACTGCGAGTCAACGAGTCCATAGTAAACTCCTTTCCTTATATAAAGCTTAGTGGAGTTTTTCAGGCCACGCCACTGATCGGGGGTACAGAATCGTCCTGCCTGTCCATCGAGGTCAAGAAAGGGGACAAAACCGAGATGGCAGGGGCGCTAAGCGTGCGCTGCTCCTTCAAACCGTGAGCAACAGGGTGCGCAAACTCAGCACGATGATCAGCGCGCCCACCGCAAACATCAGCTTGCGCGGGGACAGCCTGCGGCAGACCACAGCAGCGAGCGGCGCGCCAATCACGCCGCCAGCGAGCAAGCCCGCGATGATCTCCCAGTTGGTCAGTTGAATGGTGATCAGAAAGACCACCGACTGCGAAAAGGTGACGAAGAACTCGGCCATATTGACCGAACCGACTGAGATTCGCGGATTGTGCCCATTGGCTACCAGCGTCGAGGTGACGATCGGCCCCCATCCGCCGCCGCCGATGGCGTCAAAGAAGCCGCCCGCCAGCCCCAGCGGGAACAGGTGCTTCAGCAGCTTCGCCGACTCCGCCGATTGCCGCACCGCTTTCCACAGAATGCGCACCCCCATGAGCAGCAGGTAGATCGCGATGTAGGGTTTGATCTTGTCGCCGGGCAGCTCGCTGAGCACGTAGGCTCCCAACACACCCCCCAACACGCCGGGAACCACCAGCCGCCGGAAGAGCGAGCGATCCACATTCCCGATGTGCCAGTGCGAAATGCCCGATACCAGGGTGGTGAACACTTCGGCCATGTGCACACTGGCGCTGGCCGCGGCTGGCCCCACCCCTGTGCTGAGCAGAAAGGTGGTCGAGGTCACCCCGTAAGCCATGCCCAGCGCGCCGTCAATCAGTTGTGCAGCGAGGCCAACCAGCACATAGATCAGGATACCCTCTGGCACTGCCAACTTCTCCAAATGATCCTATGAGCTACCCAAGGAAAACCAGGCCAGTCCATTCCAGCCAATGCGCAGTAATTCTAACAATCTTCAACCCGTTCACACAGATTTCATCACCTGGGCAACGCCATGTGCGCCAGATGATTGTCGTTTGCCCCCTATTTGTGGCACAATAAAGGCAACATTCTCCCATCTCTGCCCGTGATCGCTATTGCTTTTGTTGAAGAAACGGAAGGTTTGCCGTGCCAGCACAAGAGAAACTATCTCCAACCGAGCAATATCTGGCTTACCTGACCGGCCTGGGCATCGTGATTACCATTGTGGCGCTGCTCCTGATCGGGCTGGGCACCATCGAAAACGACGACATCACTACCAGCCTGCTGATCGTGGGCATCGTCATCATTGTCCTGGGCGTGTCGGGATGGCTGCTCCTGGTGCGCCCCTGGGAGCGTTTCGACGATCTCAAAACCCCTCACTACACCGGTCACGAGGAGCACGTCGAAACAGCCGCGCCCGTCGCCGAAGCCGCGGCCCCGGCAGAAGCGGTCGCGCAGGCCGAAGCGGCCAGCGCCCCGCCGACTCCTGCTGCCGCCCCCGACGATCTGACGCTGATCGAAGGCATCGGCCCGAAGGTCGCCAGCGCCCTGCACGCGGCGGGAATCACAACTTTTGCCCAGGTCGCCGCCATGACCCCCGAACAGCTCGAACAGACCTTGCGCGAGCAGGGCGTGCGCCTGGTAGGCAGCACCGCCACCTGGCCCGAACAGGCGCGCCTGGCCGCAGCGGGCGACCTGACCGCGCTGCAAAGCCAACAAGCGCGCATCAAGGGAGGCGGCGCGGTGATCGAAGACGACCTGACCCTGATCGAAGGCATCGGCCCCAAGTCCGCCGCTGCCCTGCGCGACGCGGGCATCACCACCTTCGCTCAGGTTGCCGCCATGACCGCCGAGCAACTCGAACAGATCGTGCGCGAACGCGGAGTGCGGCTGGTCGGCTCCACAGCAAGCTGGCCCGAACAGGCGCGCCTGGCCGCGGCGGGCGATCTCAGCGGTCTGGAAGCGCTCCAGGCGAAGCTGCGGGGCGGCAACTGACGCGCGCACAGGGCTGAGTGCTCTTATCGGCCAGACCCAAAGAAAGCGGCGCGAACCATCCGCCCGCGCCGCCCTGTCGTTATTCTGCGTCATTCCTCTGGGGGGAATTGCTGCTGATACTGTGTCGCCACAGCTTCGTAACCGCTGGTCAGGACGGGTTCCAGAGTCTTCCACAGCGCGCTAACCGGCGGGCCGGTGACGACCGAAAGCGGCATCCGGCTGGTGTTCGGGTAGGCGCAGCGATACATATACACCCCATCTATCACATCCACCTGCCAGCAGTGCTTCTCCACAAAATCGAAGATCGGCTGCAGGTTGGCAACATCGCGCCGCCCACCTTCGCGCCACCATTCCACGCGCAGGGCCGGATCGAGCGGCGGCACGCGATCCCCATCAATCATCGTGCTGTCCACAATGATAGTGGGCTTGTTGCGCTCCAGATCGCGCACCATCTCCAGGATATACTCTTCGGAGAGCTTGCCCGGCATCACCAGGGGATAGCCATAGTTGAACTGTGTAGGGCTGCGCCGGTTGGCCAGGAAATTGACCACGGTGTTGACCCCCCACACCAACACTGTGTCGCTCTCGTCGGTGCGCTCTTCCACATAGCTGACCACTTCCTGCTGGCGCTCCAGGCCGGACAGACTCGTCCGCGACAGCGCCACGCGCACCAGCGTCGTCACCACAGGCACGCCCAGCAGGAGCACAGCCAGATAGACGCGCAGCCCGGCCCATATCTTGCGCCGCCGCCCCGTTGAAGTAGCAATGTAACGCGCTACTTCGGGCAGGCTCATGGTCGTCAGCAGGGCGATGGCCGGGATCATGGTAATGTAGTAGTGCGCGTAGCCGCGGTTGGTCACGTTGACCAGCACCATATCGGCGAAGAAGGTGAGCGTCACCCACACTCGCAAGGTGATGTCAGTCGCCGCCCGACGGTCGGCGGAAGGACGCTGACGCAAGGTGCGCCAGGCCAGGCGCATCCCCAATACCAGAAAAGGCGAGAGCGGCAGGATCACCAGCGGAGCCAGGCTGGCCGTCCAGGTGGTGATCACCGTGCGCCCGATCCACACCGAGCCTTCGCTAACCCAGTCGTGGAACACATCCGCTGCCACAAACGACGCTGCTATCGCATCGTCCAGAATGCCATTGACCAGCAGGTATAGCGCCACGATCCCCAGGCTGCACACACCCCCCAGCACGATGGTGCCCAGCCAGTGCCAGCGCTGACGGGTGCCCAGCACCGGATGCCGGCTGATGAGAATGGCGGGGACGAACATCAGCGCTCCGCCGATCGTCGTCTGCTTGATCAGGAAAGCCGCGCCCGCCGCAAACCCAATGGCAAAGCCCCACCACGAGCGCGGTCGGCGCAGGAACTGATAGCCCGCCGCCAGCACCAGCACCTGGGGCAGCAACGCATACGGTTCGGTGAAGTTGATATCGGAGGTCAGCGTGGGGTGGCGCGTGAGCAATACCAGCACCAGCGGCCCGACCCATGCCTCGCTGCGGTCGCCGTAGACCTGGCGCAGCAGCCAGAACAAACCCATACCCGCCGCGAAGATGGTCAGGTTCTCCGCCAACCACAGGGCCCATCGGCTGGCTCCGAAGACCAGAAAAGCCAGGGCGTTGATGAAATACACGCCTGGTAGCTTGTTGTCCCAGGCGTCAACGTAGGGCAAACCGCCGTTACGGATGGTCAGGCCCGTGTAGGCGAAGATACCGCTGTCGCGGCGCTGTTCGATGATCGAGGGCGCAAATTGCAGCGAAGCCAGCACAACCAGAAGCAACAGAGCACACGCTGGCAACACCCACGACATCCGGACGAAGGACAGCGCACCGCCCCTCGTGCGCGGATGAGCTGATGTGGATCGACTCATGTGTGCAGTCGTTTCTCCTTAATTGGCCGCCTAATCCCATTATAAACCGGCCTGGCGGAGCGATCAACCTGCCGCTGTGCGCTGCGCAGGTGCATTCGGGTTCAGGAAGCGGAATTCACCGCAGAGACACCGAGGGCGCAGAGAAAACAAATCAGTAAAGACTCTGAGCCTTTCTCTGCGCACTTTGCCTCTCGGCGGTTCAAAATGACTGCCCCAAGAGGCGAGTACACCCCTTTGTACTGGTACCGACATATGGGGTGTGCAACGGTTGTCGGCGCATTCCCACGAACAGACGGCGTGAGGGCCACCCACGCCGTCTGTTGACTGCCCGTATTCTACCACAAGCGCCGCTTACTTCAAGAGGGTATCCACCGCATCGCGCTCTTCGAGCAGCTCTTGTGCCGAAATGAGCAGCTTCTTCCGCGCGTACTCGCTCAGCGTCAAGCCCTCGACGGGCACCACAGAGCCATCAGGCAACGTGCGCAGAGGGAAGCTGAACATCAGCCCTTCTGGCACGCCATAGCTGTTGCCGTCGGAGAGAATGGCCGCGCTATAGCACTCGCCCTCGCGCGTGACGTTCGATACGCTGCGCATGTGATCGATCACGGCGTTCGCTGCGCTGGCCGCGCTGCTCTTGCCCCGCGCATCAATCACCACCTTGCCGCGTTGCTGCACGGTGCGGATGAACGTCTCTTCGAACCAGGCGCGATCCGGAATGACTTCCAGCGCCGGCCTGCCGTTGATCCGCGCATTCTCGAAGTCCGGATACATGGTCGGGCTATGATTGCCCCACACGGCCAGATGCGTCACCGCCGTCACAGGCACGCCCGCTTTTTGGGCCAGTTGTGCCCTGGCGCGGTTCTGGTCCAGACGGGTCATGGCAAACCAGCGATCGCGCGGGATATCAGGCGCACTACGCATGGCAACCAGGGCGTTGGTATTGCAGGGATTGGCCACCACCAGCACGCGCAGGTCGCGGCTGGCGCACTCGTTCATGACCCGCCCTTGCTCGGCGAAGATCGGCACATTGTCCCGGATGACGTCCACCCGTTCCATGCCAGGGCCACGCGGTTTGCCCCCCAGCAGAATAGCCCAGTTGGCGTTCTGGAAAGCCTGACACGGATCGTCCGTCACCATGACGCCCTGCAACAGAGGAAAAGCGCAATCCTCCAGTTCCATCACCACCCCTTCCAGGGCGCTTTGCGCCTGCGGGATGTCCAGCAGTTGCAGGACCACAGGCTGCTCTGGGCCGAAGGCGTCCCCATGAGCCAAGCGGAACAGCAGACTATAGGCAATTTGACCGGCAGCGCCGGTCACAGCTACACGAATCGGTGCTTTCACTTCTGTGCTCCTTGAGACAGATACCTAAAGACACTATTGGTGGGGAGTGTTGTTGCACTTAATATTTTAGCGTCAAAGTATCGCCGCTGACAAACTGCCCCCCGAAGTCCGGGTGCATTTCTAGAGGCTGTTATGAACTCTTGCGCAGTGTCTTCCCCTCACCCCGAAATCCCCTGTCCCATTGCGGCGGGCTTTGTGGTATACTTCGCCCGGTTTGACGACAACTCAGCCCATCCAATCCTGACCATGCCTTCACGTTTTGTTGACCTGACCGACGGCGTCGCCATGATCGTGAGCGACCTGCACGGCGATCGCGACGCCTTCGATCGCTATGTGGACCGCTTTCACACCCTGTATGCTTCTGGCGCGGCGCAGCGACTCATTTTTCTGGGCGATCTCATTCATGCCTACGGACCACCTTACCAGGATCACAGCCTGAGCATCCTGCTCGACGTGATGGCTCTGCGCGAGCGTTACGGCCCGCAGACCGTGATCGTGCTGCTGGGCAATCACGAGATGTCCCATATCTACAGCGTCGCGCTGACCAAAGGCGAATTCGAGTTCACGCCACGCTTCGAACACGCTCTCGGCAGACACCGCGCACGGGTGCTCTCCTTCTTCGCCGACCTGCCCTTCTACGTGCGCACGGCAGCGGGCGTGTTGCTGGGACATGCTGGCCCAGCCGCCGAAGTCACCGGGCATGTCGCCCTCTTGCGCGATTTCGATCATCATCAGGTGCTGGCCGAAGCCGACGCGCTCTTGGCCTCGGCGGGCGATCTGACACCCTATTACGAGCGCTATCGGCAGGTCTATGGCACTTTCTATCAGGACGATGCCCGCCATTACCTGGCAGTGCGCGGCCCCGACGACCCGCGCTATCTACACCTGTTGCGCGGCACAGTGATCGCGCAGCGCAGCCGCGAATTTGCCGTGCTGTGGGAAGCGCTCTTCACGCAAAACGAGCTGGGCCTGACCGAATACACCTACGTGCAGCAGGTGCGCGAGTTCCTGGCGGCCTTTTCGGAAGATGCGCCCGCGCCACAGCGCGTGATGGTCAGCGGTCACATCGTCACCCCCCTGGGCGGGTATGTCCTGGTCAACCGCTATCACCTGCGCCTGTCGAGCGCCGCGCACGCCCGTCCGCGCGAAGCCGGGCGCTACCTGCTGCTGGACTGCGCCCAACCGATCTACGCCGCCAACGAACTGCTACCGCACCTGGACACGGTATTCGAAGATGAACTCGAAGACTGACCTGCTGCCTCCCCCCACGCTCACACGGGTGCTGTGCATCCGGCACGGCGAAACCGACTGGAACGCCGCCGGTCGCTGGCAGGGGCACGCGCCTGTGCCGCTCAACGCTGCTGGCCGGGCACAGTCTCAGGCCCTGGGAAACTACCTGGCCCGCAACGGCTGGCCCCTGGCGGCCATTTACAGCAGTGACCTGCCCCGTGCCATGCAGACCGCGCAGGCCATCGCCGACGCGCTGGGGCTGACGGTGCATCCCGACGCTCGCCTGCGCGAAATAGACCTGGGCGAATGGCAAGGTCTGACGCGCGAAGAAGTGCTCGCCTGGGATGGGGAGCGCTACGCCGCGCATCAGGCCGACCGCGATCATGTCCCCACGCCCAACGGCGAGACGCACCTGGCCCTGCGCGCTCGTGTTCTGGCAGCCTTCGACGAGATTACCGCCCGCCATGCCGGGCAAACCGTCGCCCTGGTGACACACGGCGGAACGCTGGGGGTCTTGCTGGTGAGTTTGTTCGGCCCGCTCCAACGCCCTTCGCTCACCAACACCTCGATCACCGTGATCGAGCGCGCCGCGCCCGACACCCCCTGGACGCTGGAGCGCATTGGCTGGGCACCGCACCTGGAGACAGCCCCTCTGGGCGAAACCTGGTAACCCGACCGCTCCCTCCTTCATGCTGATATTATCCACAGTATTGGCAATGAGCCGTGAAAAGTTTATGATCTCATGAATTGTCTGCTGCCCCCTGTGTGGGCAAGAGCTTTCAGGAGCTATCCATCATGATGAAACGTATCGCAATCAGCATCGCCCTGGCCCTGGTGCTCACCGTGACGCCTGCCTCTCTGCTGGCGCAGGGTGATGACGAGTTCGAAACTTACACGTCCGAAGATGGCCTGTTCTCTGTGACCTATCCTGCCGGCTGGTTCTCCGATATAGATGAGGAAGCGCCCTTCCCGTTCGTCATCTTCCTGAACGCGGAAGACGCCATACAACGGTTGGATGCCGGAGAAGACCTGGCCAGCGGTGACCAGGGCCTGTTGGTGATTGTCCTGCCGACCGACTTTCTGATCTTCTTCGGTGTGACGCTGGCCGAAGACGCCACCCCCGCCGAAGTTGCCGAGACGATTGCCACGATGGTCTTTGCGCCCGACGCGGGAGCCGACGGCACAGTTGACGAGAGCGAGCAGGTAGAATTCAGCGAATTCGAGGAAGTCGAACTGGGTGAAGACCTGGTTGGCGGCTTTGGCACCGCCACCAGCCAGAAGGAAGAGGCGGCCATCACCATCTTCACCCCCGGTGAAGGGCTGGTAGCCATCGTCTACACTGTCGCGTTCAGTGGTGAACTGACCGACGATCTCAAGGAGTTGAGCCAGAGCGCCGCAGCCAGCCTCTCCTACGATGGCACTGCCGAAGACCTGATGAATGCCATCATGGGCGGCGCAATCGAGCAAGCGCCCGAAGACAGCACCTCGGAAAATCTGGACGGCGCGGCGCTGGTCGCCGAGCGCTGCACGACCTGTCACTCCGCCGAGCGCATTGACCGTGCCAGCAAAGACGAAGCGGGCTGGACAGCCACTGTTGATCGCATGATTGGCTACGGCGCGCAGCTCAACAGCGCCGAGCGCGAAGCCGTGATCGCCTATCTCAGCAGCCGTTAACACCACTCACTGCAACGCGCCCGCCGCCCGCCGCATCTAAACGGGCAGGTAGCACGCGCTGTTGCTCATGGTTCATCCTCCCTGGTCTCCTCTCTGGCGCTGGCCCAGGCCGGAGAGGAGACGTGTTTCAGGGAGTGCCCCACACTTTCCAGGTGTTCTCCACCGTGTAGATCACCGTGCCGTCGGGCAGAGTCAGGTACAGGCGCGGGTATCGGAAATCGCCAGAGCGCTGCACCCAGGCCGTATAGCCGCGCTCGAAAGTGGTCGCCCAGCCCAGCCCGCCGCGCACCTGCGGATTGTCCACCCACACGCGCCCGAAACCGCGGTCGGGCTTGTAGCGGCCCGGCGGCGGAACTTCGGGGTAGTCCACCCACTCCCCCAGCCAAGTATCGCGAAAGCGGTTGACCAGCCCCGTATCGCGGAAAAAGACGTAGATATCGCTGGTGTCGGCCCGCCAGATCATGAACCCGCGCTCGAATTCCTGGTAAGCAGCCTGAACAGTACGGGCCTCCTCGGCGGGACACGAGAGAGTCTGCCCGCGCGTATCGAAGAAGTACACGTAGGGGCAAATGACATCTACAGCGATGGTCTCCTGACGCTGTTCACCATCGGCGCTGCGCGCGAACAACATGAAGGTCGCCTCGTCTACATAGGCTTCTGGCACCGTCACCGTCCACGTGCCCTGCGCTGCCGGTGAGGGCGCTGCCTGAGCCAGCCGCCCGCCCGGCTCCACCAGCCATACGCCGACCTCGACCGCATTGCGCACCTCCCAGCTCACCGTGACCGTCCCTCCGCGCGGGATGGTCTCCGGGGTGGCCGTGAACGAGACGAATTCCAGCGCGCTTGCGCTGCGCACCGGAGCAGCCCCGCCCGAACTGACCGGCGGACCAGAAGGACGCCCGCCGTTGCCAGAGGAGCCAGGTACGGCGGGCGGGGCGGTAGCTCCGGTCACCACGGAGATAGGCGGCAAGGGGTAAGTCGCCAGAGTGTCGCCATTGCGCAGGTCAACCACCCGCAGCCGCAACCGCACCGGCTGACCGACCGCCGTGAACAGGGGCGCAACCACTCCTTCGCCCTGCGAAGCGACCCATAGCGTCAAACGCGGTAATTCGACCGAAACGGTATCGCCCGTCTCCAGCACCTGCTCAAAGATCAGGTGCATAAAGGGCTGCCGACCGCTGACCCGCCAGAAAACCGGCACGCGCACCGTCCGCGCCGCCAGCGCAGCCGCGTCCAGCTCGCTCACGTCGGCGCGGAATTCGTCAATGCTCAGCGGTAGCGCGTCGTCGTCGCTGGCATAGGGCACGGTCACCACCCGCTGATCGAGCGTCTGTCCCCCGGCGTCGGCCAGCACCAGGCTGTACGTGGGCGGGCCGAAGGTCAGCGGGTGCTCAATGACAATGCTCACTTCGCCTGTCGCCGGCAGTGGTTCGCTACCAGGAGGCAGAGCCAGGGGTTCCCACCGATTGACGCGGAACGCATAGAGCACCAGGCGGTGTTCGGGGCGCATCCCCACCGTGCGCCAGCTCAGCCGAGCGGGGGTCAGACCTGCTTCGGCTTCGGCCAGGGTAATCGCCGCTACGTCAATGCCGAACTCGACAATCGTGGGCGGGTAGAGCGGCCCCGTCTGTGCAGAGGCAGCGGGCACGTTCAGCGCCAGACCTGCCCCCACCGCCTGAGCGACGGGCAACAGAGTCACCACCAGCACGACCCAGATCGCTTTCCAGCGTCTGCTCATCACTGCGCCTCCTGAGTTCACCCGTGAACGGTTCTGCCAGTTCGCCCCCAGTATACTCCATCCCTCTGACAGGCGCGTGCCTGCGCAGTCCAGACAAAAAAACAGCCGCCCTGCGTTGGGGCGGCTGCCATGTTGACCTGTGCGGTCGCGCCTAGTTGAGCTTGCGGTTGGGGTCGCGCACGCCCAGTTCGCCCAGGCGTTCCCAGCCCTGCTCGCGCAGGACGGCGTGTGCTGCCGCCAGACGCGCCACTGGCACGCGGAACGGCGAGCAACTGACGTAGTTCAGGTTGATGCGATGGCAGAAGTCAATGCTATCGGGATCGCCACCGTGCTCACCGCAGATGCCCACCTCCAGGTCGGGCCGCGTCTTGCGCCCTTCTTCGACGGCCATCTTCATCAACCGCCCCACGCCGTCGCGGTCAATAGTCTGGAAGGGGTTCTTGGGCAGGATACCCTTCTCGACGTAGTCCAACAGGAAGTGACGCTCGGCGTCGTCGCGGCTGATGCCATAGGTCATCTGCGTCAGGTCGTTGGTGCCGAAGCTGAAGAACTGCGCCAGCTCGGCGATCTCGCCCGCAGTCAGAGCCGCGCGCGGAATCTCGATCATGGTGCCGAACTTGTAATCCACCGTCACGCCCTTCTCGGCCATGACCTTCTTCGCTTCGTCCTCCAGAATCTTCTGGAGCAGCTTCAGCTCGTTGACGTGCGAGGTCAGCGGGATCATGACCTCAGGATGGACTTCGTAGCCGTCCTTGGTCGCATCGCACGCCGCCGAGATGATCGCGCGCACCTGCATCAGCGTGACATCGGGCATCATGATGCCCAGGCGGATACCGCGCAGGCCCAGCATGGGGTTGAACTCGGCCAGTTCTTCGGCCTTGCGCAGGATCGTTTCCTTCTCGGAGACATCCTCGCCGCGCTCGCGGCCCACAGCCACGTCTACCTTCAGTTCGTCGCGGGCTGGCAGGAACTCGTGCAGCGGCGGATCGATCAGGCGGATGATCACCGGCAGGCCGTCCATGGCGCGGAAGATGCCGTAAAAGTCGTCGTGCTGCAGCACGGCCAGCTTATCCAGCGCTTTTTGCTTGGCTTCGGGATCGGTCGCCAGGATGTATTCCTGGAAAATCTGCGTGCGGTCGCCCAGGAACATGTGCTCGGTACGGCACAGGCCGATGCCCTGCGCGCCGTAGCTGCGGGCACGGGCTGCCTGCTGCTCGTCGTCGGCGTTGGCCCACACCATCAGGCGACGGATTTCGTCGGCCCAGCCCAGAATCTTGAGCAGTTCGGTTTGCTCTTCCAGCTTGGGGGCCACGACGGGAATCTGCCCGATGTACACGTTACCCTTGGCACCGTCCAGCGAGATGAAGTCGCCTTCCTTGACCACCTGGCCGTTGACCGTGAAGTACTTCTGCTCCAGGTTGATCTTGATATCGGAGCAGCCGGCCACGCACGGCTTGCCCAACTGACGGGCCACCACTGCCGCATGGCTGGTCGCGCCGCCTTCCGCCGTCAGGATACCCTTGGCCGCCAGCATACCGTGCACGTCGCTCGGCTCGGTCAGCGGACGGACCAGGATCACCGGCTCGCCTTCCTTGCTCTTGGCTTCGGCGGTGTCGGCGTCGAAGTAAACCTTGCCCACCGCCGCGCCGGGCGACGCATTGAGGCCCTTGGCCACTGCGGGCGTCGCCTTGAGCACCTTCTCGTCGAAGCGCGGATGCAGCAACTGATCGATCATGTCCGGGGCGATGCGCGCCACCGCTTCGGCGGGCGTGATCAGCCCTTCGTCCACCATGTCCACCGCGATCTTGACGGCTGCTGCCGCCGTGCGCTTGCCGCTACGGGTCTGCAACATCCATAGCTTGCCGTGCTCGATGGTGAACTCGATGTCCTGGGTTTCGCGGTAGTGCTTCTCCAGGATGTCTGCCACACGCATCAGTTCTTCCCAGGCTTCGGGAATTTCCCTGGCCAGGCCGGAGATCTCGGTCGGCGTGCGCGCGCCCGATACCACGTCCTCACCCTGGGCGTTGAGCAGGTACTCGCCGTAGAATTTCTTCTCGCCAGTAGCGGGGTTGCGGGTGAAGGCCACGCCCGTGCCGCTCTTGCCATCGGCGAAGTTGCCATAGACCATGGTCACGATGTTGGCCGCCGTGCCCCAGGTGTGCGGATAGCCGTAGTGATTGCGGTAGTCCACCGCGCGCTTGCCGTTCCAGCTCTTGAACACAGCCTCGACACCCAGCTCGAGCTGCTTGTAGGGGTCCATGGGGAACGGCTGCCCCGTGTGACGCTGTGCCAGTTCCATGAAGCGCTCGGCGCAACGCTGCCAGCCCTCAGCGGTCATTTCCGCATCGGTCTTGGCCCCCACGCGGGCGCGCTCTTCCTCGATGATCCCTTCGAATTCCTCGCCGGGCACGTCCAGCACAACTTTGCTGAACATCTGGATCAGACGGCGATAGAGGTCCCAGGCAAAGCGCATGTCGTTGAACTGCTTGCCCATCGTCTCGACTGCGCCCGGCGTCAGACCCACGTTGAGGATGGTGTCCATCATGCCCGGCATGGACTCGCGCGCCCCCGAACGAATGGACACAAGCAACGGATTGGCATCGTTGCCGAATTCCTTGCCGGTCTTGCGGTTCAAATCCTGCATGGCGGCCAGAACTTGTTCCCACATCCCCGCGGGGAACTTGCCGGTGTTCATATACTCCACACACGCTTCCGTCGTCACCGTGAAGCCGGGCGGGACGGGCAGGCCAATCCGCGTCATCTCGGCCAAGTTGCATCCCTTGCCACCCAGCAGGTTCCGCATGGTGGCGTCACCTTCTTCGAACGCATAGACCCACTTATGTGCCATTCAGACCTCTCCTCAACTGATTGCAAGACCACTGCGTTTCTGGTTTTGGTCGGGCGAAAATGCTCGCGGTGATGTGTACTCTTCGCGAGCGTATGTATCCCCTTGCGCAGAGCAACTGGCTCGTGAGCAAACCTGGAGGATTTTGCCGCGCCGGCTCGCGTGAGGACAGTGAAGAAACGCACTGGATCGGATGACGAGTGTTACAACTCCTCAAAAATACCCTGTCTGGCCCCTGTCGTCAACGGTCTTTCGCCTTTTTCATCTTTTGACTATACTGCTGAGCCATGAGCGAGCATCAGTTTCTCATCCCGGACTCTGCGACCCTGCCCGCCAGCGAGTTCACGCTGCCCTGCGGGTACGATCTGGCCGCCGACCCCGGCCTGGCCCAACTGCGCCGCTATCTGCCCGTGCTGACAGTCATCGCTGCGCCCTTCGCCTCGATGAGCGGCACCGAGGACCCGCTCAGTCCGGCGGACCCGGCCCAGGAATGGCTGGCGCTGCTGCGTACCGTGCGCCAGGTGACTTCAGGGGCCAGAGTGGGGAGCGCTCCCCTGGCCCTGGTGCGTCTGCTGCCCCCAACTTCTGAACGGCTGGGAACAGCGCTCAGCGCGCGCGGGCCGGACGCCTTCCGCATCGTGCACCTGATCGCGCACGCCGAACGCGACATGCTCTACCTGGAAGATGAAGAAGGCCGCGAAGCCTACGCCGTGGCTGAGCATATCGTCCGGCGCTTTGCTCGCAGCGACGCCCGGCTGGTGCTTCTGGACGGCTGCTTCAGCCGCCGCCTGGCGCAGATGCTGCTGGACGAAACGCCTGTGCAGGCCGTCATCGGCACCGTGCGCCGCGCCAACGAAGATTGCACCGTAGTCTTCAACAGCCGCCTCTATACCGAACTGGCGGGCGGAGCCAGCGTGCGCGAAGCCTTCCGCGCCGCTGTCGCCGAGGTACGGGAGCTGCCCAACAGTCAGCCCGATCGCTACGAGTTGGTGCTCGCCGACGATCAGCACGATCTCCGGCTGCCCCTGCCCGAACCGGCTCACCGCGCCACGCGCCCCCTGGTCGCCGATGGATTGCCGCGCGCCTTTGAACTACCGCTGCCCATCGGCTTCGTCGGGCGGCGCGAATTGCTGGGCAAGCTGGCCGAAGACATGTTCACCCACAACCGCCGCCTGCTCCTGTTGACCGGCCCTCAGGGTGTGGGCAAGCGCTCACTGGCCGCAGCCTTCGCCTATCGCTTTGGCTGGCGCTTCCCCGATGGCCTCGTCTGGCTGCGTTGCGGCCCTGCTACCACCGCCGCCGAAGTCCAGAGCACCCTGGCTCAGCTTGCCGGTCTGCCATCACAGACAGCGCGGGCTGACGTGCTGACGACCTGGTCGGGGCGACGATTGCTGCTGGTGCTACAGGACGTTGACGCCCTGCCCGCTGGAACTGCGCGGGCCGAACTGGCCACCCTGCTGGCCGAGTTACTCGCGCCGGCCCATCACGGCGTGTTGCTGACCGCCCAGGAAGCCGACGAAACGTTGTTGCCCGCCGGCCCCACCTTCAGCGCCAAGGCGCGTCCGATCGAGCCACTGGCCAGCAAGGACGCGCGCACCCTGGCCATGCGCCGCGCTGTCCTGCGTCAGGTTGAGACGCTCGATGTAGACACCATAGACGACTTTCTGGAGCGCACGCGCCAACTGCCCTGGCTGATCATCCACGGCGTAGAGATGGTGCGCCGCGATGGTGTAGACGCGACGCTCAAGTACCTGAGCGCCTTCGACCAGGACGCGGCCACCCTGCCGCGTGCCTACCTGCGCCGTCAACTCGAATGGCTGCTGGCCGACCGCCGCGAAGTCTTCCGGTTGCTCATTCGCGCTCAGGGATTGCCCGCCCCGCTCGACGAACGCCTGGCCCTGGGGCTGGCTGGCCGCGACGCCGCCGATCACCTGTCTGCTTTGCTCGATCGCGACATCCTGCAACGCGACGGAACGCTGATCGCCATCCCCGCCGAGGTGCGTGCCTTCGTGCGGGAGCGCTTCCCGCTCGACGCGCCCAAGCAGGCGCATCTGGACCGCGTGATCGCGCAGTACTTCGCGCAGACCTGGCCCGACGAGGTGCCTGCTCCCCTGCCTGCCGAGTGGCGGGCGCGCCTGAGCAACGTGCGCGCCCTGCTCGACCGCCAACTGAGCGGCCCCGTGCTGCTTTCTCCCGTCGAACTGGCCCGTCTGCTGGTGGTGACTGCGCCCGCCTTTTTGAACGCAGGGCTGGCCGAAGTCTTTCTGAGCTATGCCACTGCGCTGCGGGGTCGCCTGCCCGAAGGGGATGACCTGGCCCGTCTGCAGATGGCGATGGGCACTGCCCTGAGCGCATTGCCCGGCAGACAGGACGAGGCGGGGTGGCTGTTCCAGGTGACGTTGACTCTGGAGCACCTCAGCCGCACCGCCCTGGCCGAAGCCAGCCTGGCCTATGGACGACACCTGCTCGGCGTGGGCCAGAGTGGGACGGCAACCGATGTGCTGGCGCGCGCCTTCCGCGCGGTGATGGCGCAGCCGGAAGGTGCCAACGTGCGCGTGGCCGCCATGCTCGCTCACGAGTGGGGGCGTGCCCTGGCCGCACGGGATCAGCATGGGGACGCCGTCAAGCGCTTCGAAGGGGCGTTGGCGGGCTACGCGCGCACCAGGCAGGTGACACTCTCTGCTACTGCTCAGCGCGATCTGGGCCTGTCGCTGTTGGCCCAGGGCGACAGCGCCCGCGCCGAAGATGTCTTCCGGCGTGCCCTGGCGACAGCGGATTTTATCGCACGGCGCGACCTGGCTGCCGAACTACGCCGCCATCTGGCGGGCATTTACCTGGCGCGCGCCGGACAGTTTCAGCACGAGGAGCGTGTGACTGAAGCCGCCGCCGACGTCGGCGAGGCCGTGCGTCACCTGGACGGAGCCGTCGCCGACGCACTGAGCACGCCCGACCATCTGCTGCTGGCACACATCCTGCACGACCTCGCGCAGGTTCAGGCGCGGGCAGGCATGGTAGACGACGGAGCGGCCAATGCCGCGCGTGCACACGCCCTTTTCACTGCCGCGGGCAGCTCGTCTGACCTGGCCGAAGCATCCATCACGCTGGGACAGTTGCGCATGGCCCAGGGCGACGCCGTGCGCGCGCAGGCGGCCTTGCACGAAGCGCTCGACCTGGCGCAGGCTCTCAACCTGTCGGAAGCCCTGGAGCGCGCCGCGACGGTACTGGTGCGTGTGCATCAGATTCGCGCCCGCCATGCCCTGCAAGGCGATCAGGCGTTCCGGCGCGATACGATTGCGCAGGCCGAAGTCTCGCGCCGCCGCCTGGCCGAACTCAATCTGGCCGAGCACGCTGCCGCCCTCGAACGCATCGTCCAGGCCCTGTGAACGCGCGTCCGCGCTGTGCTCTTCGCCCGTGGTACGGAGAGGCTGACCTCACCACTGCTGACTCCTGACTCTCAACTCATGACTCTTCGTCATCAGACAGCCGCCCGTTGTGCGTACCCCGCTCGCGCGTTACACTCGCAAGGGCTGATGGAGAGAATCATCACACCATGACGCAGAGAGATTCCTTGACCTGCGCTTTTCACCCTGAGCGGATCGCGCTGGAGCGCTGCGAGGTCTGTCACAAGCCGCTGTGCGCCTATTGCCTGTACTATACCGAGGACGGGCAACGCCTGTGCGCCGAGCACGCCGCGCAGGCCCGCCAACTGGGTCTGCACGTCGAAGAGCCGGGCCTCTACGCCGATCAGTTGCTGGGGGCGCAGGTCGGGGCCGACCGCAAACGCAAACGCGAGCATGAACAAGAAGCCAAAGGTCTATACACGGGCAATTCGACCGACCTGCTGAGCCTGATTGGCCTGTTGATCGGCGGTGTTTCGCTGCTGGCCTGCTGCGGCGCGGGGTATTGTCTGCCTGTCGTGGGTTTCGTGTTTTCGCTGGTAGCGCTGATCAATGCACAGCACGCCGTAGACCCGCGCCGGACGCGGCGGCTGGGCATCGCGGGAATGCTGGTGTCGGGCGTCTGGGTTGTGCTGCTCGCCGCCTGCATCGCCGTCTACGGGCTGTCGCTGTCGTCGGCGCTGACTACCTTTCGCGGCGCGACCTGGTACTGGCCGACGGCGGTTCAGGTCACCGACACGCCGACCCCTTCCGTCACGCCACAAGACCTGTCCAACGCCGCGCTGGAGCGCGAATCCTTTGTGCTTCAATCCTGGGCCAATCTGAAGGAGTGATACACATGGAATCCGTTCGCATCGCCGTCATTGGTGGATCGGGGCTGTACGACATGCCCGAACTGACAGAGGTGACCGAACAGCGGCTGGAAACGCCGTTCGGCCCGCCCAGCGATGTCATTCGCGTCGGCACGCTCGCCGGGCAGCGGGTGGCGTTCCTGGCCCGGCATGGGCGCGGGCATGTCCACCTCCCCTCCGAGGTACCCTACCGCGCCAACATCTATGCGCTCAAGCTGCTGGGTGTGCAGGAAGTGATCAGCGTCAGCGCCTGCGGCTCGCTCAAAGAGGAACTGGCCCCCGGTCACGTGGTGGTGCCCGATCAACTGGTAGACTGGACGCGCGACAACCGGGGCCGCACCTTTTTCGGGGACGGGCTGGTAGCGCACATTTCCGCCGCCGACCCCTTCTGTCCGCGCCTGAGCACCCTGCTAGCCGACGCCGTCGCCGCCGTGGGTGGCACAGTACACCGAGGAGGCGTGTTCATCACCACCGAAGGGCCGCGCTTTGCCACCCGCGCCGAAAGCGCGCTCTACCGAAGCTGGGGCTATGACATCATCGGCATGACCACCGCGCCCGAAGCGTTTCTGGCCCGCGAGGCCGAGATGTGCTACGCGGTGATGGCCCATGTGACCGACTACGACGTGTGGCACGAGTCCGAGGCCGATGTCTCCGTGGAACTGGTGCTGCAGACGCTGAGCGCCAATATCCGCCTGGCCCAGGAAGCGCTGATCGCGGTCGTGCAGCGGCTGGGCAGCGCAGTAGAGGACTGCTCCTGCCATCACGCCCTGGCCGACGCCCTGATCACCGCCCGCCAGGCCATCCCGCCAGAGACGCTGGCCCGCCTGCAACCCATCGTCGGCAAGTATTTCGCCTGATGCACGTGTTCGCAGCCTCTCAACACGACACCCCAGCGCCCACGACACCCATGTCTGCTGGGGATTTCCAGGCGGAAGAGTGGGCGACGATCCATCTGCGCGAGCGGCTGCTGCTGGTCCTGGCCGGGGCCTTCGTGCTGGTCAACCAGGTAGCGTTGATCCTGGCCCGCGAGCGTTCCCCGCTGGACTTGTGGCCGGTGCTGGTTTGGGCGGCGTGTGCGCTCGGCGGGCATGTGGCGCTCAACCGTCGCCTGCCCGCCCGCGACCCGCTGCTCTTCCCCCTGGCCATGCTGCTGGCCGGCTGGGGGCTGAACCTGATCGCACGGCTGGTACCGGCCCTCGCCGATCGGCAAACACTATGGCTGGGGGTGGGAACTGGCGCGTTGCTGGGCGTCACTGCCCTGCCGCGCGACCTGCGCTGGTTGCGCCGTTACCGCTACACCTGGCTGATCGGCGGATTGGCCCTGCTCTTCCTGACCATCCTCATCGGCCAGAATCCGGCCAGCACTGGCCCGCGTCTGTGGTTGTGGTTGGGAGTGGGCCGCATCTATTACCAGCCCTCGGAACTGCTCAAAATCCTGCTGGTAGCCTTCCTGGCCAGCTATCTGGCCGAACATCAGCGTTACATGCATCAGGACACGGTGCGTCTGGGGCCGTGGCGTGTGCCCTCGCCCGCTTTTCTGGGGCCGGTGCTGCTGATGTGGAGCATCTGCGTGATCGTGCTCATCTGGCAACGCGACCTGGGCACGGCCACGCTCTTCTTCGTCGTCTTCCTGGCCATGCTCTACCTGGCCAGCGGACAGGGCCTGTTGTTGGTGGGCGGCACAGCATTGCTCGTGCTGGCGGCTGCGCTCGGCTATCACCTGTTCGACGTGGTGGCGCTGCGCGTGGACATCTGGTGGAACCCATGGCCGACAGCCAATGCCCAGGCCTATCAGGTCGTGCAAAGCCTGATCGCGGTGGCCTCCGGGGGCGTGCTCGGCCAGGGCATCGGCCAGGGGCAACCGGGCATCATTCCGGTCGTCCATTCGGATTTCGCCTTTGCCGCCATTGCCGAAGAATGGGGACTCGTCGGCACCTTCGGCGTCGTCACTGCGCTGGCGACGCTCGTCGTGCGCGGGATGCGCATCGCCGCGCTGGCCGGTCATCCGTTCCGCACGCTGCTGGCCGCCGGTCTGAGCGTCCTGCTCGCCGTGCAGAGCCTGTTGATCATGGGGGGCGTGCTCCGGCTCGTCCCGCTGACCGGCGTGACGCTGCCCTTCGTCAGCTATGGTGGTAGCTCGCTGCTGACCAGTTTCGTCATCGTCGGCCTGTTGCTGGTGCTCAGCGAACGGAGCGCTTCCCTCCCATGAGCGAAACGCCCACTCTGTCCCGCGACCTGGCCCGCGTCACGCTGGCGCTGTTGATCGCTTTCGGCGTGATCGCCCTGGCTGCCGCATACTGGGGCGTCGTGGCTGCCCCCGACTTGCGCGCCCGCGACGACAACGCCCGTAATATCCTGGCCGAACAACGCATCCGGCGCGGCACCATCTTCGACCGCAGCGGTCAGCCGCTGGCCTTCAGCGAAGCCAGCGCCGACGGACGCATGGTGAGGCGTTATCCGCAGCCGTCGGCGGCCAGTGCCATCGGCTACTACAGCCTCACCTACGGCACAACGGGGATCGAAGCCGCCTATGACTCTCTGCTGCGTGGAGCAGAGGGGCGCGACGATCTGGATGCCCTGCTCGACGATCTGCTGCACCGCGCGCCCCAGGGAGGTGATGTCCGCGCCACGCTCGACCTGCGCGTACAGCAGGCGGTCGCTCAGGCGTTAGGCGGGCGGGCAGGCGCGGCGCTCGTGCTCGATGTGCCGTCCGGCGCGGTGCGGGCGCTGGTCAGCCAACCTGGCTTCGACCCCAACACCCTGGACTCTCGCTGGGACGAACTGGTGGCCGATCAGGGCGCGCCTCTGCTCAACCGTGTGACAGCGGGGTTGTATCAGCCGGGGAATGTGTTCCAGACGGTGTTGCTCGCGACGCTCTTCGCCGCGCAGCCCGATCTTTCGGGTGGGGGCACAGCCCTGTTGGCGCAGCCTGTAGACGACCCCAGCGCTGCCGTGCGCGTCGGCGATCTGTTGTTGAGTTGCCTGCATCAGCCCGTCCCAGACACCCCTACGCTGGCGGACGCCTACGCCTTCGGTTGTCCGGCTCCCTTCGTAACCCTGGCCGAAAACACTCTTTCGCCCGAAGCCGTGCGGCAGCGCATGGAAGCGCTGGGTCTGCTCGACATGCCCGTACTGGCGGGCTTTCCCGCGGCTCCCGCGTCAGCTTCGTTGCCCGCCGCGTCCGTCTCGCCCGCCGCGCAGACAGCATGGTTCACCGGACAGGGCACGCTCACCATCACCCCGCTGCATCTGGCGCAGATCGTTGCGGCCATCGCTCATGGCGGCAACGCCGTGCCCCTGCATCTGATAGAGGCCGTGCGTTCGTCGGACGCCGCGCCATGGCAGGCCCCCGCCGCTGATCTGCGCGAACGGGCCATGCTGCGGGCAGAGGTGGCGAGCGCCCTGGAGCAGGCGCTGGCCTATTCCGCGCGCACCAACCCGGACACGGGGACGGCAGCCCTGCCAGGAACGCAGTTGTTCGCGCACAGCGCGTTGGCCTTCGCCGGGCCACAGGAAACCCCCTATACCTGGTTCTACGGCTACATGCGTCCGCAAGGAGCGCAGGGAGGGCAGGCGATCGTGGTGGTAGTCGTGGTGGAAGACGAGCGGGAACCGGCGGTAGCGGCGCGGGTGGCGCGGGCTGCCTTCGAAGCAGCGTTGCAGGAAGCAGGAGCTTGGCCCGATTGAGTTCAGGAGCGGACAGGCATTGAGCGAATCTGGCACAGGAAGTTGCTCTTAACTTTACCTCACCCCCACTCGGTGCTAGCGCGCTTCGTTGCCCCCTCTCCAGTCTAGGCTGGAGAGAGGGCTGCCGAGCGCAGCGAGGCTGGGGGTGAGGTAAACCAGGCGGGCCGATCATTGTTTTCTCCATCGTTGTCCGCCCTTGAACCCGATTGAGCCTGAGGAATGCACGATGCCACTCGAAGACCTGCGCCAGTTACTGGAATCGCTGGGCGAGCCGCGCGGTTGGGACTTCTCCGCCATCCGCAGCGACTGCGACCCCGTGCCCTGGTCCTACCGCGAGGTAGCGCGCCGCTATCTTTCGCCGTTGCAGCGCGTGCTGGACATCGGCACGGGCAGCGGTGAACAGTTTGTGGCGCTGGCCGAATACTTTGGCAGCGGCGTGGGCATAGACGCCGACCCGCAGATGGTCGCCCTGGCCGAGGAGAACACCCCCTCAGCCATTGCCTGCCGCGTCAAATTCCTGGCGATGGACGCCGCCGCGCTGGAGTTCCCCGACGCCTCGTTCGATGTGGTGCTCTGCCGTCATGCCCCCGCCTACCCCGCCGAGGTCGCGCGGGTGCTGCGGCCCGGCGGCGTGTTCATCACACAACAGATCGGCGCGCGCAATCACGCCAACATTACTGCCCTGTTCGGCTGCGGGCCGGACGGGCGTTACACGCACGATCCCGCGCAGTCTGTCGCGGCCTGGGCCGAGGATTTCGCCCGCCTGAGGTGCGTCGTGCGCGCCCGTGGCGAATATGATGTGCCTTACTACTATCAGGACGCCGCGTCGCTTCTGCTGTGGCTGCGCACCCTGCCCGTCCCTGAGGATTTCGCCATCGAACGGCACTGGCCACAGATCGATCACATCCTGCGCGAATTCCAGACCCCGCGCGGCATCGTCACCAACGTGCACCGCGACCTGCTGATCGTGCAGAAGCTGGCCTGACTCACCCTTTCAGCGCCGCCTGAATGTCGCGCAGATGCTGTCCTTCGTGCAGGGCGATGATGCGCAGGATGTCGCCGACGCTCATCTCGCCCAACGCCGGATGCGGGCCGCGCCGTTCCAGCGCTGTCTCGTCCAGGCTCGCGAGGAATCTCACGGTCTGCGCGCGCTGTTCGGCCAGCGCCGCCAATAGAGCGTCGCGCTCCAGCCGCCCCAGTTCGGCCAGACGGCGAGCATTGTGCGCGTCCAGGGCAAAATCGCGCGGCAGACGTTCGGCCTCGCCCTGCACAATCAGTTCGATTACCCGCCGGTGATCCTCCTCCGAAGCTACCAGATGAGACACTATTTGGCGGATCGTCCAGTCACCGGCGGCGGGGCGATCGAGATCGCTCTCGGTCAACGGCTCGATGACGGCGAGCAGGCGCGCGCGGCTCTTGTTCAGGCGGTCGAGAAGTGGCTGCATGGGCAATCATTCCTCCCATTCAGTGTGAAAGACGCCATCCCGATCAATTCGCCGGTACGTGTGCGCCCCGAAATAGTCACGCTGCGCTTGCGTCAGGTTGGCGGGCAGGCGTCCCGTGCGGTAAGCGTCGTAATAGGCCAGCGACGCCACCAGCGCCGGAACCGGAATGCCCGCCTCGATCGCCGTGCGCAGGGTGGCCCGCCAACCCGCCTGCCGCTCCAGGACTGCCGTGCGGAACGGCTCGGCCAGCAACAGGTTGGGCAGTTCCGGCTGTGCCGCATACGCTGCGCGAATGTCCTCCAGCAAAGCCGCGCGGATGATGCACCCGCCGCGCCAGATTCCTGCGATCTCGGCCAGGTTGAGCGCGTAGCCGTACTCCTGGCTGGCCGCCCGCAACAAGGCGAAGCCCTGGGCATAGCTGCACACCACCCCCGCATAGAGCGCATCGTGCACGCCCTCGATGAAGGCGGCGCGGTCGCCGGCGAAGGTGAACGATGGCCCTGCCAGCACCTTTGCGGCGACCAGCCGTTCGCCACGCAGCGCCGAGATCAGCCGCCCCTCGACGGCGGCGTTGATGGTGTGTGTCGGCACGCCCAGGTCGAGCGCGTTCTGGCTCGTCCACTTGCCGGTACCTTTTTGCTCCGCTTCGTCCAGGATCAGCTCGACCAGCGGTTGCCCGCTATCGGGGTCGCGCCGACCGAAGATCGCCGCCGTGATCTCGATCAGGTAGGAGTTCAGGTCACCCTGATTCCACGCCTGGAACAACCGTTGCAGTTCGTCCGGAGTCGCGCCAACGACGCGCTTGAGCAGGTCGTAGGCTTCGGCGATTGCCTGCATGATGCCGTACTCAATGCCGTTGTGCACCATCTTGACATAGTGCCCGGCCCCGCGCGGGCCAACATAGGTCACGCACGGCTCGCCGTTCACCCTGGCCGCGATCGCCTCGAACACTGGCGCGATCAACTGATAGGCTTCGCGCTGCCCCCCTGGCATGATCGAAGGGCCGCGCAATGCCCCTTTCTCGCCACCGGAAACGCCGCTGCCGATGAAGAGAATTCCGTCCTGTTCCAGGTCGGCGGAGCGGCGCTCGGTATCGCGGAAAAAGCTGTTGCCCAGGTCTACCAGCAGATCACCCGGCTGCAAATAAGGCCGCAACGAGGCAATGACCGAGTCCACTGCGTTGGCCGGAACCAGCAGCAGTATCCGGCGCGGCCTGTCCAGCGCTCCCACGAACAAAGGGATATCAGCAAAGCTGCGCAGTAACTCAGGCGGGGCCAGCCGGTCGAAGGCGGCCCGTGTCTCTGCGCTGCGGGCATAACCCGCCACGCTGAAGCCATGCTCTGCCAGGTTGCGAGCCAGGTTAGCGCCCATCACCCCCAACCCGACCATGCCCAGGTGATATGCTGCCATGTATGTTGTCCTCCTGAATCCAAAGACTTCCGCAGTCAGTGCGACTTCGGAAGTCATAACAGCCGTGTTCGTGACGAAAATTGCGCGGTCAGGCTTTGGAATTGGCCGCGTTCACCATCTGCGCCGCCAGATCGTGCAGGCTGCGCAAGCGCTGCGCCTCCTCTCGCCGCCCCGACTGCTCCAGATCGAGCGCGATTGCCTCCATCAGCCGCGGGAAGTCCGGCCCCAACGCCGCGGCCTGCTCCGTGATCAGCCGCCGTGCTTCGTCCTCGCTCTGCGCCGAGAGCACGTCGTTGATCAGGCGCAGCGGCGGCGGCGCGGCCTCGCGCAGCACTGCCAGCACACGGTCGAGCACCAATTCCAGGCGTTCGCGTGTGCGCTCGTCGCCGGCATCTTCTGCGGCTTGAATGTTGGCCTGCAATACCGCCAGGAAGGTATCGTCAATCAGCTCCAGGCGCGGGCGGATGGCCGCGTCGATGTCTTCGCTGTTGACGATGACGCGCAACGTATCGGCAGCGCGTTGCAGTACAGACTGCGTCTGCTGGTCTATGGCGTTGGTGAGTTCCAGCAGCCGCTCGCGGAGCTGCATCAATCGCTCGCGCTGATCGCCGCTGGCGCTCTCGATACGCCCGCTCAACTCCTGGAAGAAGGTATAGTCGAAGGCCGGACGCATCAACCCCACCAGCGCCTGCAACCGGTCGAGATCGTCGGCATATTCCAACACCATGGCCACGAAATCCTGCCGCGTGAGTTTGCTGCCGATCTTCTGCAGGCGCTCGGCCACTTCGCGCACCTTCCGCTCTTGCTCCCGTGCCTCCGACACGATCTCCTGGCCCGCTGCCGTGTTTTCCAGCAAGAAGCTGTAGAGCGCCATCAGCCCATCGGCCATTTCTGGATGGCCTGTCGCGGCGGAGTTGTCGGCCAGGGTCAGCACCATCTCCAGAAACTCGCGATCCAGGTGTTTGGCCTGTTCCTGGGCCACTTTGGGCCAGTTCTCCGGGTTCACCTGCAGAAACATCTCCATCACGCGCACTTTTTCGCGCTGCGCTTCGCGCATCTCGCGCGTGATGCCGTCCGCGTCGAGGATCATGTCTATCATGCCGGGCAGGGTGAGTGCCTGCTTGGGCTGTAGCAGATAGGCGCGGCGCTGCTCTGGCGGAATGCCATTGGTCAGGCGGCGCGTCAGATCGCCGATAATGCCCTCACGTTCCGATGGCGAGATGTTCAGTTCCATCGGGATGTAGACGATCAACAATTCCTTGTTGGGGTCGTGATAGAGCAGCGGCGTGCCAACGCCCAGCGTATGCCCGCAATTGGGGCAGGCAACCATATTCACGCGGCCCGACAGGAAACGCGCCTTCACCTGCGGATCGCGCCCTACGTCGAGAATCTGCTCGACGATGGCCGGGAAACGGTGACCGCAGCGTGGACAGGCCAGCGTGGTTCTGACAACTTGAGTCATGGGACAAGCTCCTGAAAACAGTGTGGCCGGTGTGTTCCGGCATGCAAACAGACGAAGTATACCGCACAAGTGCGCCGCAGCCGAAGAGCGCCGTTTCAGTCGCCGCGCGGCAGCACGAAGCTGAAGGTCGCCCCGCCGTCGGGATTGTTCTCCGCCCAGATACGCCCGCCGTGCGCCTTGATCACGGCGTCGGCCAGGTATAGCCCCAGGCCCGTGCCTTGCGCCTTCTGGGCCAGGCTGTTGTCCACGCGGTAGAAGCGCTCGAAGACGCGCTGCAACTGATCGGGCGGCAGGCCGATGCCCTGGTCGCGCACCGAGACCTGCACATCGTCGTCGGTGTACGTCCCGCTGATCACGATCTCCCCGCCCTGCGGTGAGTACTTGATGGCATTGCTGACCAGGTTGTCAATCACCTGGCGCAGACGTTTTGTGTCGCCCCGAATGATCGGAAAATCGGGCGGGAAGACTGCCTGCAACTGATGTTTGTTGGTCTGCGTCTGAAAGCGCTCGATGGATTGTCGCGCCAGCGCAGGCAGGCTCACATCGTCGTAAGTGAGCTTCATGCCTTCAGCCTGCAACTTGGACGCTTCCAACAGGTTTTCGATCAGCTCTGCCAGCCGGTCGGCTTCTTCTTCGATGACGGTCAGGCCGTTCTTGATGGTGGCACGATCCCAATCCGCGTCATCGCGGCTCAGCGCATCCGCGTAACCCTTGATCAGCGCCACCGGAGTCTTCAGCTCGTGCGACACCACAGAGATGAAGGTGGACTTGAGTCGCTCGGCCTCGCGGAAATGCGTGATGTCGCGCACGTTGGCGATCACGTTCAGCAGTCGCCCGTCTTCGTCGGTGAGCGCCGCGTAGGTGATGCCTACGCTCAGCACCGAGCCATCCAGTCGCTCCAGGTCGCCCTCGACGTAAATGGTCTCCGGCGAGGCATGATCGCTCCGTTGGCGCGGCCAGCCCTGTCGCACCATCTCGCTCAGGTCTGGCCCGATCTCGCGCCGCCGCCAGCGGATGACCACGTCGTGATGGCGACCCGTTGCCTGCTCTGGCCGCCAGCCGGTCATGTGACTGAGCGCCCGATTCCAGCGTTCCACCCGCAGTTGCGGGTCGAGGATCATCACGCCGTCCGCACTGTGATCCAGGATAGCCGCCAGCCGCTGCCGCTCCTGGTTGACGGCTGCGTACATGCGGGCGTTGTGTACGGCGATAGCGGCCTGATCGGCGAAGCTCTGCAGCAACTGATAGTCGTTCTGCGTCGGTGCGCCGGCATAGGCACGGAAGATGAAGACGATACCCAGCATGTCGTCGGCCACCGACATGGGCAGCGCCACCACCTGCCGCAGAGCCGGATCAACGCGGCGGGCAATACTGCGCAGGCGCGCGTGAAACGCCTGTACTTCCGCCTCGCTGCTGCCGGGCAGCGCGGGCAGTTCTTCCAGCAGCGCGTCGAACAGGTGCGCCTGTTCCGGCGGCACGCCGAAGATGGCGCGCGTGCGGAAGACGTCGCCTTCGCGCAGCGCGATGATACCCACCTCGCCGCTGAGCATCGAGGTAGCTGCCTGCAGCACCATGCGCAGTACCTCGCCCAGGTCGAGCTGCGCGGTGATGGCCCGGCTGATATTCAGCAGATAGTCCCGCTGACGGACGCGATAGTCAGGTAACAGAAACATACTTGTATTGTAGCAGGCTGCAGGTTGGGCGGTAAGGTGACTCTGGGATTTCTGACGGCGATTTTGCAGCGTTCTTGCGCAGTTCTTACGAATCCCGCTGACCGGCCCACCCGTCAGCGCACCGGCCCCTCGAACGCCCAGGCGGGCAGCGGCTCCCGGCTGGCCAGCCAGGCCGCCGGAATGCCCCCCACCCCATTGACCATCACCACAACCGCCCCGGCGATGGCACAGGTAGCGTCTATATCGCCCATGCCGCTCACTGCCAGCCAGAGAGTCTCAGCATAGTCGCCGAGATGGCGCGCTGCGCACCACAGCGCAAATGGCACCGTATCCTGGGCGGTGCCGCGACTGCCGTTGCCCAATGCCGCGACCACCATCTCCACGCTGGCATCGGGCGGCAGATCGCGTGCCCGGCGCAACCCTTCGCGCACCTTGCTGGGCGGCACCAGCAACATCACATGGCCCAGGAATGGCCGGTAGGCTGGCAGGGGAGTGCTGTGCCGCTGTTGCCAGGCCAACGCTGTCGCCACAGCGACGGCCACCGCCCCCGCGACCGCTTCCGGGTGACTATGTGTCACCTGGGCGGAGGCACACGCATGATCCACGGCGGCGGGCAGGTCGTCGGCGAAATATGCCCCCACCAGCGCCGCCCGCACCGCCGCTTCGCTGCCATAGGCCCCCTGCCGCCCGTACAGGGTCGGGGCCAGCTTGCGCCACGATGCGCCCTGGCGCAACGCGGGTAACAGACTGCGCATCGCCAGGCCATAGCCGCGTGCCCGATCGTAATGCTCGGCCAGGCTGCGGGCCAGCCGATCCTGCTCGATGCCCGCGTGTCGGCTGAGCACATGATAGACCGACAGGGCCATGTTGGTGTTGTCGCTGAAATACCAGGGAGGTGTGGGCAGGCGACGAGCCGTCAGGATGCGCGTCAACACTGCTGGGGGGACAGACAGGCTCTGCCCAAAAGCGTCCGCTACCGACAGGCCCTCCAGGGCACAGCGTGCGCGCGCAAGTCGTTCGGCGTGACGCGAGGACACGACACCCCTCCAGGGCAAGCCCGGTCTGACTGGTTCAACAACCACACAGAAGAGCGAACATCTCCCCCTCCGCCCGCAGTCCTCGCCCCCCAACCGCGGCAATCCGCGGGTTCTGGTCTTCCCCAGCCACCAACATGAGGCAGGGCCGCCTCTTCTGAACGGCCCTGCCCTTTCTACGCCTCAGCGCAAGAGCTCTTCCTCGGCCAGGGCGATGGCGTGCTCCAGAATGACCATGGCCTCATCAATGATCTCGCGCTCGACGTTCAGCGCTGGAATGACGCGGATGGTGTTCGGGCCGCAGCCCAGCAACAGCAGCCGGTTTTCGAAAGCGTGCGTCACCACCGCGTCGCGAATCTCCGGCGCGCGCTCGTGTGTGACGCGGTCGCGCACAAACTCGACGCCCACCATCAAGCCGCGCCCGCGCACCTCGCCGATGCTGGGATGGCGCGTTGCTATCTCGCGCAGCCTGCCCATCATGTAGTCGCCCATCCGCGCGGCATTGTCAATGTAGCCGTTCTTCAACAAGTCAAAGGTGGCAATGCCCGCCGCGCAACTGATGGGGTTGCCCCCAAAGGTGCTGGCGTGCGCCCCCGGCTGCCACTCGCGCATGATCTCCTTGCGGGCGATCGTCGCGCCCAACGGCATCCCGCTGGCGATCCCCTTCGCCGCGCAGACGATATCGGGCTTGACGTTCCAGTGATCCACGGCCCACCATTTGCCAGTACGCCCCATGCCCGTCTGTACTTCGTCCACGATCAGTAGAATGCCGTAGCGATCGCATAGCTCGCGCAGGCCGGGCAGGAAGCTATCCGGCGGCACCACGTAGCCGCCCTCGCCCTGGATCGGCTCGACCAGAATGCCCGCCACCTCGTCCGGCGGGACAAGCGTCTTGAACAACAGGTCTTCGATGTAGTGCAGCACTGCTTCGCCCTGGTCGGCATAACCGTCCTGCAGCAGCAAGGGATGGTAAGGATCGGGATAGGGTACGTGCGTCACGCCGGAGACCAGCGGCGAGAACCCCTGCCGCTGCACATACTTGCTGGCAGTGAAGCTCAGCGCGCCCAGGGTACGCCCGTGAAAGCTGCGCAGAAAGCCGATGAACAACTGCCTCCCCGTGTAGAAGCGCGCCAGTTTGATGGCCGCCTCTACAGCTTCGGCCCCGCTGTTGCCGAAGAAGACCATCGCCTCATCATCGAAAGGAGCTACGGAGGCCAGCCGTTCGGCCAGTTCGATCTGCGGCAGGTAATAGAAATCTGTCCCTGACATGTGAATGAATTTCTCGGCCTGCTCCTGGATGGCCTTGACCACCGCCGGGTGAGAATGACCGGTCGCCGTGACGGCAATGCCGGTCGTGAAGTCAAGATAGCGCTCACCATCCACATCCCATACCCACGACCCCTGGCCGCGCTCGATCACAAAGGGGTAGCCGCGCGTGTATGACGGCGACATCACCGCCGAGTCGCGTTCGATGAGCGCCTGTGCCTTTGGGCCTGGCAGAACCCGATTCAACGTTGCCATACGCATCACTCCTGATCAGCCGACGGGATTCAAAAGCATCTATTTTGACAAGAACGCCCGCAAACCAGTGGCGCTGGTGCGGGCGAAAAAAGCCCACTGCCCTGAAAAGGATACCGGGCGGGCACAGTCATGCCACCGGCACCTGACACCGCCATGGTGATGCAGTGCCGCTGCTGATTATCCTCTCCAGAGCAGGTCTTGGCAAGATGAGAGGCTGGCGTGTCCTGGAGCAGGGGTCTTGAACCGCAGAGACGCCGAGAGCGCAGAACAGAACAAGACTTTGCGTCCCTCTCTGCGCCCTCTGTGTCCCCTGTGGTTCAATTTCACCCCGACGCACGCCTGCCAAGTGACAGGCGTCACGCGCCTTCGGTTATTGCTGCTTCTCGAAACGGTAGCCGACCCCCAATTCGTTGATGATATAGATTGGCTCTCTGGGATTGGGTTCGAGCTTGCGGCGCAAATGCCAGATATACACACGCAGATAGTCCAGATCGTCAATGTATTCGAATCCCCACACCTGCTCCAGCAGGTCACGATAGGGCACCACGCGCGGATAGTTCTTCACCAGCATCAGCAGCAGGTCGAACTCCGTCGGGGTCAGCTTGACTGTCTCGCCCTTCACCGTCACCCGTCGCGCCTGTGCGTTGATCGTCAGGTAGTCGTCGCTGTAGACTACATCTTTGGAGTAGGCCACCGGTTCGCTGGCTGCCCGCCGCAACATGGCCCGCACCCGCGCCAGCAATACGTGAGGCTCGCAGGGCTTGAGCACGTACTCATCGGCCCCCATATCTAGCCCTCTGACGATCTCCTCTGGGGCCGATTGCGCCGTCAGCATCAGGATGGGCACGTTGCTCACCTCGCGCACGCGCTGACAGACCACCCACCCGTTCATCATCGGCATGTTGATATCCAGGACGATCAGATCGGGCTTGTGCTCGTAGATTTTGCGCAATCCTTCCTGGCCGTCGTGCGCCGTGAGCACCTGGTAATGGTTCGCCTTCAGCACATTGGCGAACATCTCCACCAGAGACTGGTCGTCGTCAATGATCAGAATGGTAGCAGAAGCAGTCATGATTACGTTCTTCTCATGATCGGGTAGCAATCACACTCACGCGGGCAGGAAGCTACCGCCGTGCGTGGCAACCAACGCCGCCGCGCCAATGAGAGCCACGTTGTCTCCCAGCGAGGCGGGCACAATCGGCACTCCCCGGCAATACGCCGGATCGAGCACATACTCGGCCACCGCCCGCCGCAAGGGGGCGAAGAGCAACTCCCCCGCGTTGCTCACCCCGCCGCCGATCACGACGATCTGCGGATTGAATATGTGCAACAGGCTCACCACAGCCAGCCCCACCATGAAGCCGGCCCGCTCGATGAGCGAGGTCGCCAGCCGGTCGCCCTGCGCTGCCGCCTGGGCCACGATCCTGGCGCTGACCGCGTCCAGATCGCCGTTCACCAGGTCGGACATAAGCGACTTCTCGCCTGCGCGCAACCGCTCGATCGCCTGGCGGGCAATGGCCGTGCCCGACGCCACCGCCTCGATGTCCTTCACCTCGCCATCTACGACCATCAGCATATGCCCGGCCTCCGCGCCCAGGCCGTCAGCGCCCACCAGCAAGCGCCCATCGTCCAGCACGCCGGAACCGATGCCCGTGCTCACCGTCAGATAGAGCACATAGCGGTAGCCTTTGGCTGCGCCCTGTGTCGCCTCGGCCAGCGCGGCCACGTTGGCGTCGTTGCCCAGGTACGTCGGGCAGCCGAAGCGCTCCTGAATGATCTTGCGAATGGGCACGTTGTGCCAGCCGGGCAGGTTCGGCGGCTTGACCACCGTGCCTTCGTGCGGGTTGATCGGCCCCGGCACCGAGACTCCGATGCCCTCCAGCGCGTCGGTATTGTCCGGTATCACCCGCGCGATCAGGTCGAGCAAGCGGGCGATGACGCGGTCGCGACCTTCGCGCGCCTTCGTCGGTTCAGCCAGCCGTTCCTGGATGTTCAGTTGTGCATCGAAGCGAGCCACACGCATCTGCGTGCCGCCCAGGTCAACGCCAATAATGGCTCGATCCACGATCCATCACTCCAGCAAAATCCAGAGCAAAGCCACTCAATTTTCAGGTTCGGGGCAGAATTCACCACAGAGAGAACAGAGGCCGCAGAGAAAAGCACAGAATTCTCGATGCTCTTCTGCGGTGCGCTCTCCGCGTCTCTGCGGTTCAAGCCCATCGTCCCAAAACTACAAGGCACCTGTCTCGTTCGCCGCAGTTGTCGGCGGGGAGTGCGCCTGCTAGAATACGCGGCGCATTCGCTTCCCACCTGAACTATGCCGCTGCTTGGCGCAATCATAGCTCAAAACGGCGGTTATAGGAATTGCGGAATCCGATGGGCAAAGTTACTCCTTCTCGCCAGCAGTACCTGGACTTCAAGGCGCAGTTCCCCCATGCCATCGTCATGTTTCGCCTGGGCGACTTCTACGAGATGTTCGACGACGACGCTCGCGTGGCCGCTCGCGAACTCGACCTGGTGCTCACCAGCCGCCCGGTCGCCAAAGGGGAGCGCGTGCCCATGTGCGGGGTGCCCCATCACGCGGTGGAGACGTATATCGCGCGGCTGGTCGAGCGCGGCTACCATGTGGCGGTCGTCGAGCAGGTGGGCGACGAGCCAATCAATGGCCTGACTCCCCGCGAGGTCTCGCGCGTGATCACCCCCGGCACAGTGATGGAACCGTCCATGCTGCCGGAAACCCGCCCCAACTACCTGCTGGCGCTGGCTCCGGAGCCACACCGGAGCGGCGAGGGCTGGGCGGGCGTGGGCCTGGCCTACGCCGACATCAGCACCGGCGAATTCGCCGCCACACAGATCACCGGCGATGGGGCGACGCTGGCCGTCGTCGAAGAGCTGGCCCGTCTGGAACCGCGCGAAGTGTTGTTGCCCGTCTCGTGGGCGGAGCGCGGCATGACCCTGCCGCCCGGCGCACACGCGACGCCGCTGCCCGATTTTCGCTTCGAGCAGGGCTTTGCCCGCCAACTTCTGCTGGATCACTTCGGCGTGTCCACGCTGGCCGGTTTTGGCCTGCAAGACAAGCCGCTCGCTGTACGCGCGGCGGGCGCGTTGCTGGCCTATGTCGAGGAGACGCAGCGCGGCGCGCTCGACCAACTGAATCATCTGCGCAGCTACAGCATCGCCAGCTTCATGACGCTCGACACGGCCACCCGCCGTAACCTGGAACTGACCGCCACCATCCGCGACGGGAGCAAGCGCGGCTCCCTGCTCGACGTGCTCGACCGCACGGTGACGGCCATGGGGGCGCGCCTGCTGCGGGTCTGGATCGGACAGCCGCTGCTCGACCGCGACCGGTTGGAGGCGCGGCTGGACGCCGTCGAAGCGCTCTACTCATCTGGCACGGCGCGCGCCGCCGTCCGTGAGCACCTGCGCCAGGTCGCCGACCTGGAGCGCCTGACCAACCGCCTGCTGGTGGGGCGGGCTGGCCCGCGTGATCTGCTGGCGCTGGCAGATAGTCTGGCGGTGATCGGTCCTCTGCGTGAGTTGATCGCGCCCGCTCCGGCACTGGCCGCCATTGCCGAGGCACTCGACCCCTGCCCCGACGTGGTGACTCTCATCCGCGAGGCCATCGTAGACGATCCGCCCGCAACGCTCAGCGCGCCGGGCGTCTTTCGGCGGGGCTATTCGCCAGAACTGGATCACGTCATCGAAGCGAGCCGCGACGCCCGCGAATGGGTGGGCAACCTGGAAGAGACCGAGCGTCAGCGCACGGGCATCAAGAGCCTGAAGGTGGGCTTCAACAAGGTCTTCGGCTACTACATCGAGGTCAGCAAGGCCAACGCCGACAGAGTCCCCGCCGACTACATCCGCAAGCAGACGCTGGTCAACGCCGAGCGCTACATCACCCCCGAACTCAAGGAATACGAAGCGCTCATCCTCAACGCCGAAGAACGCCTGCTGGAGATCGAAACGCGGCTCTTCGGCGAGCTGTGCGACCGCGTGCGCGCCCGCGCCGATGCCCTGCTGCGCACGGCCCGCGCCCTGGCCCACCTAGACGTGTTCGCCTCGCTGGCCGAAGTCGCCGCGCGGGAGAATTACGTGCGCCCCATCCTCACCGACGAGGATATCCTCGACATCCGCGACGGGCGGCATCCGGTCGTCGAGCAGACGCTGCGCGGCGGGCGCTTCGTCCCCAACGATACGCACTTCGACGCGCGTGAGCGCATTCACATCATCACCGGCCCCAATATGGCTGGCAAGAGCACCATCATCCGCCAGGTGGCGCTAATCGTGCTGATGGCGCAGATCGGTAGCTTCGTGCCCGCCCGTCAGGCGACGATCGGCCTGGCCGACCGCATCTTCACCCGCATCGGCGCACAGGACGAGATTCACGCCGGACAGTCTACCTTCATGGTGGAGATGGTCGAACTGGCGTTGATCCTGCGTCATGCCACCCGGCGTAGCCTGATCATCCTGGACGAGATCGGGCGCGGCACCAGCACCTACGACGGCATGGCCATCGCCCGCGCCGTCGTCGAGTTCATCCACAACAACCCGCGCCTGGGCGCGCGCACGCTCTTCGCCACGCACTACCACGAACTGACCGAGCTGGCCAACCTCCTGCCCGGCGTGTCCAACTATAACGTGGCGGTGGCGGAGGAAGGCGAGTCCATCGTCTTCCTGCACCGACTGATGCCCGGCGGCACCGATCGCTCGTATGGCATTCACGTCGCCCAACTGGCGGGCATCCCTCGCGCGGTGATCAACCGCGCCAGCGAAATCCTCAAGGAACTGGAGGCGGCGGGCGGTGACTTCGTGATCAAGCCGCGCGAAAAGCCCGCCGGGCCGGTGCAGCTCTCGTTCCTGCAAACAGACCCGGACCCCGTCATCGAGTTCGTCAAGAACCTGAATGTAGACGAACTCTCGCCGCTGGACGCCATCACCAAGCTCTATGAACTCAAGCGCCTGGTGGGAGAGTGAGGCGCGAGCGACTCTATCGCCCCGGAGTTCAGGGGCGGACAGGCACTGAGAGTAGCTGGAACAGGAGGCCATCCTTAACTTTACCTCACCCCCGCTCGGCGCTGACACGCCTGGTTGCCCCCTCTCCAGTCTAGGCTGGAGAGGGGGCGAGCCGAGCGAAGCGAGGCTGGAGGTGAGGTAAACCAGGGCAGAGCAAGCCGTTTCTCTAGTTCTTTATCTGAGTTCATTTCTGCGCTCCCCGTGATGAAGATTGTTTGCCTGCCGTCATTTGCCGGGAACGCGCCGGGCATGGTACATTCACCCCATCTTGTTCCCCTGAGCAACATCCGCTGAGGTACACGGTGCGTCCGAGTTCCGCTCCAGGCAAACGTTGGCGTGTGCAGCCGCTTATCCCGCCCAGCGTACAACGCCGTCTGGGAGCCTATCACCCCATCCTGGCCCAACTCCTCTACAACCGGAGCCAGGACACGCCTGAAAAGGCCCAGCGTTTCCTGGAAGGGGGCGACGACACCCTGCACAATCCCTTCGCCATGCACGGCATGAGCGAGGCCGTCGCCCGGATACGCCATGCCATCAAACGCGGCGAACTGATCGCTGTCTACGGTGACTTCGACGCCGACGGCGTCACCAGCACGGCCCTGCTCACCCAGGCATTGCGGGCATTGGGTGGGCAGGTGCGCCCTTACATCCCCAACCGCGTGGACGAAGGCTACGGCCTGAACATCAATGCGCTCGACACGCTGCGCGACGAGGGTGTGCGCCTGGTGGTGACGGTGGACTGTGGTATCCGCTCGCTCGATGAGGTGGCGCACGGCAGGCGCATCGGCCTGGACCTGATCATCACCGATCATCACTCGGTCGGCGAGGAACTACCAGATGCCCTGGCCGTGATCGATCCCAAGATAGATGCCCGCTTGCGCACCGAGAACGGGCGCAGCAACGGTTACCCTGAGGATATGCTCGCCGGCGTGGGCGTGGCCTACAAACTGGCCGACGCCTTGCTGCGCGCCGAAATAGGACAGACCCGCCGTGAACCCCTGCTGAAACTCACCGATCTGCTCGATCTGGTGGCGTTGGGCACTGTCGCCGATCTGGTGCCGCTGAATCGCCTGGAGAACCGCGAACTGGTGCGGCGCGGCCTGGACGTGCTCAACCGGGCGCAGCGCCCCGGCATCTTCGAACTGGCGCAGGTAGCCGGTGTACAGCCCGGTCGCATCAACACGACCGTCATCGGTTTCATGCTCGCGCCGCGCGTCAACGCCGCCGGACGGCTCGACAGCGCCATGATCGCCTATGACCTGCTCACTGCCGACATGCCGCTCGCCGGGCAACTCGCCGCCCGGCTGCAACAACTCAACGAAGAGCGGCAGACCAAAACCATGGAAGCCCTCGACATCGCCCGTCAGCGGGTGCTGCGCGACGGCCTGGATAGCACGCCGCTGATCTTCGACGCCGGGCCGGAGTTCGAAGCGGGCATCGTGGGGCTGGTGGCCGGGCGGCTGAGCGAAGAGTTCTACCGCCCCGCTGTTGTCGTTGAGCAGGGTGAGACTGAGTCGCGCGGTTCGTGCCGCAGCATCCCCGGCTTCGACATCACCCGCGCCCTGGACGAGTGCGCCGACCTGCTGGTGCGGCACGGCGGGCACGCGCAGGCCGCCGGTTTCACCGTGCGCAACGAGAACCTGTCCGCCCTGCGCGAACGCCTGCGGGCCATCGCCGAACGCGCCCTGGCAGGCCAGGACCTGCGCCCGGAACTCGTCGCCGACGCCGAAGTCCGGCTTGCCGACCTCACGCTGGAACTAGCCTACGAAGTGCAGCGACTGGAACCGACTGGCACAGACAACGAAACTCCGCTCTTCATCGCGCGCGGACTGCACGTCACCGACCGGCGGCGCGTCGGGCGCGACAAGAGTCATCTGCGGTTGCGCCTGACCGATGGGATGCGCTTCATCGAGGCTATCGCCTTCAAACAGGGCGACTGGGACGAACATATGCCCGCCGAAGTAGACGTCGCCTTTCACCTGGAACTCAACGAGTGGAACGGCACGATCCGCCTCCAGCTCAACGTGCAGGACATTCAGCCCGCCGGCGCTTCCCGCCTGCGCTGATTGCCCCCGCAGGCAGCACAGCGTCGGTTTGGGGCGTGTGCGTGGCCTTCGTCTGTCTGTGTGCCCTGTCCCTGGGGCGCAGCTTCTATAGCAGCGACGGCGAAGTGATGTTCCAGACAACGGCAGCGCTGATAACCCAGGGCACGCTGGCCCTGCCCCCCGACCCTGGCCTGCCGCAAATCGTGGCGGGGCGCGCCGGACATCACTACAGCAAGTACGATCCTGGGTTACCGCTCCTCGCCGCCCCCCTCTACCTGGCCGGTGACCGGCTAGCCGCTGTCAATCACGCGCACCGCACACAGGTAGCCGCGCTGTCCGTGTTGCTGTTGCCGGGGCTGGCGGCGGCAGCGACACTTGCTGCGTTGTGGGCGCTGGCCAGAGGTCTGGCCCCGCCCGGCGACATCCGCCCGTTGCTGCTGACCGTTGCCGCGGGAATCGGCACGCCGCTGTGGTGGTACGGGCGTGTCCTGTTCCCCGAAGCGCTGCTGGCCTGCGTCCTGACCATCTCGGCGATGCTGTTGACTGGTGTAGGAGAGAGGCGCACGCGCCTGCTGCTGGCGGGAGCTGCCTTCGGCGCAGGCATCCTCACCCGCGCAGCCCTGGCGATCTACGCGCTGCCGCTGGCCGCCCTGGCTCTCTGGGGGGCGGTGCGAGGGCGAGCCGGGCGTAGCGAGACCAGGGGGGCGCTGCTTCCAGGCGCGAGGCGTCTGATGTGGATCGCCCTGGGCGCATCGCCCTTCGCGGCAGGGGTGCTGGTGCACAACGCCCTGCGCTTCGGCGATCCGCTGAGCACCGGCTATGCGGGCGAGGGCTTCAGCACCCCCCTATGGCGAGGCGTGGCCGGGCTGTTGCTCAGCCCCGGCAAGGGCATCTGGCTCTACGCGCCGCCGCTGCTACTCAGCGCCGTGCTCTGGCCGCGCTTCCGGCAAGTGCAACCGGCGCTGGCGATATTCCTGGCGCTGGCCTGGGCGGTGGCATTGCCCTTCTACGGAAGTTGGTGGGCCTGGGATGGCGGCTGGGCCTGGGGGCCGCGCCTGCTCGTGCCGTTGCTACCGCTCAGTTGTCTGCCCCTGCTGACTCTGTCCGCCGAGCGGCGCTGGGTCTGGGCGGCAGCGCTGACCATCGTGTCGGGCGGGCTAATCAACCTGCTGGGCGTGCTGACTAATCCAGTGACCCATTACGCGCGGCTGGCGGCTCGTCACACCGATCCGGCTCTGCGGGCTGCGTTCAGCGTGACGGATGCGCCCCTAGCTGGCGCGTTGCGTTCGCTGGTCGCCGGGCAGACCGAGCCGCTGGCGCTCTTTCACCTGGGCACGAGCGGGCTACCCCTGACCTGGCAGATTGGAGCGCCCGCGCTGGCGCTCGGCGGTCTGATCGTCGGTGCCTGGCATCTGCTGCGCCCGCTGCGCCGCGCTCAGACCTGGGGCTGATCAGACTCCGGCGGCATGGTAGCGGGCTGTTTGCTGCGCAGCCGGTGCGAGCGCAGGTCAT
>FWPU01003565.1_pt1 | contig 38809 bp, 34 predicted proteins | sample 2228361 | NCBI WGS metagenome assembly FWPU01 (sample SAMEA103939777, study PRJEB20133) | metagenome | reverse complement strand
TATCCGGAAAACGCTAAAGCGGGGCGTCCTCGCCCCGCCCGACGGCGAGGACGCCGTCGGGTAGCTTGGTTTTTCGGATAGGCTCTAAGCACCCCTGTGATGGGGCCAGGCACTTACACCACTCCCTCCCCGAGCCCCTACCAAGGGGGGCCGAAGGCTTACCTCAGATGTACTGTCCCCCATCCACCTTGATGACCTCGCCGGTGATGTGACGGGCCTTCTCGGTGCACAGGAAGGTGACGACGTAGGCCACCTCCTCCGGCTTGCCCAGCCGGCCCAGGACGATCTCCGCCAGCGCCATCTCACGCACCTTCTCGGGCGCCTGCCGCACCATGTCGGTCTCGATGAGGCCCGGGGCCACGGCGTTGACGTTGATGTTGTAGCGGCCCAGCTCCTTGGCCACGGTCTTCGTCAGCCCGATGATGCCGGCCTTGGCCGCCGAATAGTTGGCCTGCCCGAACTTACCACGCAGGGCGTTGATGGAGGTGATGTTGACGATCTTGCCCGAGTTTTGCGCCTTGAAGACGGGTGCGACGGCTCGGATGTAGTTGAAGCAGCCCTTGAGGTCCGTGGCGATAACCGCATCCCACTGCTCCTCGGTCATCTTCCAGACCACGCTGTCCCAGTTGATCCCCGCGTTGTTTACGAGTATATCCAGCCGGCCAAATTCCGCCAACACCGTGTCCACCATGCGCTGGGCGGCGGCAAAATCCGACACGTCGGCCTGGACCGCCAGTCCCCGCCGGCCCATGCGCTCGATCTCCGCCACCACCTCCTTGGCCTCGGTATCGTGACGGCGGTAGTTGATGGCCACGTCAGCACCGTTGGCCGCCAGGTCCAGGGCTATGGCCCGCCCAATGCCCAGGCTGCCGCCGGTGACGATTGCCGCTTTGCCCAGAAGCTCCATCGCTCTCACCTCTGCTGATCTGGTAGGGCAACTGCATGCAGTCGCCCCACAGCCTTACAGCTCGGCACCGCAGACCCCACAGAACTTGAACTCGCTGGGAAGCCCCTTGGCTCCGCACGATGGACAGGTCTGTCTGTACGGTCCCCACAGGAATTCGCTGGACCCGCCGCTTGCTGCGCGCTCCCTCACGCCGCGATAGTCGGCCGGGCGCTTCTCCACGAAGGCCGTCATCCCCTCGTAGGGCTCCAGGGAAGCGTAGTGGATGGATAGCCAGTCCCTGGCATGTCCGATGGTCATATGCCAGGCCAGGTCCTTCCAGAAGTTGACCTGTTGCTTGGTGTACCGCATGCACTCCGGGAACTTGTCAATCAATTTCTCGGCCATGGCCATGACGGCCTCATCCAGGGCCGTCAGGTCCACGGTGTTGCCCTCCTGCTTGAGGGCAGCCTTGATCTCCGCCGGATCACGCATGTCCAGGTACTTTCCATCGGGCCCCTTGATGGACGGGACCACCTGGTTGACCAACCCCCAGTCGAGGGCTTTGTAGGCGTCAATGCGCTCGCAAAGGAAGAGGATCTCCCGGGCCCGCCGGTCGCCCACGATGATGGGCAGCCACTGGGTGGCACCGCCGGCGGCCACGCTGCCCACCCGGGTGCCTACCTGCAAGATCTCGGCGTGCTGGACGGCGATGGCCAGGTCGCAGGCCATGTTGAACTCGTTGCCGCCGCCGGCCACGATGCCGTTGATGCGGGCAATGGTGGGCTTGCCGATGTTGCGCAGCATGTCGTGGCACTGCATGAACACCCCCATCCACTTCCAGTAGTCCCGGGGACGCTGGGTGTAGTTCTCGGCGTACTCCTTCACATCGCCGCCGGTGCAGAAGGCCTGGTCCCCTGCGCCCGTCAGCACCACCACCGCGATGTGATCGTCCCACGAGGCATCCTGAAAGGCCAGGATCATCTCTTGCAGCGCCAGGATGCTATAGGCGTTGTAGACGTGGGGACGATTGATGGTCACCGTCGCCACCCAGTCCTTCTTCTCGTAGATGATGTCCTTAAAGTTGAAGCTTTCTGCCGGTCGTGGTTGGAAGTAGCTCATGGCAGGCATCTCCTTTCAGCGAGTCGGAGAGTCAGCGAAAGCTCAGCCAGATGATCAATCAGGCTGAGCAGCTCAAGCGCGCTGGAAGCGCGCTCCGCATCGCAGCGAGGACACTTTTAGCGTCCTTCGGCTGTTCAGATTGATCGCCGGTGCCAGGCTGAGTAGTTACCAGCGAAAAGCGGATCGCTGATTCGCCTCTTCCTCCATGACAGGCGCCATCTGCTGGGGCGGACGCCTATAGACCCGCAGGCGCAACGCATCCGTCGGGCAGATAGCCACGCAGGCCGGCTCCTCCAGGTCCGGGCACAGGTCGCACTTTACCACCACCTGGCGCACGAGGTCACGGACCAAGGCCCGGTCGAATGGGCAGGCTGCGATGCACTCCCAGCACCCATCACACAGCGCCGGGTCCAAGGTCACCACCCCGCGCACCTCATCGCGCACCAGGGCCCCGGGCTTGCAGGTTGCCACGCAGGGCGCCTTCCCGCACTGGTGGCACACATGCAGCCGCTCGATGCGCCGAAAGGGGTCCCGCTCCACGATGATGCCCGAGATCCGGGGGTTGCTTACCCCTATGTGCAGCGTCGAGCAGGCCAGGGCGCAGAGCCCGCAGGCCGTGCACAGTTTAGGGTCGGCCAGGATCCTTTGCTGCATCAGGTCGCTCCCCGCGATACCGGCGCCATCTGAGGCAACGGCATCGCGACCTCTTTCACGAGCCCATCCAGCTCTGCGGCTCGCTCGGGTGGTACCCGCCCCTCCGCATCCCACCCACGCTGAGCGTAGTAGTCGGCCCGCATGGCGGCGAAACCCTCGCGTTCGATGCGGTGGCCTTTGGTGGTGCGCGCCGGCATCGGCTCCTCGAAGTAGCGCCGGGGCAGGGTATCGTCGGCCGCCGTCAGGCCGAAGTCGGCGTTGATCATGCGCTCCAGGTCCACCACTCGACGCCCCACCTGGCGTACCTCCTCCGGCGAAAGCTCCAGGCCGGTGATGAGTCGGATGAGTTTGGCGAAATGCTCGTACTTCAACAGGTGCGGGCTGTTGAAACCGTGGCAGATGAACTTGCACAGTCCCAGGCTGTCTATGGTGGCGTAGATGTCGTCGGAGAAGGCCACGACGACCCCCTTCGTCTCGTAAGAAGTAGGGTCCTGGATCACGGGCTGGCCGTAGATTTCCGTCACCAAGCGCTCAGGCAGCTTGAAGATTTCCAGGGTCGGTCGGTTCCGCAGATGGTCCGCCCCCCGTGATGCCACCGCGATCCCCAGGGCAAAAGCCTTGATGTAGCGCACATCGTGGGGGTCCGACTGGGGCAGATTCTTGACCGCGATCAGGTAGTCCTTGGCTTCCGGCGGGAAGTAGCGGAGGGCCTGGGTGCTCTCGGCCAGGATGTCGCCGAAGCCCCGCCGGTAGGCGATGTCCTCCAGGAGTTGGCGGACGGTCTCGTAGTCGCCCCACTCCAGGTGTGCGCCGGTCATGTTGCGGTCAATGAGGCCCCGCTGGTACAGCTCCATCGCCCAGGCGAGAATGGTGCCGGCTGATGATGCATCCAGCCCCAGGTCGTTGACCTGGTTGTTGAGGGTGATAACCTGGTCGGTGGGCGCCAGGCCGCAGTTGGCGCCCAGCAGTCCAATGGTCGAGTATTCGGGTCCCTCACCGCCCAGGGTGTTGCGGTGCCGGCAGTGGACCAGGCAACCGGCACATGAGAGCATCTTCTCTGAGTAGCGCTCGATCTCCTCGGCGTTGAGGGTGTCCTCGAAGTAGTTGTCCTGGCTGTTACGGGTGCGGATAGCTCCCAGGCGGTTGGAGACCTCGTAGAGGAGCGGAGTGCCCACCCGGCCCAGCACGGCGGTGATCTTGGAGCGCTGGAGGTAAGCCTTGAGCTCCAAGCAGTAGTCGAAGAGACCCCGCGGGTCAGCTACAGGGACCCCCAGGCTGCCATAGGCGGTGACGGCCTTGAGGTTCTTGGAGCCCATGACGGCGCCCAGGCCGCAACGCCCGGCTGCGTCCTTGATCCCCGTCATGACGGCGGCGAAGCGCACCTGATGCTCCCCCGCCGGCCCAATGCACGCCACCTCCACGTCCTTGCCCAGGTCTTCCCGCAGTTGCACCTGGGTTTCCTGGACCGGCAGGCCCCAGTAGGGGGTGGCGTCGTGGAGCTCCACCCGGCCATCTTCAAGGTGGATGTAGGTTGGCCGCTCGGCCCGGCCCAGGACGATGAGGCGGTCGAAGCCGGCGCGCCGCATCTCGGCGCCGAAGAAACCGCCGCAGTTGCTGTCGCCCAGGTAGCCCGTCTCCGGCGAGCGGGCAGTGACGTTCCAGCGGCTGGCGTTGGGGGCCAGGGCGCCGGTCAACAAGCCCGCCCCGATGATGAGGGGGTTGTCCGGACCCAGGGGGTCGGGCCCCCAGCCCCCGTTTACGGGGACAGCCCCCCGAGGATGGAGGGCAGGGAGCGGCAGCAGCCGGCGCAGGTAGGCCATGTTGAGCCCCCGGCCGCCCAGGAACTTCTCCACCAGTGCCGGCGGGGTTTGGCCGATCTCTACCTCCCCCGTCGTGAGGTTCACAAAGGCTACTCTACCTAACGATGTCATCCGCTTGTAACTCGAACCACGATACCTTGGCTGGCCCCGTGCGTGGCGCACGGACTGCGGAGCACCGGGCTTGGCAGCTAAATGCTGCAGGTTTGTAACTCACTCTCGGCCACCCGCTGCACCTCCTCCACCACCATGTCCCCGATCTGGGTGGTGGTGAGCCCGCTGCCGGCTGCCAGCGATGGAATCCTGCGACTGGTGAGCAAGTTCACAACTGCCTGTTCGATCAGGCTGGACGCGGTCGTCTCGCCCAGGTAGTCCAGCATCATGGACCCGGCCAGGATGGCGGCCAGGGGATTGGCCACGTTCTGCCCGGCATACTTGGGCGCCGAGCCGTGGACCGGCTCGAACATCGAGGTGCGACCCGGGTGGAGGTTGCCGCTGGCCGCAATCCCCATGCCTCCCTGGATGGCCGCCCCCAGGTCGGTGAGGATGTCGCCGAAGAGGTTGGGCGTCACGATGACGTCAAACCACTCCGGATTCTTCACCATCCACATGCAGGCTGCGTCAACGTAGGCGTGGTCTTGCTCCACATCCGGGTATTCAGCGCCCACCTCGGCGAAGGTGCGCGTCCACAGGTCGTGTGGCCTGATGGCGTTGGCCTTGTCCACCAGGGTCACCTTGGGGCGCGGATGCCGCTCTGTGGGACCCCGGGCAGCGTGACGCTTGCGGGCCAGCTCGAAGGCGTAGCGGATCACGCGCTCCGTCCCTTTGCGGGTGTAGATACCCTCCACCACTGCCACCTCATCCGGCGTGCCCTTCTTAAAGAATCCGCCGACCTGAGCGTACAGCCCCTCGGTGTTCTCCCGCACCACCACCATGTCTACATCCTCGGGCTGCTTGTCCTTCAGCGGGCACAGGTGCTCGGCGTAGAGCTTGATGGGCCGCAGGTTGACGTACAGGTCCAGCCCGAAGCGCAGCCCCAGGATGACGGCACGCTCAACCAGGCCCGGCTCCACATCCGGGTGGCCGATGGCGCCCAGGTAGATGGCGTCCAGTTCCCGCCACTCGTCAATGACCCCCTCCGGCAACAATTCGCCCGTGGCCAGGTAGTGGGCCCCGCTGTACGGGTAGTGGATGGTCTCGTACTCGAAGCCGGCCAGCTCCGCCACCACGGCCAGGACCTTCAGGCCTTCGCGGACCACCTCCGGGCCGATGCCGTCCCCCGGGATCACCCCGATGCGATACCGATTCATGCCCTCTCCCTCAGCCGTTCCTCGACGTAGCCGCGCAGCCCGCCCCGGGCGATGATCTGCTGCAGGAAGTCCGGGAAGGGCGCAGCCTGGAACGCAGTCCCCTGGGTGACGTTGCGGATGACCCCGGTAGCTGGGTCAATTTCCACCTCATCACCTTCGGCAATGCCGGCGTAGGCCTGCGGGCACTCGAAGATGGGCAGCCCGATGTTGATGGCGTTGCGGAAGAAGATGCGCGCGAAGCTGCCGGCGATCACGGCCGACACCCCGGCGGCTTTGATGGCCAGAGGAGCCGCCTCCCGTGAGCTGCCGCACCCGAAGTTCGTGTCGGCGACAATGAGGTCGCCGGGCGACATCTTGTGCACGAACTCAGGGTCCGCGTCCTCCATACAGTGCTTGGCCAGCTCTGCCGGGTCCGAGGTGTTGCAATACCGCGCCGGGATGATGGCGTCGGTGTTGATGTTACGCCCGAACTTCCAGGCTTTGCCACGGATTCTCATCTTCCCCTACCTTAGCCGAGTTAGCCGACCAAGAACCTATCCGGAAACCCCGTTATCTGAGGGCTTCCTCGTGCGACGGCAATGCCGTCGCGCACCCCGGAGCGAGCCTGTGCGTCGCACAGACGCGGATGCCCCCTCCTGAGCGGTTTCCGGATAGGTTTAAATCTATCCGAAAAATTCGCTTCTGAGGCGCTTTTCGCAGGGCGAGATGCCATCTCACCCTACTTTTCTGATAGGCTCTAGGCCTGGCCGACAACTCCCTCACAGGCTCAATCCGCACAATCAGCCGATTTCGTCCGGCCCCACAATCCGTCCGGCCACAGCTGACGCCGCGGCCACCGCCGGGCTGGCCAGGTAAACCTCGCTCTCCGGGTGACCCATGCGGCCCACGAAGTTGCGGTTGGTGGTGGAGACACAGCGCTCGCCCGGGCCCAGCACCCCCATGTGCCCGCCCAGGCACGGACCGCAAGTGGGCGTGCTGACCACGCACTCCGCCTCGATGAAGGTGCGGATCAGGCCTTCGTCCAGGGCCTGGCGGTAGACCCCTTGGCTGCCCGGGATGATGATGGCCCGCACCCTGGGGTGCACCTTGTGACCGGTCAGGATCGAAGCGGCCACCCGCAGGTCGCTGATGCGGCCGTTGGTGCACAGCCCGATGACCACCTGATCAATCTCCACATCGTCGACCTCGGACACCGGGCGCACGTTATCCGGCGACGGCGGAAGAGCCACCTGAGGCTCCACTGCCTCGGCGTCAATCTCTACCACCCGGCTGTATTCCGCATCCGGATCGCTGCGGAACAGCTGGTCCGTCCGCCCGCCCACCGCGCGCACGTAGTTCAGCGTTTTGTCATCCGGCTCAAAGATGCCGGTTTTCGCACCTGCTTCCACCGCCATGTTGGCCATGGTGAAGCGGTCATCCATGCTGAGATAGTTGAGAGCTTCACCGGCGAACTCCAGCGCCTGATAGATGGCCCCGTCAACCCCCAGAAGCCCCACGGTGTAGAGGATGAGGTCCTTGCCGCTGACCCAGCGCCGGGGTCGGCCGTGGTAGACCAGTCGGGTGGTGGCCGGCACCTTCAGCCACAGCTCGCCCAGGGCCATGGCGGCTGCGGCGTCGGTGGAGCCGATGCCGGTGGCGAAGGCACTCAGGGCGCCAAAGGTGCAGGTGTGGGAGTCCGCACCCACGATCAGGTCACCCGGGGAGGCTAGCCCCTTCTCTGGCAGCAGCACGTGCTGGATGCCACCTCGCCCCACCTCAAAGTACACGATCCCATGCCGCCAGGCAAACTCCCGTACCCGCTGAGTGACCTTGGCCGTGGGGATGTCCTTGTTGGGGGTAAAGTGGTCGGCGACGAAAACCACGCGGTCCGGATCGAACACGCGGTCCGCCCCACGCCACTTCTCGAACTCCTCGATGGCCAGGACCCCCGAGAGTTCGCTGGCCAGCACCAGGTCTACGCGCGGGTTGATGAACTCGCCCGGCTGGACGGACGGCCGACCGCAATGGGCGGCCAGGATCTTTTGGCTGATGGTCAGGCCCATAAAACAAGCTCCGATTTGTTAGCTGGTGATCAGCAACCCGGTTTCGCCCCGGACCGGTCAACGATGGCGGGATGGCGCGTCGGTCTGTTTTGAGCATGAAACCCGGTTTCTCGCATCCCCAGTCACGAGGCCGCTTCCTGTGCCGGCTGAGCCTGCCGACGCCGCACGTCCTGCATTATCCGCAACACCTGTTGGTCGGGCAAGATGCGGTTAGCCTGCTTGGCGGCTGCCAGAATTTCCTGCACGTACTCGTCCTTGATCTCGAGACCCCGGCTTTCGAGCCAGAAGCGCACATTGGACTCTCCACTCATGGGGCCGATCTCGATGCCCTGCTTGCGGCCCACCATGCTGGCCGGCACACCGCAGTACACCCGGTCTGCCAGCCACTCGTCCCCCTTGCGCTTGGCCTTGACCACCGCGGCTGCGTGCACCCCCGTGGCAGTGCGGAAAGCATCGGCGCCGACGACCGGGTAGTTGAAGGGCAGCGGCGCATCACAGGCCTCTGCCACCAACTGGCAATACTCCTGCAGCTTGGTCAGGTCGCGATCAATGATGCCCAGAAGTTGCAGATTGACCAGGAGGATCTCCATCGGCGTGTTGCCGGCTCGTTCACCGATACCCAGGGCGCAGGCGTGCACCCGGGTGGCGCCGGCGGCGATGGCGGCCAGAGTGTTGGGGATGCTCAACCCCCGATCGCGGTGGCCGTGCCAGTCAATTCCCACGTCCTCGCCGCTCTCCTCCACGATTTGCTTGACGTAGCTGACCAGGTTGTAGGCCCCATTTGGGGTGGCGTGGCCGACGGTGTCGCAGACGCACACCCGTTTGGCGCCGTGCTCGATGGCGGTGGTGTAGAGCTTGCGCACCGCTTCCGGAGTGGCCCGGGTGGTGTCCTCGGTCACGAACATGACCGGCAGATCGTGCCTGACCGCATAATCAACCGAGTCGGCACTGAGGCGCAACAGTTGGTCCAGGGTCCAGCCCTCGGCGTACTGCCGGATTGGGCTAGAGCCGATGAACAGGCAAGCCTCAATGGCGATGCCGGCCTTCTGTGAGGCCTCAATGATGGGATCAATATCCTCCCGCAAGGTGCGGGCGGCACAGTTGGGGCGGATGTTCAGGTTCTCGGTGACGATCTCCTTGGCCAGGAGGTACACCTCATGGGCGAAGCGCTCCCCGGCGCCGGGTAGCCCGATGTCAGCGGTGTCAATTCCCAGGGCGTTCATCAGGTGAAGCAGGCGGATTTTCTCCGCGGTGGATGGGTGGGTGATAGAAGGGGACTGGAGGCCGTCACGCAGGGTCTCGTCATCCAACTGCACACCTTTGGGGTACACCGGCACATCACCAACCAGGTTCCAGTCATAAATCAACTCACGAATGTCCAGCTCAGCCATGATCCGTCCCTCCTTGGTGGCTATCAGGAGCTATTGCTGCTCCCCAGGTCCGGTGGCCCCGTCCGGCGCAGGATTTCAACCGGTTACCCTGACTCCCAACTCTGCACCGGCGGCGAAGGCTTTCAGGTTGATGGCCAGATGTCGCTCCGGGATGCGCTCTCTCAGGGTCTGCTCCCACACCTCTGGCGGTAGGTCCAGGTGACGCGAGAGAGCCCCCAGGAGGATGACATTGGCCACGTGTACGTTTCCCAACTCCTCAGCCATGCGGGTGGCCGGCAGCACGAGCATGTGCAGCCCTTTCTCCCTGAGGAAGTCCAGCGCGTGGTGGGGGTACTTCTCGGCCAGAGCACCGAGGGAGGCCGGTGGTATCTCGTGGTCGTTGGCGATGAGGATGCCCTGAGGGGAGAGGTAGTGGGCAAAGCGTAGGGCCTCCAGTTTCTCGAGTCCCACCACCGCATCGGCCTGGCCCGGTGGCACCAGGGGCGAGTGCACCTTTACGCCAAAGCGGACGTGGCTCTCGACGCTGCCTCCGCGCTGGGAGACCCCGTGCACTTCCGTCTGCTTGACGTCGTGGCCGGCGGCAGCAGCACTCAGAGCCAACAGTTCAGCAGCCAGGATCACACCCTGTCCGCCCACTCCGGCCAGAATCACGCTGGTTATCTTGTTTGACATGGCTACGTCGTCTCCGCTCCACGGTCCCGCGTGCAAAGTCCTGAGCCCAAAATCCTGAGGATTGGGATGCGCAACCTATTCTACCACAGAAGTGGCGAAAGGGCAAAACACCAGACAGACAAGCGCAAGCGACATAACCACGTGATAGCTGGACCCCAGTCGCTATGCCGCTCTCGCTCGTCTGAAACCCCTGGTCTACAGCTCCCGCTTATCCACCACCCTGCGGGCCTTGCCTATGCTGCGCTCGATCTTCTTGGGCTCCACCACCTTCACTACGGCAGTGATGCCCAGGGCATCCCGTATAGCCCGGTTGGCCTGCTTCTCCGTCTCTTTGACCGCATACTCTCCCCTGGCGAAGAGGTCCTCCGAAGCCTCGACCCAGATCTCCAGCCTGTCGAGGAGGTCCCTGGGGCGGTCAACCAGGATCAGGTATTGGGGAGCCAGCCCCTTGACGCTCAACAGGGTGCCCTCGATCTGAGAAGGGAAGACGTTCGTGCCACGGATGATGAGCATGTCGTCGGTGCGACCCTTCACCTTGCTCATGCGGGCCAAGGTCCGGCCACATGCGCAGGGCTCGTCGGTGAGCATAACCCTATCCCTGGTGCGATAGCGGATCACGGGGATGGCCTCCTTGGTCAGGGTGGTCAGGACCAGTTCCCCCTCTTCACCGTACGGCAGCCGCTCCCCGGTATCAGGGTCAATGAGCTCGGCCAGGAAGTGGTCCTCGAAAATGTGCAGGCCATCGTGGTAGGGGCACTCGATGGACACCCCTGGGCCGATGATCTCAGTGAGGCCGTAGATGTCATAGGCCTCCAGGCCCAGCTTGGCCTCGATTTTCTCCCGCATCTGCTCTGTCCAGGGCTCGGCGCCGAAGAACCCCACACGCAGCTTCATCCGCTTGTGGAAATCAATGCCTTCGGCTTCTCCTTCCTCGGCCAGGACCAGGGCATAGGAGGGGGTGCAGCAGAGGACTGTGGCACCGAAGTCCTCCATGAGCATGAGCTGTCTCTTAGTGAAACCACCCGACACCGGGACGGTGGTCGCGCCAATGGTCTCGGCGCCCAGGGCGAAGCCCAATCCGCCGGTGAACAGCCCGTAGCCGTAGGCATTGTGGACCACGTCCTTGGCGGTCACACCGCCGGCGGTAAGGGTCCGGGCCATCACCTCGGCCCACACTCCCATGTCGTGGCGCGTGTAGCCGGCCACCGTCGGTTTGCCCGTGGTGCCGCTGGACGCGTGGATGCGCACCACCTCCTCCAAGGGCACTGCGAACAACCCGAAGGGGTAATTTTCTCGCAGATGGTCCTTCACGGTGAAGGGCAACCTGTGCAAGTCGTCCAGGGACTGGATGTCATGCGGCGTGACCCCATGCTCATCCAGGACACGCTTGTAGAAGGGCACCTTGTTGTAGACCCTGGCCACCACCTCCTTGAGACGCTGCACTTGGAGCTGTTCCAGCTCCTCTCTGGGCATGGTCTCCGCTTCCCTGTTCCACATGGGAGCAGATGTCTCTTTGGTCATCTCCTTTCCCTCCTTTGCTAGGGATGGACGGCCTCAAGGGGTCGCCCTTGCGGTTGGACTGCGGCTTCCTGCACCAATTTCCGCCCCGCCAGGAAGGCCCGCTGATCCAGCTCCACGAATCGGGCCGGTACACAGGCTTCAATCGCCGCCAACCAGTCTTCAGGCGACAGGTCCAAATAAGTAGACAGGGCTCCCAGAGTCACCACATTGGCCACGCGGGCATCACCCAATTCCTCGGCTACAGCCAGGGCTGGAACGATCCTGACCTCACGGGCAGCCTCGTGCAGCACCCGGCGGACGCGTTCGTCATCGGGATATTCGACGTCACCCAAGGTCACGGCCAAGGGCGGAAGACGTTGCTCGTTGACGATGGCCACACCTTCGGGGCGGAGGAAGTCCACGTAGCGCAGGGACTCCAGGAGTTCCATGGACACCAGGTAGTCCACCTCCCCCTTGCCGGCCAGGGGCGAGTACACCCGTTCACCCCAGCGCACGTGAGACACCACACTGCCCCCGCGCTGGGCCATGCCGTGCACCTCCGATTTCTTGACCTCGTGGCCGGCCCGCATGCCCACCGCGGCCAGGATGTCGCTGGCCAGCAGGATGCCCTGACCACCAACCCCAACCACCAGGAAGTTCAGCGTTTGCACCTTCGTAAGCCTCCTTTAGACTTTCACAGCCGGCTCGGGGCCCCCGTAGCGCTCGGCCAGGGACCAGTCCCCGGTGTTGTGGATGGCGCCCCGGAAACACGTCTGCCGGCACACGTCGCAACCAACACACAGCAGCGGATCAATGAGCGCCTTTGGGCGCCCGGTCTTGGCATCTATCTCACCGCTCTTGATGATGGCCGGGCACCCGATGCGAAAGCACAGGCTGCAACCGTTGCAAATTTCAGGGTCCACGGCGTAAGCAGGGCCCTTTTCCGGCACCCGGAAGATACACGGCCCCCGCGAAACCAGTAGCGCCGGCTGCCCCGACTCCAGGCACGCTTTCAGCCCGCGCTCCACATCCTGGATGTCAAAGGCGTTCACTGATTCCACCACCTTGATGCCCATGGCCTTGGCCAACTCCTCAAAGCGCACCTGGGTGGTTTCCTCGCCTCGCAGGGTTCGGCCGGTAGCCGGGTTCTCCTGATGCCCCGTCATGGCAGTGGTGTGGTTGTCCAGGATCACCACAGTCGTGGCGCTCTTGTTGTAGATCACATTGAGCAGGGCCGGCATCCCGGCGTGGAAGAAGGTGGAATCGCCGATGACGGCCACGGCACGCTCCTGTGCCCCTGCTGCGTTCACCCCATGAGCCACGCCGATGCTGGCACCCATACAACCCAAGGTGTCGGTGGTGGAAAGAGGCGGCAAGACACCAAGTGCGTAGCAGCCGATGTCGCTGTTGACCACCACCTTGAGGCGCTTGAGGACGTGGAACATGGTGCGGTGAGGACAGCCGGCGCACAGCACCGGCGGTCGCGGCGGCAAGGGGCCGGTGTCAATGTGCCGCTCCAGCTCGTGGCCCTCGTTCAGCAGCCCGGCCGCCAGAGCGTGCCGGCGGATCACATCCGGGCTGAATTCTCCTACTGTGGGGAACACCTCCTTGCCCATGACCTCGATGCCCAGGAGCCGCATTTGCTCTTCCAGGAACGGGTCCAACTCCTCGATCACCACCAGCCTGTCAACCCGGCCCGCGAAGTCGCGGATCATCTCGCGGGGCAAGGGGTAGCTCATCACCAGCTTCAGGAAGGAGGCGTTGGGGAACACCTCGCGGGCGTACTGGTAGGCTACGCCACTGGCGATGATGCCCAAGGAGGTGTCGCCCATCTCGATGCGGTTGAGCGAGAAGGTCTCAGCGTACTCTGCCAGCTTCTGGAGGCGCTCTTCGATCACGGGGTGGCGCCCCCGGGCGAAGGCCGGGATCATCACGTACTTGCGGGGGTTGCGGACGAACTTGGGTTTGCCCACGTTTCGGCTCCCCCGCTCACCCAGCTCTACGGCCGACTTTGAGTGCGAGATACGAGTGGTGGTCCGCAACAGTACGGGTGTGTCAAACTGCTCGCTGATGTCTAACCCCAGCGCCACGCAGTCTTTGGCCTCCTGGCTATCGGTGGGCTCCAGCATGGGCACCTTGGCGAAGCGGGCGTAGTGGCGGTTGTCTTGCTCGTTCTGGGAGCTGTGCATGCCGGGGTCATCCGCCGTGACGATGACTAGGCCGGCCTCCAGGCCGGTGTACGCGGAGTAGAACAGGGACTCGGCTGCCACGTTGAGCCCCACGTGCTTCATGGCGGCCAGGGCTCGGTGGCCGGCGTAGGCTGCACCTATGGCGGCGTCCAAAGCCACCTTCTCGTTCACCGACCATTCGGCGTAAATCTCCTCGTACTGGGCGATGTTCTCCAGGATCTCGGTGCTGGGGGTGCCGGGGTAGGCGCTGGCAAACTCCACCCCTGCCTCATACGCCCCCCGGGCAATGGCTTCGTTACCTAACATGAGCACTTTCATAGCCGGCTTGTTCCTCCCTTTGATTTGATTTTCTCCTACCCAGATATGCTTGCTGCACCAATCCGTCTGACATAAGCTCCCGAGCCGTCCCCTCCAGGACTACGCGCCCGGTTTCCATTACGTAGCCCCGGTCGGCGATCCTCAGGGCAGCCTTGGCGTTCTGCTCCACCAGCAGGATGGTGGTCCCCTGGTCGCGCAGGTTAACCACCACCCGCAAGAGCTCCCGGACGAGCAACGGGGCCAGCCCCAGGGACGGCTCATCCAGGAGCAGAAGGCGAGGTCGGGCCATCAGACCTCGTCCCAGGGCCAGCATCTGCTGTTCGCCGCCGGACAGGGTGCCGGCTCGCTGCCGTTGCCTCTCCTTCAGCACGGGGAACACCTCAAACACGAACTCCAGGTCTCGCTGGATCTCGTCCCTGCTGTCTTTGCCGAAGCGATGGTAGGCGCCCAGGATCAAGTTATCTAGGACGCTCATGGTGGCGAAGATCTGGCGGCGCTCCGGCACGTGGCTGATGCCCAGGGCAACGATGCGCTCCGCCGGCAGGTGCGTGATCCGCCGGCCCATGAAGGTTATCTCGCCGCTCCTGGCCGGAAGAACACCCGAGATGGTGTTCAGCAGGGTGGTCTTGCCTGCCCCGTTGGCACCGATGATGAACACGATCTCCCCCTCGCCCACGTGCAGCGAGACCTCTCTCAGGGCCTGAATCTCACCGTAGTAAGCGCTGACTCTGGCAACTTCTAGCATTGCTTCAGCTCCTCACAAGGCTCCGCGATGGTTGCCAGCCTCCAAATGCCCAGGCCTTCCTCCTCACCCAGATAGGCGGCGATCACCCGGGAGTTCTTATGAACCTCCTCCGGCGTGCCTTCGGCGATCTTCTCGCCGTAGTTTAGCACCACAATGCGGTCCGCCAGCCCCATAACCAGGTCCATGTCATGCTCGACCAGCAGGACGGTTACGCCCTGGTTGCGAATGCGCCGGATGAGGTTGTCCAGCTCTTCGGCCTCCCCTTTGGTCAGCCCTGCACAAGGCTCGTCCAGCATGAGGAAATCCGGCTCCATGGCCAGGGCGCGGGCAATCTCCAGCAGGCGCTGCTGGCCAAAGGGCAGGCTGGAGGCCTCGTCGTCGGCGCGATCCTCCAGGCCGATCATGCCGAGGTACTTCAACGCTTGCTCCCGAATAGCCCGTTCCTCCAGACGCGCGCGGGGCAGACGCAGGGCGGCGCCCAGGAAGCCGTAGCTGCTGCGGGTGTGGCGCCCCACCATGACGTTTTCCAGCACGGTCATGTTGCCGAAGATTTGCACGTTCTGGAAGGTGCGCGCCAGCCCCAGAGCTGCGATCTGACAGGGCTTGAGGTCGTTGAGACGCCGCCCTTTGAAGATGATCTCGCCTTTGTCCAGCGAGTGGAAGCCGGAGATGAGGTTGAAGATGGTCGTCTTGCCGGCACCGTTGGGGCCGATGATGGCCATGATCTCCTGCGGCTGCACGCTAAAGCTCACGTCAGCCACGGCCATCACGCCGCCGAACTCCTTGCGAATCCCTTTGGCTTCTAGAATCGGACGTGCTTGCAACGCTTCACCTTTCTCGGACATACCTCTAGGATTCGGCTGTCTGACTTGACCCCTGCTGTATGTGTGCCCTCGCCGGCCGTTGAGCTCGCCAGCGCCGATAGGCGTTGAGGCTCCCTCTGGTGAGACCCTCGGGCATGAAGATCATGATCAGCACCAGGATGATCCCGTAGGCTATCAGCTCGTGCTCACCGCCGGCCATGTGTAGCACCTTGTGCAGTCTGGCCCTGATGATCTCCCGGATGATGTAGGTCACCGCCACACCGAAAGGCGCACCCCACACGCTGGCCAATCCCCCTACAGCCGCCATCACCACCAGCTCGACGGATGCCTGGAAGTTGAAGGGCGTGGGGGCGATCAGAGCCTGGAAGTGGGCGTAGAGGCTGCCGGCCAGGCTGGCCATCATGGCGCTGATGACCAGCACCTGCACCTTGTAGCGATCGGTGTCCACGCCGGTCATGTTGGCCGCCACCTCGCTGCCGTGGATGGCTCGCAAGGCCCGACCAACTCGCGAGTTGACGATGTTCAGGGCGATGATGATGACGACGATCGCCGCGGCCCACACCAGGTAGTAGTACCGATGCATGGGCCAGAACTCGAAGAACGTGCCGATGGCCAGGCGTGGGATGCCGGGGATGCCGTCGTTCCCGCCGGTGATGCTTTCCCCTTCGCGGAAGAGGATGTAGGTGACGATGCCCAGCCCCAGGGTGGCCATGGCCAGGTAGTTGCCCCGCAATCTGAGGATGGGTCGGCCGATGAGATAGGCGAAGATGCCGGTCACCGCCATCCCTACCAGGATCGCCACCCAGGGCCACCACCAGGTGTCGGCGATGCCCACCAGGAGACCGTGCCTGGAGGGCAACGTGGTGAGGATGGCAGAAGTGTAGGCCCCGATGCCGTAGAAGGCCGCCTGACCCAGGGAGATTTGCCCGGCGTAGCCCATCAGGAGGTTGAGCCCCACCACCACAATGGTCAGGATGCCGATGCGAATTGTGGTGTCGAACGTCACCATGCCGCCGGTTAGGTCCCGGAAGCGAATGCCAAAAGGCTGCGCCGTCTCCATCCAGCCGATGAGCACAATGACCAGGATGAAGGCCGCCATCCCCAATATGCTTGGGTGTGGACTCCAGCGTTCTCGACTCATCTCTGGCTCTCCTCTACCGCTCTCTCCCCACCACCGATGACGCCCTGTGGCCTGAAGAGCAGGATCAAAATCAGGATGGCAAAGGCGACGATGTCCTTGTAGCCCGCGGAGGTGACGCCGGCGCCGATGTTCTCCGCCACCCCCAGGATGAGTCCTCCCAGCACGGCTCCGGGGAAGCTGACCAGCCCACCCATGATGGCCGCCACGAAGCCCTTCAGACCCAGGATCAGGCCCATGTCGTAGGTCGGTCGGGTGGCCGGGGCCAACACAATGCCCCCTACGGCTCCCAGGCCGGCTGCCAGCCCAAAGGAGATCATGGACATGCGGCTGGGACTGATCCCCATGAGCTCGGCCGCTCGCCTGTTGACCGCGCAAGCCCGCAAGGCTTTGCCCTGAATGGTGCGCTCGAAGAACAGGTACAGTAGGGCCAAAACCACAGCCACCACGCCCCAGATCCACAAACTTTGAGCTTTGACGATGATACCACCCAAGCGCAGGGTGAGATCTTCCAGCTCCAGGGTGGTGAAGGCGGGCACGTAGTAGGGACGGGTGCCCCACACCAGCAGGGCTGTAGCGCGCAGGGCGATGGTCACCCCGATCGTGATGATGATCAGGGTAACAGAGCTGGCTCGCCGCGCCGGATAGAGGGTCAGGCGCTCCATCGCTACTCCCACCAACGTGGTGCCCACCACCCCCACCACGATGCCCAGTGCCAGCTTCCAGACCGGGGGCAGCGGAAGCCCGGAGTGATACACGGTCACACAGGACATAGCCCCCAGCATGACGAACTCGCCTTGTGCGAAATTGATGATTCCTGTAACGCAGTAGATAACCACAAACCCCAGGGCAATGAGGGCGTAGATGCTGCCGGCCCGGATGCCGTCCACGGACAGCTGTATGTACTGCTGGGCGGCGAAGTTCTTCTGGGCTCCTAGAGCCAGGACCACGCCGGCCAGCACAGCTATCGCCGCGATCGTCAGTGCCACACGTGCTCGACGAGTGCGCAGGGTTTCTCGCATCATCTCCGCTTTCCGTTTCGCGGGCTACTGGGGGCCGAAGCACCGGCTTCGGCCCCCAGTTGATCCCGTGATCTCACCACTGGTCGGGCGGGAAGGGGACCCACTTGCCGTTTTGGACCTTGAACCAGGTGAAGGAGTCCTTGGTGAGGCCGTAGTGGTCGTCGGGGGTGACGTTGAAGATGCCGGCCGTCCCCGGCCAGTTGACGATCTTGGTCTCCAGGTAGTCCCGCACCGCCGCTCGCTGCTCCTCCAGGCTGAGGCCGTCGGGGAGGCTCTCCAGGGCGTCAATGACCCACATAAGAGCATCCCAGGCGTGGCCGCCGAAGGTGCTCACCGGCTGGCCAGTCTTCTGGGTGTAGGCCTTGGTGAACTCCATGAACACCTGCTTCTGCGGGTGATCGGCGGGGAGGTCCTCGGCGATGATGACGGGGCTGCAGGGGAGCTCAACACCGTCGGCGGCTTTGCCGGCCAGCTTGATGAAGTCCTCAGTGCACACGCCGTGGCCATGGATGACGGGGATGTCCGAGATGGCATCACGGAGGGCGATGGTGACCATGGAGGCACCGGGCGGGATGGCACCCACGATGACGACGTCGCAGCCGGCGGCCTTGACACCTGCCACCTGTGGGAACTCGGTGTCGGTGCGCTCGAAGGAGTCAGAGAAGACGGTCTGGATGCCGGCTTCCTCAAGGGCCTTGGAGGAGTTGTTGAAGCAGTCCTTGCCATAGCCGGTGTTCTCGTAGAGGTAGCAGGCGGACTTGGCTCCGAGGGCCTTGGCGCGCTCGACCTGCCAGACAGCCACGTCACCGTTGGACTGAGGGGTCTTGAAAACCCAGGGTCGCATCTTGCCAGTGTTGGGATCGGTGATGATGAGGAGGGAGGAAGCCATGGAGACGTAGGGGACCTTGGCTTCCTCGGCGACCTCGGCGATGGCGAGGCTGATAGGGGTGAGGCTACCCATGACCAGGGCGACGACGTTCTCCTCGTCAATGTAGCGGCGGGCGAGGCTGACGCCGACATCGGGTTTGCTTTCGGTGTCGCCGATGAGGATTTCGAGCTTGTGGCGGACGCCGTCGGGGCCGACGATGCCGTCCTTGTAGCGTTCGGCGATGATCTCGGCGACGTTGCGTTCAGGCTCGCCCAGGAACGAGCCGCCTCCGGTGATGGCCGACGCAAAGCCGATCTTGTACGGCACACCCTCCTTGGCTGCCGGAGGCGCGGTGGGTGGCGCTGTAGGTGCCGCCTTAGCCTCAGTGGGTGTAGCCGGTGCCGGGGTAGGTGTAGCGGCCGGCGCACACGCTGCCAGTAAGACTGCGGTTACCAGGACCAAAACCGCAACCAACCAAAGTTGTCGCGCTCTCATCTTTTTCCTCCTTGCGAAAGCACAAACTGCCCTGTCTCCTTGCCAGGACATGAAGGAGCACTAGAAGAACTTGCGCGTGCTCACCACCTCCTTTCGAGGCGGCACCTGTCGCCGCGCCCTCCTGTGCAGGCTACGACGGTCCGCCGGGAGCAGCGGTCTCCTCCCGCTCCGCGAAGACGCCCTGCTGCACGATGGCATCGGCCGGGCACATCTGCACACACAGGGTGCAGGCGACGCAGTCGCTGCTGATGATGGTCGGATATCCCCGCTCGTTCTCCACCAGCGCCGGGCAGAAGACGCGATAGCAGACCCCGCACTGGATGCACCGGCTCTCGTCCACGAAGAAGGGCACGATCTCGCGGTACTTCATCTCCGGCAACTGCTGGCAGGGCCCGTGGACGATGACCACCGCCGGCCCATCGTGGGCCAGGGCACCCCGGATGGCCCGGTACACCGGGCGCCGCTCCCAGGCGTCCACCTCCACCACGTACTCCACCCCCACCGCCCGCGCCAGCGCCGCAAAGTCGAGCTTGTGGGTTGGCTCGCCCTTGAGGGTGACGCCCGTGCCGGGGTGGGGCTGATGGCCGGTCATGCCGGTCGTGTTGTTGTCCAGGATGATGACCGTGGCGGGTGTTTTGTTGTACACCGCATCAATCAGGCTGGGGATGCCGGCGTGGATAAAGGTCGAATCACCGATGACTGCCACCACCTTTTCGACGCCCGCCCGGGTGAAGCCGATGGCGTTGCCAATGCTGGCCCCCATGCAGAAGGTGGTGTGGGAGGCCTCGAAGGGTGGCAGGGCGCCCATGGTGTAGCAGCCGATGTCGCCGGTGACGAGCACTTTCAGGCTCTTGAGGGCTTCGAACACCGTGCGGTGTCCGCAGCCGACGCACAACATGGGTGGCCGGGGCAGGACCGCGATTTCCTGGCTGAAGTCAGCCGGCGGCGCCTCCCCCGTGATGGCCGCGGCGATGCGCTCCGGGCTGTACTCCCCGATGGTCCCCAAAAGCTCCTTGCCCACCAGGTTCGTGGCTCCGAAGGCCGTCAGTTGCTCCTCGATGAAGGGCTCGCCTTCCTCCACCACGTAGACCGTGTCATGGGCGGCGCAGAAATCCAGCAGCTTGCGCCGGGGCAGGGGGTAGGTCATGCCCAGCTTGAAGGTGGAGGCCTCCGGCAGCACCTCGCGCACGTAGTGATAGGAGATGCCGTTCACCACCACGCCCACGGCGCTGTCGCGCATTTCAACCACGTTAAGCGCTGATTCCTCAGCGTACTCCCGCAGTTGCTCCAGGCGCTTCTCCACCTCAGGCCGACGCAGGCGCCGGTAGATGGGCACGGAGTAGCGCTTGATATCCGGCGTGAAGGGGCGCCGAGGCACCTCTTGCCGCTCGCCCAACTCCACCAGCCCTCTGGTGTGCGCCACCCGGGTGGTGGTGCGCAGCATGACCGGGGTCTGGTAGGTCTCGCTCAGCTCGAAGGCCACCCCCACGAAGTCCTTGCACTCCTGGGGGTTGCTGGGCTCAATGACCGGCACCTTGGCCATGCGGGCTAGGAAGCGGTTGTCCTGTTCATTCTGGGAACTGTGCATGCCGGGGTCGTCGGCGGAGACCACGACGAAGCCGGCGTTGGTGCCGGCGTAGGGGAAGACCATGAAGGCATCGGCGGCCACGTTGAGGCCCACGTGCTTCATGGTCACCAGTGTCCGGACCCCGCCGATGGCGGCGCCCATCCCTTCGTCGAAGGCCACCTTCTCGTTGGCCGACCACTGAGCGTGGACCTCGGGGTAGCGGCCCAGGTTCTCCAGGATCTCGGTGCTGGGTGTGCCGGGGTAGCCGGCGGCGAACATGACGCCTGCCTCCCATGCACCGCGGGCGATAGCTTCATTGCCAGACATCAAGTGTAGCATGATTGACCTCCCGGCGGGTCGGAGAGAGCCTGTGCCCGGCACGTCCAGTTACGCATCCATGAGCTGAAAAGAGCCCATCGAGAGCGTTCGGCAATTGATCACGAAAACAAGTTGCAATCAGCCCAACCAGCGCTTGCGGCGCTTGTAGTGCTTCACCTCGCGGTAGCTCTTGCGCTGGCCCAGCTCGGTCAGGCCCAGGTAGAACTCCTTGATGTCCTCGTTCTCGCGCAATTCCTCAGCCGGGCCGTCCAGAACCACCCGGCCGTTCTCCATCACATAGCCGTAGTGGGCGATGTTCAGGGCCACCCGTGCGTTCTGCTCCACCAGCAAGATGGACGTCCCTTCCTCCTGGTTGATGCGCCGGATGATCTCGAAAATCTCCTGCACCAGCAGGGGCGCCAGGCCCAGGGAGGGCTCGTCCAGGAGCATGAGTTTGGGCCGGGCCATGAGACCGCGGCCGATGACCAACATCTGCTGCTCACCGCCGGAGAGATAGCCGGCTACTTTGCGGCGCAGCTCCTTGAGGCGCGGGAAGTAGTCGTACACCAGCTCCAGGTCCCGGCGCACTGCGGCCCCGTCCCCCCGGATGAGGGCTCCCACCAGCAGGTTCTCTTCCACCGTGAGATGGGGGAATAGCCGTCGCCCCTCGATAACCTGCACGATCCCCAGGCGGACGATCTCCTCAGGGGGGATGCGATCAATGCGGTGACCGTCAAACTCGATGCTGCCTCGAGTGACCTCGCCCAGCTCGGTGCCCAGGAGGCCGGAGATGGCCTTGAGGGTGGTGCTCTTGCCAGCACCATTAGCACCCAGCAAGGTGACGATTTGGCCCTCCGGGACCTGGAGTGACACCCCTCTCAACACGAGGATAACCTCGCTGTAGACAACTTCGATGTTGTTGAGCTTCAGCATCCTTAATCTTTTCTGTTCTTCTCTGCTAACCCCCTTGAGGGAGATCCCTGGCGCCGGGATCTCCCCTCGACATACCCCGAATCGCGGAGCTACTTGAATTCCTCCGGCAGCAGGTTGGGCGTGGTGAGCCAGTCCGTCAAAGGCACGATCTGCCCACCCTCGATCTTGGCGACGCGCATGCGGTTGGGGGCCCGGATCCTAGCGTCGTACTTGAAGTACATCAGGCCTTCCATGGCATGGACCTCTCCCACGGTCTGGAGGGCCTTGTAGACCGCTTCGCCGTCTAGGTTCTGGTACTCGACGTCCAGTATGGCCTTTTCGATGACCCTCTTGGCCATATCAACCATGCCCCAAGCCATCAGGTAGGCCAGGTTCTTGTAGGCTGGAGGTCGTTCCTTGGCGGCGAATTGCTCATTGAGGATCTTGACCCCGGGATGATCGGTCTCATTCCACCAGTAGTAGGGGATGGGGGCAATCATGCCCTCGGCCGCCTCCTTGGCCAATGCGATCACCGTGGAGTCAATGGCCCAGTTGACACCGGTGAAGAGCATCTCTTCCTTAAGACCCAAGGCCGCTGCATCCTTCAAGATCTGCGCCGGACCAGTAGCCAAAGTGTTGGTCCAGATGACGTTAGCTCCGGCAGCTTGAGCGGCCAGCAACTGGGTGGTGACGTCGGTGGCGCCGGGTTTGAAGATTTCCTTGGCCACTATCTCCACGCCTTTGGATTCTGCGTAGGCGCGGGTTTCCGGCGTGTCGGACGCCTCACCGAAGGCACCAGGCCAGGTGACGAAGGCGATCTTGATCTTGTCACCCGCCTTGGGGGGCTTCACCTCGTCCCAGTTCTCCGTCAGCCAGTCTATCATCAGCCCGAACTGGTCGGTGTAGAGAGGCACGATACCGAAGACGTAGGCCGGTGGGTACAGGCAGGGTGTGCTCACGCCGGCGCTCAGGACCGGGATCTTGTCCGCCTCGTAGCGATCACGGAGTGCCTCACACTCGGGTGAGGAGTAAGTGAACAGGATGATGGGGCGTGGGGTTGCTTCACGGAAACGGTTGTAGATGGAGATGGACTCCTCGATCTTGCCCGCCGTGTCGGCCCACTCGATCCTCACGGTGGCGCCATAGATCCCCCCAACGGAATTCATCCAGTCCACGGCATCGTTGACCCCGTCAATTAACGGGGCGGTGATGGGACCGTAAGGGCCGGTCTGGTCGCCAAACTGGTAGAGCACGATTTCGTTGCCGGCCAGGTTCGGCTTGGCCGGCTTGGCTGGAACAGCAGTGGCAGTGGGAGGCACCGGTGTCGGTGAGGGGGGCGGCTTTGTAGGCGCTGGCGTAGGTGTAGCCGCTGGCGCACATCCCGCCACCACCATCAGCACCACCAGGCTCAGAAGCACTAGCCTCTTCATTGTTCTCCTCCTTTGCGTTGTCCCGTGGCACACGTCAGGACTCGGATGCAAATAGGGTCTCGGATATCATCACCTCGTAGCGCTAGCCTGATCACCACCTCCTCTCCTCTACGCTCTATCGGGCGAATGGCCGCAACCGCCAGGATGCTTTCAGGATCTCCCACCGGTGTGCCAATCCGCGAGGTTCAAAGATCAGGAAAAGCATCAGGGCCAGGCCGAAGACCATAGGGGTTAAGGCTGCACGCAGATTCCCCCCCATGGCCGGGAATAGGTCGTTGAGCACCGGTACCAGTACGATCACTAGCTCCCTCAAGAGGCGAACGAAGACAGTGCCAAAGATAGTCCCGACCACACTGCCCATCCCTCCGATGATCACGATGCCCAGCAGCCACACAGATAACTCCAGGCCGAACTCGTCCGGTCGGATGTGGCCCAAGTACTGTGCCCACAGGGAGCCAGCCAATCCGGCGTAGAAGGCAGAGAGGAAGAAAGCCCGCAACTTGTACGCGAAGAGGTTGATGCCCAGCACCTCCGCCGCCAGGTCGTTGTCGCGAATGGCGATGAAGGCTCGCCCGGTACGGGTGCGGGTCAAGTTCTTGAAGGCCAGAGTGGTCAGGCAGGCCACGGCTATGACGATGATGTATAGGCGATTAGAGGCGAAGGTAAAGCCCGCGAACTGGACCGGCGGCACGTTCAGGCCCTGGACACCACCTAGCACATCCGGAGCCGTCACCCGGATGGCCCAGGGGATGATGAACTGAGCAGCCAGGGTGGCCATCGCGAGGTAGAAGCCCTTAATGCGCAGCGAAGGTAGCCCGAAAATGAGCCCTACGCTCCCGCCGATCAATCCCGCACCAGGCAAGGCCAACCAATAAGGTAAGTGAAGTCGCGTGACCAACAGGGTTGAAGCATAGGCTCCCACACACATGAAGGCCGCCTGACCCAACGAAATCTGCCCTGTGAAGCCGGTTAAGATGCCCAGGCCCTGCACGGCGATCAGCCAGATGCCGATGGTGGTCAGGGCACCCAGGATGTAGCCGCTGGCGAAAGCCGGCAGCGTAAAGAGAAACGTCAGGAACAGCCCCAGCGCCACCCAGTGCCACACCTTGCGCAGGACGGTCATGTCCTTGTGGTACGTCGTATCGAAGTCGCCAGCGGGACGAATAGCGGCCATACTAGATCCTCTCTATGCGCTCCAGACCGAACAGGCCATCAGGCTTGAGTAGTAGCACTAGCAACATGAAGATGTAAGGGGCGATCTCACCCAACCCCAGGGAGCGGATGTCCGGGTTGGCCGGAAGCCCGCCGGCCAAAGCCTCAATCACTCCTATGGTGAATCCGCCCACGACGCTGCCCGGGATGGACTCCAGCCCACCGAAGAGGACGGCCGGGAAGGCCAGCAAGCCAATGTTGGCCAGAGATGCATCCACCCCGCTGATGCTCCCGACGAGTATGCCACCGGCAAAGGCGACTACCCCGGAAATCGCCCAGGCGATGCCGAAGATACGCCGCACGCTGAGGCCTACGCTCTGGGCCAGTTGGTGATCCTCCGCCGTGGCGCGCATGGCCAATCCTGACTTGGTGTAGCGGAAGAAGAGCGCAAACAGCACCACGCCGGTCATGGCGATGCCAAAGGACCACACCAGCGGCAGCTTGAGCACGATGCGCACGTCCTCCGTCAATGGGATGATCAGGGGCTTCACCGGAAAGAACTTGGGATACGCCTGCCGCACAGACCCCCAGATGAGGATGCTCAGCCCTCTGAGAACCTCGGACATGGCCAGGGTCATCATGATTGTGGCCAGAATGGGCTGACCGATGAGGGGGCGCAGCGCCAAGCGTTCGATGAGGAGCCCCAACAACACCGCGACGCCGGCAGCCGCTATCAGAGACAGCCACAGAGGCAAACCCAGGGGCTCCAGGAACTGCCAGCATACAAAGGCTCCAAACATCACCATCGTGCCCTGGGCGAAGTTGAACACCTGAGATGACTTGTAGATCAGGACGATCCCCAGGGCGATAAGGGCGTAGATGCCACCGGTCAGAATCCCGGTCACCAGGAATTGCGGCAAGAGCTGCCAGTTCAAGACTCACCTCCAGGATTGTCTACTCGTTCTCGTCCAGCGAGCACACCCTGATGGTTGTCTCAACGGTGCCGGTGCGCCCGTCGCGGTAGCGTACCTCGGCGCTGACCAGCACGCTGTCCCGTCCATCGTACATCGCGTCAATGATCTGGCGGTAGCGCTCCTCCATGAAGCGCCGGCGTAGCTTGCGCGTGCGCGTGAGCTCTGCCTCGTCCGGGTCGAACTCCTTGTGGAGCAGGACGAACTTGCGGATGCGCGCCGGCTCCGGCAGCGTTTCGTTCACCCGCACCACGTCCTGCCGGATGAGGGCGTACACCTGCGGCTTCTGGGACAGGTCAACGAAGGTGGTGTAGGGGATGCGATGCTTCTCTGCCCAACGCCCCACGTTGTCGAAGTCAATGTTGATGATGGCGGTGACGTAGGCCTGCTCCCGTCCGCCAATGGCCATCGCGTCCTTGATGTATGGGCTGAATTTGAGTCGGCCCTCGATGTACTGGGGCGAGTACTTCCCTCCACCGGCCAACTCCAGGAGGTCCTTCATCCTGTCCAGGTAGATCAGGTGGCCGTCTTCCCGCAGGTAGCCGGCGTCGCCGGTGCGGAACCAGCCATCACACAGGGCCTTGGCTGTGGCCTCCGGATCCTTGTAGTAGCCCTTGAACACCGTCGGTCCGCGCACCCATATCTCACCGTCCTCGGCGATCTTGATCTCCATACCCGGCGGGGGCACGCCCACCGTCTCAAACTTGATATCGTCGCCGATGTGCACGGTGTGGATCTGGGCCTCGGTGGAGCCGAAAAGGTTCTTGATGTTGACCCCGATGGCGCGGAAGAAGCGCATCACCTCCGGGCTGAGGGCTGCGCCGGCCGAGTAGGCCGACTTCACCCGGGTCAGCCCCAGCTTGTCCCGCAGGGGCGCAAACAACGCTGCCTCGCCCAGGAGGTAGAGCAGCCGCCAGTGCAGCAGCACGTGCCCTTTCTCGAAGCGTAGCTCCGCCACCTTGTACCCCACCGGCATGAACAGGCGGTAAAGCTGGCGGTTGATCCACGAGGTGTCGCTGATGCGCACCTGGATCATGGACACCAGGCTCTCCCACAGGCGGGAGCTGAAGAGGAGGGCGTGGGGGGCGATCTCGCGGATGTTCTCCTGCACCGTCTCCGGCTCCTCCGGGAAGTTGACGATCATCCCGTTCATCACGTGGACCGTCAACCCGAGGACGTTCTCGGTAATCCAGGCGGGCGGCAGGAAGGAGAGGTATTCGTCAGTGTCGAGACGGCGATCAATCTGGTTGTAGATTTCGCACCCGCGGATCAGATTGGAGTGGGAGATCATGGCCCCTTTGGGCAGACCAGTGGTGCCGGAAGTGTAGCAGAAGATGGCCAGGTCATCGCCCTTGCCCTGAGCCACCAGTTCGTCGAAGCGTTGCGGGTCCTGCCGGTCCAGTTCCCGGCCCAGGGCTTCGACCTCCTCAAAGCTCATTAGCCATGGATCGTTGTAGTTCCATAAGCCCTTCTCGTCCCAGTAGATCACGCCCTTGATGCCCGGCACCTGCTCGCGAATCTCCAGCAGTTTATCACACTGCTCCTGATCCTTGGCCAGGGCGAAGGTCGCGTCGGAGTGGCTGGCGATGTACTGGATCTCGCTGGGGATGCTGTCGGTGAAGATACCCACCGCCACCCCGCCGCCGGCCTGGATGGCCAACTGGGCCCAGAAGTACTCCGGGTCATTGTCGCCGATGATGATGACCTTGTCGCCCCGCTCCAGGCCCAGGCTCACCAGGCCCAGACAGAAGTGCTTGACCTTCTGGAAGCTGTCCTGCCAGGTGTACTCCTGCCAGATCCCGAACCGCTTCTTACGCATGGCGACCTTGCGATCGCCGTACTTCTTGGCCGTCTGCACAAACTTCTGGGGAAGAGTCTCGCCCTTCATGCGTGCTCCCGTAAGGCGCTACATGACATCCGGCGCCCCACTAGCTGATCTCCTGTCCCAGGTAAGCCTTGATCACCCTGGGATCCTGCTTTATTTCATCGGGGGCGCCCTCGGCGATCTTGACACCGAAATCCAGCACCACCACCCGCTCGGCGATGTCCATCACCAACCCCATGTCGTGCTCTACCAGCAGGATGGTCGTGCCCTTCAACTCGTGAACGTCTAAGATGAAGCGCGCCATGTCCTCCTTCTCCTCGACGTTCATTCCCGCCATAGGCTCGTCAAGGAGCAGCAACCTCGGCTCCAATGCCAGGGCACGTCCCAATTCCACCCGCTTGCGCATGCCGTAGGGCAACGCGCCCACAATGCTCTTGCGCACCGGCTCCAGCTCCAGGAAATCTATGATCTCCTCCACCACCCGCCGGTGTTCAATCTCCTCTCGCTGGGCCGGGCCAAAATATAGCGCGCCCGCCAGCATACCGTGTTTCATGTGGACGTGGCGGGCAGCCATCAGATTATCCAGGGTGGTCATGCCCGTATACAGGGCGATGTTCTGAAAGGTTCGGGAGATACCCAACTTGGCAATCTCATGAGAGGGGAGCCGGGTGAGGTCACGCCCGTCGAACCAAATGTGGCCACGATCAGGACGGTAGAAGCCATTGATGGTGTTGAGCACCGAGGTCTTGCCGGCACCGTTTGGGCCAATCAAGGCCAGGATCTCTCCTTGACGTACCTCAAAACTGACACCACTTAGCGCACTCAGCCCACCAAAACTGAGGTAGATATTGTCTATGACCAGTTGTGCCTGGTTGGGTCGCATGTTTCAGGTCCCTAACCTCTACTGCGCTAACTAACTCCCCCGCAGCAATCCCCTACGCGGGATACTCATCGGGCGACGGTGAGAGCGACAAGGCCGGCAATCCCATCCTACCGCCTGAGCAGAAGGACACGGTAGTTGATCTGCTTGAGCTACCTGGGTCCTGCCGAGGGAATCAGCGATGGGTGGTGGTTTGGGCACGACCAACGCCGGCAGGGAACCGGGGCGTCGTTGCCTCCAGGGATAGTTTGTAGGTTGAAGTCGCTTGTATAAGTCGCTTGTATTATATTGAGCTCTTTGAATCCTGTCAACTGCGACATCGCTCCCGAGGTCTTTTCGATTTTCTAACGGGGAGACCGTTCGGCCATGCTGCCTGTGACCACCCGCGTCGACCTGAAAGGGAAGCGCCCATGTTCTTGAGCACCCTCAAGCTACAGCTTTCCAAGCTGTGGTGCTGTAAACCAGATCTGGAGGTCAAAACGTCGAAAAGCCCTGTCCCTCCCCACCGTCGTCAGTTTGCCATCTGGGCCGACCTGTGGTACCTTTTGCGCGCATAGATCGAGAGGCGAGATGCGACACTTTGACCACTTTGACCTTTTGGCCCGTGTGCGACACCTCCAAGGGGATGACACGCCAGGCGCGGGCCAAGGGCTTGCTCGCGGTGCGCGGCGCGGTGGAGGGGCTGCCTTTCGCCCACGGGTCCTTCGAGCGGTTGCTGGTGGTGGATGCCTTCCACCACTTCGCCGATCACCAGGCTGCGGCGCGCGAGCTGGTGCGGGTCGTGCGCCCGGGCGGCCGGCTGGTCATCGAGGAGCCCGACATTCGCCGCTGGCCGGTCAAGCTCATTGCCCTGGCGGAGCGGCTGCTCCTCATGCGCAGCCGTTTCTTCGACGCCGAGGCGCTCATAAGGCTGTTTCGCGAGGCCGGCGGTGTAGCGGAGGTAGTCGAGCCGGCCGGCGATGAACAGCCGCTGAGCTTCCACATCGTGGTGCGCCGGCCAAATTCAGAGGGACAGGTTTGATGTCACAAGACGTTCGGTGGATCGCAACCCAGGATGCCCTGGCGGAGCTGGTCCGCCGGCTCCAGATGGAGCCCATCATCGCCGTGGACACCGAGTCCAACAGCTTCTACGTCTACCACCAGCAGGTGTGCTTGCTCCAGTTTTCGGTGCCGGGCCGGGACTACCTGGTGGACCCTCTGGCCTTGGACGACCTGTCGCCTCTGGCGTCCATCTTCGCGGACCCGGGCCGAGAGAAGGTGTTCCACGCTGCCGAGTACGACGTGATGTGCCTCAAGCGCGACTTTGGCTTCCCATTTGCCAACCTGTTCGACACGATGATCGCCAGCCGGATCGTCGGCCGGCGGCGCTTTGGCCTGAGCGCCCTGCTGGAAGAGCACTTCGGGGTGTGCATGGACAAGCGTATGCAGCGCTTCAACTGGGCCCGGCGCCCGCTACCCCTGGACGCCGTGGCCTACGCCGCCCTGGATACGCGCTACCTCATCCCCCTGCGTCAGCTCCTCCTGGCCGAACTCGAGGCCCTGGGTCGTGTGGAAGAGGCCCGAGAAGCCTTCGAGAAGCTGTGCCGGCTACCGCCTGCCGAGAAGGCCTTCGACCCCGAGGGCTTTTGGCGCATCAGGGGGGCCAGAGAGCTGACGCCGCGTCAGGCGGCGGTGCTGCGCGAGCTGTATCTCTATCGCGAGGCCCGGGCGGGGGCGGAGAACCGGGCTCCCTTCCGCGTGCTCTCCAACGCCTTGCTGGTGCGCCTCAGCCGGTTGCAACCGGCCACGCTGGACGAGCTGCGTCGGGTGCGCGGGATGACGGAGCACCTGACGCGGCGCCACGGCCGGGGGATCCTGAGGGCCATCCGGCGGGGTCAGCGAGGGCCGGATCTGCGTCCACCGCCGCCCGACCAGTCGCGCCGCCCCGACGACGCGACCCTGGCCCGCTTCGAGGCCCTGCGCCAGTGGCGTAAGCGCAAGGCGGCCCAGCGCGGCGTCGAGCCGGAGATGGTGCTGTCCAATGCCGTCCTCTGGGCCCTGGCGCGAAACGTGCCCCGGGACATGGCCGCGCTGGAAGCCCTGCAAGTCATGGGCCCATGGCAACTCCAGGCGTACGGTCCCGAACTGCTGAAGGTGCTGGAGATTGGCTATTGAGGGGGTGGGGTGCTATAATTTGCTACAGACAGTCTCTGACCCAGCTCCCTCCTCCTATCAGGGGAGGGTCGAGGAGGGGTGGGGCCTGTCTATAGCCGTTTTCCGATTCCTCCTTCCACGAAGCGAGGTGAGGGGGATTGATGGCAGGTGTTGGGAGACCGACGAATGCGTATCTTGGCCATTGACGTTGGAACCGGAACGCAAGACATCTTGCTGTTCGATTCTGAGAGGGACATCGAGAACTGCCTGAAGTTGGTGATGCCCTCGCCCACCGTGCTGGTGGCTCAGGCCATCCGGGAGGCCACGGCCGCCGGCGAGGATGTGCTCTTGACCGGACCCATCATGGGTGGCGGACCGTGCACCTGGGCCGCTAACGATCACCTGCGGGCCGGGCTCTGCGTCTACGCCACCCCCTCCGCCGCCCAGACCTTCGACGACGACCTGAGCCGGGTGGAGGCCATGGGCGTGCGCGTGGTGGAGCCGGAGGAAGCCGCCCGGCTGGATGGTGTGCGCCGCGTACAGACGGGCGACCTGCACCTGGACTCCATCCGCCGGGCGCTGGCGGCCTTTGGGGTGCCGCTGGAAGTGGACGCCCTGGCAGTGGCCGTGTTCGACCATGGGGCTGCGCCGCCCGGCTACAGCGACCGCCGTTTCCGCTTCGACTACCTGGAAGAGCGCCTGCGCCAGGGCCAGGGGTTGGCGGGCTTCGCCTTCTGGCGCGATGAGGTGCCGGCCTGCTTTACCCGCCTCCAGGCCGTGGCCGACGCCGCCGACCTGGACGTGCCCGTGCTGGTCATGGACACCGGCCCGGCCGCCGTCCTGGGGGCTCTGGAGGACCCCCGGGTGGCGGAGCGGGAGGCCTCGCTGGTGGTCAACATCGGCAATTTCCACACCCTGGCCTTTCACGTGGCCGATGGCGAGATCGCCGGGGTCTTTGAGCACCACACGGGCGAGCTGACCCGCGAGCGCCTGGTCGACTATCTCGTGCGTCTGGGTGACGGTACCCTCACCAATCAGGAGGTCTTCGACGACATGGGCCATGGGGCCCTGGTGCTGCGCCGGCCCATGGCATCGCCGGACCTGGTGGCGGTCACAGGGCCGCGCCGGCGCCTGATCCGAGGGGCAGACCTCCCCATCTACCAGGCCGTGCCCCACGGCGACATGATGCTGGCGGGGTGTTTCGGGCTCATCCGGGCCTTCGCTGAGAAGGACCCCGCCCACGGAGAGGAAATCGGGGCGGCGCTAGACGGGACTGGAGAAGGTAAAGGGTTGTGGTAGCTTGGCTTGAGTTCCCCCCAGCTTCCAGGAACTCAAAGGAGCTCGGGGGAAATGAAGAAACTCTCCGAGGTGCGGAGATGAAAGAGGCGATGCTTTATCAGCCGTGGAAGCGAGATGGATACGTGGAGTGTGTGCTGTGCGCCCATCGCTGCAAGATTGCCCCGGGCCGGGCCGGCGTGTGCGCCGTGCGGATCAACCGAGATGGCAAGCTCTACACCCTGGTCTACGGTCGCGCCATCGCCTATCACATTGATCCCATCGAGAAGAAGCCGCTGTTTCACTTCCTGCCCGGCACGGCCATTGCCTCCATCGCCACAGCAGGTTGCAACTTCAAGTGCGACTTCTGCCAGAACTGGCAGATCTCACAGCTTTCCAAGCAGTGGTCCGGCGAGTTTCCCGGCGACCGCCTGTCCCCTGCCCAGATCGTGGACGACGCCGTGCGCCGCCGGTGCAGCAGCGTGGCCTACACCTACACCGAGCCCACCATCTTCTTCGAGTATGCCTACGAGACCTCCGTCCTGGCCCACGAGCGGGGGCTGAAGAATGTCTTCGTCACCAACGGCTATCAGACCCCGGAGGCCATCGAGAAGATGGTGGGGGTGATTGATGCCGCCAACGTAGACCTCAAAGCTTTCTCCGACGACACCTACAAGCAGGTGTGTGGCGGCCGGCTGCAGCCGGTGCTGGACTCCATCAGGATGATGTGGGAGCGGGGCATCTGGGTGGAGGTGACCACCCTGGTGGTGCCGGGCCAGAACGATTCGACGGAGGAGCTGACCCAGATCGCCGAATTCATCGCGGGCGTCTCACCGGACATCCCCTGGCACATCTCGCGCTTCCATCCGGACTACAAGATGACGGACCGTCCGCCAACGCCCCTGAGCACCCTGCACCGGGCGGCAGAGATTGGCGAGCGGGCCGGGTTGCGGTACGTGTACCTGGGCAACGTGTGGGGCGACCCGCGGGAGCACACCTACTGCCCCGGCTGCGGTGAGCTGGTGATGTACCGCATGGGCTACCACGTGCAGAACATGTTGCGCGATGGCCACTGTCCCAAGTGCGGCACAGCTATCGCCGGGGTGTGGACCAGTTCGTAGTATGCAAGATTCATCGCGCTTCCAAAAGCGAGAGGAGCCTGAACCATGCGCATCGCAGTCATGGGCGCCGGTGGCGTTGGCGCCTACTTCGGAGGCCGGCTGGCCCGAGCCGGCCAGGACGTGACTTTCATCGCCCGGGGCGAGCACCTGCGCGCCCTGCAGGAGCGGGGCCTGGAGGTCCGCAGCACCCTGGGTGACTTCACCCTGGCCACGGTCACGGCTACAGACGAGCCGGCTGAGGTTGGCCCGGTTGACCTGGTGCTGGTGTGCGTGAAAGCCTATGACACCGAGGTGGCTGCCCGGGCCATCCGCCCCATGGTCGGCCCGGAAACGGCCGTCCTGTCGCTGCAAAACGGGGTGGACAATCACGAGCGCCTGGCAGCAGTGCTGGGTTCTGAGCACGTGCTGGGCGGCCTGTGCTACATCTCCTCGTTCATCGCGGCGCCCGGCGTGATCCACCACGTCAGCCAGTTCGCCCGCGTCGTCTTCGGCGAGCTGGATGGCCGGATCACGCCCCGCGCCGAGGGCATCCGTCAGGCCTTCGCCGACGCCGGCGTCGAGGTTACCCTGTCCACCGACATCATCAAGGACATCTGGATGAAGTTCACCTTCATTGCCGCTCAGGGCGGCATGACGTCGGTGACGCGCTCGTCCATCGGCCTCATCCGCCAGGTGCCGGCGACCTGGGAGATGTACGTGGACGCGGTGCGGGAGATCCATCAGGTGGCCCTGGCCAGGGGGGTCAACCTGGACGCCGACGCGGTGGAGAAGACCCTGGCATTCGTCCAGGGGTTGGCGCCGGACATCAAGTCCTCCATGCTGGCGGACGTGAAGCAGGGCAGGCCGCTGGAGATCGAAACCTTCAGCGGTACCGTGGTGCGCCTGGGCCGCGAATTGGGGGTGCCGACCCCGGTGCACCGGGCCATCTACGCCATCCTGAAGCTGGAGGACGAGCGCAACCGCCGGCGTCGCGCGGAGAGTTGATCTCGCACCTGCACGAGTGAGCATCCGAGAATGAACGAGCCAAAAGACGCAAGCCAGGGGAGCAAAGAGAAGCAGCGGCTTGACCTGATCGAGGAGCGCATCCGGGAGGCTATGGAGCGCGGGGAGTTCGATAACCTCACCGGCAAGGGCCGGCCCTTGCGATTCGAGCGCAACCCCTACGCCGGCGACTGGGAGCTGGCCTACCACGTGATGAAGAACGCCGGCTATGCTCCGGAGTGGATCGAGCGCGACAAGGAGGTGCGTCAGGAGTTAGAAGAGTTGCGAGCGATGCTGACTAGTCACCTGGCCTGGCATCGGGAGGCGCTGGCCGGGCTGGCGTCGGGGCGTGATCCGGTGGCCCACCAGGCAGAGCTCGCCCGCGCCCGCGAGCAAGTCATCGCCCGCTACCGTGAACGCGCCGCAGCCCTCAACAGGAAGATTGACGTCCTCAACCTGATGGTGCCCACGCCACGCCTCCAGCGCCCCCGAATACTCATCGAGGAGGAGATCCGCCGCTTCCAACAGAAGTTGGACCAGCCAGAAGTAGGAGGACATCATGCCTGACTTGCAGAAGTTCGCCGAAGCGCTGGACAGACACGTCCGGCCTCACACCTTCCCCATCGCCATCCGCATGGTCGAGGACGGCGAGCCGCTACCCGCGCGGGTCAAGCGCCCGGTCGGGGACCTGGGCTTCCGGACGGCCATCTGCCAGGGTTTCAGCATTGCCCGGCGCTACGGCTGGCCACTGGCCATCGGCACCGAGGACCTGAGCTGCCCGGGGGCCAAGGAGGTCTTCGGGTTCGCCCCGCTCATTGACTTCTACGTCCAGGGCTACATGTGCGCTGGGATGTACACCGAGACCCCTGAGGCTGGCGCGGTCACCGAAGCGGCCGTGGACAAGTTCCCGGAGGGCGCGTATCGCTACCTGCTGGTGGCGCCCCTGCACCGCACAGCCTTCGAGCCGCACGTGGTAGTGCTCTATGGTACGCCGGCTCAGGTGATGCGCCTGGTGACGGCGGCCTTGTGGAAGCGCGGCGGGCGCATCACCTCCAGCTTCTCCGGCCGCATTGACTGCGCCGACAGCGTCATCACTACCATGCAGACCGGCCAGCCCCAGGTCATCCTACCATGCTACGGTGACCGTATCTTCGGTCAAGCGGAAGAGCACGAGATGGCCTTCGCGGTACCTGCGTCCTGGTTCGACGAGATCGTGGAGGGGCTGGAGGGCACGCACAAGGGCGGGATCCGCTACCCCATCCCCACCTTCTTGCGCTACGAGGCCCAGTGGCCGCCCACGTACGAAGAGCTGAACCGGCGCCTGGAGGAGGTGGTAGGCCGGGAGAGATGATCGCGGCTGGTACTGAGCCACGCAGCGTGAGCGTAGTGGCGTTGGGGCGGCACCGTACTGCCTTACGTGCCTGACCACGAATCGCAAGTTGCTTCAGGCGGGGAAGAAAGCTGTAATGTTGAGAATTTGAGGTTGTGGAGCAGCCTTTCCAGGCTGCTGGCAGGCTAGAAAGCCTGCCCAGCAGGCTGTCTTCCCAACTACTTGATCAGAGCGAGGATTGAAAGATGGCGAAGATTGGCAGAAACGACCCGTGCTATTGCGGTAGTGGCAAGAAGTACAAGTATTGCCACATGCAACAGGACATGGCAGCGGAGAGGCTGAGCGCGCAGGTGGCCTCTGCTCGCCCGGCTCTGTACGACCGTCTCCTGGCGTTCTCAAGGGACCGTGACGGCGGGCTCGAGTTGACCTCGGCGTTCAATCTGTTCTGGAATGGGCGCATTCATCCTGACGACGTAGGTGTGTTGGGTCCAGGGCAGTTGAACCTCTTCATAGAGTGGTTCCTGTTTGACTACCTCCGGGGCGAGGAGCGGAAGACGGCGCTACAACTGTTCGTGGAGCACGAAGGCCCATCCCTCACATCCCTCGAGCAGCAGATTCTGGAAGCGTGGGACAGATCGCGAATCAGCCTGTACCGGGTTCGCCAAGTGCGAGATGGCACGTTTGTGTTGGAGGATTTGCTCAGAGGTGGTGAGGTCACCGTCAGCCAGTGGGGGTTGGTGTTGTATGCAGAGATGCCTGTGGTGATCCGGGTATTGGAGGAGCCCGATGCCATGCGCCTCGGGCGAGGGGCCATTTCACCACCCCAGGATCTGACTGATGATCTGGTCGCATTGACCCAACGGCGGTTCCAGGCCTATCAAGAGGAACACTACCAGGCTACCTGGGAGGACTTCCTGCGGGCTTCAGCCTACGTGCTGGTCCATCCTTTGTTGGACAGGGTGCTACCGCCGGTTGTTGAGATACCTGAGCCCGAGGATGAGATGGCGAAGATCAGGGCAATCGTGCGGGAGATGGAAAGGGCGGTCATCACCGGCAGCCTGGAGCAGCACTATGCCCGGTGGGCGGACACGCCGGTGCCGGCCTGGCGCAATCGCACCCCCCGGCAGATGCTGCGCACCCGGGGCGGGCGCGACCAGGTGGAGGCCGTGCTCGACGAACTGGAGCGCGTGGAGAAAGTCAAGCGCAGCATGGGCCAGCCTTACTACGACGTGGACCACCTGCGGCGCATCCTGGGTCTCATTGAAGAGGAGCGTCCCATCCACGGCGGGGTGCTGGTGGGTTGACCCTATTTGGTGTGTTTCATGTTTGAGCTTACTCCGTCGGACCCTCCTCTCTCATCGTGGGGATCAATTGCACGTCCAGCCGGGCGAAGTAAGCCTTGGGGGGTATGTCCGCCCCAGGCTCCAGGTACGACGCGTCCAGGATCTCGGCTTCCAGCCGCAAGTTGGCCGTCTCCAGGTGAATGACCTTCTGGGGTTCGGCGCGCTCCACCCGGCCTGCCCCCGAGTACTGGGTGAACAGCAGGCGATCCCGGAAAGCGTGCTCCGACAGCAGGGTCACGGATACCGTCTGGCCATCCTCCTTGTCGTACAGCCATACTTCGAGAGCAGGCACCCGATCACCCGGCGCGCGGGACAGGGGCTCAGGGACCTGCAATCCGCAACCTCCCAGAACTTGCTGGAACTGATCCTTGATCTGGAAGGACTCTCTGGAACTTGGGCCGCCGGCCATGAAGCCGGCCACAACCGGATACCCGAGGGTGGCCTCGTGGAAGACCCAGCCGGCAGGCACCTCCGCCTGGGCCTCCTCCAGGGGGCGACCCGGAACCTCCTCACCGGCCCGCCGGGCCAGCCAAGCGAAGCCGGCCACCACGCCGATGATCAGCAACACGGTTAACAGCACTACGCCCCCCACCAGCCGCAAGCGCTGACCCAGCGTGGAGACGGCGGCCGGGGGTTGTGCCAGTGCCGCCTCGGGCAGGGTAGTGGGAGCTGCCGGCGCAACGGTTCCGGCGCCCTCCAAGCTGACCACCCGGATCAGGTCGCGCACCAGGGCCGCTTCTCTCGTGAGCTGCTGTGACTCCAGGTACTCGGCGGCCTGCACCAGGCGCTGGGTGTCAAAGCCCTCCAGCCGCACGCGGGCCAACTCCAGGTTTCGGTTTTGGGCGTAGGATTCTGCCACCATCACCAGGTAGTCTGCCCGGTAACCAGGTGCCAGGTCCACCGGGGCGGCGTTGCGCCACTGCACCGGGAACAGCCACCACCCCAGGACCACCAGCCCCACCACCATCCCCAATCCAAAGGCCAAAGCCAGCAAGAGCCCTCTGGAAGGGGCTTCGTTAACCTGCAGTTCATTCCTCGGCACCGCCATTGGGTCCTCCCTCACTCAGCCGGCAACCGTTTGGGGGCCTGGGTCAGCACTTCAACCCCATGGGCGCCAACGAGCACGATGTCCTCCAGGCGCATCCCGCCCCAGTCCGGCAGGTAGATGCCCGGCTCCACGGTGACCACCATCCCGGGCTTGAGCACCTCCTCGGAGGTCTTGCCCAGCCGAGGCTTCTCATGCACCGCCAGGCCTATCCCATGGCCCAGGCTGTGCCCGAAGTTCTCCCCGTAGCCCGCCGCTTCGATGACCTGGCGGGCCAGGCCGTCGGCCTCCTGCCCGCGCATGCCGGCGCGGATTCCCGCCTCGGCTGCCCTTTGGGCCTCCAGCACGACGTTGTAGATTTCCTGGAAACGACCGTCCGCCGGCCCCAGACACAGGGTGCGCGTCAGGTCTGCGTGATAGCCGTCCACCCGCGCCCCCAGGTCAATCACGATGGGCTCGCCGGGCTGGATGGGCCGGTCGCCGGGCCGGTAGTGGGGCAGGGCGCCGTTGGGGCCGCTGGCGACGATGATCTCGAAGGCCACCCCCTCAGCCCCGTGGGTGCGCATGTAGGCTTCCAGCTCCCAGGCTACCTGGCGCTCGGTCATGCCGGGCCGGATACGCTCCGCCACATGCACCAGGACTTCATCGGTCAGGGCCACAGCCCGGCGGATCAGCGCCAGCTCCGAGTCGTCTTTCACGGCTCGCAGACCCTCGACCAGGTCCTCCGTCGGCACCCATTCGACCTCCGGCACAGCCTCCACCCAGCGTTGATGTGTGGCCACGGGCAGGTGCGTGGCTTCAAACCCCACCCGGCGGGCACCCAGCCACTGGAGGGTCTCCGCCAGGACGGGCGGAAGCTCGTCAGTGATCCTCACCAGCTCGAAGTCCGGCGCCTCCCGGGCGACCTGCGTGAGGTAGCGGAAGTCCGTGGCGATGATGGCCTCGTGCGGGGAGATGATGAGCACGCCGGCCGAGCCGGTGAAGCCGCTGAGGTAGCGCCGGTTCTCCGGCTGGCTGACGACCAGGGCGTCCAGCTCCTGGTCGGCGAGCAGGGCCCGCAAAGCCTCCACGCGTGGGTTCATCACGATAGCCTCTCCGATGTGCTAGGCAAGTTGAAATGGCGGCTAACTTGAAGTATGGTAGCACAGACCTCCGGCGCTGTCAACTCTTGGGAGTCCGCCGGTGCTTGCTCAAGTGGCACTGAAGCGACAGGGGCGAGCCGCCGAATGCCCGCGCAGGCGGGCATGATCTCACGTCGGCGAAGGCCGACGTTGGGCCATAGGCCCCGCAACGGCGCACTTTCAGTGTGTCGGCTCTCTCGTTTGACAGGCTCTGGAGCTAGAGGGTATAATTGAAATATCCGGAAAGTCCTGCGTAGCGTTTCTAGTGGTCTGTCAATCCTGAATCTTTGGATACAGGCGCTTTAACTTGGTGCGCGCATCAGCAGTGGTAAAGTGCCAGTCCACTCGAACGGTCTTTCGGTTTCGTTCCTCTGCCCACGCTTGTGCTTCCTTCCACAAGGTGGTTTGATCCGGG
>FWPU01003564.1_pt1 | contig 38845 bp, 35 predicted proteins | sample 2228361 | NCBI WGS metagenome assembly FWPU01 (sample SAMEA103939777, study PRJEB20133) | metagenome | reverse complement strand
GAACAACCGACTTCCAGTCGTACAAGGCCGGGCGAAGCCCGGCCGAAGCCACCGCCTTCAGGCGGTGTGAGTATTCACTGGATGCGCTCCGGCCGCGGCTCGAGGATGAGCAGGCGCAGGTCGCCCCCGCCGGAGAGGAGAAACTCCCAGATGGCGAGGATGGCCGTCCGGCCGCCGCGGAAGACGACGAACTGGCGGCCCGCGACGAGCGCCACCGTGGCCGCCTCGCCCAACGACTCGACCGACTCGGCCGCGAGGATGCTGCGCAGCGCCGCGCCCACGCGCGCGCCGGGCAGCGTCCGCGCCACCGGCTCGATGAGGGAGAGCGCCCCGGCGCTCACCGCCACGCGCTGGCCGAGCCCGGCTTCGCGGGTGGCGTCGATGCAGGGGATGATTGGTGTCTCGGTGCTGCTCATGGTGGTGCCCTCCGTGGGCCTGCGGGTGTCGGTGGATTCGGCCGCCGCGAGCCGTCGTTCGGCCTGGTTCAGGTCGATGAGGGCGAGCCCGACGAGGGCCGCCACCTGGTAGTCGGCCTCTGCCAGCTCGCGGAACACGTCCTCGAGCTCGGCGCGGCAGCGGCGAAGCCGGGCGAGGGGCGGGACGGGGCCGGTCATGTCCGCACCTCCGCCGTCACCCGCCGGGCCGCCTCGACGCAGGGGGCGCACCGCCGGCCGCCCGGCACAGGGTCACCACATGACGGGCACGCATCCGGTCCACCCCCGGTCGGCCGGGCCACCAGGTACGGGATGGGGCCGGTGGCGGGCACCTGGGCGCGCATCGCCTCTGCCCGCCACCCCACCGGGTCCTCCGTCCGAGGGTGCATGCGACCGTCACCACCGTCACCATCGTCACCGGGCGCGCCGTCCCGGGGGGTTGCGAGGTGGGCGTGGTGACGGTGGTGACGGTCGTATGCGGGCATCTCCGGGGGCCGACCGGACAGAGTACCGCCGCGGTCCCCCGTGCCCTTCGCGTACCGGGCCAGTGACGTCCACCCCCACGCGGCGGAGGGCGGGCGCTGCACGGCGCAGTCGGTCCGCCAGCGCCCGGGGCGTGCGCGGCCAGCCAGGGGGCATCGGCCCCGGGTGCCCATCCGGGCCCGCGGCCAGCGCGCCGAGCGCCTCGAGCAGCTCGCCCGCCGTGCCGCGCCACTCGCCGCCGTCACACCGCCCGAGCAGTCGTCGCACGGCCGACGCCACCGGGTCGCCATCGACGGTACGCTCGGCCAGCTCGCCCCGGTGGGCGCGATACGCGGCCAGGGCCGACCCGTCGGGCCAGCCCAGCTCCGTCTCGGCCGCCGTCACCCAGAGCGCATAGTCCGCCATGCGGGGCAGCTCCCGCGTGGTGGCCGCGACGTGCGGCAGTCGTAGCAGGGCCCCGCACACCGCGTCGCACAGCGCGCCGAGCACGCGCGGCCGCATGGCCTCGTACCGCGCCCAGAGCTCGGCCTCCGGCATGCGCCGCTCCTCGGGGATGGGCGGCAGCTCGACGCGGAGGGCTCGGTCCGCCAGGTCGCCTCGACCGAGCAGCTCGTCGATGCCCGTCACCACGACGGGCCGCTGCACGTCGATCAGCACCTCGTCGCCGTCGGTGTACAGCTCGCGCGTGGCGTAGCCCGCGCCCGTCGCCAGTCGACAGAGCGCGTCGGATAGCCACTCGGGCATGCCCGAGAGGTTGTCGAGCCCGAGCACCCATCCATTGCGGGCCGCGATGAGCAGGTCGCGCTCGTCGCGTGGCCGCGCCCGGTCCATCGGGCGGGCCGGGTCGACCAGCCCGCGCAGCATGCGCATCGTCGTCGTCTTGGCCGTGCCGGCCTCGCCGTGCAGGGCGAGTACCGGCATCGGACGAGCCGGCCGGAGCGCGGCGAGCAGCCACCCGACGATGAGCCGCCAGTCGTCCTCGCCGACCGTGAGCAGCTCGCGCAGCTCGTCGGCGGCGCCACCTGGCACCGGCTCGGGCAGGGGCAGCATGCCGCGGGGCATGCGGAACCGCACTGGGGAGTCCGTCACCACGCGCCACCCGCCCGCCTTCATCTCGACGGCGCGGCCCTCGGCGTCGCCGAGGTCGAGGTAGATGGTGTCGCCGCAGTCGGCCACGCGCACCGCCACCTCGACGCATGGCCCATCGTGCATCGCCCGCGCAGTGAGCACGGCCAGCGCCGCGTTGCAGCGTTCGAGCGCCCGCGCGATGCGTTCCAGCTCCTCGGGCCGTATGGGCCGGCCCTCCACCACGCGGCGCACGCCCGCCCACGTCAGCCCGAGCCTCGCCGCCGTGGCGTTGCGACTTTTGAGACGTTGTTCGAGATCCACGACGGCCGCACGCATGCCCTCGGGCGGAAACACCCACCCTGCGGCCAGGGCGCGCGCGACGTATGCCGCGTGTGCCAGCTCGGAGAGCCGCGCGAGCCCCTCAGGTGTCCGTGGGCCAGTCGATGCGCCTCCGTGCAGCCGGCAGCGCTCCCCAGGGAATGTCACCAGCCGCCGGCAGCGGGTTCGCGCACCACAGCGCGGGCGCCTCATCGACGCACCCTCCGAGCTTCGATGAACGCGGCCAGGTCCGCGGGCGCCACGCGGATGGCGTTCGACACGCGCACGTGGGGCAGCTCGCCCCGCTCTACCAGTGCGTAGACGGTCGCGGTGGACACGGCCAGGCGCTCGGCCACCTCGCGCACGGTGAGGAGCCGCCCCGCCCCGCCGTCGAGCGCTCGGAGCGCGACGCGCGGGCGGACCAAAGCCCGGACCACCGGCGGACCAAGCGGGGTCGTCTCTGTGACAGACGGTGCGACCGGGCGCAAAACGAGCCCTTGCGCGGCTCCAGTCCCGTCGCGTAGATGCGAACGCATGACAGACGGAGAGAGCGTGTCCGATGCTCCTTCGCGGATTGACACGGTAGGGGTCTGTGGTTCGAACCCAGTACGACCCACTCGAAAGCGAAGGGATCGAGCAAAGGGCAGCGCGACAGGCTGCCCCTTGCCCGGTCCCTTCGCCTTTTGGGCAGGTGAGCCATGGCTGAGACGGTGAACGTGACGCTGCCCGACGGCAGCCAGAAGCAGGCAAAGAGGGGCATGCGCATCGCGGACTTCGTCCGGGAGATGATCGGCCCGGGGCTGGCCAAGGCGGCGGTGTTCGCCAGGCTCGACGGCGAGGACGTCGACCTCTCCCGCCCGCTCGAGAAGGACGCGAAGCTTCAGATCTTCACCGACAAGGCCGCCGAGTCGCTCGAGGTGATTCGCCACGACGCGGCCCACATCGTCGCCGACGCCGTGCAGCGGCTCTTCCCGGGCACGCAGGTGACGATCGGCCCGACCATCGAGGACGGCTTCTATTACGACTTCTTCCGCGACAAGCCTTTCACGCCCGAGGACCTCGAGAAGATCGAGGAGGAAGCCAACCGCATCGTCGCCAAGAACCTGGCGTTCGAGCGCATCGAGGTCTCGGCCGACGACGCCATCAAGTTGTTCGAGGAGAAGGGCGAGAAGTTCAAGGTCGAAATCGTCCGAGACATCGTCGCCCGCGGCGCCAGGACGCTGACCCTCTACAAACACGGCGACTGGATCGACTTCTGCCTGGGGCCGCACGGGCCGTCGACGGGCAAGGTGGGCGTCATCAAGCTGCTCTCGACGTCGGGGGCCTACTGGCGAGGCGATCACCGGAACCCGATGCTCCAGCGCATCTACGGCACGGCGTTCTTCGACAAGAAGGCGCTGGCCGAGTGGCTCCACCGCCAGGAGGAGGCGAAGAAGCGCGACCACCGCAAGCTGGGCAAGGAGCTCGACCTCTTTTTGTTCCACCCGGCCGCCCCGGGGGCCGCGTTCTGGACGCCGAAGGGCACGGCGCTCTACACGGCGCTCTCGGCCTTCATGCGCAAGCTGCTCCTCGAGAACGGCTACGTGGAGATCAAGACGCCGCTGCTCTTCAACAAGCTGCTCTGGGAGAGGAGCGGCCACTGGGGCAAGTACAAGGAGAACATGTTCCTGGTGCTCGACAGCGAGACGGGAGAGCACGACTTCTCGCTGAAGCCGATGAACTGCCCCAGCCACCACCTCTACTTCGGCATGACCAAGCGCAGCTACCGCGAGCTGCCGCTGCGCTTCCACACGCAGGACGTGCTCCACCGGAACGAGGCGTCGGGCACGCTGTCGGGCCTCACCCGGGTGCGCCAGTTCGCGCAGGACGACGCGCACATCTACTGCGCCGAGAGCCAGATCGCCGACGAGGTGAAGCGCTTCGTCAAGCTGCTCGACCGCGTCTACAGCGCGGTGGGGCTCAAGTACACGGCCAAGTTCGCCACGCGCCCTTCGCAGCGCATCGGCGACGACGCCATGTGGGACCGGGCCGAATCGGCGCTCAAGTCGGCGCTCGACGCGCTGGAATTGCCGTACGAGCTCAAGGTCGGCGACGGCGCCTTCTACGGGCCGAAGATCGACTTCGACGTCTCCGACGCCATCGGCCGCAAGTGGCAGCTGGGGACGATTCAGCTCGACTACGCCGCTCCCGAGCGGTTCGACCTCACCTACGTCGGAGAGGACAACGCCGAGCACCGCCCGGTGGTGCTCCACCGCGCCATCTACGGCAGCTTCGAGCGGTTCATCGCCATTCTCATCGAGCACTTCGCCGGCGCCTTCCCCGCGTGGCTGGCTCCGGTGCAGGCCGTCATCGTCACCGTGGCCGACCGCCAGCTCGAGTACGCGCGCAACGTCGAGGCGCTGCTCCGCCAGAAGGGCTTTCGCGTCGAGCTGGACGAGAGGCCCGGGGCTACGTTGAACGCGAAGATCCGCGAGGCCCAGCTTCAGAAGGTGCCCTTCACGCTCGTCATCGGCGACAAGGAGGTCGACGCGCAGGGCGTCTCTCCCCGCCGCTACGGAGGCGAGGACTTGAAGACGATGAAGCTCGAGACCTTCGTCGAGTTGTTGTCCAAGGAGGCGGCCTGGCCGTGACGGCCGGCTGCTTGCCTTGACTACACAGAGCGCACCAGTATGGTGGCGCTCCTTTCAGGAGGACTGACACATCGCTCGGGATCAGAGAGTAGACCGCCGGATTCGCGCCCGTGAGGTGCGCGTGGTGGGACCCGCCGGAGAACAGCTCGGCGTCCTGCCGATCGAAGCAGCCATGGCGAAAGCCCAGGAGCTCGGCCTCAACCTGGTCGAGGTCAACCCGATGGCGAAGCCGCCGGTCTGCAAGATCATGGACTACGGCCGCTTCAAGTACGAGGAGAAGAAGAGGGCCTCGGAAGCGAAAAAGAAGCAGGTCGTGGTGAAGCTCAAGGAAGTGAAGCTCCGGCCCAAGACCGAGGAGCACGACTACGAATTCAAGGTCCGGAACGTGAAGAGCTTCCTCGAGGAGGGGAACAAGGCCAAGGTCACCATCATGTTCCGCGGCCGGGAGATCACCCACCGCGAGCTGGGCCAGCAGATCCTCGACGAGGTGGTGCAGGACTGCAAAGACGTCGGCGTGGTCGAGCAGGCGCCGAGAATGGAAGGGCGCCAGATGTACATGATCCTTGCGCCGAACCCGAAGATCCTCGCCCGGGTGCGCGAGCAGGCCCGCCAGCAGGCCGCGCAGGCGCAGCAGAAGCACGGCGGCCCACCGCATGCGCAGCAGCAGAAGGGGCCTCCGCCGCCTTCGGCCAAGCCGCAACCCGAACGGCCGCAGGGCAGCGCCGCCGCTTCGGCCAGCCCGGTGTCGACGACAGGAGGCGGTTGACACGACCGAGCAAAGCAGGTTAGGTGCCCGCCCCCTCCGGGGGGAAGGATCGCCTCCATGCCCAAGCTGAAGACCAGAAGCGGCGCCAAGAAGCGCCTGCACGTGAAGAAGTCGGGCAGCGTCAAGCACGCCAAGGCCTACGGGAAGCACATGTTCACCTTCTCGAAGACGCCGGGCCGCAAGCGGCGCGTCCGCGGAATGGGCCACCTGAAGGGGATGGATGCCAAGAAGGTCATCCGCGAGATGTTCCCCTACGGAGCCAACTGACTTCAGGAGTCTAAGATGCGCGTCAAGAAGGGGTTCAAGGCGCGGCGCCGCCGGAATCGGGTGCTGAAGCTGGCCAAGGGTTACCGCGGCCGCCGGAAGAATTGTTACAAGCGCGCCAACCAGGCGGTCGAGCGCGCGCTCGACTACGCCAGCCGCGACCGGCAGCGGCGCAAGCGCGAGCTCCGCTCGCTGTGGATCGTCCGCATCAACGCGGCGGCGAGGGCCGTGGGCCTGTCGTACTCGAAGCTCATCGCCGGGCTGGGCAAGAAGCAGGTCGCCCTCGACCGGAAGATTCTCGCCGACCTGGCCGTGTCGGACCCGGCGGCGTTCACGGCGGTCGCCAACATCGCCAAGGCGGCCTGACCGGTCTTGCGCATTCAGATTCGAAGGCTTCTGGGGCCGCCTCGCGAGGGGCGGCCTTTTTCGTTTTCAGGTGCCCCATGAAGGACCGATTGAACGCGATGCTCGACAGCGCCCGCAAAGAGATCGGCGCTGCCGCCGAGCCCAACGCCGTCGAGCAGCTTCGCGTGAAGTACCTGGGCAAGAAGGGCGAGCTGTCGGCGGTCTTGTCCGGCATGGGCAAGCTGCCCCCGGACGAGCGGCGCTCGTTGGGAGAGGTCGCCAACCGCGTGAAGGCAGAAATCGAGCAGCTGCTCGAGGAGGCGGTGGCGCGGGCCGAAGAGAAGCGGCTCGAGGCCGAGCTTCTGGGCCCGAGGGTCGACGTCACCCTGCCCGGGCGCGCCCGGCCGTACGGGCGGCGGCACCCGGTATCGCGCACGCTCGAGGACATCGTCCGCACCTTCTCGCGGCTTTCCTTCGACGTGGCCTCCGGGCCGGAGATCGAGCTCGACTGGTACAACTTCGAGGCGCTGAACATGCCGCCGGACCACCCGGCGCGCGACATGCAGGACACCTTCTACGTCGATGCCGCCTCGGTGCACGTCGAGCCCGGGCACGAGCTGGGCACGTTCCGGGTGGGTGAAGGCGGAAGCCCGGTGCTTCTGCGCACGCACACCTCGCCGGTGCAGATCCGCACCATGCTGAAGCACAAGCCGCCCTTGCGCATCGTGGCGCCGGGCCGGGTGTACCGCCGCGACTCCGACGTGACGCACACGCCGATGTTCCACCAGGTCGAGGGCCTGCTGGTGGACGAAGACGTCACCTTCGCCGAGCTCAAGGGCACCCTCGACGCGTTCGTGAAGGCCTTCTTCGGCTCGTCCGTTCGCACGCGGTTCCGCCCGTCGTTCTTCCCGTTCACCGAGCCGTCGGCCGAGGTCGACATCTCGTGTCTGGTGTGCGGCGGCAAGGGCTGCCGGGTGTGCAAGGGCAGCGGCTGGCTCGAGGTGCTGGGCGCCGGCATGGTGCACCCCAACGTCTTCAAGGCGTCCGGCTACGACCCCGAGCAGGTGACCGGCTTCGCGTTCGGCATGGGCGTCGAGCGCATCGCCATGCTGCGGTACCGCATCGACGATCTGCGGCTCATGTTCGAGAACGACGCGCGGTTCCTCGAGCAGTTCTGAGGTCTCCCATGAAGGTTTCGCTCAACTGGTTGTCCGACTACGTCCAGCTGCCGGAGGTCGACGAGCTCGCGCGAAGGCTGACCATGGCCGGGCTCGAGGTGGAAGGCATCGAGCGCATCGGGGCCGACCTGGCCGGCGTCGTCGTCGCGCAGATCAAGGAATCCGTGCCGCACCCGAATGCCGACAAGCTGTCGGTGACGAAGATCGACGCCGGGACTGGGCAGTTGCTCCAGGTCGTGTGCGGCGCGAAGAACTACGAGGTCGGCGACAAGGTGCCGCTCGCGACGGTGGGGACGCGGCTGCCCGGCGGGCAACAGATTCAGGCGGCGAAGCTCCGGGGCGTCGACAGCTTCGGCATGCTCTGCTCGGCGCGCGAGCTCGGCCTGTCGGAGGACGCCGCGGGGCTCCTCATCCTCGATCCGGCGGCGAAGGTGGGGCAGGGCATCGCCGCGGCGCTGGGCATCGAGGACGTGGTGCTCGAATTGAACGTCACTCCGAACCGGCCCGACGCGCTCTCGCACCTGGGCATCGCCAGAGAGATCGCCGTGCTGACCGGGCAGAAGGTGAAGCTCCCCGCCTCGAGGCCGGCGGAGAAGGGCGGCAAGGCCGCGGACAGGGTGAAGATCCGCATCGAGGACGCGACGCGCTGCCCGCGCTACTGCGGCCGCGTGGTCGAAGGCGTCACCATCGGCCCGTCGCCGGCGTGGGTGCAGAACCGCCTGCGCGCGTGCGGAGTGCGCGCCATCAACAACGTCGTCGACGTGACCAACTACGTGCTGCTCGAGTACGGCCAGCCTCTGCACGCGTTCGACCTCGACAAGGTGGGCGGCGCGGAGATCGTCGTCCGCCTGGCGCGCCACGGCGAGCGGATGACGACGCTCGATGGCAAGGAGCGCCCGCTCGACCCGGACGATCTGCTCATCTGCGACCGCGACAAGCCCCAGGTGCTGGCCGGGATCATGGGCGGCGCGGACAGCGAGGTGACCGGCTCGACGAAGCGGGTGCTCCTCGAGTGCGCGCACTTCCAGCCGGCGACGGTGCGGCGCACGTCCAAGCGGCACGCGCTCAAAAGCGAGTCGTCGCACCGCTTCGAGCGGGGCACCGACGTGTCGGCCGTTCCCGACGTCATCGATCGGGCGGCCTCGCTCATCGCGGAGCTCGCCGGCGGCCAGGTGCTCGAGGGCCGCGTCGACGTCTACCCGAAGCCGGTGTTGGCGCGGAAGGTGACGCTGCGCGCGGGCCGGGCGGCGAAGCTCTTGGGCGCGCCCGTCTCCGACCAGGAGTGCCGGACCATTCTCGCCGCGCTCGATTTCGTGCCGGAGGATGCTCAGGGCGGCACCAGCTACGCCGTGCCGTACCGGCGGGTGGACGTGGAGCGCGAGGAGGACCTCATCGAGGAAGTGGCCCGCATTCGCGGCTACGACGCCATTCCGTCGACGATGCCGCGCGGGCCGTCCGAGCTGTCGCCCGAGCCGATCGAGGACCAGGTGCTCGCGCGCGTGCGGTCGGCGATGAGCGCGGCCGGGCTGGACGAGGTGGTGAACTACTCGTTCGTCTCTCCCAGGGAGCTGGCCGCGTTCGGCGACCTGCCGCCGCCGGTCGTGGTGCAGAACCCGCTGTCGGTCGAACAGTCGGTGATGCGCACGACGTTGTACGCGGGGCTGCTCCAGAACGTGTCGCGGAACCTCCGGCACCAGGTGGGCAGCATCCGCCTGTACGAGCTCGGGCGCACCTATCGGGCCGACCCGCAGGGAGGGCGCGGCGGCCAGCTCGTGGCCATCGAGGACCTGAAGCTCGCTGGCGTGCTGTGCGGCAGCCGGCAGGGCCGCACCTGGACGGCGAAGGACGCGGCGATGGACTTCTTCGACGCGCGCGGAGCGGTCGAGTACGTCCTGTCGGCGCTGAACATCGAGGCGACCTTCGAGCCATGCGAGTCGCCGCATTTCCATCCGCGTGCGGCCGCGGCGGTCCGCTCGGGTGGCGCCCTGCTCGGCCTTTTGGGCGAGCTGCACCCGCGCATCGCCAAGCGGCTCGACGTGCCGGCCGGGGTGATGCTGTTCGAGCTCGACGTGGCGGCGCTGACGAAGGCGGCCAACCTCGTGCCCGCGTACCAGCCCATCGGGCGGTACCCCGCGGTGCTGCGCGACGTGGCCTTCACCGTCGGAGCGGAGCTGCGGAACGACCAGGTGCGGGCGGTCATCCTCGAGGTCGGCCGGCCGCTCCTCGAGGACGCCGTCGTCTTCGACGTCTACACGGGCGAGCCCGTCCCCGCGGGGAAGAAGAGCATGGCGTACGCGCTGAGCTACCGGGTGCCCGACCGCACGCTGACCGACGCCGAGGTGAACGAGGCCCACGGGCGCATCGTGCCGGAGGTCAGCCGCCGCCTTCAGGCCCAGCTCCGGGCATGAGCTGCCGGCCCTTCCGGATTCCCTAATGAACACGGCAGGTTGACAGCGCTGTGGGGGCCTGCCATGTTCGAGGTCTGACTGGGGGGCGGTGCTCCAATGACGAAAGCGGACATCATCGAAGGCGTTTACGAGAAGGTCGGCTTCTCCAAGAAGGAGTCGGCGGAGATCGTCGAGCTCGTCTTCGACACCCTGAAAGAGACGCTCGAGCGCGGGGACAAGATCAAGATCTCCGGCTTCGGCAATTTCCAGGTCCGGTACAAGAAGGCCCGGGTCGGTCGGAACCCCCAGACCGGCAAGGAGATAGAGATCTCGGCGCGGCGGGTGCTGACCTTCCGGCCGAGTCAGGTACTCAAGGCCGCGTTGAACAACGGCGAGTACATGCCGGCCGTTGCTCCGAACGGGGCGACCGGGGCCGAGCGCGCAGGGGCGGACGACGGAGGGGACGACGGCGAAGAGGCCGCCGAATAACCGTCGTACCCCGGCGGTTGCCTTCGAGCCCGCTTTACATCGCGCTTCGGCGCGGGCATAACGCGTGCGCGTTTTCGGGGCGTAGCGCAGCCTGGTAGCGCACTTGCTTGGGGTGCAAGTGGTCGCTGGTTCAAATCCAGTCGCCCCGACCAATGGAGGCCCGCGGTCTCGAGGAGGTTTCTCGGAGCCGCGGGCTTCTTTCTTGCGGACGGGCTAGTTGATGGGGGGAATCTCGTCGCGCTGCACGCAGGCGGAGAGATCGAACAGCATGAAGGCCAGCGCCCGCTCTTGAGGCGACGACGGCTCGTCCTTGCAGGAGGCCGGGAAGGTGGGTTGGCCGGAGAGCGCCGCGGCAGACACGTGGAAATCGGAAAAGACGACGCGCCCGCACTGGTCCGGAGCTCCGCCGTCGGGCAACAGCGCCGCCACCGGCGTGTTGAAGGTGTAGTGGCCGACCGTCGGTAGGCCGCTCACCGTCGTGTAGAACCAGCGCTGCGCCAGCGAGGGGTTGACGCTCACCACGTTGCGGCGGGACTCGATGACCGAGAGCTCGGCGCGCGTGGTCGACGCGCCCACGTTCACCAACCAGTCCGCGAACGCGTTGCCCTTGGGGAAGCCGGTGTCGAGGGTGTAGAGCTGCGGGCTGGGGTTTTGGGCGTTTGCGCGCCACGTCGCCGTCGAGGGGAACGGCTGCTGGGCGTACTGGATCCACACGTACGAGAAGTGGGTCGCGAAGACCCGGCCGCCGACGTTGGTGTACTCGATGACGTTCTGCGTGTGCGCCGGATCTTTGAGAATCTGGCTGCCTTCGCATGCCAGGACGACCACGTCGTACTTCTTGAGCTGGTCGAGGCTGCCGTAGAGCTGCGTTCCGCTCGGCGCCGGCGTGCTCATGTCGATGCCGTTGTTCCGGTAGTAGTGCACGCGGCCGGTCGACGTGGGCAGGGTGATCTCGGCGTCGTCGAGACCGATCTTCCTGAAGAGGCACTCGAAGGGATCGGCGCTGCCGGTGACGATCGCCATCTGGGGAATGTCGCCCTCGGACTTGTTTCGCGGCAGCCGCAACAGGTTGACGTCGGTGATGGCGGTGGTGACGCACGGGTCCACTTTCGGAATCGTCACCTGCCGCCGCCAACGCCCCATCTGGATGACGAGCGGTATGTCCGCGCCGGCGGGCACGTTCTCGAGGGTGAACGAGCCGTCTGCCCGCGTGACGGCCTGAACGAGCGGGCTGCCCGAAAGCGGTGCGCCGCACTTGTCGCAGCTGACGCCGGGCGTGAACGGAGACAGCGGCGCGTTCGGCACGTAGACGATGGCGTTGTACAAGGGCAGCGTGCCGTTCGGCGCATACACCTTGCCGGTCAAGGTCGTCTTCTGGCCGCCGGCGCACTGAACCTGCTTGCATTCGAGGTTGACGCAGCTGGTGCCGCCTCCTCCGCCGCCGGTGCCCTGGCCGCCTCCAGCACCGGTACCGCCGCCGGTCCCTCCCTTCGATGCGCATTTGCGGTCGACACAGACGAGGCCGCCGGAGCAGTCGCCGTCGCTCTGACATGGGCCGCCGACGTTCGCTCCACCCGGACCGCACTGGCACGAGGCGATCGCGAGAGCTGCCGTCGCGGTGGCCCCCCAATAGAAGTACGCCTTCATCGACAGACTCCGTTCAGAGGCTCTCGACGGAATTCTATCTCGATTGGTGAGTGGGGTGGCATGCTCGCGCCGTGGCGACGAACCCCGCGCTGGCACTGATCGCCGCGGTCGTCGGTTCTTCGGCCGAGGACGCCGAACCGTTTCGACCGACGACGTCGGGTCCCTTCGTGACGTACACGGCGCCGATCACACCCGCGGGCAGGGCGGTGCTGCAGCCCATCGTGACCGCGACGTTCGCGCGCGGAGCGTTCGCGGGCGACGGCTCGGTCGTGCCACTTCCGGCGGGAGACGCCAGCAACCTGCAGACGCTCTCGGTCTTCGTCGAGCTGGGCATCACGGACGCGATTGCCGTCGGCGGCCAGCCCGCGGTGGGGCGTGCCAGCAAACGCGAGGGAGGCGCGGCCGCGGCGTCGGTGGGCTTCGCAGACACGCTGCTCTTCGGCCGCGGCGTGCTCGTGCGCGAGCGGGCCGGCTGGATTCCCGAGCTGACGTTGCTCGTGCAGACCAAGCTGCCGACGGGGAAGCACGAGGGCGCGCGCAGCGACGCGCTGGGGACTGACATCTTCGGCACGGGCTCGGTCGATTTGACGGCGGGCATCGACGTCACGAAGGGCATCCGCCCGGTCGTGGTGCATGCCGACTTCTTCGTCACGCATCCGCTGCCCGCCAGCATCGATGGAGTCACCGTTCGCTACGGCGACTCGCTGAGCTGGAGCGCCTCGGTGGAATGGCCATTCGCCGAGCACTTCGCGTTGATGGCCGAGGTGTCCGGAAGACATCAGGCCGACGGCGACCGGCCCGGCACCGCCGAAATCCTGGTCGGCGCCGGGCTCGAGGTGATCTTCAGCGAGCGCCTTCAGGTACTCGTCGGGCTGCAGAGAACGGTGGCGGGAATGAACGTGCCCGCCAACGACTCGTTGATCGCGACGCTCGTGCCGCTGCTCTGAGCGACCCCTCCGTCCGGACGAACGGCACCGACGGCGTCAGAAGTACAACGTCGCCATGGCCCCGAAGGTGCGCGGGTGGCCGGGCGTGAAGTGCAGGTCTTCGACCGGCTCGCTCTCGCCGGGCAGGCGAGACTCGTTGGCGAACTGTGCCTGGTTCCACTCGACGTTCAGCGCGTTCTTCACGTCGAGCGCCAGCCGGAACCGCCTGGTCTGGTAGCCGAGCTGCAGGTCCACCAACGTGAAGCCGCGCGCGACGATCGAGCCGTCCTCGTTCGCCGGCCGGTGCGAGATGGCCTGCGTGCGGGCGCTCCCGAAGAAGCCGGTGGGGTGCTCGGCCTCGACGCCCCCGGAGACGGTGAACACGGGCGCGAGCGGGATGTAGCTGCCGTCGTCGAATCGCGCGCGGCTGTAGGTGAAGTCCACGTCCGCCCGGAGCCAGCTCATCAACCGCCAGCGCGCCTCGAGCTCGAGGCCCCTCCGGACGGTCGCGCCGCGCGGCTCGGTCGTGCCCTCGTCGCCCACCCAGACCAGCTCACTGTCGAGCTCGAGTCCCCACGCCGCGGCAGCGATGTCCACTCCGGCGAACGGAGCCACCCGCACGCCGATTTCATAGCCCGTCGCCGCCGCCATCGGGGTGGCCTGGGCGCCTCCACGCACCACCCCGCGCGCGTCGTTCGAATGGAAGCCGCGGCCGAAGTTGACGAAGACATCCACGGGCTCGACCGGCATCACCACGAGCGATGCCTTCGGGCTCACCCGCATCGCGTGCGCCGTGCCCGAGCGGGTCGAATTGCGCGAGGAGAGATCTTCGAGCCGATCGTGCACTTGGAAGCCCAGCCAGTCGGCGCGCAAGCCCAGAACGTTGCGCAGCCAGCTCGTCCACTGGACATCGCCCTGGAGCCACGCGCCGAGCGCTGTCTCGCCGACCCGCGCGTCCACCACCGTCGACAGCCGCTCGCGGTCGGCGACGCGGAAGAGCTCGTTGTCGATGTCGTCGTTCCGCAGTTGCACGCCGCCTTGGGCCTCGATGGCCAGCGAGCCCACACGCGCGATGCGGCGGTATGTCGCCTGGAAACCGGACACCACGCGGTCGTCGGTCTGCTCGATGGCGTCGCCGTTCTCGGGGTCGTTCGCGAAGAAGGTGAAGTTCGAGAACAGGTCGAAGCGGTATCGAACGACGTACGCCATCAGCTTCACGTCGCCCCCGGCTGCGTCGTGATGGTGGAAGGCCGCGCTGAACGACTGGCGCTCGGTTCGGCCGCCCTCCGATGCGTCCACCGAGCCGAAGCGATCGAGGCGCCCGTCCTCCACCGCGCGCAACGGGATCTGCCCCGAGGCATTCCAGCCGGCGCCGTACGCCTGCGCGTGGAACGACACCTCGGTCCGATCCGCTGGCCGATAGGTGAGATGGCCCACCAGATTGAAACGCCGCAGGTCCTCGGGAGCCTGGAACGGCCCGCGCGAGGCCAAGAGCTCCGCGGCGAGGTAGCCCTCCGCCTCGTCGATGCCGGGCGAGGCGATGAGCAGAGAGCGAAAGGTGTCGAAGGTCTCGGCCCGCAACGACAGCTGGCTCTGGTGGAAGTGCGTCGCCTGGACGAAGTCGATCGCTCCCGCGGTGGCGAAGTCGCCGTCTTTGGCAGAATAGGGCCCCTTCGTCACCTCGATGCGCTGCACCAGCTCGGGAATGACGAAGTGCAGGTCGGCGTAACCCTGGCCGTGGCCGTGGCTCGGCATGTTCACCGGCACGCCGTCGACCGAGAGCGCCAGGTCGGTGCCGTGGTCGAGGTCGAACCCGCGGAGGAAGTACTGGTTCGCCTTGCCGCCGCCCGCGTGCTGCACGGTGACGAGCCCGGGCGTCACCTCGAGGATGTCCGACGGGTCGCGCATCGGCCGGCTCTCGAAGTCGGCCTGCCGCACGACCGATGACGACGCCGCGGTGTACGAGCGCTTTGCCCTCACCACCGTCTCCGCCTGCATCGCATGGCGAGAAGGGCCGGTGTGCTCGTGATCGATCACGTGCACGCCGCCGTCCGGCTCCAACGCGACGGAGACGCCCGCGTCCGGGGAATACACTTCGTGTGCGCTCGCGGCCGCCGACACGAGGACGGTGGCAATCACACAGCTCGCGTGTGTCCTTGGAAGCATGGCTCTCAATCTGACCGCTGCCGGTCAGCAGTACGGGCGAATCGGCCCGGCGGATTTCGGGAGTTACCCCTTGCCGACGGCGCCGACCAGCACGATCGGGCCGCGCGGCGCGTCGCTCCCGCCCTCGGGCTCGTGCGAGATGGCGAACGCGTCGACCGGATCTGCGAGCAGCTTCGGGTCGACCGGCATCACCACGCGGCCGTCGGGCCCCGTCTCGAGCAGCCCCGCGGGGACCGGCGGGTTCTTGCCGCGGATGATCCACAGCTCGTAGTCCTTCCCCGGCTCGGGAACGAGGGCGCTCCCGACGATGAAGGCCTTCTGCTGCCCGGGGTGGAAGATGGCGCTCGCCCGGTGCGCTCCCTGACCCTTCATCAGGACCACCCGCGTGCCCTCGGTTTCGAGCAGCGCGAGCGCCTGTTGCCGAACGTCGGCCAGAGAACGCGCATCGGCCAGCTCGGCCTTGAACGCCTCGAGCTCGCTCCTCGCGGCGCGGAGCTCGCCCTGCGTGCGCGCGAGCTGCGCTTCCAACGACGTTCGGGTCTTGCCGAGCGTGGCGGCCTCGTTCCGCGCTCCGAGGAAGAGCCAGCCCAGCACGGCGGCCAGCATCGACGCCGCGAGGGCGACCCACCATCCACCGCGCGACGGGCGGCCCGACGGCGCCGACTCGGTTTGTACGGCGGCGGCGATCTGCGACTCGATGCGCGCCCAGACCTCACCCGGTGGGCGTACCGGGACCACGCCGCTCGAGAGGGTGGCCGACAGCCGGTAGGCCTTCGCCAGCTCCTCGCGGCACCCCTGGTGGGCGATCTGGGCGGTGAGATGACCCTCGCAGGCGCGGCGTTCGTCGGCGTCGAGCGCGTCGATCGCGTACGCCCACGCGTTCTCCTTGAACTCGCTGCAGGTCATCACGGCTCCTCGACTCCCACGCTCTGAAGCAGCGCTGCCAGCTTCGTCAACGCCAGCCGCACCCGGGTCTTCACCGTCCCGAGCGGGTCGCCGGTGCGCTCGGCGATCTCCCGCTGCGTCAGACCTTCGAAGTAGGCGAGCTCGACGACGGCACGCTGCTCGGGCGGCAGCTCCTTCAGTGCGCCCTCGACGTGCTCGCGGTTCTGGCGCGCCTCGGCCGCCTCGAGCGGCAACGGCCCGGACACCGCGGGCCCGGCCAACTCGGAGCGCTGGCTCTCCACCGCCCGGGCGGCCACACCCGAAGACCGCAGACGATCGATGGCTCGCGAGCGCGCGATGGTGACGATCCACGCCTCGGGCCCGCCGCGGGTGCCGTCGTACTCGCGCGCGCGTTTCCACACGTGCAGGAAGGTCTCCTGCAGCACCTCCTCGGCCTCGGCCTTCGACCGGAGAATGCGCAGCGCGATGGCGTACGCGCGGGCGCTGCAGCGCTCGTAGAGGGACTTCAAGGCGGCCTGGTCATTTCGGGCGATGCGCTCGAGCAGCGCTCGCTCGGTGCTCTCTTTGGCGCTCGCCGCACTCGGAGGGTTCGCCATGCGGAGCACGCTCCATAGCACACACCGCGACGATTCCCGCAGCTCGACTCGACGAGACACGATGCCGGGAATACGGGCCGCCGGCGCTGGCGGATTCGAACGTCACCTCGCGGCGGAAATCCGAATTCTCGCGGTCGCCGTACTGGCGGCAACCACGCCATCTCACCGAACCGGCCGGTCAATCGACCGGAACGGGAAAGGAGTGCACATGAAGCTGCGACATGTCGTGTTCGCGTTGGCGCTGGCCGGAGCGATGGGGTGCAAGAACGCACCCGAGCCGGCGCCTCCGCCTCCTCCGGATTCACCTGACGGAGTCATCTCGGACCTCACGCCCGTCGCCCGAGGCGGGGCCGAGTTCCACACGCCGCTCGATGCCACGCCGAGCCCCGACGGCACGACCGCGTACTTCGCGGCCATCGGCCCGAACGGGCCGGCCATCTTCAAGGCATCGGTCGAGGGTGGCGCCGTGCAGGTGCTGGCCGAGGGCGGCGGGCTCGTCTCGCCGTTCGGGCTCGACGTCGGCTCCGACGGGGCCACGCTGTTCATCACCGATCCCGGCGCGCAGATCGACGAGGCCGACAAGGGCATCGTGTTCACGTTGCCCACCGGCGGCGGCGCGCCGACTCCGCTCGCGGGCACCGAGGGCTACGCCGCCAAGGGTGTGTGCGTCGTGCCCGAACCGTCGGGCGACGTCGTCTACTTCAGCGGCGTCGATGCCTCGGGCGAAGCGGGCATCTTCAAGGTGGGCGCGTCCGGCGGCCAGGTCACGGCGGTGAAGAAGGGCGAGCCGTTCGTCGACCCGAGCGGCGTCGCGGTGGCCAGAGACGGCGACGTCTGGGCGGTCGACACCGCGGGCCCGTCCGGAGCGGCGCGGCTGTTGCGCGTCAGCGGCGGCCAGGCCACCGAGGTGCTCTCGGAGCTCGCCGTCGGTTACCCGGCCGGCGTCGCGCTCTCGCTGCGCGACGGCGTGGTGCTGGTGTCGGCGCTCGATCCACAGAAGCGGACCGACGCCGTCATCCGCTACGTCATCGCTGCCGGCGAGGTCGAGCAGATCTCCACGGGCATCGACGCCTTCGCCGAGCCCGCCGGTCTGCACCGGGCGAAGAACGTCGACTCGTACATCTGGGCGGACAGCGCCGCGAACCACGACGCCAGGCAGGCCGACGGCGCGGGCACCGTCTACGTCATCAACAAGCAGTGATTCAGGGAGACACCATGAAAGCGATTCGATGCGTCGTCTTTGCCGCGCTGGCGGTGGGTTTCTCGCTGCCCGCGCTCGGTTCCAGTCACCGCGAGGCTCCGGCCATCTCGTTCGATCCGGCGGCCGACAACACCGACCTGTACGCGTGGGTGCAGCCGGGCACGCACGACAAGCTGTACATCCTCGCCAACTACAACCCGCTGGAGGAGCCGTCGGGCGGGCCCAACTTCCACAAGTTCTCCGACGAGGTGCTCTACGAGGTGCACATCGCCCGGGGGAACCAGAGCCTGCAGGACGTCGTGACCTACCAGATCCGCTTCCGCACCCAGAAGGTGCAGGAAGTGGCGCCGGACAACCTCGGGCTCCCGCCCGGCGGCGGCAAGGAGTTCTTCCTGCAGCTCTCCGCCCAGGCCGGCGGCGGCTTTCCGATTCAGACGTACACCGTGACGAAGGTGCAGAACGGCCGGTCGACGGTGATTGCGCGCGACGTTCGCGTGGCGCCGCCCAACGTCGGCCCGCGGACCTTCGCCATCGTGACGAAGAACCAGTACGGCTCGAGCGAGCCCGACTACAACGACGCGTTCGCGCGCTCGTTCATCGCGCCCATGGGCAACAACGGTGACGAGGGCAGGGTGTTCGCCGGGCCGCGCGACGACGGCTTCTACGTGGACCTGGGCGGCGTGTTCGACCTGGCCGGTCTGCGCCCCGCGGGTCAGGCACAGGACGGCGTGGCCGGCTACAACGTGCACACCATCGCGCTGGAGATCCCGACGACGAAATTGACGGTCGACGGCAGGCTGCCCGGCAACACGCCCTCCGACGCGACCACCCTCGGCATCTGGGCCTCGGCGAGCCGGCGCAAGGTGCGCATTCTCCGCGCCAACGGCCGCGAGGACTCGTTCGGCCCGTGGGTGCAGGTCTCGCGCATCGGGCTGCCGCTGGTGAACGAGGCGCTCATCGGGCTGCAGGACAAGGACAAGTACAACCGCACGCACCCGTCGAAGGACGTGCAGAACTTCGGCGCGTACTTCCTCAACCCGATCCTGGTGCGCGACGCCGAATTCGCCGGCTTCTACGCGCCGGGCGGGCCGCTGAACGGCATCACGCCGCCGAAGACCGACCGGCTCGACATCATCGAGACCATCAACCTGAAGAACATCCCCACGCCGAACGCGCACAACATTCCGCTGTCCGCCACGGGTGACGTGCTGCGCGTCGACATGGCCACCGATTCGGCCTTCCCGAACGGGCGGCCCATCGCCGCTGGCACGAACAAGGAGCAGGCCGACGTCACCGACGTGCTGCTCTCGCTCATCCTCACCAAGCTGCAGGCCAACGTCTCGGACGGCGTGAATGCGAACGACAGGACGTTCCTGAACGAGTTTCCATTCCTCGCGCTCCCGTGGAGGGGATCGGACCAGGGCCACGGCAAGCCTGCGCCCTGACCCCAACCTGGCCCGACAGGTCCAATCCGCTCCGGCCCCTGCCGCGTACATGCGGCAGGGGTCGTTTCTTTTCGCGGAGGCTCTCGATGACGTTCCGGCTCGCCGCTGTGGGGCTGCTCTTGCTGTTGGCCTGTCGCTCGGAGGTGCCGAAGGGCGCGGCGGCTTTCGACGATGCGATGCGGCGGCTGGCGCTCGCTCCGCCGAACGGGCACTCCAGCATCGACCGCATGGTGGAGCGCTGGCAGCGCGCGGTGGAGAAGAGCCCGACGTCGCCGGACGCGTGGGTTCAGCTCGGGCACGCCTGGGTGCGCAAGGCCCGCGCGTCGATGGACCCGGGCTTCTACCTCTCGGCCGATGCCGCGGCCGCGAAGGCGCTCGAGCTGTCGCCTGACTCCCGGGCGGCGCTGGGGCTGCGAGCGCTGGTGATGACCAACGAGCACCGTTTCGCCGAAGCCCGGGCGCTGGCCGAAGCGGTGCTCGCGAAGGATCCCGACGACGTGATGGCGCTGGCCGTGCTGTCGGATGCCGCGCTCGAGCTCGGCGACTTCGACGCCGCGGTGCGCGCCGCGCAGCGCATGGTGGACGTCAAGCCCAACCTGCCGTCGTACAGCCGGGCGTCGTACCTGCGCTGGCTGATGGGCGACGCGGCCGGCGCGAAGGCGTTCATCCGTTCTGCGATCGACTCCGGTCGCGACAGCCGCGACGTCGAGCCCTGGGCCTGGGCGCTGGTGCAGGCGGCGAACCTGTTCTGGCACGAGGGCGACTACGCCGGTGCACGAGCCGGTTACGAGCAGGCCCTGTCGCTCGTTCCGGATTACGCGCCGGCGCTCGTGGGCAAGGGGCGAGTGGCGCTGGCGATGGGGAATGCTCGGGACGCGGCCGCGGTGCTCGAGCGCGCGTACCGGACGAGCCCGGCGGCCGAGACGGCCTGGGTGCTCGGCGACGCGCGGGCCGCGATGGGTGACGAGCGCGGCGCTGCCGAGGCGTATGCGTGGGTCGAGCGGGACGGCCGCCGAGCCGATCCACTCACGCTCGCGTCGTTCTACGCGGCGAAGAGCCGGAACGTCGACGAGGCGCTGAAGCTGCTCGAGGCCGAGCGGAAGAAGCGGAGGGGCCTCTACGTGGAGGACGCCTGGGCCTGGGCGCTGTACCGCGCCGGTCGGCTCGACGAGGCGAAGGCGGCCAGCGATCGGGCGCTTCGTTGGGGCACCAAGGATGCGACGCTCCTCTTTCATGCCGGTGCCATCCGCATCGCGCTGGGCGAGCGCGACGAGGGGCTCGAGCTGGTGCGACGGGCGTTGGCGCTGAATCCGCGCTTCGACTTCACCGGCACGGCCGAGGCGGCGGCGCTTCTCGAGCGCTCGGCGCGGGCGGAAGGAGGCGTGCGATGAGGGCCGTCACCCTGGTGATTCTGCTGGCCGGCACGACTGCACGGGCCCACGCCGTCGGCCTGTCGCGGGGCGAATACCGGATCGACGGCGCCACCGTGAGCGCCGAGCTGACCTTCGCCCGGGCCGACGCGGCGGCTCTCGTTCAGGGCATCAGCGAGGGAGAGCTCGCGAGCTCGGCGAGTGACGTGGCGCAGGCCATCGTCGACGGAGTCGTCGTGAAGGGCGAGGGCTGCCGCGGGCAGCTCGTCGGAGTCGACGCGGTCGAAGCCGACGGGCTTTCCGTGCGCGCGCGCTACGTGTGCGATGCCGTGCGGGCGCCGCTTCGAATCGAAGCGCGGTTGCTCGAATCGCTCGCGCCCGGCCATCGACACCTCGCGCGCCTGACGGATGGCTCGAGCAGCGCCGACGCCGTCCTCTCGCGCGGCAGCGCGGCGCTGGAGCTCGCGCCCTCGCGGGCTCGGGTCGCGACGGCGATGCTCGTGCTGGGCATCGAGCACATCCTCGCGGGCGCGGATCATTTGGTCTTCCTCTTCGGCCTGGTGCTCGTCGCCGCTCGGCTGCGGGACGTTCTTGCCGTCGTCACCTCGTTCACCGCGGCGCACTCGATCACCCTCGGCGCGGCGGCCTTCGGCGTCTGGTCGCCGAGCCCGCAGTGGGTCGAGCCGCTCATCGCGCTCTCCGTCGCCTACGTCGGCATCGAGAACTTCTTCATCGCGGACGCCGGGAGGCGATGGCTGCTCACGTTCCTGCTGGGGCTGGTGCACGGCTTCGGCTTCGCGGGGGCGCTGTCGGAAGCCGCTCCGCCGACGGAGGTGCCGCTGGCGTTGGCGGCTTTCAACGTCGGCGTCGAGCTCGGCCAATTGCTCGTGCTCGCGGTGGTGCTGCCGGTGCTCTCGTACGCGCGGCGGTCTGACGTGTTCGCGCGGTACGGCGTGCGCGTGTTGAGCGCGCTCGTCGTCGTGCCCGGTGTGATCTGGTTCGTCGCGCGCGTGCTGGAGGTGTGACATGCGCCGGGTGGTCTGCACCGTTCTCGCGCTCGCCGCCTGCCATGAGCCGCGGCCCGTCCCGGACGGCGGCGCTGACGACGAAGTCCGCGCGGTGTATGCCGTCGAGAAGGTGGCGCCGCTTTCGCTGGCGACGCGCTTGTGCCGCGTTCTTCATCGCCTCCCCGAGGAGCGGCGGGCCAGGTGCTGCGGCGCTCCGGCGGGCATCACGTTCGAGACCGAGTGCGCGCGGGCGCTATCCATCTCGCTGCGAGACGGAGCGGTCGAGCTCGATCCGGCGCGCGTCGATGCGTGCTCCGAGGCGATGCAGGCCGCGCTGGCCGGCTGCGAGTGGGTGGGCCCGCATCCGGTGCTCCCTGCGGCGTGCCAGGGGCTGCTCGATGGTCGGCGCGGTCAAGGCCAGACCTGCCGTTCGTCGCTCGAGTGCCGGCCAGGGCTTCGTTGCCGCGGCGTGGGCCCGACCGATTTCGGACGATGCGACGTTCCGGGCGCGCCGATGACGTTCTGCGGTACCGCGGTCGACACGCTCGCGAGCTACACGCGGCAAGCCACCGAGCCGGATCACCCCGAGTGCGCCGGGTGGTGCGACCAGCGCCGGTGTACCGAGCCCGTGCCGGAAGGCGGCGCCTGCTACGCCGACGCGCAGTGCGGCCGCGGAGGCCACTGCGCCGCGGGCCGCTGCATGCCTGGAGCGATCGCGCGCGAGGGAGCCCCCTGCGTTCCCGGCGGGTGCGAAAGAGGGCTCCGCTGCATCGAGGGCGCGTGTCGGCGGCCGAAGGCGTCGGGCGAGCGATGCACGACGGACGCGGAGTGCCTCGAGGGCTGCGTGCGCGACGCAGGGGTATGCGCAACGCGGTGTGACGTGCGGTAGCGGGGCGACTCGGGGGGCCAGAGCCGAATCGCGCGGCGTGCCTGGGCCGGCGCCCGACCAGCGTGGCTCATCGGAGGCAGGCTCCGCCGAGGCCCCGCCGCTGGCCGTTTCCTACTCGCTCACGTCGAACACGTTCCGTTGGGGCACGCGGGCTTGGGCGCCGCGGGCAATCTCGCCGGAGAGACGATTCGTCTGCGCTGACGAAACCTGGCCCTCGAACGTCGAGCCCGTCGACGCCTGAAGCAGCGCGGCCTTGCCGACGCCGGGTTTGCCGGCGTTGTAGGCATCGGAGATGGCCATGTCGATGACGGCGGCGATGCCACCCCGTGCGCTGGCGTACGCGAGGTTGTCGGAATACGTGTTGAAGACGTTGTTGCGCTCGAGTGGATTGGAGCGGGTCGGATCCAACGCGGCGCGCTGCCAGTTGGTCATGTGCCACGTGAGATTGTTCAATACCAGGTTGGCCTTGAAGGCGTTCTCGAGCGAGGTCAAGGGGCCGACGTCTTCTCCGAGCAACGAGCGCGACACCTTGGCCGCCAGCGCCTGCAGATCTGGGCTGAGCTGCTCGAAGGCCGGAGCGTACTTGCCCTGCGCCTTCGGATAGGCGCCGATCCGCGCGTTGAGCGCGGTGACGGCCTCGGCATCCTGCTTCGAGATTCCGAGCGCGGCGGCGAAGTCGTTCCAGATCGCGTTGGCGGCGCGGGGCGGGTAGTCGGTATCGGCCGCAGGCCCCTTTTCGCCTTGGGTCAGCCCCAGCGTAGAGCCAACCGAGCCGGAGCCCTGGATCGCGGGTGCCAGCACCGTGGCGAGCTTGCTGGCATCGACGCCGAGGAGGGCCCCGACGTCAGCCAGCAGGACAGGCAGCACCGAATCGTGGAATGCCTGGGCGCGCGCGGGACCAAGCGGAAGCTTCGAAGCCGCCTCACCGGCCTGCTTGAGCTTCTGTCCCGATGGGGTGAGAGCCTTCGGATCGAATGGCACCTTGTGCGAAAGCTGGGCTCCGACGGACGAAAGTTGGTTGCTGATTTTTGCCATCGTTGGCTCCGACGCGTTGGGAAACCAAATCTACCAAAGATCCGGCGTCGTAGTCCCGCGTGCCGTGGGATTGGGGTAAGAGCCACCGGTCGTGCTCGCCGCCGCCCTCGTCGCCGTCTTGACCGCCAGCCCTTCCGGCCCTGCGCCGGCACTGGTGTCGCGCGAGCGCACGATGATGTCGACCCGCTGCATGGTCTCGATCTTCGGCGTGACGGAGGAGCAGGCCGAGCGCGGCTTCCGCGCGGCGTTCGACGTCTTCGAGCGCGTCGAGCGGGTGATGAACGAATGGAAGCCCGACTCGCCGCTGTCGGCGATCAACCGCGCGGCGGGCTCCGGGCGCTTCGTCGCTGCTCCGCCCGATCTCTGCGCCGTGCTGCGTGCGAGCATCGACGGCGCGCGGCGTACCGACGGCCTGTTCGACCCGACCTGGGCGGCGCTTCGGACCGTGTGGCGCTTCGGTACCGATCGGACGGACGTCGTGCCCGATGGCGAGGCGGTGAAGAAGGCGTGCGCGCTCGTCTCCTACCGCGCACTCGACATCCAGCCATCGGCCGATGGCTGCCTCGTGAAGCTCGAGAAACGGGGAATGGCCCTCGGGCTGGGTGGCATCGCCAAGGGCTGGGCGGTGGATCGCGCCGTCGACGCGCTCCGAAAGCTGGGGTTCCGCGACTTTCTGGTGCAGGCCGGGGGCGATCTGTACGCCGCGGGCAAGCGCGGCGATCGGCCGTGGCGGGTCGGCATTCGCGATCCGCGCGGGCCTGTCGACTCCGTCATCGCCGAGCTCGACGTGACGGACGCCGCCTTCTCCACGAGCGGCGACTACGAGCGCTTCTTCATCCACGAAGGCAAGCGCTTTCACCACCTCATCGACCCGAGGACCTGCCACCCCGCGGAGGCCAGCCGATCGGCGACCGTGCTCGCCAGGCGCGCGCTCGATGCCGAGATTCTCACCAAGGCGACGTTCATCCTGGGAGGAGAGGCGGCCGTGCGGCTCGCGCGCGAGTGGGAGGCGGGCGTGGTGCTGGTCACCGCCGATGGCGGCGTGGTCGTCTCGCCCGAGCTCATGCCTCGGATTACGATTCACCCACGAAGGGCGCGGTGACCGCTTCCGGCGCGGCCTCGCATTGGTTATGAGTGCGCTCGTGCGGCCGTTGCTCCTCGTGCTCGCCCTCTCCGGTTGCATCCGCGTCGGCGCCGCGCAGCGGGGTCGGTTGGCGTCTCCGTCGATGGTGGTGGGCCTGGGCGAAGACGGCGTCGCCGGCGCGTACCGCGCCAAGTACGTGGAGTCGAAGACGGCCGGCGGGCTGCCCGGGAGCGCTCCGGGCGGAGGCTGCGGGTGTGCGCAGTAGGGCTCTCGTCGCCGTCACCGCGGTCGCGTTGCTCTTGGCGCACCTCGTCGCGCTGGCGCAGGGAATCGCCTTCGCCGGCGGCCACTGCGATTGTCACCACGGTCCGGACGTGCCGTGCGACTGCCCGCACCACCCATCGAGCGCGCAGCGGCTCGACGACGAGCTGCCGCCGTGCCACCGCGCGCCGGCCAGGGCCACCACCTCGCCCCCCGACGGCTCCGAGCTGCGGAACCGGTGCGGCACCACGGCCGCCGAGCTGGTGCTGATGGCATCGATGCCGATGCCGAAAGTCGGGCCGTTCTGCCCGCCAGAGGCGACCGCCGCGCCGGCGCCTCCGTCACCCCAATCGCCGCCTGCCTTCATGCCCGAGATCGATCCACCTCCGCCGAGAACGGCCCGGTCCTGAAGTCGAAGGTCTTCGGGTTTCTGTTCGTCTCATTTCGTTTTCGGAGGTCTCATGGCGTCGATTCTTCGGCGCAAGGCAGGGTTCTGCCTCGCGGCATGCATCGTTGTCTCTCTCGGCTGTCCCCATTCCCATCAGCACGACCACGATGGTGGCACGGTGAAGCACACGCTGTTCGTCGGTCACGACGGAGTGCTCGTGGCCTGGTCGATCGAAACCGGTGAGGAGCTGCCGGGCACGGTCAGCAACGTCCCCTCTCCGAGCGACATGCAGGTGCTCGAGGACGGCACGGTGATGGCAAACCTCACCGCGAGCAACGAGGTGCTCGCCGTCAACGGGGCGACGATGATCGAACGCGCGCGCATCGCCTCGTCGGGCATCGGTGGCGTCCGGCCCGTCCACTCGTATCTGTCGCCCGAGCGCAACGGCAGGCGCTACTGGCTGGCGCTGAACGACGGCGTGGCCGGGGACGCCGGCACCAACGGAGCTCGCTTCATCGACGCCCGGCCCGGCGCCGATGGCTTCCTCGCGCCAGCCGGCGACGTTCGCACGGGCGTGGGTCACCACAAGGCCGCGTTCTCGAGCACGAAGGAGCGCGTCGTCATCTCCAACATCTCCGACTGCAACAACGTGCTGTCGGTCTATGACTACTCGGACCCGGCGAACATCCGCACCTTGAAGGAGATCAGCGCCCGCGAGCTGGGGTGGGACGGCTCGAGCCGGCCGCGCACCTGCGACACCACGTTCCAGAACGGAGTGCCGCCCGCTCCGCACGGGTGCGCCACCTCGAAGCTCTCGGGCAAGGCGTACTGTCACCTCACCGGCTCGGGTGAGGTGGTGGCCATCGCCATCGACGCCGATCCACCCACGTTCAGCAAGATTGCCACCGGCGGGAGCGGCGCGGGCTACACCTACGCGAGCAAGGACGGCCGCTACGTCTACACGGTGAACGAGGTGCCGCGCGAGGGGGCGGGCGGAACGACCTGTCAGATCGGCCAGCTCGTCACCATCGACGCGCAGAGCGACGCGGTGGTCCACAAGCTGCCGCTCTTGTACCGGGGGCCCGGCTGCACGCAGGCGGTCAACGGCACGGACGAGGAGACCGCCGAACCGGGCCACATCCTCATTTCGAAGGACGGCAAGACGATGTTCGTCGGCCTGGCGGGAGGGTTCGGCGTGGCCACGGCGCGCGTCCGGTACGAGCTGGTCGTCGATCTATCGAACCCGGCTCAGCCGGTGCAGAAGGCGTCCATCCCCGTGGGAGCGAGCACCGGGCACCACGGCGACACGCTCTCCGGCGACGGCAGGTACGTCTTCGTCGCCAACAACGTCGACAACACGGTCACGCAGATCGACGTCGCGTCCCTGTCGGTCGCGCGGACCATCACGGTGAAGTCGACGCCCCGCGTGGTGGCCACGTTCGGGACCGAAGAGGGCCCGAGCAAGCAGACCGGCCCGATCGAGTGAAGCTCGCGTTCGCCATCGCCCTGACGCTGCTCGGGTGCGCTCATGGCGCCGACGGCCAGGCGCGCTCGCGAATCGACGCGCGCGTTCACCAGTACGCCGACGAGTCGGGCCTGGCCGTCACCACCGCCGCCGCCGAGGGACAGCACGAGCTGTCCTTTGGTGTGCGCGTCGTCGCCGGCGCTCAGGCCGACCACGTCGTCAACGAGCCGAAGCCCAAGGTCCGGCCCAAGCCGCCCGAGCCCGGCCAGCCGTCCGGCCATTTCCACCCGGGCGTCGACGTGGTGAGCACGGCCTCGGTGCTCGCGTCCGACGAGCAGACGCGTACCGACGAGTGGCGGTTCGAGGGCACCGTCGGCGCCGCGTTCGACCGGCCGCTGGGGCTTCGCGGCGAGGGAGAGGCCCGGCTGCGCGGCAGCACCGAGCCCGACTACCGCTCGCTCTCGGCGCGCTTCACCTGGCGCGACGAGCTGTTCGAGAAGAACACCGCGGTGGCGGCGTTCGCGCTCGCCGGGCACGACGTGCTGCACCCGGTCGCTCCGCCGCCCGGGCAGGCATCGCTCTGGCCGGCAAGCCACGCCCGATTCGGCGTGGGGGGCTCGTTGTCTCAGCTGCTCTCGCCGGAGCTGGTGGCGTCGACCGGCATCGGCGTGGCGCACCAGTGGGGAATGCTGGCCAACCCGTACCGGCGCGCGCTGGTGGTGACGAGCCTCTTCCCCGAGGCGATGCCGCCATCGCGCGTGCGGCTCACCGTCTTCGGCGGGCTGTCCTGGTACCTCGGCGGAGGCACGGCGCTCCACTTCCGGCAGGGCGCCTACGCCGACTCGTGGGGCGTGTGGGCGCTGATTCCCGAAGCGGCCCTCGCCAAGGAGGTGGGGCGCCAAGGCCTCGTCTCGCTCCGCTACCGCCACTACGCGCAGGGGCCGGCGGCGTTCTACCGACCGAGCTACGACGGGCTGGAGGAGGTCATGACCGGAGATCCACGGCTCGGGGCGCTGAGAGACCACGTCGGCGGCGTCGAGCTTCGATGGACGCCGATCGGCCGGCTCGGTTGGAAGCGGTCGCTGACGCTCGTCGCGTCCTACGAGCTCTCGGTGCTCCACTTCCTCCATCTGCGGTCGGTGGTGCGCTCGGAGATCTTCTCCGCCGGCATCTCGGGGGGGTTCTGATGCAGCGAGCGTTCGCCATCGCGCTGGCCCTCATCTCGACACGCGCCGCCGCGCACGGCTCGTCGGTGACGGGCGCGCACGTCGCCGGTCGCCCGCTCGAGGTCGGAGAGGTGGTGACATCGCTGGAGGCGCAGGCCCACGCGCGAGCTGGCACCAGCGCCGAAGATCCGGCGTTCGTCGAGCGCACCGAGGACGTGCTGGTGCTGGCGGCTTTCTCGTTCAGCCCGCGCGAGCGAATCGACGTGACCTTCACCGCCTCGCTCTTGTGGCGGACGTGGTCGGCGCAGACCGAGGGGTATTCGCCGTACGTCGTGCGCAACGCGGCGCTGGGCGATGCCGACCTGAGCGTCCGCTATGGCGTGCCGCTGTGCTCTTGGCAGGTGTTCTTCGCGATCGGTTCCTCACTGCCGACCGGGCCGAATGAGCTCCAGGCCGACGGCTACCGCGTCGACGAGCACGCGCAGCTCGGCTCGGGAGCCCTCGGCCCCTACGCGGCGATCGCCGCCCGGCGCGAGCTGGAGTCGGCATGGCTCGCCGCCTCGGTGACGGGCGCGTGGCCGCTCGAGAATCGCAACGGCTACGCCTTGGGGCCGTCGCTGGCATTGAGCGGCTCTTGGGGCACGTCGCTGGGAAAGGGGCTCGAGCCGCAGCTCGAGCTGAAGGTCCGCCATGCCGCGCCGGATCGCCACGGCCGCGTCGCCGAGGCGCATTCGGGAGGGCTGCTCGTTTCGGCCACGCCGGTGCTCGCATTTCGGCTCGTCGGGCCGGTCGTACTGTACGGCGGCGTCGAGCTGCCCATCGCCTCCAGCCTCCTGGGCGAGCAGTCGGTCGGGCCGCGCTTCCGGCTCGGCGTGGCGGGGGCGATCGAGTGACGTGCGCAGCGTTGCCCGCCGGCGCACCGATGCCCAAGTGACGACGGGATGGAGGTGTTTCGCGTCGTCACGTTGAACCTGATGGGCGTGGGCGAGCCGCTCGACCGCCGCATGGAGTTGGTCGGGCGCGGTCTTGCCGACCTGCAGGCGGACGTCGTGGCGCTGCAGGAGGTCTGCGAGGGCGACGGGGTGCAGAACCAGGCGGAGACGCTCGCCCGCCGGCTCGGAGTGGCCTTCGTCTTCGCACGGGCGAAGGGCCCGGCCGGCGAGCTGGGCGAGGGACTGGCGCTGCTCTCGCGCCACCGCATCGTGGAGCACGCGGTGTTCGAGCTCCCCTCGGCGGAGGGCGGCCGAATCGTCCTCGCGGCGCTCGTCGACTCGCCGGCCGGACCGCTGCGCGTCCTCAACACGCACTTCGACTTCCGCCCCGAGCACGGCGTGTTGCGCGAGCAGCAGGTGGTCCGCACGGAGGCGCTGATGCGCGAGCTGACCGGTGAGCTGCCCTCGGTGCTGCTCGGCGATTTGAACGCCACGCCCGAGCACGACGAGATTCGCTTCCTGCGCGGGCGGCACACGCTGGCGGGCAGAAGGGCGTACCTGCACGACGCGTACGCGCGACACCACCCGCAGGAGCGCCCGTCGGGAGCGACCTGGAGCGGCCGCAACCCGCTCACGCGGAGGTGGCGCTGGCTCGAGAGCGACCGTCGCATCGACTACGTCTTCGTCTCGCACATCGGCCCCGACGAACGCGGCGAGGTGCGCCACTGCCGCGTGGTGTTCGACCAGCCCGACGACGAGGGCCAGTTCGCCTCGGACCACTTCGGCGTCCTCGCCGACCTCTTGCTGTGACCGGGAACGGCAGGGGGCAAAGGGCTCACCACGGGTGTAGCCCGCGGCATTGCCTCGCATTTGCGGATGACTCCGCGCCGGATCGGGTTATGAGATGCCCCGTCCATTGGCAGAGGAGTCGACCATGAACGAGACCGTTTCGGCCCGCCGTCCGGGCCGGCCCAACACCGTGACCCTGATCGCCGCGCTCGCCCTGCTGGCGCCGGCCGCCTTCGCCCAGACGAGCCTGCCCGTGCCCGTCCCGAGCCCGCGCGCGAAGGTCGAGCAGCAGGTGGGCATCACCAGCTTCTCGATCGAGTACTCGAGCCCCGGAGTGAAGGGGCGGAAGATCTGGGGCGCGCTGGTGCCCTACGACAAGCTCTGGCGCACCGGGGCCAACGCCGCCACGAAGCTCGAGGCCAGCCGCGACTTCACCTTCGGCGGCCAGCCGGTGAAGGCCGGCGCGTACTCGCTGTTCACCGTTCCGGGGAAGACGACGTGGACGGTGATTCTCAACTCGGACCCGAACGCGCCCGCCACCAGCCCGGATGGCAGCAAGGACGTGGTGAAGGTGCAGGTCAAGCCCGAGGCGCTGGCGACCTCGCGCGAGCGGCTCACCTTCGTCTTCTCGGACACGACCGACGACTCGACCAATCTGGACCTCGAGTGGGAGAAGCTTCGGGTCCGCGTGCCGATCACGGTCGACACCAAGGCGCACGTGACGGCGGAGATCGACAAGGCCACCGGCGAGGCCTGGCGCCCGCACTACACGGCCGCGCGCTACCTGCTCGATTCGAACGGTGACCTGAAGCAGGCGCTCGCCTTCATCGACACGTCCATCGGCGTCAAGCCGACCTGGGCCAACTACTGGGTGAAGGCGCAGATTCTCGGCAAGACGGGCAAGAAGGCCGATGCGCTCCAGGCGGCGGAGAAGGCCCAGTCGCTCGGCAAGGGCGACAAGCTCTACGAGAGCTTCTTCGCCAGTCAGGTCGAGACCGCCATGCGCGGGTGGAAATAGCGGAACAGGCCGCGTGGCGCGCAGCATCGCCGACGCGTACCTCAGGGGTGAGGCGCGGGGCTTCTTCGTCACCCACCCGGCCGATGCCGGCGATCGCCGCCGTGTCACTGCTCGTGTCGCTCGCGAGCTGGCGCCTTCGGTCGCGGACGAGCTGGAGGCGCAGAACGCTCGCCTCGCCCCGAGCAGCACGCGCGACGCGAACCTTCTGGCGCTCCGGCGCGGCGCCGCCGCCGTCGTCACCGGCCAGCAGGTCGGCCTGTTCCTCGGGCCGCTCTACACGCTGTACAAGGCCGCGTCCGCGGTGAGGGTCGCGCGCGCGCTGGCCGAGGAGACCGGCCGGCCGGTCGTGCCCGTGTTCTGGCTTCAGACCGAGGATCACGACCTCTTGGAGATCGCGTGGTGCGCCGCGGTGGATCGGCAAGGCGAGCCGTGCCGGGTCGAGCTGCCCGCCGACGCGGCGAACCGGGTCTCCATTGCTCACTGCGTGCTCCCGTCCGAGGTCGACGGCTGCCTCGCCATGCTTCGCGCGGAGCTGGGGCACCTGCCGCACGCGGAGGAACACCTGGCGCGCCTGGCCCGTCACTACCAGAGCGGCGCTCGATGGCCCGACGCGTTCGCCGGCGTGCTGGCGGAGCTCTTCGCGAACGAGGGCCTGGTCGTCGTCGATCCACGCGTGCCGGCCCTCTCGCGCGAGGTCGCCGCGGTACATCGCCGCGCGCTCGAGTCGGCGGAGCGGCTCTCTGGCTTGCTGCTCGAGCGATGCGCGCAGCTTCGAGCGGCGGGGTTCTCCGCGGCGGTACACGTTCGCCCGGGCTCGCCGTTGTCGTTCTTGCACCCTGAGGGTCCCTCGGGCCCGCGGTACCGCCTCGAGCCGACCGCCGATGGCTTCGCCGAAGTCGGGGGTAGCCGGAAGCACGCGCTCGGGCACCTGCTGGAGATGCTCGAGCTCGAGCCGTTGTGCTTCAGCTCGAGCGCGTTGCTCCGACCCATCGTGCAGGACGCGCTGCTCCCCACGGCCGCCTACGTCGCCGGTTCGGGCGAGATCGCCTACTTCGCGCAGCTGGGGCCCTTGTACGAGCACTTCGGCTTGCCGATGCCGCTCGTCGTGCAAAGGGCGCGCTTCCGCGTTATCGACGAGCGCGTGCTTCGCAGGCTTCGGCGGCTCGGGCTGGAGCCCGACGAGATGGCGCTCCCGATGGACGAGCTATTGAAGCGGTGCGGCGAAGGGGCGGGGCCGAATGGGGCGGAAATCTCGTCGCGGCTCGTCGGACCGTTCGAAGCAGAGCTCGACCGTCTCGCGCGCGAGCTCGATGCGCTCGGGCCCGCCGTGGCCACTCCCGTCCGGAAGACGCGGAGCACCGTGCGGCGCGCGGTGGGGAAGCTGGCCGAGAAGATCGAGGCGGCGCGGCGGAGGAGCGACCAGTCGCGGGTCGAGGATCTGCGCTCGAGCCAGTCACTGCTCTTTCCGCGCGGCGAGCCGCAGGAGCGCTACTACGGCCTGCCGTACTTCGGGGCGCGCTACGGCGACCGGGCGTTCGTCGAGCGCGTGCTGGCCGCCATCCGCCCGTTCGATGCGACACCGGGAGATCTCCATCCATGAGTGACTACGGCGTCGACGTGCTCGCGTTCGGGCCGCACCCCGACGACGTCGAGCTCTTCTGCGGCGGTGTGCTCATCCGCCTGGCGGATCTGGGCTACCGAACCGGCGTGGTCGACCTCACCCGAGGCGAACGCGCCAGCAACGGCACTCCGGAAGAGCGCGCCCGCGAGGCGGAAGCGGCGAGCCGGGTGCTGGGCCTGAGCTTCCGCGAGAACCTCGAGCTGCCCGACGCCTTCATCGATCCCGCGTCGGGCGCGCAGCTCGAGAAGGTGATCGAGGTGCTTCGGCGCCGCCGGCCCGAGCTGGTGCTCATCCCGTGGGTCGAGGAACGCCACCCCGACCACGTCGCCGCCTCGCAGTTGCTCACGCGCGCGCTGTTCTGCGCCGGGCTCCGGCGGATCGAAACGACCCCACCGACCGAGCGCTTCGCCCCGCGGCAGGTCCTCCATTACGCGATGCGATACCGCTTCACGCCGAGCTTCGTGGTCGACACGTCCGCGGCGGCCGAGCGCAAGCGGCAGGCGATCGCCTGCTACTTCAGCCAGGTCACGCGGCGGGCCGGTGCCGTCCCGACGCTCGTCAGCTCGGCCAAGGCGCTGGAGGCGATCGAAGCGCGCGACCGGTACTACGGCAGCATGATCGGCGCGACGCATGGCGAGCCGCTGCGCAGCCCGAACGTGCTCGGTCTGGTCGACCCGGTGCAGCACTTCCGCCAGAACCCGTTCAGCGAGGCGCACGCCTTCGAGCCGCTCCGGTGAAAGACGCACTCTCCATCGCCGTCGTTTGTTTCCCCAGCGTGGGCGGGAGCGGCGTCATCGCCTCCGAGCTCGCCGCCGGGCTCGCCGAGCGCGGGCATTGCGTGCACGTGGTGGCGAGCGCTCCTTTGGCCCGGGAAGTCGCCGGCCCGTCGGTGCGGTTCCACGAGGTGAAGACGCCCGGGTACTCGCTGTTCGAGCATGCTCCGTACACGCTCGCCGTCGCCTCGCGGCTGGTGGACATCGCCCGCACCGAGCGGGTGGACCTCATTCACGCGCACTACGCCGTTCCGCACGCGGCCAGCGGGTACCTCGCGCGCCAGGTGCTCGGCCATGGCGCTCCGCGGCTGGTGACGACGCTGCACGGAACCGACGTCACCCGCATCGGGTCGGACCCGGCGTACCGATCGATCGTCGCGGCGACGGTGGCCGCCTCCGACGGCATCACCGTGCCGTCGGAGTTCCTCCGCACCGAGGCGTACGCACGCCTGGAGCTGCCCGCGAGCACGCCCATCGAGGTGCTGGCGAACTTCGTCGACACGGATCGCTTCTCGCCACCGCCGCGAAAGGACCGCTCGAGGCTCCACGGGCTGTTCGCGCACCCGAGCGGCGACGGGGCGGTGCTGTTCCACGTGTCCAACTTCCGGCCGGTCAAGCGGGTGGCGGACTTGATCGACGTCCTCGCCCGGGTCCGGCGTGAGGTTCCGGCTCGATTGGTCCTCGTCGGCGACGGGCCTGAGCGGATTGCGGCAGAAGCGCGCGCCCGAACGCTCGGGGTCTTCGAGAGCGTGGCCTTCGTCGGGCGCCGCACCGACTTCGTCGACTGGCTGCGGCACGCGGACCTGTTTCTGCTCGCAAGCGAAACCGAGAGCTTCGGCGTCGCCGCGCTGGAGGCATTGAGCGCTGGCGTGCCGGTATTCGCCTATCGCGTCGGAGGCCTGCGCGAGGTCGTGCCACCCGAGGTGGGCCGGCTGGTGTCGCCGTTCGACGTCGAGACCCTCGCGCGCGCAGTCGTCGACGCGGTGTCGGCGCCCGCCGCGCTGGAGGCGATGGGCCGTGCAGCGCGAGAGCATGTGCTGACCCACTTCCGCCGCGGCCCAGCCATCGATCGGTACGAGGCGTTCTTCCGGCGCGTGCTCGAGAAGCGACAGGAGGGCCAAAGATGACACCCGCCCACTGGCTCGGCATCTTCGCGCTGACGCTGACGGCTGCACGGGCGTACGCCATGGACCCGGTCATGCATGCAGGTGAGCTCGCCCACGCGTTGGATCGCCTCTCGACCACCGCGCGCGTGCTGTACGTCGCCGCACACCCCGACGACGAGAACACGCGGCTGTTGGCATATTTCGCCAACCAGCGGCACCTCGTCGTCGGCTATCTGTCCATGACGCGCGGCGGAGGCGGCCAGAACCTCATCGGCGACGAGCAGGGCGAGCTGCTCGACGTGATTCGCACCGAGGAGCTGCTGGCCGCGCGGCGCCTCGACGGGGCGGTGCAGCGGTTCACCCGCATGCACGACTTCGGCTACTCGAAGAGCGCGGACGAGACGCTGTCGCTGTGGGGACGCGACGAGGCGCTGGCCGACGTGGTCTGGGTGTTCAGAACCTTCCAGCCGGACGTCGTCATCACGCGCTTCGACGAGAAGCCGCCGAACCACGGTCATCACACGGCGTCGGCGATCCTCGCGCGCGAGGCGTTCGCGGCGGCCGGAGACCCGACGCGTTTCCCCGAGCAGCTCCGCGACGGCGTCGTCCCGTGGAAGCCGACGCGGCTGTTGCACAATGTCTCGCCGGTCCGCGAGGGCCCGCCGCCCGCGGAGGCGTTCGTCCTCGACGTCGGCGGCTACGACGTGCGGCTCGGGTTGGGCTACGGAGAGCTCGCGGCCCTCTCGCGCAGCCAGCACAAGAGCCAGGGCTTCGGCGTGCCGGGAGAGCGCGGCCCTTTGCTCGAGCGCTTCTTGCCGGTGGTGGGCTCGCGCCCGGAGAAGGACCTCTTGGACGGCGTGCCGCTCGGGTGGGAGCGGTACGGCGAGCCGGGAAGGGCGTTCGGGCGCGCCGTGGCCGAAGCTGCATCGGCGCTGGATCGGGATCGTCCCGAGCGCGCATTGCCGGCGCTGGCCCGGGCGCACCACGCCCTCGAAGCGTTGAAGGACGAGCCACGGGTCGTCGATGCGCAAGCCATGTTGGCGCGGGTGCTCGCGGGAGTGAGTGGCCTGTTCCTCCGCGCGACGGCGAAGCGGCCGGCGGTCGTACCGGGGGCGGAAATCGAGCTTCAGCTCGAGGCGGTGGCGCGCCGCCCGGCCGACGTGGTGCTCCAGCGCGTGGTGTTTCCCGGGGGCGGACGGGAGGAGGTGTCGGCGAAGCTCGGCGTGAACGAGAAGCGGCTGGTGTCGCGCAACGTCGTGCTCCCGGCGGACGCGGCCGTGTCCGTGCCGTACTGGCTCATTGAGCAGCCCGAGCCCGGGCGCTACCGCGTCGCAGATCCGAAGCTCGTCGGCGAGCCCCGTGGCCCCTCGCCGTTGTCGGTCGGCGTGGAGGTGGCGATCGGCGGGCGTGAGCTGCGCTTCGACGTGCCCGTCGTGTACGCGTGGACGGATCGCGTGCACGGCGAGCGGACGCGGCCGGTCCTGGTGGTTCCGCCCGCGACGGTGACGCCGCTGCGCGAAGCAGTTCTGTCGGCGAATGGCCGGCCCGCCGCCGCGCTCGTGCGCGTGCGCGCGGGCGGCGATGGCGTGGAGGGCGAGGTGACGCTCGGCGTGCCGCGGGGCTGGAAGTCGTCGCCGGCCGTCCAGCCAGTCAAGCTCGCGCGCGCCGGCGACGAGGTGACGCTGCGCTTCGACGTCGTCGCCGAGCCCCAAGCCCCTGCCGCCGAGGTGCGGCCTGCCATCCGCGTGGGGGAGCGGTCGTGGTCCTTCCGGGAGGATGTGATCGACTACCCGCACATTCCGATGCAGGTGGTGCTGCAACCCGCGTCGCTGCGGCTCGTCCCCATCCGCGTGTCGCTTCCGAAGGGGCTGGTCGGCTACGTGCCCGGATCGGGCGACACCATCGCGGAAGATTTGCAGCACATCGGCGTCAAGGTCGAAACACTGGACGAGGCGGCGTTGCGGGGCGGCGATCTCGGTCGTTACGCCGCGATCGTCCTCGGCATACGCGCGTACAACACGCGGCCGGTGCTGCGCGCCGTGCACGATCGGCTGATGCGCTACGTGGAGCAGGGCGGCAAGCTCGTCGTCCAGTACAACACCACCAGCCGGTGGTCTCCGCTCGAGGGGCCGATCGGGCCGTTCCCGCTGCAGCTCGGCAACGGGCGCATCACCGACGAGACGGCGGCCCTGACGCCGGTAGACCCGAAGCACCCGCTGCTCCAGTCGCCGAACGCGATCACCCCCGCCGACTTCGAAGGCTGGGTCCAGGAGCGCGGCATCTACTTCGCCTCGACCTGGGACGAGCGGTACCAGCCTCTGTTCCGCATCGCCGATCCGAAAGAGGCGCCGCTCGAGGGCAGCACGCTGGTCGCGAAGCACGGCAAGGGCCGTTACGTCTACACCGGGCTCTCGTTCTTCCGGCAGCTTCGGGCGGGCGTACCGGGAGCGTACCGGCTCTTCGTGAACTTCATCGGCGGGAGCTGACGGAATGACCGAGACGCCGCGCGCCATTGCCGCCGAAGAGCCGCCGCCGTTCCTTTCGCACTGGCGCAACGTCTACCTGCTGCTCGTGGCCGAGCTCGCGACGCTGGTGGGAGTCTTCTACGCTCTGACGAGGTGGGCCTCGTGAGCGCGCTCGACTGGGCGGTGCTGGCCGGCACGCTCGCGTTCATCGGCATCTGGGGCGTGTGGAAGTCGCGCGGCATCCGCGACATGGAGGGCTACATCCGGGCGGGCAACACGCTCAAGTGGCCCACCATCGGCCTGAGCATCATGGCCACGCAGGCCAGCGCCATCACGTTCCTCTCGACGCCGGGGCAGGCGTTCGAGGACGGCATGCGCTTCGTGCAGTTCTACTTCGGGCTGCCGCTGGCGATGATCGTCATCAGCGCGGTCTTCGTGCCCATCTACTACCGGCTCAAGGTCTACACAGCGTACGAGTACCTCGAGCACCGGTTCGACGCCCGCGTGCGCTACCTCGGCGCGCTGTTGTTCCTCGTCCAGCGCGGGCTGGCAGCCGGCATCACCATCTACGCGCCGTCGATCATCCTCAGCTCCATCTTCGGCTGGCCGCTTCGGCCGGTGATCGTCGCCATGGGCGCGATGGTGATCGCCTACACCGTCTCCGGCGGCTCGCAGGCGGTGAGCCAGACACAGAAGCAGCAGATGGTGGTGATGCTGGGCGGCATGGCGCTGGCCGGCGCCGTGATCGCCTTCCGCCTGCCCGAGCAGGTCTCGTTCCCGGCGGCGGTGGGGCTGGCCGGAGCGCTCGGCCGCATGAACGTCGTCAGCTTCGAGCTGGATCTCGGCACCCGGTACAACTTCTGGGCGGGCATCGCCGGCGGCTTCTTCCTCGCGCTCTCGTACTTCGGGACCGACCAATCGCAGGTGCAGCGATACCTGTCGGGGCGATCGGTGACCGAGAGCCGGTTGGGGCTCGTCTTCAACGGCATGTTCAAGGTGCCGATGCAGTTCGGCATCCTCTTCATCGGCGTGCTGGTGTTCGTCTTCTACCTGTTCACGCAGCCACCGCTCTTCTTCAACGACGCAGCGCTGCGCCAGGCGAAGGCGGCGGGGCATGGCCCGGCGTTGGCGGAGCTCGAGCAGAGGTTCGGCGAGGCGTTCGCTGCCCAGCGCGCGGCAGCCGAGGCCTACGTCGCCGCCCGCGGGTCGGATCAGGAGCCTGTGGCGAAGGAGCGGCTCCGCGCGGCGCACGCGAAAGCGAACGAAATCCGCAAGGAGGCCCGCGCTCTGGTGACGCGCGCCGTGCCCGAGCTCAAGGCCAAGGAGACCGACTACGTCTTCTTCTCGTTCGTGACCCGGTACCTCCCGCAGGGGCTGGTGGGGCTCTTGGTGGCGGTCATCCTCTGCGCGGCGATGAGCTCCATCTCGAGCGAGCTGGCGGCGCTCGGCTCGACCGCGATGATCGATCTCTACCGGCGCCTGCGGCCGTCGCGCGCACGAGGCGACGAGGCGGCCAGAGCCGACGTTCGCCTCTCGAAGCTCTTCACCGTCGCCTGGGGATTGATCGCGGTGGGGTTCGCCAGCTTCGCCTCGATGGTCGACAACCTCGTCGAGGCGGTGAACATTCTCGGGTCGATCTTCTACGGCACGGTGCTCGGGCTCTTCGTGGTGGCGTTCTTCGTCAAGCGCGTCACCGCCACGCCGGTCCTCATCGCCGCGCTCATCGCGCAGGCCACGGTGATTGCGCTGTTCCTCGCGTCGGACCTGGGGTTTCTCTGGTTCAACGTCGTCGGCTGCGCGATCGTCGTGGTGTTGTCGATCGCGTTCGAGCTGGTGCGCTCGCTCCTGCGTCCGTCCACGGCGGCGGCCTGAGGCGCATCAGCTCGTCGGCGAGGGCCGGGGGAATGGAGCATCGGGCGGAGGCCGCGCACCGGCCACGGTGTGCCAGCTCACCGCGGCGAGAATGACGGCGCCCCCGGCGATCGCCCACGGCCCGGGCTTCTCGCCGGCGAGCAAGAACGTCCACACGGGATTCAGAACGGGCTCCATGAGCATGAGCAGCGAGGCCTCGATGGCCGGCGTCCGCTCGAGACCCTTGGTGAAGAGCAGGTACGCCAGCGCGAGCTGGAAGACGCCGAGGAAGACGATGATGGCGACGTCGCGCGCTTGGGGTGATGGCCCCTGCACCGCGAGCGGCAGCACCACGGCGGCGGCCACGAGATTGCCC